>JGI20225J20221_1000060_pt1 | contig 350604 bp, 290 predicted proteins | sample BioMet4_FD_20221 | JGI IMG/M metagenome (IMG submission 20221)
GAAGTTGTCCAAAGTCAAAACCCTTTTTTAAAGACATTAAGGTGGTAACAGCGTTGGGGATCCACCTCTTCCCATTCCGAACAGAGAAGTTAAGCCCAACAGCGTCGATGGTACTGCGTAACAGTGGAAGAGTAGATAGCCGCCGTCTTCAACAAAGACAAGTATGAAAAGGAGCTGGTCCCAAGGGAACAGCTCCTTTTTCTGTTTATATAATTTGGAATAAATAAAAGATATCTATATCTTTGTAAGGTAAAAAAACAGTAAGTAATTGCTTGCCGAGAACGTTTTAATTATCAATATATGAGACGGATAATGTGTTGTTTAGTAGCTGGATTTTGTCTATCAGTAAATTTAGCTGTTGCTCAAGATACAAAAGTAGTATTGTTCCCGAAAGGGGCTCCTGGAGAAAAGCTCCATCTTGTGGAAAAAGATGATACTACTGGGGCAAAAGTAGGTGGTGCATCTGTGTTGCGCATATCTAATGTAAGTGAACCGACAATTACTGTTTATCAGGCTCCTGACGAAGTGGCCAGTGGAGCTGCAATGATTGTTTGTCCAGGTGGTGGCTATAATATACTAGCTTATGATTTGGAAGGAACTGAAATCTGCGATTTTTTAAACAATATAGGAGTGACAGCAGTTCTGCTAAAATATAGAGTACCTCGCCGTGAGGGATTGCCGAAACATCAAGCGCCTCTTCAAGATGTACAGCGTGCAATAAGTTATATACGTGCAAATGCAGAAAAATTGGATATAGATCCAAGCCGTATAGGTGTGATGGGTTTTTCAGCAGGAGGACATCTTGCTGTTATGGCTAGTAATAGCTATAATGAGAGAGCTTATGCTCCTATAGATGCAATTGACAAAGTTAGCTGTCGTCCAGATTTTTGCTTATTGGTTTATCCTGCATATTTGGATTCTGAGAATTTTCAGTTAGCTCCAGAAGTGAAAGTTACAGCGAATACTCCTCCAACTATGTTGATTCAAGCTGAAGATGATAAATCGTATATAAATTGTAGTCTGTTTTATTATTATGCGTTAAAACAGGCTGGTGTGCCGGCATGGATGCATCTTTATAGTAAAGGTGGACATGGATATGGAGCGCGTGATACAGGAGACTCTGTTAATGAATGGCCGGATAGAGTCGAAGATTGGCTGTATGAATTGGGTATAATCAATGTAAGTGATTAACGGAAAAAGGGTCGCGAGGTGGCCCTTACGTATTTATAATCGTCCGTCAAATGATAAATTTTGATTAAGATCTATGTTGAAACAACAGTTACAACAAAAATTACAGCAAAAACTTTCTCCTCAGCAGATTCAGCTGATCAGGCTTATTGAGCTTCCAGCTATTGAATTGGAAGAGCGAGTGAAGCATGAGTTGGAAGATAATCCAGCATTAGAGGAAGGCAAAGAAAATAGCATTGATGATAATGAAAACGATACCGTTTCTGTTGACGATGACGACATAGATACAAATGCCGATTTTGAAAGCGATATTTCTTTAGGAGATTATATGACAGAAGATGATATTCCTGAATATAAGCTTCGAGAAATGACTGAAAGAGATGAAAAGAAAGAAAATACTTCTTATTCGGCGGGAGAGTCATTGAATGAGTATCTTTTGCAACAATTGGGTTTGCGTGAGTTAGAAGATACGCAAGTTCAAATTGCACAATATATTATTGGGAATATTGATGATGATGGATATTTGCGTCGTGATCTATCTTCAATAGCAGATGATATCATGTTTCAGACAGGACAAATTGTTAATGAGAAAGATATAGAAAATGTACTTTTCATTATTCAGGATTTTGATCCAACAGGAGTGGGGGCGCGAAATTTGAAAGAATGTCTTATGCTTCAATTGAAGCATAAGAATAAAACGGATGAAATACAGTGGGCTATTAGAATCTTGAATGAGTATTTTGATGATTTTACGCGAAAGCATTATGATAAAATTCTTCATGGATTGAATATTAATGAAGAAATATTGAAAAAGGCAGTTCGTGAGATTACCGCTTTGGATCCGAAACCTTGTGGAAGTTGGGAAAATTCTATGGAAGCTTCTTTGAGCCAAGTTATTCCCGATTTTATTGTTGAAGCAGTCAATGGAGAATTGGTGCTTAGTATGAATAATCGAGGAATTCCAGAAATGCGAATCAATCAGGAATATGCAAATATGTTTCAGGATTATGCTAATAATAAAGCAAATCAAACTTCAGGTATGCGTGATGCGGTGCAATTTGTAAAACAAAAATTGGATTCTGCACAATGGTTTATTGATGCAGTGAAGCAGAGGCAAGAAACGTTGCAACGTACGATGAATGCTATTATTCAGTTGCAACGTGACTTCTTTTTGACTGGAGATGAAGCAACTCTTCGTCCTATGATATTGCGTGATGTTGCAGAAAAAGCCGGTTATGATATTTCGACAATTTCTAGAGTAAGTAACAGTAAATATGTACAAACAAATTTTGGAATTTATCCATTAAAATATTTTTTTTCGGAATCGATGCAAACTGATACAGGAGAGGAAATATCGACACGAGAGGTAAAGAAAATAATGAAGCAGCATATTGATGCGGAGAATAAACTAAAACCTCTGACAGATGAAGAGCTAGCCTCTATATTAAAAGATAAAGGATATATTATAGCGAGGCGAACAGTTGCTAAATATCGTGAACAATTGGGTATCTCTGTTGCAAGATTGAGAAAAGAAATATAATTTTGAGCCTATGAAATTAATTGCAAATGTTATATCTGCTTTGTTCCATCCATTACTGATGGTTACTTACGGGGTTTTAATATCGCTCGGATTCACATATCTTGCGGTATATCCTCTGACAGTAAAGCTATTTTTGTTAGCAGGTATATTTTTGACTACAGCTGTACTTCCAGGTATTTTAGTTTTTGTTATGGTACGGATGAAGACAGTCTCGGATTTTGAATTGACAGACAGAAAAGGTCGAGTTATTCCTTATCTTTTGTTTATTACATCTATTCTGTTTAGTCTTTTTTGTTTATATAGGATGATGATGCCGATGTGGTTTTTATCTCTAATGCTGGGTTTCTGTGTGGCTTTCGTTATCGCTTTGTTGATTAATTTTTGCTGGAAGATTAGTGCACATGCAGTAGGAGTAGGAGCTTTGTTGGGTGCTGTGATGGGCTTATCTCGAATCCATTTTGTTAATCCTTATATCTTGTTTATTATATTGATATTGATTGCAGGATTAATGGGGACTTCTCGGATCTTTTTACAAAGAAATACGCCAATGCAAGTTTATGGAGGTTTGGGTCTCGGTTTTATATGTACCTTTGCTTCGGCTTTTTTAAGTTATGTCTATTTATTCATTTAATCATTAATAATAAAAATAAGTTTATGAATTTTCCTACAGATTTAAAGTACACAAAGGATCATGAATGGATCCGTGTTGATGGCAACGTTGCTTACGTTGGAATTACTGACTACGCTCAAAACGAATTGGGAGAAATTGTTTTTGTTGATATTACAACAGTTGGAGAAACAATTGACAAAGAGGAGGTCTTTGGTACGATTGAAGCGGTAAAAACTGTTTCTGATTTGTTTATGCCGGCGTCAGGAGAAGTCCTTGAAGCAAATGCAGAACTTGAAGATAAACCTGAATTGGTTAATCAAGATGTTTATGGTAGAGGTTGGCTGATCAAAGTATCATTGTCTGATTCTAAAGAATTAGATGAATTGTTGTCGGCTGAAGAATACGAAAAGCTGATCGCAAAGTAATTGAAAATAAAAATGAAACCTCTTGTAAGCATTATTATGGGTAGTACTTCAGACCTTCCGGTTATGGAGAAAACTGCCAAATTTTTTGATGAAATGGAGATTCCGTTCGAGATGCAGGCCTTATCAGCTCATCGTACTCCGGAACAGGTTGAAATTTTTGCTAAAGGAGCAAAAGAACGCGGAATAAAAGTAATTATTGCTGCTGCCGGAATGGCTGCTCATTTATGTGGTGTTATAGCATCAATGACAACAGTTCCGGTAATAGGTGTTCCTATTAATTCGACACTTGAAGGAATGGATGCACTTCTAGCTATTGTCCAAATGCCTCCGGGAATTCCAGTCGCTACTGTAGGAATAAATGCTTCTTTAAATGCTGGCATTTTAGCTGTCCAAATGCTTTCAGTAGGAGATGAACAGCTACAGAACAAACTTGTTGCTTACAAGGAAGATTTGAAAAAGAAGATTGTAAAAGCAAACGAAGAATTGGCTAAAGTTTCTTATCAGTATAAAACAAATTAATTCGATGATTGACAATTAATGATGATCTAGTGGGATAATGCTTTCCCTCTAGTTATTCAATCATTAATTGTCAATTGTTTTCTTAGAAATGTCAGATTATTTTAATTATCATCGTCGTAAGAGTTCTGTAGTGAATATTGGGAATGTGCCGCTTGGTGCTAATAATCCTATTCGTATTCAGTCGATGGCTAATGTTTCAACCATGGAAACAGAATCGGCCGTAGAACAGGCTATCCGAATGATTCAATCAGGAGCAGAATATGTCCGTTTCACAACACAGGGAGAACGTGAAGCCCGTAATTTGGGAAAAATTCGTAAGAAGCTACATGAAGCGGGATATATGACTCCATTAGTTGCTGATGTTCATTTTAATCCAAAAGTTGCCGATGTAGCAGCTGAAGAAATTGAAAAAGTACGCATTAATCCTGGCAATTATGTCGATAAAGTAAAGACCTTCAGTGTATTGGAATATACAAATGAGGAATATGCAGACGAATTGAAAAAGATAAAAGAACGTTTTGTTCCATTTCTGAATATTTGTAAAGAGCATCATACTGCTATTCGGATTGGAGTAAATCATGGATCATTATCTGATAGAATAATGAGTCGCTACGGCGACACTCCAGAAGGTATGGTTGCATCGTGCATGGAATTTCTGCGTATTTGTCGGGATGAACAATTTGAAGATGTCGTAATTTCTATCAAAGCGTCTAATACTGTAATGATGGTTAGAACAGTGCGGATGCTGGTCAACGAGATGGAAAAAGAAGGTATGCATTATCCTTTGCATCTGGGTGTTACTGAAGCTGGTGATGGAGAAGATGGACGTATAAAGAGTGCTGTTGGTATAGGAACTTTGTTATCAGAAGGCATTGGCGATACAATACGCGTTTCGCTTAGTGAAGATCCGGAAGTAGAGAGTCCTGTTGCGCGTAAATTAGTGAATTATATTTTACAAAAGAAAAATCATCCATTTATAGAAGCCTCTTTGGCACCTGGTTTTGATCCTTTAAAAGCGGAACGACGTAAGACTCGTCCAGTTTGTAATATTGGTGGAAATTCATTGCCTGTTGTTATTTCTAACCGAAGTTTTGGTGATTATGAATTTGATTTTTCTTTTATTCCTGACTATGTTTATATAGGAAAAGAAAATCCAGCGAATTTACCTGATAATCTTCATTTAATCGTAGATGCATCAATTTGGAAAAAACAGAAAAATGTATACCCTCTTATAGATTTATCAGAAGTAGATTCTTGGGGCAATTGCAGAGATTCTTTGAAATTTATCCGCTTATCATATGAAGACTTGACTGAAGAAGCAATAATGAGGTTGAAGCAGGAAACCAACTGTGTAGTTATATTGACGACACATCATATTAATGGGCTTGGCGAACAGCGTGCTGCCTTTCATCGTTTGATAACATCCGGATGCGATGTCCCAGTAATTATTGCACGTAAATATGATGAAACGAATGCAGAGACTATAGAGTTACAGTCTGCAACAGATATAGGTGCTTTATTATTGGATGGTTTCAGTGACGGTGTGATGCTTACTGATTTTAATTGTAAATCTAAATTATTGGACAATTATATGTTTTCAATTTTGCAGGCAGCTCGTTGTCGTGTTAGTAAAACAGAATATATATCTTGTCCAAGCTGTGGACGTACATTATATGATCTACAAACAACCGTGGCTCGTATCAAGGATGCAACGTCACATTTGAAAGGTTTAAAAATTGGTGTGATGGGTTGTATAGTTAATGGTCTTGGAGAAATGGCAGATGCTGATTATGGTTATGTTGGCTCTGGACGTAATAAAATTAATCTTTATAAAGGGAAAGAATGCGTGCTAAGAAATATTTCTGAAGAGGAAGCTGTTGATTCTTTAGTAAATCTGATAAAAGAAAACGGAGATTGGATAGATTGAAAAGTATAACGAGGATAGAAACTACTAATAATTGTCAATTGTTGACGGCTAACAATCTATTTCCTTATCTTTGCTTGTTAATATGAATAGAATATGAAAGTTAAGATTATAAATAAGTCACAACATCCTCTACCGCAATATGCTACGCCTTATTCAGCAGGTATGGATTTGCGAGCAAATTTGTCTGAACCTGTTGTTATCAAGCCGTTGGAACGGAAGTTGATTCCTACGGGCGTCTATATTGCTTTGCCTGAAGGCTTTGAAGCTCAAATTCGTCCGCGTAGTGGATTGGCTTTAAAACATGGTGTTACAGTTTTAAATACTCCAGGTACGATTGATGCAGACTATCGAGGGGAAATTTGTGTGATTTTGGTTAATCTTTCTTCTGAGCCGTTTATTGTTAATGATGGTGAGCGCGTTTGTCAGATGGTTATTGCAGCATATATCCATATTGACTGGAAGGAAGTTGATGAGTTGAGTGATACTGAGCGCGGAGCAGGTGGGTTCGGTCATACAGGAAAGGCATGATATGAAACAGATAAAGTCTCAAATATTTGAAATTGTTGTTGTGCTTTTGTTGTCTACGATGTCGATTTCGGCTGTGAATAAGAAGACGAAAGGGTTTGTTAAGTTTGAAGGTATAAGTGCCTTTGATCAGCGCAAGGTCGATTATTTTTATTATGAAGGATTAAAATTGAAGGCAGAGGGGAAGTATGATGCAGCCTATGACGCTTTTAATTATTGTTTGGAAATAGATTCTACGGCCTCGGCTGTACTTTATGAATTGTCGTCCTTTTATGCTCAACTGAATCATCCAGAAAAATCAGTAGAGATGTTGAAACGTGCTGTAACATGCAGCCCTGATAATTTTACATTTCGTGTAGCTTTGGCTACTATAGAACGCAATCAAGGGATGTTTGGCGAATCAGCTGAAGAATATGAGAAGCTTGTGAAAGATTTTCCTTCAAAACCTGAATTAAATTATTATTTGGCAGATGCATTAACGCAGAGTGGTGAAATAGGAAAAGCTATTGACGCTTATGATGCACTTGAAGCATCTATAGGTATGAATGAAGCTCTGTCATTGCAAAAATATAAACTTTATAATTCTTTGAATGAGACTGACAAGGCTTTCAAAGAAATGGAAAAACTGGCTGAAAAATTTCCTTTGGAGGCAAGATATAAAATAATGATTGGCGATCTTTATTTGGAAAAGAATGATACAGTTAAAGCTTTAGCCTTTTACAAACAAGCTTATGCCGTTGATCCTGCCAATCCTTATTATACAGTTTCAATGGCTAATTATTATGAAGCAGTAGGGAATAAAGAGGCTGCTGAAACGCAGATTCGTAGTGCATTGATAAACAAGGAACTTGATGTTGATACAAAAGTAGGTATACTATCACGATATATTATGCGTCTTCAGCAATCGCAAAAAGGAACAGATAGTGCAAATGATTTATTTAAGACTTTGATTGAGCAGCATCCTGAAGAAACAGATTTGAAAGAGATGTACGGTGAATTGTTGTCTGAACAAGGGAAAAATGATGAAGCACGATTTCAGTTTCAATTGATTACAGAGACTAATCCAGATAATGCGACGGCTTGGCAGCATCTTTTAGATTTGGCGTTGAAATCAGACAGCATTTCAGAGGTGATTCGAATTTGTCAACGATGCCAGGAATTGTTTCCAAAGGCTCCAGAATATTATTTTTATTTAGGCATAGCCTATTATCAGCAGGAAAAATATCAATTGTCGCTGGATACATATTATGCAGGTTTGAAAATTATTCCGGCAGAAAATGTCAATTTGAAATCGGATTTCTATGGTCAGATAGGCGATTTGTATTATCAAATGAAAAGGTTAGATGAAGCTTATAAAGCTTATGACGAGGCGTTGAAATATAATGATAAAAATGTAGCGGTTCTCAATAATTATAGTTATTTTCTTTCTTTGGAAAAGAAAGATCTGAAAAAAGCAGAAAGAATGAGTGCACAGTGTGTAAAGCTTGCACCTAATAATTCTACTTATTTAGATACATATGCTTGGATATTCTTTGTTCAAGGAAATTATTCGTTAGCAAAAATTTATATAGAAAGCGCTTTATCGAATGATACGACCAAGAGTTCAGAACTTGTCAGCCATTATGGTGATATCCTATATATGTGCGGCGAGAAGGAAAAAGCGCTTGAACAGTGGAAGAAAGCAAAAGAATTGGGTAAAAAAGATGCCATGTTGGATCGAAAGATCACTGAAGGTAAATATATAGAAGACAATGGGGAAAGAAAAGAAGGAAAATAAGTTTTTTAAAAACAGGTCTTCCTGTTTGATTATTTTTGTGGGATTGTCATTACTTGTGTTTTCTGCTTGTAAAACGACGAGTAAAGTATCGAAGCCTGTTACTCCAACATCCGTTTCGATGAATGGAAACATTTCGTTGTTAAATTCAATTCAAGAACAAGCTTTGCAGTTTGAGACGATGTCTGCACGAATGAGTGTGGATCTCAATTTCCCAGGTAATGAGATGAGTTCTCGTGTAGATTTGAAAATGGTCAAAGACAGTGCATTTCAGCTTTCTGTTCAGCCTCTCCTTGGCATCGAAGTTTTCCGAATGGAGTTAAGTAAGGATAGTGTGAAAGCTATTGATAGACTTAATAAACGCTATGTCGCTGATAATTATGCTAACTTAAAAGGTCAGACTACAGTGGATTTTAATTTTTATAATTTACAGGCACTTTTTGCGAACCATTTATTTATCCCTGGACAAAAAACATTGACAGATAAGCAATACAATCGTTTTAAAGTAAATGCTGGAGCCTCCGAAAATGAATTACGTATTAAAGATGCGATGGAACTTCTTTATTTATTTATGGCCGGAGGTGATGGAAAGTTGTTTTCTACACAAATTTCTGCTCCGGAGAATAAATATATTTTATCATGGAGATATTCTGATTTTCGTTTGAATGCGGGGAAAATGTTTCCGATGCAGATGAATGTTTCTTTGACTGCCAATGGCGTTTCAAAAGGCTCTGTTGAGATGCATTTTAATAAGATACAAGTGAATGTCCCCTTGACAATGGATTTTACAATTCCTGCAAAATATCAACGTATTACATTGGCACAAATTATTAAATCACTCAGTCAAAAACAATGAAATATCGATTAGTCTTTATATTACTTTTGTTTGCTGTTTCTGTTTTTGCCCAAAACTCTGCTCGAGTTCGGGAATTAGAGAGACAACGAAAGGCAGCTATTGCCGAAATAGAAATGACTAATCAACTTTTACAGCAGACAAAACAGAATACTCAAAACTCGTTGAATCGTTTGAATTTGCTTTCTCAACAGATTGTCTCCAGAAATCAGATAATTAATTTATTAAGTCAGGAGTTGGGAGAATTGGACAATCAGATAGATGTTTCTCGGCAAGAGATAGAGGTTCTTCAAAAGGAATTGGAAAAGAAACGGGCTAATTATGGGAAATCTATACGAAGTATATATAAACGCCGTACTTCTCAGGATAAGCTTTTGTTTATTTTTTCAGCAGATAATTTTGCACAGTCATTTCGACGCATGCGTTATTTGCATGAATATGCTGAATGGCAGAAACAGCAAGCAAATGAGATTATTGAAGAGCAAAGACTTATAGAAACGAAGCAACAAGTACTGGGGCAACGACGTACTGAAAAGAATCAACTTCTGAATGTACGTGAAGATGAAACTCGTAAGCTTGAAAATCAGAAAGCCAGTCAAAAGGTGGAAGTAAAGCAACTTAATAAAAAACAAAAAGAACTTATTGTTCAGTTGCGTAAAAATCAACGTCGTGCTGAAGATTTAAATCGTCAGATTGAAAATCAAATTGCAGCTGAGATAGCAAGAGCTGAAGCTGAAGCAAAGGCTGCTCGTGAAAGAGCAGAAAAACTGGAACGTGACCGTGCTGCTCTCGCGAAAAGTACAGGAAAAACTGCCCCTGAAAAAGTGGCGCCAGTCCGTGAAGAACGCGTGGCTGATACGAAAGGTGGTTATGCTATGACTCGCGAGGAAAAACAGCTTTCAGATAATTTCGCTGAGAATCGTGGTCGCTTGCCTTATCCTGTTACAGGACGTCATGCTATTGTAGGCTTTTTTGGTGAACAGCAACATCAGGATCTTAAATATGTACGGACAAATAATAGCGGAATAGATATTCAAACAGATCCCGGTGCAAATGCACGTGCCGTCTTTAATGGTGTCGTTACGCGTGTTTTTGTTGTCCCCGGATATAATAATTCTATTATTATTCGTCATGGTAATTATCTGACAGTTTACAGTAATCTTAGCCAGGTATATGTTAAGGCGGGTGATCGTGTGACTACTCGCCAAACTATCGGACGAATATACTCTGATCCTGAAGATGGTAATGCTTCAATTTTAAATTTTCAACTTTGGAAAGAGCGGACTAAACAAAATCCGCAGCCGTGGCTATATTAAATATGACTTTGAATAATGAAAGATTTAGTTTATTTCTCGGATACTTTACCCAACGGACTTCGTGTTATGCATCTCCCTACTTCATCTCCGGTTTCTTATTGTGGCTATGCAGTTAATGCTGGTACACGTGACGAAACGCTGGACGAGTTTGGTTTGGCACATTTTGTAGAGCATATGTTGTTTAAAGGAACAACACATCATAATTCTTGGTACATCTTAAATCGAATGGAAGAAGTTGGAGGCGACTTAAATGCTTACACAACGAAGGAAGCTACTTACATTTATTCAACTTTTATGGAAAGCGAATTTAAACGTGCTTTAAATTTGATGACTGATCTTGTGTTTAATTCCGTTTTTCCACAAAAGGAAATTGAAAAAGAGGTGGATGTGATTCTCGATGAGATAAACTCTTATGAGGATAGTCCGTCGGAACTTATATTTGATGATTTTGAAAATATACTTTTTGCTGGTAATGCTCTAGGTCATAATACTTTGGGTGATCAAAAGTCACTTCTCCGATTTAATACAGAGACAGGACGATCTTTTCTTAATCGTTTTTATGCACCAGAGAATATGGTCCTTTTTTCAATGGGACGCATCGATTTCACGAAGATCATGAAGATGGCAGAGCGAGCTTTAGACGGTATCGATATTAAAATGTCTCCACGGCTGAGGAAAGTACCTGAATTTGTGAAGCCTGTTTCTACACTGTTGCATAAAGATACACATCAGTCACATGTATTGATAGGCGGTCGTGCATGCAGTATGTATGATGAACGACGTTTCCCGCTTTTTTTATTGATAAATATCCTCGGTGGCCCTGGCATGAATAGTCGGCTGAATGTTGCAATGCGTGAACGGAATGGCCTGGTTTATAATGTAGAGGCGAATACAACTTTATATACAGATACAGGTTTGGCTTCTATTTATTTTGGAACAGATCCGAAAAATCGGGAGAAGGCATGTGCTTTATTATATAAGGAATTGGCTAAGATGCGTGATATAAAGTTGTCAACAACCCAATTAGCTGCAGCAAAAAAACAGATTAAGGGGCAATTAGGCGTTTCAAGCGATAACAGGGAAGAACTTTTTCTTTCTTTTGGCAAAAGTGGCCTTCATTATCATTGCTATAATTCATTGTCTGAACTTTGTGATAAGATTGATAGTGTTACATCAGATGATATATTAGCAGTAGCAAATGAAGTTTTTGCTACTGAAAGTTTGTTTATGCTCAATTATGAATGAGCATTACCAACATTCTGCTTTGTCTTTCAATTGAGGAATACGATTTTTGTCGAATATTGGATTCTTGATGCCTTTGCGTTTTTGATCCGTATAATCGTCCAGAAGCAGAAATGCCTGTTTACTGAGCAGCGCTATCGCGACTAAGTTGCATATTGCCATAAATCCCATTGTTACATCAGCTAAATTCCAAGCGACATCGAGAGTTGTTAAAGCGCCAAACATCACCATTGCTCCTACAAGAATACGGTAAGTGTTGAGAACTGTCTTACTTTTGGTGAAGTAAGTGATGTTTGCTTCACCATAATAATAATTACCGATGATGCTTGTGAAAGCGAATAGCAGGATTGCTATAGCAACAAAGATACCTCCAATACTGCCTATTTCTTCATTCAAAGCTGTTTGTGTAAGCTGAACTCCATTGACAGAACTATCAATTGGAACGCCGCTGCACAGGATGATGAATGCTGTACATGAACAAATAAGTAGTGTATCTGTAAATACGCCTAGGGCTTGTACTAAACCTTGTTTTACCGGATGACTTACAGAAGCTGTTGCAGCAGCATTTGGTGTGGATCCTAAACCAGCTTCGTTGCTGAAGAGTCCGCGTTTGATACCTTGCATCAAAGCGGCACCAACTGTTCCTCCGATAGCTTGATTTATGCCAAAAGCACTAGTGACAATCAGTTTGAATACAGAGGGCAACTCGGTGATGTTCATCAGTATAATAACGAGAGCTAATACGACGTATCCTAATGCCATGATTGGGACGACTACACTACTTACTGCTGCGATTCGTTGTATGCCACCGAAAATAATAATCAATGTTAGAACAACTAAGATAATCCCCATCCAGACAGGGCTTGTTCCGAATACATTCTGAAAAGCAGCACATATTGTGTTGCTTTGTACTGAATTAAAAGCGAACCCATAGGTAATTGAGATCAAGATAGCAAAGAGTACTGCCATCCACTGCTTTTTCAATCCTTTTTTCATATAATAGGCTGGTCCACCGATGAAAGAGTCTTTGCCTTTGATTTTATAAAGTTGTGCCAATGTTGATTCTACGAAAGCACTTGATGAACCCAGTAATGCAATCACCCACATCCAAAAAACGGCGCCCGGTCCGCCAACAACGATAGCCGTTGCAACACCTGCCAGATTGCCTGTTCCGATGCGACTTGCCAAGGATACTGTAAACGCTTGAAAAGAAGAGATATGCTTGCCATCTTTGTCTTTACTTGTCGAATCGATCAGTGCCCTAAACATTTCTTTGATCATTCTGAATTGTACAAAACGTGTGCCTATTGTAAACCATAATGCACACCCAAGTAACATCGCAATTAGAATGTATGTCCATAACACGGTATTGAATCCGGTAATCCAGCTATTGATTTCTTCCATCTAAGTAGTTTGTTTTTCTTATGCAAACCTATGGAAAATGTTTGAAATGTACAAGAATATGCCTTTTTTATCGTGAAACAATTTGAATCGCCATTGTTTCTCTGAGATCACTGTGATTCAAATTGTTTCTCTTGATTTTGTATGAAATGGTCTGGATTCAAATTGAATAAGCATTTTTTTAATGAATTGCTCCTTCCACAAATTGTTTCGGGGTATATATATTTATGTACCTTTGCAGTGTCAACAAGATACACAATATGGTCGGATCAAATTTGTTTTCTATTCTTATTCCCACGTGGAATAACCTGTCGTATTTGAAGCTCTGCATTGAGAGCGTCAAAAAGAATTCAGCGTTTCAGCATCAGATTCTCGTTTATGTAAATGAAGGTTCAGATGGAACGGTCGAATGGCTTGATTCTGTGGGTTGTGAGTATGTGTATAGTAAAACGAATGTGGGGATATGCTTGGCGCTAAATGCTCTTCGTACAAAAGTGACGACAGATTACATAGTCTATATGAACGACGATATGTATGTTTGTCCGGGTTGGGATGAGGCTTTATGGAATGAAATACAAACATTGCCTGATAATCGCTTTTTCTTTTCATCAACCTTATTGCAACCCCGTCCGTTTTTTTGCAAGAGTGTGATTGCTCCGGCTGATTTTGGACAAAGTGTTGAAACTTTCCGCGAACAGGAGCTGCTGGATAACTTCCGTAATTTTCCTCACTCTGACTGGTTCGGTGCTACATGGCCGCCCAATGTTGTTCATAAGGATATTTGGGATCTTGTGGGTGGTTACAGTATTGAGTTTTCACCGGGAATGTACAGCGATCCCGATTTCTCTGCAAAACTTTGGAAAGCCGGTATACGATTGTTCAAAGGGCTCTCGGCAAGTCGTGTCTATCATTTTGAATCTGTGTCAACAAAACGTATGAAAAAGAATGACGGTAGCAGACAGTTTTTGATGAAATGGGGCATTACTTCTGCTTCGTTTATGCGTGATATATTGCGGCGAGGCGAACCTTACGTGGTTTCTGAAGCTTCGTCTGTTCATGAAGGAGACTTGAAGAAAGATATTTGGCGCAGCCGTTTGAAAAAAGCACTTTATCTCTTTAAGGGCAATGCCGATGCAAAGAAACTTTGGGAATAAACGAATAAATAATACAAGAAATGAATTTTGGAGTTATACTGCCGCATACGAAACTTTATGGAGGAGTAAAGCGCTTTTTGGAATTAGGTAATGCGTTGATAGATTTGCATCAGCACTTTACCGTTTATACGCCAGAAGGCAAAGCTCCGGATTGGTTTCATTTCAGTGGTTCCACAAAAACTTTTGCCTCTCTGAAAGAAGATCCAATCGATGTACTTTTCACTACAGAAACGCCATTTGTTGATGTCTTGTGCAGTGCCAATGCAAAACATAAGGTTTGTTATCATGTGCGGATGACCGAAAATATGCGTCCATTTCTGAAGCAAGGAGTAGAACTTTTCGCCTGTTCAACAAATATATACTTGAATGATAAGAAGAAGTACGGCAATGATGATTTTAAGGCTTTGGGTGGTGTAAATATAGCTAATTATCAACCAAAGATTGATTATCATGTAGTTGATCGTCCTTTTTGCGTGATGGCTTATGGCAGATTGGTTGAACATATTAAAGGTACCAAATATGTAGTCAAGGCATGTGAGCAATTGTATAAGCAAGGCTACAATATACGCTTGTTGTTGTTTGATACGGCAGTTAATGAAAAAGCCCGTCAATTAAATGAGCAGTTCACTTGCGCTGTACCATTTGATTTTATACTCAATCATCCTTTTGATCGCAATAGCGAACTTTTCAATCGTGCTGATTTGTTTGTTGCTGCCGAACGACATGCCGGATGGTCGAATACGGTTTGTGAAGCGATGGCTTGTGCTTTGCCCGTTATTGCAACAAAAGCCGGAACTAAAGATATGTTGATTGATGAAGAGACAGGACTACTAACCCACCGCTTTACATTTCTTATCCGTAAAAAGATTAAGCGAATGATTGAAGATGAAGCTTTACGCCAACGTTTGGGAACGAATGCTCGTCGGCAGGTGGAACAGTTCGACTGGCATTTGGTTGCTCAGCGAATTCTCGTTCATTTCAATGAAACAACCGACGTTTGATAGCACGGCGAGTGTCGCGAATCCAGTCTTTGTGAGAAACATGTTTGTTGTGTTCATGCGTTAGTTCTTCCAATTCCTGTGAAAATAGTTTTGGATTTCGATTCGTCAGTTTGGCGTATTCGGAGGCAATCACATCTAATTTATCATCAGGAAGTTCCAGCATCCGGAAGTTTGTCAATCCTTTTTCGGGCGATACTTTTGTGAATTGTGTACGATTAACGTCCACCAGCCAGAAATGCCATTCTCCATCTTCTGTCTTTTTTAACAACGTGTTTCCTCCGGAATGGTCAGTGAAAAAGATATTTTTTGTGTGAAAATCGTATGTGAATCGTGTAAAAGCCCGATATACGCTATCTTGTTCATGAACAGGAAGCGTAGTGATACCTCGAAATGTGAAATCGCAAGGCAGCCACAAAGAAATGTAATAGCTTTGAGTGAGTCCCCATTGATTATGGAATTCTATAAAAGCCACAGGTTCAGGTGTTCCAACACCCAGTTCAACGAAACGTGTAGCGTAACGAAACGAGCGCTCTGCCTTTGATTTACGAAAATATCTATAAGCGATTTGATTGATGAAATGCGGTATTTTGAAGGATTTTACGCAAAGTTGCAATTCCTCTTTTTCAAATACTTTCAACGTATTCCGTCCTTGATAGATTATTCGTCCTTCCTTTGCGAATCTATCTGGAATCGATAGGAGAAAGTCCTTGCAGAATTGATATTTCGGATTGATTTCGTAACGCATTCCTTCTTTTTTATCATTGTTGCAAAGTTACATCCTTTCTGCGGAACTTCAAATTCCTGTGCTCGAAAAGCTATCATCTGGAAAATAAGTTCTTACCTTTGCAAAAAGGATTGAATGGCGATGAGAAAGCGCAAATTGAAGCATAATTTGATACGTTTCGGAGTAGCTTGGTTGCTTCGAGTAACCAATCGTACGCCGCGTGTTTTGTTCTATCATGGTGTAGATCAAGTCGATGAAGAGGATTCTTTACATATTTTTCCTGATGCCTTCGAGCAGGAGATGCAGTTCCTTCTCAAACATTACGAAGTCATTTCGATAGAGGAATTTGAACAGCGCTTTTTTACTAATCATTTTAGCGGACGTGAAATTGTTGTAACATTTGATGATGGTTATCAAAACAATCTTACTCATGCCGCACCTGTTTTGCAGTCATTAAGGATTCCTTTTACGGTTTTCATTTCAACAGCTCATGTAGAATCAGGTGATTATTTCCCGACGGCTATTGCGCGAATGATTATTCGCGATTCTCAATTGCAACATTTGTCGTTGGATTGTTTGAAGTTACAAATGCCCCTTCGTGATGCTTCACATCGAAAATCTGTTTGTGAAGCTGTTATCCAGACATTGAAACATTCGAATATATTGTTTGTAAAAGAGATTTGCCGACAGCTGATTGCAAATGTTTCAACAGATGAATATCAAAATTTGTGCGAACGGCATCATGCTGATAAACCTTTAACATGGGAGGATGTTCAGTGTTTGCACGAAAATTATGGTGCCACAATTGGTTCACATTGTTTGCAGCATTTTATCTGCAATGATTATCAGACGGAGGAAGAGATAGCCCGACAGTTGACGGAAAGTAAGCGAATAATAGAAAATCACTTAGAGACAGATTGCCGGTATCTTGCGTATCCGAATGGCGTTTATAATGCGGGTGATGTGAATTCTTTTGCTATACAGGCTGCAGAAAAAGCCAGGTATAAATTGGCGTTTACAACTGTCACTGATCGTTTACATCCAAACTTCAATCCGATGTTGATGCCCCGATTGGCGGCGCGTTTTGAAATGGAAGATTTTATTGTCAAACTGGGGCTCAAGCCCAAATATCATTAAATAACTTGTTGATAAACGCTCATCAGTTCTTGCGCAATCTGTTGGTCGAAAAATCGTGCGACGTAGGTTTTGCTTTCTTCTATCATCTTTGCTATTGTTTCCGGCGATGATAAGATGGCATTGATGCTTGAAGCAAGCATTTCTATATTTTCAGGGTCAACATAGGCAGAAGCTTTACCACCCGCTTCTTCCAAACAGGAACCTGTTGCAGCTATTACCGGTAAATTGGAATGAATAGCTTCGATAATGGGAATTCCAAACCCTTCAAAAAGAGAGGGATAAACAAATAATGAAGCCGACTGATAGATAGCTGTAATGTCTTCCCACAAAACATTATGTAGTAACTGTATTCGGCTTTGCAATCCTTTTTCCTGTATATAATCTTCTATTTCTTTTGTATAAGGCGTTTTTCTACCTACGGCAACTAATTTGATGTCTTGATCTTGGAGGATAGTCATCGCTTTCACAACACTCAATAGATTTTTGCGGTATTCGATTGTCCCTACATTTAATATATAGTGTTCAGGAAGATGATATTTGTTTTTTATCCTTTGTTTTTCTTCTTTGGAAACAGGTTGTAGAAAAATTGGATCGCAGCCCTGATAAACTACCGATATTTTCTGTTCTTCTATTCCAAAGAAATCGATGATATCTCGTTTTGTCGCCTCGCTGATAGCAATAATCCGATCAGATTCCAGGCAGGCACGTCTGAATTTCTTTTCATAAATTCGGCGGTCTATCGGTTTATAGAACTGAGGAAATCGCATAAAAATCAAATCATGTATGGTGACAATAGAAGGAATATGTTTTTTATGGAGTCCGTAGGGTATTTCATTGCTCAGTCCATGGAACAGTTGGATCTCATCGCGTTGCAGATCCGGTAATAATCCTCCCGAGCGCCACATCGAACCGAACATTTTGTAGAAGAAACAAGATGGGTAATGAAGTACAACATTTGGCAGTTTTTCAACTTTACTACGCAACGACACTTTCCCTTTTGAAGGTGAATAAAGATGATATTGATTGTCTGCAAATTGTTCAGAAAGAATACGTACTATAAAGCGGCTATAGTTTCCCAGTCCGGTTCCATTATGCGTAATCCTTTTGGCATCAAATCCAATATTCATCTTTTCTCTTTTTATTATGATTGCTGTAGATGTTGCTCAATTTTACGTACAATTTGTTCCGTCGTTATTTGCGTCATACATGCCCAGTTCCCTTTAAAGCAAGGTTTGTCGCCGTATATTGAGCAGGGTCTGCAAGGCAAATGCAACTGTATAGCATCTTGCGGGTTCTGATGATAACCATAGAATCCGGCATAAGGATGTGTTGCTCCCCAAATAGAAATGACCGGAGTTCCAACCAAAGAGGCAAAATGCATATTCGCTGAATCCATGCAAAGCAATACATCCAGTTTGCTGATCAAAGCCAATTCATTGTCTAGTGAATATCGCCCGATAACGCTTTTTACCCGTGGATACTGATATGCCCATTGTTCAATTGTAGCCTCTTCGTATGCGCCGCCGCCAAATAGAAACAGAGTATAGTCTTCGTGTGCTGACAATTTGGAAACAACCTCCTCCATATTATCGATTGGGTAAATTTTGCCGCGATGTTTGGCAAAAGGAGCAATGCCAATCCATTTACCAGTCTTTTCACCAGTTAGTTGCTTCATAGGCGAAAGATCAGCAGGATGGTTTTCGTCGTATAGAGAGACGAAAGATTCCGAATAGTTTAATCCTGCAGCTCGGAAAACGTCGGCATAACGTTTTGTCATCAGTGGTAACTGTATCAGTTGTTTGTTTTTTTGCGTTGTCAGTTTTTCTCGTTCTTCTCGTTCTTTATTGATGACAAACACACGTTTGCCATGCAATCGAAACATCCAGCGGATCACCATGGTACGCAGCACATTATGCAGGTCGAGGACAACGTCAAAATGATATTTGACTAATGCAGAAACAAACTTCAGCAGTCCTGATAGTTTTTTCTCACTTCCTTTGGTGTTGATACCAACGATGTTGACATTCTCCGGACGATTAATAAAAACCGGAATCAAAAAAGTTTGTGTCAGAACCGTAAAAGTATCTTCGGGATTCGCTTTTGCAGCTGAATAGATTACTGGGACGGTCATTGCAACGTCACCGATAGCCGATAGTCTGATGATTAATATTTTTGCCATTATTTTTGTCCGTAAAGCACTGGATTAAGTGCCGGGTCATTATACATTTTCATCTGCTTGTACACTTTCATATATTTCTTTCCCGTCTCGATATCCGTTAGTAACTGATCGAGCGCTGTTGAGAGATCATTTTCTTGTTCCAGCAAAACGTGCAGTTTCTCTTCGCATCTTTTTCGATGTTCGGCTGATGCATCGTTACGGCGGACTTCTTCTCGCATGTGAAATATTTTGAGAGTGAGAATAGATAGACGATCTATTGCCCACGCAGGACTTTCCGTGTTTATCGTTGCATCCTGAAGTGGTTTTACATGTTTGTATTTATCCAGAAAATAGCTGTCAATCAGCTCAACAATATCTGTACGATCTTGATTCGATTTGTCTATGCGTCGTTTGATGACCAGTGCCTCTTTGGGATCAATCTCCGGATTGCGGATAATATCTTCCAGATGCCATTGTACAGCATCAATCCAGTTTTTGAGATAAAGATAATATTCGATACTTTTCAAGGGAAAAGGATTGTTCATCGTAGCATCTACATTGTTAGTTACATGATAAGCCTTTGTCGCCTGATCGAAAATTCGTTTACATTGTTCGCTGAACTCCATATTCTTTTTGTTCTGAGATAAATAATACTTTGCAAAGATAATGCATGTCGAGAGCAGAACAAAATGAACAAGTTCATTTTTTATGCTGAGGCGCAGCTTATCTTCGCTTTCAAGGCAAAGATAAGGTAATCCGATTGGAATGTCAAGTTTGCTCGAATTATTATTATTCAATGTTGGCTATGAGATTGATCCGGAGATGATTCTTCCTTCATCGGCATAACTGTAATAACAACCGTCGGTCAGCACAATATGGTCGAGCAAATTAATTTCTATCAGTTTGGCAGCATTGTTCAGCCGTGTTGTCAGATTATCATCCTCCTTGCTTGGTCGGGAATTCCCTGACGGATGATTGTGACAAAGTATGATTCCTGTGGCTAGCGCATTTATGGCAGCTTTAAGAATCAATCGTAAGTCTGCTGACGTTTCATTGATTCCTCCTTGACTAATTTTTATCTTCCCAATCACTTTTGATGATCTGTTGATTAGCGCAATCCAAAGCTCTTCGTGAGTCAGATCGCATAATAGCGGATGAAACAGTTGATAGGCGTCACGACTAGAGCGAATGAAAGGTTTTGATGCCGGAATGCTTATTCCACGCCGTTTGCCAAGTTCGAGAGCTGCGCAGATGCTAATGGCTCTTGCTTCGCCAATTCCTTTGAAATTAGCAATCAAGTCGCTTATGCTCAACTTACTCAAAGCATTCAGATTATTGTCTACCGAATTGAGAATCCGTTGTGAGAGTTGCACGGCCGTTTCTTCTTTGTTGCCCGATCCGATGAGGATAGCTAAAATCTCGGCATTACTTAAGGTCGCAGCACCTTTGAGCAGCATTTTTTCGCGTGGGCGGTCTTCTTCTGCCCATTCTTTGATTTTCATAGATAATGGTATTTTGATGATACAGGCACGAACTTCACTGGTTGATATGAACAGTGCAATCCGTGCCTGCAAGAATTTTATAAATTTCGAAACGAGTCGGCTTAGCGGACGCGTCCTACGTATGAACCGTCTTGTGTATTGATTTCGATGATTTCGCCTTCGTTAACAAACAACGGAACACGTACTTCTGCTCCTGTTTCAACAGTTGCAGGTTTCAGTGTGTTTGTAGCTGTATCACCTTTGACACCTGGTTCGGTATATGTAACGGCAAGTTGAACTTTTACAGGCATATCTGCAAAAAGAATCGTTTCAGTTGAGGCATCCGAAACAACGTCAACAATCTGTCCTTCTTTCATGAAATCAACGCCATTGATCAATTCCTTGTCGATGATGATGTCATCCCAAGTTTCCTGATTCAGAAAATGATAGTGGTCGCCGTCATGATAAGAATATTGATATGGACGACGTTCAACGCGTACATCCTCCAGTTTTTCACCGATGTTGAAACGACGTTCCAAAACGCCACCTTTAACAACATCTTTCAGTTTTGTACGCATAATCGTATTGCCTTTTCCTGGTTTAACATGGAGGAAGTCGATACAAAAGTATAGCTTTCCATCCAAGCGAATACACGTTCCGATCTTAATGTCTTGTGAATTGATCATACTTTCTATATTTATTTCGAATTGTATTTTATTGTCTTTGAAATCATTTCGGGTGCAAAAGTAATATATTCCTCTCAAAGAATCAAGACACTTGATGAATTTACTGTCGCAACAGCTGGTTTTTATATCATTTTGTCCTATTTAAAATCGTTTGATTCTCTAATTCGTCTTGTGTACCGATCCAATAAAAAATCCCGGTTCTCTTTTGAAGGACCGGGATTTTTTTATATTGAAGCTAATGATTAATATCTTCTGCGATTGAAACCGCCTCTATCACCGCCTCTGTCGCCACCGCGATTTCCGTAACCACCACCACGACGATCGCCGTAAGCAGGTCTTTCAGTTCTTTCGCGAGCGATAGCTACGCTGATGTTTTTGCCTTCGAATTCTGTCTCGTTCAAAGCATCGATTGCTTCTTGTCCTTCCTTAACGTTTGGCATTTCAACAAAGCCAAAGCCACGTGAACGTCCTGTTTCACGGTCGGTGATGATTTTTACTGAAGTTACTTCACCATACTGTGCGAATAGGTTCTGCAAGCTGTCTTCCTGTGTGCCCCAGCTTAAATTTGCCACATAAATGTTCATTCTTTTGAAAAATTAAATTGTTATTGTTGTTATGATTGAAAGGTGTACTGCGTTCATTCCACGTCGTGTACCGCGCTCAATTTCAACTGTTATTTTAAACAAAGGAATTGATAATGATGTCTATTTGGAATGAAATAACCCGCAGAGAGAGAAAGGCGGAATCAAACACACGCAAAGAAAATTCAATATAAACCCAAATGTTTTCGCCACAAAAATACGTTTTATATTTGAATCTTGTATATTTCTCCGATATTTTTTGTTTTTATTTAATTTAGTGACTGTTATAAAGCAAAGAAATATGCATTTTTGTGATTCATCTGGCAAGAATCAAGAATTTTGTGTATGTTTGCTGCCAATCTAAAATGTGTGTATTATGGCAGACGATTATTTAGAAGATGAGTTTGAACGCTATCGTGCCAGAAAAGCGGCTTGGGAAAAAGCAGGGAAACCTGCAAAGAGCAAGTCGCATACGCTCACCAAGGCAGTTCCGGGCAAGCGCGACAACGAAACGGATATTCAAGACAATGAAGAGCAGCGCTGAAGTATGCTGAATCAGCGTTACATTCGCTCGGCATTCGATTCATAAATCAAAAAACATCAAAAAATGGCAGAGCGAGAAAAGAGCTCAAATTGTGCTCATGGGATATGCATTTGTCTTGAATTCTGCAAAGTACTCAATATAAATATCAGAATATGAATATATTAGGGGTCGATATTTCATTCGGATGCGATGATCATTTCATTCGAATGAAATGGTTGACGCATTCGGAAGAAATGGTTGCTCCATTCGAATGAAATTCCGCGTCTATTTAGATGTCTTTCTTGCTTTATCCGAAACGAACGCTTGATGCTTCAAAACATGAATTTTTGATATTTTGATTTCGACTTCTATTTGTACTTGAGAAGGGTGGAGGTTGACTTCGTTTCGCTTAAAAATTTAGAGGGTTCATTTTATTCTCCTCTAGGTTTATGCTATCTTTGTCTCGCCAATAGGCGATTTCGACAAAAGAAAGCTACTGAAGATGAAAAGAATAAAGAATCCCTGGGCGGGTAAAGAAAACTATTTCTGTTTTGGATGTTGTCCTGACAATCCTTCAGGCGTACACATGAAGTTTTATGCTGATGGCGAGGAAGTGATTAGCGTATGGTCGCCGCAACCTCAGTTTCAAGGTTGGATTGATACCATGCATGGTGGCATTCAAGCAGTTTTGCTGGATGAGATATGCGCTTGGGCTGTGATTTTGAAGATGAATACGACGGGTGTGACTGCTGAGATGGAAACGAGATACAAACATCATATTTCAACTAACGACCGATATTTGCTGATTCGGGCACGTGTGGTAGACATACGTCGTAATATTGCTACCGTTGAGGCTACCCTTTCCGACAGTAGCGGACAAATATGTACACAAGCTACTTGCACCTATTTTACTTTTGCGAGCGAAAAAGCGTACGAAATGGGATATAAAGGGTTGCAGATGGAAGAAAAAGATGTAGAATTGGAGGAATTGCTTAAGACATTGTGAACCGATCGCCGGGAATGATGTGAATAGTAAAAGCATTCGATATACATATAATAAAAGCACTTGCTCGAATAATCGACAAGTGCTTTTTGTTCGTCTTGGTTATGGCGTTTTAGTTAAGGAGGTAACGACCTAATTCATGCATTAACGAAATGAATTTGTATTGATTGTTAATCTCAAAATCATCTTTGCAAATATACAATTTTGTCTGATATTCTCAAGTCTTTTTATATATAGATTCTTCTTATCTGCAGATAATTTATATCTATCAATCATATAGTTACAGTGAGTCAATGCTTATTCTGTGATGTAGACTTCTTTATTTGAAAGAGTATTTGTATATTTGTGAGAATAATGTTAACATCTATCCTATGAAACACTTTGGTTTATTACTCGCTTCTCTGCTCGCAATGCCGTTGTTAGCAAATGCACAAGGCAAGAGCAATGCTGTTTATCATTTCGACAAACCTCTTTATGGAGCTGCTTATTACAGTGAATATACTCCGACCGACCGCTTGGATGAAGATATTCAGTTAATGAAGAAAGCAAATTTGTCAGTAGTGCGGATAGGTGAGTCAACATGGTCGCTCTACGAGCCGCAAGACGGCGTGTTCCGGTTTGATTGGATGGATCGAATCCTTGATCATTTGGGAAAAGCAGGTATTAAGGTGATTTTGGGAACGCCTACTTATTCAATTCCTGCATGGATGGCAAAGGAACATCCCGAAGTATTGTCGAAAACGTACGACGGGAGGCAAAGTTTTTATGGTATCCGCCAGAATATGGACTTGCAGAATCCAGTCTACCGCAAATATTGCGAGCGAATTATCCGTAAAATGATGGAACATTTTGCTAAAAATCCGGCAATTATCGGTTATCAGGTCGACAATGAAGTGGAAGCGCGAAATATTGACAATGAGGATTACTTTCAGGGTTTTCGTGATTATATCAAAACATCGTTCAATAATAATCTCGATTCGTTGAACCGTCGTTGGGGCCTTAATTACTGGGGCATGAATATCAATACCTGGGATGAGTTCTATGATCGGAAGGGCGTAACGAATCCTTCCTACAAATTATGGTGGGAACGGTGGAATCGCAAGGTGACTGCCGATTTTCTCAATTGGCAGGTTGATATCGTCAATGAGTATAAACGTTCGGACCAGTTCGTGACACATTGCTTCATGCCGGCGTTCAGCAATATCGATCAGGTAGAAGCTTTCCGCCAGATGGAATATCCTGCCATCAATGTTTATTACAATATGCAGGATGCGCAAGATGGTCTGCAGATCAGTTATTCTTGCGATTATATGCGTAACTTATGCAAACACAAGAACTTCCTTGTTACAGAAACGAATGCGCAAGGCACGGGTTGGAGTAGTCGCGACCAATGGCCGCCTTACGACGGACAGTTGCGTCAGAACATGTATCTGTTTCTTTCGGGCGGAGCAAATATGGTGGAATATTGGCACTGGAGCACATTGCATTATGGACAGGAAACTTATTGGCGAGGAATCCTCGGACATGATATGCAGCCAAATCGTGTATATGCTGAATTCCAGAAAGGTGCGCAGGAATTAGATCAGATTGGCAACCGTCTGGTGAACCTGAAAAAACAGAATCGCGTAGCAGTGCTTTTCAGTCATGATTCGAAGTTCGGTCTCGACTTTATGCCTTATAAGGAAGGTTCGCAGTATAACGACCGTATGGTGTATGAGGCTCTTTTCAAGCAGAATATAGAATGTGATATCATTCCATGCGACAAGATTCAGGACTTCAGTCAGTATGATATGCTGGTTATTCCTTCATTGTATGTGGCTACAGATGCATTGCTTAATAAAATTTCCGACTTTGTGAAGAAGGGCGGTGAAGTGGTAATGCTTTACAAGAGCGGTTATTGCGATCAGGATGATGATGTGCGCCCGGTGCTTGCCCCCGGTCCGCTCAGCGATGTATGCGGTTTTACCTATCAGGAGTTCTCGAGCATCAACAGTTTGAAACTCAAAGCCAATGAGATAGGTGCGAACGATAATACAGTCAGCACTTGGATGGAATTCCTTCGTCCCACAACTGCCAAACCTTTGGCTTATGTTGATCATCCGTTCTTTGGCAAATGGCCTTGCATTACCGAGAATGCTTTTGGTAAAGGTCATTTAATATATGTAGGAACGGTTCCGTCCGATGATTTGCTTCAAAAACTTGTTGCACGCGCAGCAGACCGGAAGAATATTGCGACTGTAACCCGACAACTCCATTTCCCTGTGATTGCCCGTTCGGGAATGAATGGCATGAATAAACCTATTCATTATATCTTCAACTTCTCGGCAACTACACAGCAAGTGGAATATCCATTTAAAAACAGTACATCTCTTCTCGATTCTCAAAAGTTAAACCAGGGTGATTTGATTACTGTTGCGCCTTGGAATGTAGTGATTGGAGAGGAAAAGTAGGTTTAGTCATAACTACTCAGATTTCTGTTAGTTGGTTTAGCAGAGTGTGAATGATACAATTTCGATAAAATATAATACAATTTCGCTATTGTTGTTTAATGAGATGTAACTTTTGTAAAATCATTATACATTTGCAACGATTGTTTTGTCGCAATCATTTATTAGAGTATTTATTACAAAAAAAGAGAGTTGAGAAACGAATAAACATCAATAGCATTAATAGAAAAAAGAAAACAAAAGAAAAACACAAATAATTATGCAAAAATGAAAAGGTATTTTTGTTTATTAGCAACATATTTGTAATTTTACCGACCGTTAGCGATAAAATGAAATATCATGTTTAAGAAATTACTGAACTTTTATAAAACGTCGGCGCCTGCAATAGGCGTCAATGTTGCGTTACTTACTGCAGCTCGTTTCAAAAGTCTGCGTTGGAAAACATTCCTGGCATTTACTTTTGGATATACTATGTTTTATATTTGCCGCCTGAGTCTCAATGTGATGAAAGACCCGATAGTAAAGGAAGGAATCTTTACGGAAACCGAACTGGGCATCATCGGGTCAGCGCTGTTCTTTACGTATGCTGTTGGAAAGTTCGCTAACGGATTTTTGGCTGATCACTGCAATATTCGCAAATTCCTTTCTACGGGATTACTGGTGACAGCCGTTGTCAATTTGAGTTTGGGTTATGTTCATTCTTTTATACTTTTTGCTATCCTTTGGGGTGTAAGTGGCTGGTTCCAATCCATCGGCGCTCCGTCGTGCGTTGTGGAATTGTCGCGATGGTATGAAGAGAAGGAACGTGGAACTTTCTACGGTATCTGGATTATCAGTCATAATCTGGGAGAAGGTCTGACCTGGATATTATCAACGTTTATTGTTGCAGCTTTGGGGTGGCGTTTCGGATTTCTCTGTTCGGGAATGTTGGGGCTGCTGGGCGTATTTGTTATTTGGCAGTTTGTACATGACACACCCGAAAGCGAAGGGTTTCCGCCTGTAAATAAACCGAAAGCACAAAAGAATCTCTCGGCCGAAGAGGCAACGAACATCAAGAAAGCGCAATTGGCGGTTTTGAAGAATCCGGCTATCTGGGTACTGGCTGTTTCGAGCGCATTCATGTATTTTTGCCGTTATGCAGTGAATAGTTGGGGAATTTTCTTCTTACAGAATGAAAAAGGATATGATTTGAAAGAGGCGGGCATTATATTGTCTATCAATTCAATATTTGGAATTATAGGAACGGGGTTCTCCGGGTTTATTTCGGATAAACTGTTTGGAGGCGGACGAAATGTTCCGGCTTTGATTGCCGGATTGTTGGATATTATAGCGCTGATGTTGTTCCTGCTGGTTCCGGGACATCATCTTTGGGTCGACGTTCTGGCAATGGTTATGTTTGGAACAGGTATCGGTGTTTTGATTTGCTTCTTGGGCGGATTGATGGCTGTCGATATTGCACCGAGCAACGCTTCGGGCGCAGCGCTTGGCGTCATTGGCATTGCCAGTTATGTAGGTGCCGGAATACAGGATATTCTCAGCGGTGTATTGATTGAAGGTAACAAAGTGATGGTGAACGGTGCAGCACATTATGATTTCACTGCGATTTCATGGTGCTGGATCGGCGCAGCTATCCTGTCAACGCTTGTAGCAACGTTTGTATGGAATTATACGGGACAAAAGAAACAAACTGAAAACGCAACCAATTAATAAAGATTATGTTGAGTATAGCAGAAAGACATAAATTCATCCTTGATTCATTGAAAAAGTATGGATTCGTAAAAGTGAACGATATTGCATTGCAACTGGATGTAACACCTGCCACAATTCGCAACGACTTGAAAAGTCTCGAAGCGAAGAAATTGCTTTATCGGACGCACGGCAGCGCTAGCCCTATCAATCCGATTACTGTAGATAGAGAGGTGGAAGTGAAGGAAAAGTTCCATATTGAAGAGAAGAAGCGTATTGCAATAGAAGCCTGTAAACTGATTGAAGACAATGATTCGATTATCATAGGTTCGGGTTCGACGGTTTATACGCTTGCCGAACAAATCCCTTCGACATTAAAACTTACGGTTGTGACTACTTCGCCGAAAATTTCGATTCTTCTTTACAAGTCGCCCAACATTGATGTGATACAATTGGGTGGGACGATCCGTAAGAATTCGCTTTCGGTTATTGGTGATTATACAAATCTGTTCTTCAATGATGTGACTTGCTCGAAACTGTTTTTGGGCGTTGATGGCATCGACCTGGAATATGGCGTTACCAATTCCAATATGGAAGAGGCGATGCTAAACAAGCGGATGATTGATTCGTCGCTGCGGACCATCATTCTGTCGGATTCGTCAAAGTTCGGACGCCGAGGATTTGGCCGTGTGTGCAGTCTGGACAAGATTGATGTGATTATTACAGATCCGGGCATTCCTGCCGAGATGGCAAAAGCTATTGAAGAAATAGGAATTGAACTGATTATTGTATAATAAATATATTTGAACTGAAAAGTATATACTTTCTATTTAAAAAGTATATACTTTCAGGCATCAAAAGTATATACTTTCATATACCAAAAGTATATACTTCCGTATAGTAAAAGTATATACTTTTTTAAAGAAAGAAATGAGATGATGACAAATAGCATTGAAGAGGCGCTGAAAGCAGCCAGTGATACGAAGGCATTAATGATTGGGAGCGGTGTCTTGACACAGGTTGCCGCAATGTTCAAGAGACAGTTTCCTGGCAAGAAAGCTGTTGTGATTGCCGATACAAATACGTTTGCTGTAGCAGGAAAAAGGGTCACAGATTATTTGCGGCGCGACAGCGTTGAACAGGATAATCCTTTTATTTTTGAAGCTAAAGGGCTTTATGCCGAATATAATTATGTGGATATTCTCGTAGAGTTTCTGCAAGAAACGGACGCAGTTCCGATTGCCGTTGGTTCTGGTACTATCAACGATTTGGTGAAACTTTCGTCATTTCTTACCGAGCGTCAATATATGAATGTCGGAACGGCAGCTTCTGTTGATGGTTACACAGCTTACGGCGCTTCAATCACAAAGGATGGAGCGAAGCAAACCTTTAGTTGCCCGGCGCCGTTGGCTTGGCTTGGGGATACGGAAATCATTTGTCAAGCTCCTGCTGAGATGGCTGCTTCGGGTTATGCCGATTTGTTTGCTAAAGTACCGGCCGGAGCAGACTGGATTCTTTCGGATGCATTGGGCGTTGAACCTATCGATAAGAAAGTATGGTGCATCGTACAGGATTGTTTGCCAAAGGCATTGGGCAATCCGCAGGCGATCCGCGACCGTGATCCGAAAGCCATTGGCGATTTGGTAGAAGGTTTGATATTGAGCGGATTCGCCATGCAGGCACTTCGAAGTAGTCGTCCTGCTTCCGGTGCTGACCACCAATTCAGTCATCTGTGGAATATGGAGCATCATACAAATCATGGGCAATCAATTTCGCATGGATTTCAGGTATCTATCGGAACACTGGCTTCAACGGCAATGTACGAAGTTGCTTTACGATGGCCGATAGAGAATCTTGACGTAGAATCATGTTGTAAAGCGTGGCCTACGGCAGAGGCTTTAGCTGAAGAATCACTCACGTTGTTCGCTCATACAGATTTCCCAACAATAGGGAAGGTGGAAACAGCAGCTAAATATATCGACAGACAACAACTGGCTGTGCAGTTGCGTCTGTTGAAAGAAAAATGGCCGGAACTCAAAGAGCGCTTGACGACGCAGCTTGTGCCTTTCAACGATTTGAAAGCGCGTCTGGAATGTGTCGGTGCGCCTGTGGAGCCAAGAGATATTGGAGCTACGCACGATTATCTGCGCCAAAGCTATATTCGTGCTCAGTATATTCGTCGCCGCTTTACAATCCTCGACTTGGCGGTACGTACACATAATATGGAAAACTGGCTGAATGTTTTGTTCGGCAAAGGTGGTTATTGGAGATAAACAAGAAGAATCATGGATAAATCAACAGAATTATTAGGACATCCCGTTGATGAGGCTACTGCGCGCAAGTTCCAGAAATGGCAGACGCGGACAATTATCGGTTCGATGATTGGATACGCCTTGTTCTATATTGTACGGAAGAACTTAAGTATGGCAATACCGGATATGGAAGCCGACATCTCGCTGCATTTCACTAAGGCAGACCTGGGCATATTCCTGACCTTGAACGGCGTTGTGTACGGTGTTTCCAAATTTGTCAACGGATTTGTTGGCGACCGGATCAATGCGCGTTACTTTCTGATGTTCGGATTGGCGATGTGCGCTATCTGTAATTTTATTTTCGGAATGAGTTCTGTCGTTTGGCTCTTTGGATTGATGTGGGTACTCAATGGCTGGTTTCAAGGAACCGGTTTCCCGCCATGCGCGCGACTTCTGACGCATTGGATCCATCCGAAGCAGTTGGCAACGAAGATGTCTGTTTGGAATACTTCACACTCTATCGGTGCTTTTGTGGCCTTGGTTATCTGCGGCTATGTCGTCAGTTTGGGTTGGCGATGGTGTTTTTATATTCCGGCAATCATTGCTGCGTTCGGTGTATTGTTGATCTGGGTGATGCTGCGCGATACGCCGACTTCAGTCGGACTACCTGAAATTACGGTCGGGAAGCAGACCGATACGATTGAACAAAAGAAATCGAGAAAGGAGTTCAAAGCCATTCTTATAAAGAGAGTCTTCTGCAATCCTTATATCTGGATTCTGTCGATTGCGAACTTTTTCGTTTATACGGTACGCTTTGCGTTTCTGGACTGGGGACCGACCATGTTCCAACAATGGTTGGGCGTAAGTAAAGCGCAATCCGGATGGATGGGTGGCGGCTTTGAACTTTGCGGATTGGCGGGAATGCTGCTTGCCGGATGGGCAACGGACAAATATTTCAAAGGACGCGCCGCACGTGTGTGTCTGCTTTGCATGTTGGTTGCTTTGGCGTTTGTAGGCAGCTTGTGGCTGTGGCGAACGAATGATATGCCGATTCTGGGTTCAATTATATTGTTGTTCGGTGTAGGTTTCTTTATCTACGGTCCGCAGGCACTGGTGGGCATTGCAGCTTCAAACTTGGCAACGAAAGAGGCGGCAGCATCGGCTGTCGGACTGACCGGATTGTTTGCCTACGCAAGCACAGTGCTTTCAGGCTGGGGCTTCGGAGTCGTAGCCGATTCTTACGGATGGAATTACATTTTCTTTGGACTGATTGCCGCTGCCATTGTGGGCACAGTCGTTTTTGCTTTATTATGGAGGGCTAAAGCTGATGGATATGATGATTGATAAGGCACAGATGGTTATTCAGACTGACCGTGAACGCAACGAGACACTGCGCAAGATCCGCCACATCGCACTTGATATGGACGGGACAATATATAATGGTAACACCCTTTTCTCTTTTACCGTTCCTTTCCTTGAGAAATTAAAAAAATGGGGTATCAGCTATTCGTTTCTCACAAACAATCCAACAAAGAGCGCCGGCGATTATGTAAATCATCTTCTGGAAATGGGCGTTCCTGCCAAGTTAAGTGATATGTATACTTCGGCGCAGGCAACGATAGACTTTCTGCATCTGCATCATCCCGAGTATAAAAAGCTGTTTATACTCGGTACACCCAGCATGATACACGAGTTTGAAGACGCCGGTTTTGTGTCTGCCAGCGATGATGCTGAGGATATTCCCGACGCTGTACTGGTAAGTTTCGACAAGACACTGGTGTATTTGCGTCTTTGCCGTGCAGCGTGGTGGATTCGTCAAGGTCTGCCTTATGTTGCGACCAATCCTGACAAAGTTTGCCCAACTGATCAGCAGACGGTACTTGTTGATTGTGGTTCGCTTATATCTTGTCTGGCGTACGCTACGGACAGACGGCCGGATGTTATCATCGGGAAACCTGATCCGCGCATGCTTTATAATATTATGGAGAAGCAGCATCTGGGTCCGGATGAAGTGGCTTTGGTTGGAGATAGAATTTACACAGACGTGAAAACAGCGCTCAACGCTGGAAGTACAGGCATTCTGGTTCTGTCGGGGGAAACCACAATGGATATTGTCCGCGAGTCCGACAGCAAACCTACTCTTATCGCAAAAGATTTATCCGAATTGCAATCTTGGTTATCGTTTGTGCATGAAAAGAAATAAAAAAGTCGCAAAACGAAAATAGAAATGAAAAATTTTCTTTTCATTTCTTCTAATTCCCTTTGCATTTTCTGTTTTTTTCTGTTCCTTTGTGCGGGATATAAAAAACAAAGGCAAAGCGGAAAAAATCATGAATGAATACGATGTAATTATCATTGGAGGCGGGGCGACGGGAGCCGGGACCTTGCGTGATTGCTCAATGCGCGGTCTCAAAGCCGTACTGATTGAACGTTCGGATATTGCGACGGGCGCTACCGGGAGAAACCATGGTTTGCTTCACAGTGGGGCGCGTTACGCCGTGACCGATCAGGAGTCGGCACGCGAGTGTATCAGCGAGAACCAAATACTCAGGAAAATTGCCAGTCACTGTGTGGATGAGACTGACGGCTTCTTTATTAGTCTGCCGGATGACGATTTATCTTTCCAAGCCAAGTTTGTAGAGTCATGTCAGCGTGCGGGAATACGTGCGGATGTGCTTGATCCTAAGGAAGCTCTCTCTTTGGAGCCTTCTATGAACTCTGCGGTTATCGGTGCCGTTCGTGTGCCGGACGGTTCTATTGATCCGTTCCGGCTGACAGCTTCGAACATTCGCGACGCAAAAACACTGGGCGCAACGGTACTTACTTACCACAAGGTTACTGAATTGATACGGAGGCAGGACGCCATCGTCGGTGTGAAAGTGCTGAATGTCCGTACGAAAGAGACGACGGAGTTGTATGCGCCTATCGTTGTGAACGCGTGTGGCATTTGGGGAGCACATGTTGCCGAGATGGCCGGAGTGAAGATTTCGATGTTCCCTGCGAAAGGCGCGCTTTTAATCTATGGACATCGGGTGAACAAGATTGTGCTGAACCGCTGCCGCAAGCCTTCGGATGCAGATATATTGGTCCCGGGCGACACGATATGCCTGATCGGCACTACTTCGACAAAGGTGCCTTTCGATTCCGTAGATAATATGTACGTATTGCCCGAAGAGGTAGAGATTCTACGCAAAGGGGCGCAGGAACTTTCTCCAATCCTGGAGCAAACGCGTATTCTGCGCTGTTATGCCGGAGTGCGTCCGCTAGTAGCTTCAGACAATGACCCTTCCGGACGTAGTGTGAGCCGCGGAATCGTACTCTTTGATCATGAGAAGCGTGATGGTTTGAAAGGTTTCATTACCATCACGGGTGGCAAACTTATGACTTATCGACTGATGGCCGAACAGGCAACCGACTTGGTTTGCGCAAAGTTGCACGTAGACAAGAAGTGTGAGACGGCAACTGTAAAGCTTCCGGGTTCGCGCGAGGACAAGGAGACAATTCTGAAAAAACTGTATTCAATGCCGTCGGCAGTGCAGGAATCGATGATTTACCGACACGGAGATATGGCTGAGAAGATTGCAAAGAATAATATAATCAACAATAGTTTGGTTTGCGAATGTGAGGAAGTATCGTACGGTGAAGTAAGTTACGCCATTGACCATATGGACGTGAACAATCTTATTGATCTGCGCAGGCGTACGCGCCTCGGAATGGGAACTTGTCAAGGCGAGTTCTGTGCCTGTCGTGCGATTGGCATTCTGGCGAAACAGAAGAAAATCAAACCGGAGAAAGAGAAAGAAGAACTCGTCACGTTCCTGAACGAACGTTGGAAAGGAGTAAAACCAATTGCCTGGGGCGACAGTTTGCGCGAGAGTCAATATGCGTCGTGGGTATACGAGAGTGTATGCGGACTTAGTAAGGATAATAAAGATTAGCACAATGATATTCGATACAATTATAATAGGAGGAGGCTTGTCTGGTCTCAGTTGTGGCATACGTTTACAGAAGGCCGGCAAGAAATGTGTCATCATCTCGTCCGGACAGAGTGCGCTCCATTTCTCTTCCGGTTCGTTCGATCTGCTGAACGTATTGCCTAATGGCGAAAACGTAGTCGATCCCGTTGAGGCGCTAAGTTCGCTGGCAACGCTGAACCCAACGCATCCGTACGTGAAGATTGGAAAACCGAATTTTATCCGTCTGGCCGAGCAGTCGCAGCAGTTGCTGGCTGAAGCTTCTATAGCAGCCGACGGTTCGTACATGCGTAATCATTACCGGTTGACTCCCTTTGCCATTACAAAGCCGACGTGGCTAACGATGGCTGATTACGTGAGCAGCGAGCAACCCGATGAGTTCCCTTGGAAAAAGGTTTGTCTCATCCACTTCACCGGTTATCTGGATTTTCATCCTGACTTTTTCCAGGGGAAATTTCAATCATTGGGGATGGGAGTAAACACTGTGGAACTGGATTTGGCGAAAGTATCTACACGAAAGAATACGCTTCTGGAGATGCGTTCAACCAATATAGCTCGTCTTTTTGACAATGAAGAGGCGCTTGACAACTTCGTACGTATTCTTACGCACGAGGCGGGCGATGCTGATGTTGTGCTGCTTCCCGCCTGCTTAGGTTTGGAGCGGACGAATGTTGTGAATGTACTTTCGCGTAAACTGGGCATAGAGGTGAAGTTGCTGGCTACATTTCCGCCTACTGTATCAGGCATCCGCGCACAGTATTTGCTGAAACAGCGGTTTCTTCAGTTGGGAGGTACATATATGTTGGGGGATACGGTGAATCAGGTTGATTTCGAAGGCGATCGCGTATCGAAGATTTTTACCGTTAATCATGGAAACATTCCTTTACGCGGTGAGGAATACGTGCTCTGCTCGGGTAGCTTCTTCAGCGAAGGGCTTGTAGCGTTGCCTAACGACGTGATCGATCCTATTTGCGGACTGGATGTCGATTACATATCTGACCGTAAGGACTGGTTTGCTTCGGATGTTTTCGACTGCCAGCAGTATGAGTCGTTCGGCATACGTACGGACGCGAAGTTCCATGGGGTCAAAGAAGGCCGTGCAATCAGTAACTTACATGTCTGCGGTGCGTCGCTCAGTGGTTTCAATGCATTGAAGGAAGGCTGCGGAGGTGGCGTTTCGCTGCTCACCGCACTGTATGTGGCAGAAGATATTCTCGGACAAAAAGTAAACAAAGAGTAAAGGCAATGGAATCAATCAATAAAAGTGACAACAATTTTGAGCAATGCTTGAAATGCACAATATGTACAGTGTATTGTCCGGTTTTGGCTGTCAATCCAGACTTCCCGGGACCAAAACATGGCGGTCCGGATCAGGAAAGACTGCGTCTGAAGATGCCTTCGTTTTATGACGAGGCAAATAAATACTGTATGAATTGCAAGCGATGCGAGGTGGCTTGCCCTTCTAATGTGCGCGTCGGCGACATCATACAGAAGGCGAAGCTTAAATACAGTCGTCACAAGCCATCGCTGCGTGACTTTTTCCTGTCGCACACGGACCTGGTGGGGACACTCTCGTCGCCGTTTGCACCTATTGTCAACAAGGTTTTGAGCTGGGACTTTACGAAACAGGTTATGGATGCGACTATACTTGTGGACAAGCACCGTGTTTTCCCCGAATACTCTCACGAAAAATTTGTTTCCTGGTTTGAAAAGCAAGCCGACGAACAGAAGAAATTCAAAAATCAGCTGTGTTATTTCCACGGCTGTTATGTCAATTATAACTTTCCCCAACTAGGCAAGGATTTTGTGAAGGTAATGAATGCTTTTGGGTACGGTGTACAGCTGCTCGAGAAAGAGAAATGCTGCGGCGTCGCACTGATTTCGAACGGTTTCGCAGGCACGGCACGCCGCCAAGGCGAAGTTAATTTGCGGTCAATAAGAAAGGCAGTGGCAGAAGATATGCCTGTAGTGGCCACTTCATCCACTTGCGCCATGACTATACGCGATGAATATCCGCATATACTCAATCTGAAGAACGACGACGTACGCGATCATGTCGAGCTGGTTACGCGTTTCATCTACCGTATGGTCAATGAAAGCAAAGCTTTCGACTTGTCGAAATTGAAATTCAAACAGAGGGAACGCCCGCTGAAGATTGCTTATCACACGCCCTGTCACTTGGAAAAGCTGGGTTGGGAGTATTATTCCATCGAATTGCTGCGTATGATTCCAAATATAGATATTACAGTGCTGAAGCCGAACTGTTGCGGTATCGGTGGAACGTACGGATTTAAAAAGGAGAACTACGAGAATGCACAAAAGATAGGTGAGCCGCTGTTCCGCGAGATTGAGGAAGGCGGGTTTGATCTTGTGGTAAGCGACTGCGAGACATGCAAATGGCAGATTGAGATGTCTACATCTTTGAAATGCAAGCATCCGGTCACCGTTTTCGCCGAAGCACTGGAAGATATGCACTGAACGAACACTAATTTCTTTCTCAATATTTTTTGCCTACTCACACCGAACGCGGTTATTCGGAAGTGAGTAGGCTTTCTTTTTGATTATGTATTTCAATTTTTCTGCTTATTTAATCAGGTCTGCTCACGGTAGAATTGGACCTTTCTACTGAGTAATCTCTTTTTCCTACGTAATCCTTTTTATATTCGGACAATAATTCTATCTTTGCTATTGGCATAAATCTAAAAAAACGGCGTATGATGCAAAAACTGTTTTTGATATTGGTTTTTCTCTCAGTATTTCTCTGCGGGCTTACTGCTCAACAGAATACGGGCTTTCGTCCATCAACCATTTCATCGCCTGTAATCAACAGCGATAACTCGGTAACTTTTAAACTCGAAGCGCCTAAAGCCAAGGATGTATTGGTTAAAGGCGACTGGGAAGTGAATAAGGGCGAGGGTCGAATGACAAAAGACAAAAACGGAGTGTGGAGCTACACGACGTCTCCACTGCCGTCGGAAATGTACACGTATCGTTTCAGCATTGATGGCGTAATCGGCATTGACCCGACCAATCCGTTTGTATGCCGCGATGTGGGAAGCATTTTCAGTATGTTCTATATAAACGGTGGCTGCGCTGACTATTACCAGGTGCGCGATGTGCCGCACGGTACCGTCACTTCGACCTGGTATCATTCCAATCAACTTCGTCTGGATCGGCGCTTGACAGTATATACGCCTCCATACTACGAGAAGAGCAACCGCTCTTACCCTGTCCTCTATCTCCTTCATGGTAGCGGCGGCGACGAAACGGCGTGGCTGGAACTGGGACGTGTGGTTCGCATACTCGACAATCTGATTGCGGAAGGCAAAGCGGAGCCAATGATAGTTGTCATGCCTAACGGCAACTCCGGCAAGGCAGCCGCTCCCGGCGAGACACCGGAGAATTTGAGTTTTCGTCCGGCTATGACCAACGATATACCGGGTTCGTACAAGAACGGTCAGTATGAAAAGGCATTTCCTGAAATAGTAAATTTCATCGACGCACGTTATAAGACAATCCCCGATAAGAGCAGTCGTGCACTTGCTGGGCTTTCAATGGGCGGTTTCCACAGTCTATTCATATCTGCAAATTATCCTGATTTGTTTTCTTACATAGGCCTCTTCTCTGCCGGTGTTAATTTTAGTAAACTCAACATGCAGATACCTGAATATTTAGACTTGGACGCTAAACTTTCTGCCTTTTCCAACGCCGGCTACAAACTGTACTGGATAGCTGTAGGCAGTGAGGATCCTCTGTTTCAAGATAATAAAGCCTTGATGGCGCGCATGGATAAGATTAGCTTCAAATACTCTTTCCATGAATCCACACGTGGACATCTATGGGTAAACTGGAGGGAGTATATGCTGCAGTTTGTCCCGATGCTGTTCAAGTAGTCTACAATTCATTTTCAAAGTATAAAATCCCTGCTTTTCGCCGAAAAAGCTGTAACTCTATACGTATGTAAATAAATTTACACACGTACGAAGTTTTATCTACACACATACGCAGCTAAAATTACACAAAGAGTAAATTCAGTTACTCTTTGTGTAATTTCATGGGCATATCCAATCTTTTCTTTTTGTGTATCTATTCTTGCTCTTTTAAAGATCGTACCTACTAACACTTTGAATTATGAATATTTTCTGTATATTTACGAACATAATTTTAAAACATACAATCATGACAAAGCAAAATCAAATTTATCGTTGCACCCTCTGCGGAAACATCGTCGAGGTTTTGCATCCCGCCGGAGGAACTCTTTCTTGTTGTGGACAGCCAATGGAACTACTGACTGAGAATACTAAAGAAGCTGCCTTGGAAAAGCATATTCCAGTGATTGAAAAGATAGATGGAGGTTATAAAGTTTCCGTTGGAAGCGTTGAACATCCGATGTTGCCCGAGCATCATATCGAATGGATTGAGATTATTGCCGGCGATCATGTTATGCGTAAGTATTTGCATCCTGGAGAAAAGCCTGTCGCTGTGTTTATGACTGATGCTACTGACGTGGTAGCTCGCGAATACTGTAACTTGCACGGCCACTGGATGTCTGTATAATTTGTATTTCGGACTGCACGCGGCAGATTTCTTCACTGTGGCGTGCAGCCTGCTTCTTTTTGCTTTTTTATTTATATCGTGTAAATATTTCGAGCGGCAGATATCCTTCTCGATCTGCACAGTATATCTATGCTTGCTTGCGGGTAATTTCCATTTTATTATTTAAGAACTTATAGCTTTACAGATTATAGGTATGCACACTCACGCCTTGTGCTGAGGGTAGATAGTTAATACCCCACCAACACACTTGCAGAAAAACGAATACGGCAATGAGCAGGTAGAGGGCTACATGCTGTTTCAACGGATATCCAAGTCGGAAATGCAGATATAGCAGTGAGGAGAACCAGGTTATCGCCGCCCAGGTCTCTTTTGGGTCCCACGCCCAATAATGACCCCACGCCTCCTTCGCCCAGAGCGCACCGAATAACATCCCTAACGTCAGGAAGGAAAGGCTGACATACAGCAGGTTGTCGCACATATCCATTTCGTGGTTAGTAATACTCTGTCTCTTTATCCAAAGCAGGTAGACTGCAACTATGGCTGCGGCGCCTTGAAGTGCGTACGCGAACATGTATATGATTACGTGTGGTGCGAACCATGGGCTTTGTAGTGCGGGCATCAGCGTCTTGCTGTGTATCTCCGGCTTGAAAAGGTTTATGCAGATGAAAACAATCGCGAGGAGCGTGCTGAAGCTTAGTATCCATTTGTATTTCCACCTGATATAAGTGATGATTCCTGCCAGCGGAAGGAAAAAAGCGTACCAAAGCCGCGTCTCGCCCATTGTGCGTAGTGGCGGGCGCTCTAAAGAAATCCACAGAGCCAAGATGAAGCAGAAGAAGATAGACAACCCTAAAGCCGTTGTATAGCAAGCCCACGTGCGTTTTTCTTTCCATGCTGTGTATGCTCCGGTGCTCCAAAGCGCAATGGCAGGCAGTGCAAAATAAATCATACTGTCCCAACTCATCGTTTTTCCTCCTTTCGTCGCCCTGCCGTCACGAATAGACTTACGGCTCCGAGCATCATCATCCCGATTCCGGTGTATACAAACGGAAGCCAAGGGTCGGAAACCAGCTCCAGTACACTGATGTCACTCCATCTGCCCTTTGTCTCGTCGTAGTTTAGCTGATAAATTTTCCAGCTACCCACTTTGACGGGCTTGTTTACTTCAATCGTAGTTTCAAATTCTTCCCCTGTTTTTGTAAATATATCTACTCTGGATGCGAAGCGCTCCGGTTCCGGATCCGGCATCACAAGGCTGCAGTTCTGATTCAGCTTTAGTGCCTGATAGGGAAATAGGAAGCTGCCGCAGCTTATCCAGCCCGTTTTTTCGTCGCCTGACGTGGTTGAAGTAGCTTTCACATAAGCGGCGTGCGTGGCGCCTACTGTGTGCCATTCAACGTACCTTGTGCTGTCAGCATTATTCACGGCTGCCGCCATATCTATCTGCTTGATTATTTGTAGATTCCAGCTGAGTAACCGGCCTTGCTTTGTGTTCTTTTCCAATGATACGAATTGTGGCTGCTTTTTTGGCAAGGCTTCTCCTGTTTTATTACTGATGAGCATCAGTTTCGGCGGGTATTCGTCGATGGTGAACTCTTTCAGAGCAATGGCTATAGGCAACTCGTGCAACATTCCTTGCTTGTCTACAGCTCGCCACTCCGGTCGCCCAATTTGCACGTTCATGGTGAGTCGCTGCATATCTGCACTCCCCAGCGTAGCACATACGACAGCAATAAAAAGTCCTGTATGATTGAGCAGAAACGGAATGCTTCTCCAGCTGAATGGCGATAAGTGCTTAAGCGTAACCAGTCCCAATATAGTCATGGTCCACAAGTATATAAGTACGAACGGCCAGAACGAAAGCATTTTTGTGATACCTATAGGATCAGCTGCCTGCTGTGTATCCGGCACTTGCCTGACCAGACCCATGACGATGGTCAGAATAATTGTATAAATTAGCGCCGGAACTGCCGCTTCATACTGTCCGAGCCAGCGTACAAAATAGAGTTTTTTCCGAAATAGATGGAGCAATCCCAGCAGCAGAAGGTAGGCGCCAAGAATAATCACATTGACCGGGTAGGCAAACTCACCCCAGTTAATGCTGCCTACGCTTATCTGCAGCATTATACCGGTGGCAATCAGACCACCGCCTGTCAGAAATCCTTCCGCCAGTTTCCAGGGTTTACTCCACACCGTCTATATTTGTTTTATAGTTGTATCAATTTCCCGTTCTTTTTGGCTTCATCTACCCATTTAGGAACAACCGTTTCCAAAAACTTAGTCTTGGCTGCCTTTTCTGCCGGTATGTCGAGGCCGATATACTTTTGGGCTTTCTCCTTTGTCGAGATGTCGGGCATCGGTACTTCATCGGTATATCCATGTTTAGCCAGTACTTTCGTGATTACTAGGCGAGCCTGCAAAGCGCGATCCAGTCCGTGAGAAAGTATTCGCTGAATTTCTTGTGGCGCATGGAAAGAGGAACCGTGTGAAGCTACGCTGAAATCCCAACGCCATTGTGCCTGGCGGATCAGGGCTAGGACAGGCTTCATCTGTTCTTCAGTAGCGCCTTTATCCCACGCAAACTTGGCTTCGATGTGTGCTTTGGCCAGTTCCGTCTCCAGACGTGTGCGGATTTCGTTGGCTTTGCGTTGACGGTCGTATACGTTTTGTCGAAGCGTCTCTTCGCTTTCGCGGTGGCACACTTGACACGTTCTGTCTATCATGGCAAGCGGACTCTGTATGTGATGGTCGCTGTATTTCATCCCGCCCTCACTCTTGTAAGGCATGTGGCAGTCGGCACAAGATACGCCTCTTTGCCCGTGTATTCCCATCTGGCTTATTTCGTAGTCCGGATGCTGTGCTTTGAGAATCGGCGTCCGACTGAGTGAATTCGTGTAATCACTGTATTGAGCCTCGTCGTAATACTTCTCAATATCTTCTACTGTTGTGCCTTTGTCCCACGGGAAAGTCAGATATTTGCCGTCGCCCTTGAAGTAATATTCAACGTGGCATTGTGCACATACCAGCGAACGCATCTCCTGCGGCGTTGCCTTAGTAATATCTTTGCCTTGACGCTGGAAAGCTTCAATCAGAGCTGGTCTGCTGATATGTAGATCCATCGTTTTTGAATCGTGACAGTCCGAACAGCCGATCGGATTGACTATCTCTGAGCCAAACGCTGCCCATTTATTATTGTAGAATGCTTCTACGCCTATCGACTGCATCATGCGGGGAACGTCAGGTCCTTTACAAGTCCAGCATGTTGATGGCTGCGGTCCTTCTGTCGGACTCTGCGGAGCGCCGGTACGCAGTGTGGCACGGATATCCTCTAAAGCGTGCATGTGCCCGCGTGGTGTTGCGTAGTCTTTTGAGAAGGCGTAACCCGCCCACAGAATCACCATAGCTGGACGTTTCTCCAGTACATCTACCTGTACGTTGCCATTAAATTCACTTTCGAAGTCTGTCTTTGAAGTTTCTGACCAGGTCTGATATTCCTTTGGAAAGTCGTCCTTGAATTTCTCATTCTGAGGTACGATCCCACTCATTGGGGTACGGCGATTATTAAAAATGCTTACCACTTCGGCTCGGCGTTCAAGCAGAGCTGAAACCACTAAACCTAAAATAAATACGATAGCCATTGAAACTCCGAACAACAGCCATCCTTGCCACGGTTTTAATTTGTTAGCCATATCTTTTGTATTTTATTATTTTCTGTTTGAAATCATTTTTCTTAGCCACTCGGGAGCCGGAGATTCAGGGTATGGAGCTATCGCATGCGGTGTGCTCGACAAACTGTTCACACCTCCGTGAGGAACGTTTCGGTGACAGTCCCAGCAAGCCTTCCCTTTGCCAGCTTGCACCATCATATAGTCTATGCGACCAATCTTTACGAATTCTGTATTCAACTGTTTGTGGCAGCGGATGCAGTTGTTCATAATCACCTGCGCACTTGCTGTTTGTGCTTTTATCACTTGAGGCTCGCTGAACGAGACAAAAGCGGCAACATGCTTCATCCCGTCCATACCTTTGAAAACCCACTTCTTAACTGCATTTTCATGCGGCACATGGCAATCGTTGCACGTCGTGTTCCGCCCGTGTGAACTGTGCATCCACGTCGCATAATAAGGGACCATGATATGACAGTTGATGCATGCGGCAGGTTTGTCCACCAGATAAGTATGTGCACGCAGAAGATATAAAAATAATCCCCCGCTACCGACGATTACCCCGGCAATAAGTATAAGTATGATTTGTTGCTTCTTCGATAGACTCATGGTACGATTTAATTATGCAAAGTAAAATTTTTCAGGAACTGTTAGAAATGACAAATATATAAAATATTTGTAAAAATGCAAAAGAAAGGAAGATTTTATATTCATGGCAAACAAAAATCCCGACAATCAGCGATTGTCGGGATTCTGTGTGGTGATCTGCTTGGGGTTCGAACCCAAGACCCCATCCTTAAAAGGGATGTGCTCTACCAGCTGAGCTAGCAAATCAACCTATGTGTTACTCTGTAACGCGGTGCAAAGGTAATCATTTTTTTAGATATCCAAATCTTAGTACCTCTTTTTATTCCTTTTCCTTCACTTTTTTGCTTTTTGGCTCCGCTTTACCTGCTTCCTCTTCCATGAGTTCTGCCTGTTCTTTTTTCTCTTCTTCGTCTTCCATTAGGATAAAACGCTTGTAGTACGACAGACAGAGAGTCGTCATCGGCAGTGCGATAATCAATCCGATGAACCCAAGGAGAGTTCCCCATATAGACAGTGAAAGGAGGATGATTGCCGGATTGAGTCCCATAGCCTTACCCATAATTTTTGGCGTAAGGATTAAGTCTTGAATACACTGCACAATGCAAAGTACTACTACACTTAGTCCAAATATAATCCAGAAGTTCTGCCCTGTCTCTGTCGACTTGATAAGGCTCAGTAGAATCATCGGAATGAAACCTATCGTTTGCATATATGGAATCAGGTTAAGTACACCGATGAACAGACCCAGCAGAATTGCCAGCGGAAAGTCTATAATCTTGAATCCGATGGCCAGCAGTATGCCCACGCATAACGCTATCAGCGACTGTCCACGGAAGTAACGGTTCATACTGTATTCAACATCTTCGGACAGACCCTTGACGAAGTGGCGGTATTTTTTTGGAATCAGATTGATCCATCCATCGGCAATCTTTTCATAATCAAGAAGGATAAAAATAAAGTAGAGCATAATCACAAATACGATGGCAATACTGAAGATGATAGAAAATGTATTTGTCAGTAGTGACCATACTTGTGGAAATACTTCCTTAACAAGATCGTTCAGGTTTTCTTTGCTCAGCATCCGCATCAGTCTATCGGGATCAAAATTGTGTTCGATGTAGACAACCCATGAGTTAGGAATGAAAGGTATACGGTTATATCCGTTATATTTCTGTATAAGGTCCATCATGCGGCTTGCTTCTTCAGTTACCGACGGAACAATTAGCGCTGCTAGTCCGGCAAGTATAGCTATCGTTGAGATAATAACTGCCAGGATGGATATAATGCGGAATTTGAAATGTAGTTTATATTGAAAGAATCGCACAAACGGCTGCATCATGTAGGCAAGAAGCCATGCGATTAGGAAAGGCAGCAAAGCGTTGCGCAACACGGCAATCAGATATATTATACCTGTTGCAATGACAAGGCCGAAAAATATTCGCATCACCCTGTCAAATGTAAATGGCTTATCAAATAATGGATTCATAATTATAATTTCTATCTTTGTGACAAAGATAATGCAAGCCGAGAGCAGAACAAAACGAATTTATTCGTTTTTTATGCCGAGGTGCAGCTTCTCTTCGCATATTTGGGCAAAGATAATGCAAGCCGAGAGCAGAACAAAACGAATTTATTCGTTTTTTATGCCGAGGCGGAGCTTCTCTTCGCTGTTTATGAGCAAAGGTAGTGCAAACCTTGCGAAATGTTTCATGTAATCTTGAAATATTATTCTGGAATGCAGATTGTCTTGTCGCCAATGACGTGTTGGCTGTCAGTAAAGAATATTATAATGTTACGTAGCAAATTTTTATCAGTCTGTTTATTTGTTTTTATAGGAGTACACGTTTCGGCGCAGACTCCGCGATCAATCACGAAGTTGATGAACGAGCCATTTATGAAGGGATCCTCTTTCTCTTTACAAGTGGAGGAGGTTAAAAGCGGAAGGCTTGTTTACAGCTACAATCCGGATCTGCAACTTATTCCGGCTTCGGTGATGAAAGTGGTTACTACCGCAACAGCTTTAGAACTGTTGGGAAGCGAATATCATTACCGAACTTCCTTGGAATATGATGGGACAATCGCCGACGGTGTTCTGAAAGGGAACTTGTATATCAAGGGAAGCGGTGATCCTTCGTTGGGCTCGTCTTTCATTAGAGGCACTAAAAATTTTATTAATGATTGGGTAGATGCCGTTAAAAACGCTGGAATCACAAAGATTGAAGGGTCGATTATTTCTGACGAACGTATATTCGATAATGAAGGTATTTCTGTAAAATGGCTTCGAGAAGACTTAGGCAACTATTATGCTGCGGGTAGCTACGGTGTTTCTGTGTTTGATAATCGCTACACACTTACGCTCCGCAGTGGCGCTATCGGTACGCAACCCGAGATACTGAAATGCTCGCCCGACATGCCGAACATATGTTTCCATAATGACTTGCACGTGATAGATCAATACACCGACAGTGCCTTTATTGTCGGATCGCCTTTCGATTATGAACGTTCTTTGATAGGCGCACTTCCGGCTTACGACAGCTCTTATCTTTTGAAAGGCGATATTCCTGATCCACCGCTTTATCTAGCCACTTATCTGGACAAGCGCTTGAAAAGGGAGGGAATTGAGATACAGTTATCGCCGTCGTCATTTCGTTTGGAGAAAGCGGCAGGCCGCCTCGATAAATCTTCAGAACATTGGGAGGAAAGCGAGCGTCATCCGTTAATAACTACCGATTCGCCCGCATTGGAAACCATCGTCTCTGTAGCTAATCATGTCAGCCATAACTTGTATGCCGACGCGATGCTTAAAACGCTGGGATTACGCTATCCGTCCGACAGTCGCTCACTCACTTCTTTCGAACGTGGCGTTCGGGAAATAAAAGATTGTTGGCAGTCTCGCGGAATTTCCGCTTCTTCCTTATGGATGTACGACGGGTGTGGATTGGCGCCAACCGACAAGGTATCTACGAAGTTCATGATCGCGCTTCTGGTTTATATGGCCAAAACTTCGGCCGAATCGAAAGCATTTATTGCATCTCTCCCGATGGCTGGTGAAGAGGGTTCGGTGCGTAGTTTTCTGGACGGTACGAAACTTCAAGGCAAAGCACGTTTTAAGAGTGGAAGTATGAGTCGCGTGCGTAATTTTGCCGGATACATTATGAAGAACGGAAAGACCTATGCCGTTTCCGTCTTTGCCAATAACTATTCTTGCACAACGAAGCAGATGACGAATGCCATCGAAAATTTGCTTGTTCAGTTGTTTCCTAATTAAACAGGCTCTTCTCTAATAGACCGTTTGTATCTGAAATCATGTACGTTATGTCCGAAGTGTATTCTGTTATTTTTCAAATTATGGAAGTAGTGAGCGCTGTTGCAGGAACTCCATGAATTTCTGCTTGTAGTTATCTGAAATAGGAATGTACTCTTTTCCGTAAACGATACGGTTGCGTTCGATAACTTTTATCTTCTCCGGTTGGACGATGAACGAACGGTGAACACGTATGAATCGGTTTGTAGGCAACATTTCTTCCATCGCTTTCATGCTCATGAGCGAAAGGATAGGGCGCGGCTCGTCTTCGACATAAATCTTGACATAGTCTTTCAAGCCTTCGATATAGAGTATTTTCCGAAGCTCAATCTGTATGAGTTTGTATTCTGTCTTGACAAAGATTGACTCGATAGCTGGTGCAGGTTGCGTTTCTTGAGCTGCAGGTTTCTGTCCTGCTTCTGTTTGCGGATTCTCGTTTGTGTGTAGCAGTTCGAACCATTGGAGTGCTTTGTTTGCCGATTTGAGGAAATCCGGATAATCAATAGGTTTAAGCAGATAATCCAGTGCATTTACCTTGTAGCTGTCTAAAGCGTATTGATCGAATGCGGTAGTAAAGATGATGCGCACATCGGTCCCCAACATCCGGGAAAGTTCCATTCCGCTCAGTTCAGGCATCTGTATATCCAGAAACAGCAGTTCTACCGGTTCGCGCGTCAGATTTTCGAGCGCAGTCACGGCGCTGTTGTAAGTGCCTTTCAATTCCAGAAAAGGTGTTTTATTAACATAGCTTTCCAGCAGACTAACTGCCAGCGGCTCGTCATCAACGATAGCACATTTCAGTTTCATAATGCGAGGATTAAATGTCGGTATGCAAATGTAATTAAAAGATACAGTTTATGCCAATATTTCCAATAAACTATTATACTTTTCGCCATCTTGTCCGTACGTAAAGATATGGCGTGAAGGATAAAGCAGTTCCAAGCGGCGACGCAGATTCTGCAATCCTATGCCCGATCCGCTTTTGTCTTGATTGTTGTCTTTCGGGAAGTAACTGTTACTGATATCGCAAACAATACGTCCGTGATCTTGATGAATATCAATATGAATGAACGAAGGCTTACTGTTGCTGACACCGTGTTTGAATGCATTTTCAATGAGTGAGATGAAAAGCAGTGGCGCAATAGAACTGCCCGGATTCGCTTCGGCAATATTCGTCTCAAGTTCTACATGTTGTGGCAGACGTATGCGCATCAACTCTACATAGTTGCGGATAAAGTCGAGTTCTTTCTCCAACGGCACTTCCGGTTGATTGCTGTCGTAAAGCACATAGCGGAGCAGGCGACTTAGGTCGTGTACGGCTTTTTGCGCTTTCTCGGGACTGAATGCAATCAGACTATAAATATTGTTCAACGTGTTGAAGAGAAAATGCGGATTCAACTGACTTTTCAGATTTTGCAGTTCGGCTTCGGCCTTGCTCTTCTCCAGTTCGCGTTTTGATGATTCGAGTTGATACCAGTTCGCCGTCATACGGATAGCAACACTTAATCCTGCTACCAGCATGTACAGCAGGGCGTTGACTAGGAAGAATCCCAGCGTCTCATTCCAATCTCTGTGATGCGGATGAAAGCCCATAGGTGGAGGTAGCATCTGCATAAAAATATGTACAACACCCATGACAATAGCAATAAGCACCACATTGCAGAGAATGAATCGCCATGTATGTTTGCTGAACAGAAAATAATCGACCAGCAGGAAATAGTTGATATAAAATACCAGCATGAAGGAGATAGGTGCAATCTCACGATGAATATATTCTGTAGTTGTCATCTCTTGCTGTTCGCGTCCGGTAAAGAAGAACGGGATTCCGAAGACAATCACCCAAGCAACAATATGGATGATGTTCTCCATTCTTTTATAGGAAGAACCAGAAAGATGTATGGATGTATTTTCTGTCATATAAAACTCTGTTTAATAAATAATTGTTTCTCTGAGAAAGCCGATTGTCTATCATTTGATAAACAATCGGTCGTTAAAGTTAATGGAGAAACATCTGATCATGAAACATCTTATATTCTTTTAAATATTATTCATAACGAATAGCTTCGATAGGATCCAGTTGTGCTGCTTTTTTTGCAGGGTACCATCCGAAGAAAATACCTGTGAATGTACATACAGCGAACGACAGAAGCACGCTCCAAATCTGTATATAAATCGGATAATGTGCAACCATCTTGACGACTACTGACGCTCCGACTCCCAAAATTACGCCAATCAAACCGCCTGTCACACTGATCAGGATGGATTCAATCAGGAACTGTGCCAGAATATCTCTGCCTTTTGCACCGATACTCATACGAAGACCAATCTCACGTGTACGTTCTGTTACAGATACGTACATGATATTCATAATACCGATACCACCAACGAGAAGTGAAATACCTGCTACGGCTGCCAGTAAAACAGTCATCATATCCGAAGTACTTGTCAACATCGTGCTTAATTCCTGTTGGCTACGGATTGTAAAATCATCGTCGTCTGATTCTTTAAGCTTATGATTCGTACGCAGGATCTCAGTAATTTCACTGATAGCCTGATCGGTATATTTTTCATCTAATGCTGAGCATGTAATTCCTTGCAGATGGGTGATAGCTAAAATCTTCTTTTGTACAGTCGTATAAGGTGCCAAGATCAAGTCATCCTGATCCATTCCCATACTGTTATAGCCTTTGCTTGCCAGTACACCGACGATACGGAACGGCAGTTTCTGAAAGCGGATTACTTTGCCGACAGGATTTTCGCCATTTGGAAAAAGATTGTCGACTACAGTCTTGCCGATAACGCAAACCTTTGCTGCAGTTTGGATATCCTGTTCTGTGAACATATCGCCATCCTGAACTTTATAACGGCGTATTTTCATGTAGTCCGCGCTGACACCATAGACTGTTGTCGGTGCATTATTGCCGCCGTAGATTGCTTGCCCACTACTGTTGACAGAAGGAGAGGTAGCCGAAACATAGCGTGTATTGTTGACGATATCTTCAAAGTCTTTAAGTTTCAATGTCTCCATTGCTGAAGCGTCCTGTCTGACACCACCACGGACATCGGCACCCGGTTGGATCATAATCATATTCGAACCCATCTCGCTTATCTGCGACTGGATACTTTTTTTCGAACCTTGTCCGATAGCGAGCATCGTGATGACGGAAGCCACACCGATGATGATACCCAACATCGTGAGCAAACTACGCATCTTGTTGTTGGCCAATGCTCGGAGAGCTATTTTTATTAGGTTTGTACCGTTCATAATCTATACGCTTAATTATCGTTTTTAGGCAGCTTCGCTAATGTTTCTGCTGCATCCAATATATTTTCATTTACCATATCTCCGATGACATGCCCGTCGCGCAATGTGATGTTGCGACTGCTGTAATGGGCGATTTCCGGATTGTGGGTGACGAAGATGATTGTTTTCCCTTCTGCATGCAACTTCTGGAACAAGACCAGAATCTCGAAAGAAGTACGTGTATCCAAGTTTCCGGTTGCTTCATCGGCAAGTATTACTGCCGGATCATTCACCAGTGCGCGGGCGATAGCTACACGTTGCATCTGTCCACCGGACATCTGGTTGCTCTTGTGCATCAATCTGTCGCCCAATCCAACAGCTATCAATGACTCGACAGCTTTGTCATAACGATCTTTTGAACTGAATGCCGGGTTGTACATTAATGGTAATTCAACATTCTCGACAGCTGTCGTTTTCGGAAGCAGATTATAACTTTGAAATACGAATCCGATTTTTCTGTTACGAAGCGTAGCGCGGGAATTCTTTCCCATTGTACGAACGGATACACCATCGAGATAATATTCACCGCTCGTAGGCGTATCCAGACAGCCTAAAGTATTCAGCAGCGTACTTTTGCCAGAGCCTGATGATCCCATGATCGTCACAAACTCGCCTTCATAGATGGTGAAGGTTACGCCCCGGAGGGCGTGTACAACCTCGTCACCAACAATAAAGTTACGCTTGATATTATCTAATTTGATGATCTCTTTCATGATTACTTTGCATTCTTGTTATTTTTCTTGTTGTTCCCCGGAGGGCCTGGCATGAACGGACTCTTTTCGGTTGTTGCTTGTTCGGTCTGAACTTGCTCGGCAGTTAATTCGGTAACCACTTCTTCGCCTTCTTTTAATCCTTCGGTCACTTCGGTCAGATTACCACTTGCTGTACCTACAGCGATGATTTTCGGTGATATAGTCTTGTTTGATTTAACCCAAACCAGACGTTTTCCGGTTGGTGTCTCCGATGGAGCCTTTCCAACTGTATAACCTAATGGTGTCAGCATACTTTCATCGGCTACAAAGCGAAGTGCTTTTGTCGGGATTGCCAAAGCGTTTGCTTTTTCCAATGTATAGATAGTGATGTTCGCTGTCAAACGCGGTTTCAATTTCAAATCCGGGTTCGCTGCAGAAACAACTACTTCGTATGTGACAACTGTGGAAGAAGAAGAACTGCTCGAACTGCTTGAACTGCTTGATGAACTGCTTGACGAACTACTTGAAGTGCTACCCATACGTATCTGTTCAACTTTGCCTTCGAATGTATCATTAGGATAAGCATCGACTGTGAAAGTTACGCGTTGTCCGATAGCTACAGAACCTATATCTGCCTCATCCACATCGGCAACAACCTGCATTTTTGTCAGATCGGCAGCGATAGTAAACAGTGTAGGCGTTGAGAATCCTGCTGCAACTGTCTGTCCTGCTTCAACAGCACGGTCGATAACGACTCCATCTATAGGACTTGTGATGGTGGCATATTGCAAATTGCGGTTTACTTTAACCATGGCAGCTCTACTTTGATTGTAAGTTGCTTTAGCCCTGTCGTAGTCGTAAGTAGCTGTTTCGTAATCGGAGTCGCTGATGAGCTTCTTCTGATAGAGTACTTTGCTACGTGCGTAGTTTTTCGACTGATATTCGTACTCGCTTTTGCTGCTGGCCAGTTGTGCTTGTGCAGAAGCCAGTTCTGCTTTCAAGTTTACTTTATCCATTTCGGCTATAACCTGTCCGGCTTTCACTTGGTCATTGTAATCGACATATAGTTTGTCGATGATACCTGAAACCTGCGTACCTACTGTAACTTCTGTTACCGGTTTGATACTACCTGTGGCAGTTACCGTGTTCGACAGCGTAGTGCGTGTCACCTTTGCTGTATTGAGGTAAAGTTTCGTTTTTTGCGACTTACCTGTGAAGAGGAAAAAGCCTCCTATGATCACCAATACGGCTACTACTGCGATGATTAGCGTTTTCTTGTTCTTCTTGTTCATATCTGTATATTTTTATTATTTCTTTACTGAATCGTTTTTTCTTTTTGAATGCCTCTGCCGGAAAAGTGTTCCGGCAGAGGTTCAAACAAAAAGAGAGTGAATATAATTCATTAGTAGTTCACCTCAATAGCTTTCTTTTGGTAGATGTTGAGCAGTTGAATACTCATGATTGACATGTACTTTGCCTGTAGCACTTCTTGTTGTGCTGTAAGGTAGTTGTTCTTCTGTGTCAGCAATTCTACCGTATTCTTCATACCCAGGAAGAACTGTTCCTGTGTCAAATCGTAACTCTGTTTTACGTATGCCAGATTCTCTTTGGCAGAAGTATATTGTGTTTGTGAAGAGGTCGCATCGAGATAGATGCCTTCAACGGTCTTCAACAATGTCTTTTCAGCATCCTGTTGTTCCAGTTGACTGGTAGTAACAGCATATTTGGCCTTATTGAGAGCAGTCTTATTTTCGCGATTGCTGAAGATAGGAATGCTTACGGTCAGTCCGATGCTTTGATTGAATTTATCCCACAACTGCGAACCCAGTGCATAGTCGGTTCCCGAAAGATGTCCGGTTCCAATACCTGCATTCAGTGAGATGGATGGCAAGTATCCGGCGTGTGCCTTTTGTACTTCTATATTTGCAACATTCACGTTCAGTTTGCTGCTTGTGATTTCAGGCATAACCGATAATGATGTATCGTATATATCTTGTTTCTTTGGCAGCGGAACCAGAACTTCGTTGTCGCTCAGATTCGGATAGGCAATCTTAATATCATCATTGATGTTGAGTTCGAGCAACTGTTTGAGTTGCAGTTTGTAGTTGTCCAGATTCGTTTGCGAAACGATGAGTTTGTATTTATCCGAACTCAACTGGCTTTCGAGCTGCGACAAATCGACTGATGATATCGAACCTGCCTTGTACAGTTCTTGTGCTCTGTCGCGTTGTGCTTGCGAAACTTCGACAGTGTTCTTGTTGATACTGACTGATTCCATGGCATAGAGCACTTGCATATAGGTTTTTACCAAAGATATCTCTATCAGGTTCTCATTCTGTTGAACACTCAGTTCATCGATCTCGTTCTGAATTTTCTGCTGTTTGATGGCATTCACACGCTTGTTGCCATCGAAGAGTTTCAATGACGCGTTAGCGGTGTAGTTGCCACTGTAAGAGGTGTTGTTTGTGACCCTGTTTGACGGATAGGTGACAAAACCTTGTGTCACCGAAGCCGACAGTGACGGAAACATCTGTGCTTTTGCCAATTCCGTGTCTTCTTGACCCGACAGGCTGGCTACTTTGCTTTTCTTTACTTGGATGTTGTTCTCCAGTGCATAGCTGATGCAGTCGCGAAGTGTCCACACTTTGAGTGAATCTTGTGCCTTCATCCCTACGGATGCAAAGAGCAGTAAAGAAAGAATGAATAATGAATATCGTCTCATAATGCTTTTTATTTGCTACCTTTTTACGGAAGCAAAACTACAACGGTTCAAAATCCTCCACAAATCTTTTGGAAAGAGAGGTTTTATTCACCGACTAAAATGCTTTTTTGGTCGACGAAGCAGATAGCGTTACCGATTTGTTCTTTAGGATAGAATACTTATATTGGAGTTCTTTTTATGATATCCGATTCCACGAAGAAAAACATTCGGAGGTAATTTCCATTTCATTCGGATGCGACAAGTGTTTCTTCCGAATGAAATTTTTTTTCTTTCGAATGAAATGATTCGCGCATTCGAATGAAATGGCGTCCCTCTTGGCGCTGCTTTTTTTATCTTTTTTGACTTAAAGTCGGATAGAATATCTGTATTTGCGAATAATAAATGAGATAAGCTAAAGTGGAAATCGCAGTAAATGAAAGCAGTGAAGACAAATTTGAGAAATTATATCTTTCTTATTTCTCGAAGATGAAACATTTTGCCAAGGAATACGTCATCGCCGATGCGGATGCCGAAAACCTTGTACAGGACGTGTTTACCGAACTGTGGGAAAAGAAAGAACTGCTCGATATGCCTGTTAATCTGCTTGCCTATCTTTTTACTTCCATCAAAAATAAATCGCTTAATTATCTGCGGCACAAAACCGTAGAGCAGCAGACGATGACTCTGATGCAAGAAGAATATAATCTGACCTTAAATATGAATCTGAATGCCTTGGAGGAATTTGATGATAAAATATTTGCTGAAGACAGCATTGAAAAAATTATCAACCATGCACTCGACTCTCTTTCCGAAAGATGCCGGCAAATCTTTATTATGAATAAGCTGCAAGGGAAAAAACAGAAGCAGATTGCTGAAGAATTGAATATCTCTATCAATACGGTCGAAACACAGATGAAAGTGGCTTATAAGAAACTGCGGGAAGAACTGAAGGATTATACGCCTTTGTTTCTTTTCCTTTATTTCCTTTAAGTTGAAAGACTTCCATGATTGTGCTTGTTCTCCGCGCAAAAGTTAAAATGAATTTTTTCTTATTTTACCCATACCGGATTTTAATCATTCGCGTGTTTACTATATACAAAAGAAAATTATGGACGAACGGATACTGAAATATTTTGGAGAAGAACTTAGTTCTGCTGACAGGTTAGCATTATTAAGACAGATCGAAGGTGACGATGAGTTGCGAAAACAGTTCATTGAATACAAGAACATGAATTCGCTGTTATCACTTTCAGACGCGGTGAATAGTGACGCCGATCAGCGAAGTTTGAAAACTTTCCGTTCACGACTGAAAACAAAGAAACTACAGATGCTTGCTGTTCGCATCGTCGGTTATGCAGCGATAATTGCATTGCTCGTTGGCGGAACGTGGTGGAATGCGGAACATTTCTTTTCGAAACAAATGTCAGCAACAGCTCTTAATACCTTATATGTACCGGCAGGCCAGCGGATAAAGCTTACTTTACAAGATGGCACCGGTGTGTGGTTGAACTCCAGAACAACGATTACATATCCTGTAGTATTTAACAAGAACGAGCGCAGGGTATCAGTCGAGGGCGAAGCTTTTTTTGAAGTGACCAAGAATCCACACAAACCTTTCATTGTTACGTCGCAAGGTGTTGATATGAAAGTTTTGGGGACGAAGTTCAACGTCGACAGCTATTCAAATGAAAACGAACTAAAAACCAGTTTGATAGAAGGCTCTTTACAGATAATGTCTCCAGACAAACAGAAGAGTGTCATTCTAAAGCCGAATGAACAAGTGACCGTTAAAGGTTCTTCGATGAACGTATCACCAATAGCTCATATAGAGCAGTTCCTTTGGATAAAAGGTATTTATAGCTTTACAGATGAACCTTTAGGAAATATCTTGAAAAAGCTTGAACTTTATTACGATACGAAGATAATAGTTGAAGATCCGTCCATCTCTTCTTGGGTTTATACCGGCAAGTTCCGCCAGAGTGACGGAGTGAATGAGATACTCCGCATGATACAACGGATTCATAAATTCAAAATCCAAAAAGATGAAAAGACAAATGAGATAAGATTAAGTATATAATAATGTATAACTAAAAAGGAATGCCTATGATAACACATTTATGAGATTACAAGGAAGTTCTTGCTCTTCCTAAAAATAAAAGCGGCGAATGGTACCAGCATTCACCGCTCAAAAAAGCAAACACTAATAATATTTCTAGTATTTACCTAACGCATACAAAGATATGGATTTAAAAATATTGTTGCAATTATTTGTTGTGCAAAAAAAGCACACTAAAGAATTATTTAGAATTATGAGGTTAACTACGGTTTTGCTCTTTGTAGGTGTATTTCAGTTGTTAGCTATCAACACCACCACAAAAGCACAGAATATCACGATCAACATCAATGCAAATGTTCTTTCTGTTGGGCAGCTTCTCGATCAGATAGAACATCAATCAGACTATTTAGTTGTTTTCCGGAATAAGGAAGTAGACACCAATAGAGCTGTTTCATTTCCTAAAAAATCAGCAAAGCTTGAAACTTATCTGGATGAAGCCTTCAGAGGAACAGATATCACTTATTCAATTGACAATAAGTATATTCTCCTTTACAAGAAGAGCGAAAAGAAAGAATCGGCTTCAGTTGCACAACAAGAGGGCAAAAGGATTACCGGTACTATCACCGATAAAAATGGAGAACCGATTATTGGGGCGAATATTGTAGAAAAAGGAACAACGAATGGAACGATATCGGATGCAAACGGTAAGTTTAGCTTGGCTACTCAGAAGAAAGCGGTACTCGTTATTTCTTTTATCGGTTATCAGCAACGTGAAATTGTTGCAACAGGAAATTCTCCTTTGAGTATAACTCTTTTAGATGATACAAAAGCATTGGAAGAGGTTGTAGTGATTGGATATGGAACAGTAAAGAAAAGAGATTTAACAGGAGCTGTAGCTTCTATTAAAAGTGATGTGTTGAGGGATATGCCTACAAATAATGTTTCACAAGCGTTGCAAGGACATATACCGGGTGTACAAATTCAGCAAAATTCTGGTGCTCCAGGCGCTAATATGCAAGTACGTATTAGAGGAACAAATTCTATAAGTGGTAATAATGAACCTTTATGGATCATCAATGGTTTTCCAGGGGATCAAAGCATGATTAATTCTTCCGATATTGAAAGTATAGAAGTGCTGAAAGATGCTTCAGCCACAGCGATTTATGGTTCTAGAGGTGCAAATGGCGTTATTATTGTAACTACCAAACAGGCTAAAGAAGGAAAAGTCAGTGTAAATTATGAAGGAAGTTATAGCTTACAATCTGTTAGACACAAATTGGATTTAATGGATGCTACAGAATATGCTCAATATTATAATAGCTATTGGGAAAAAATAAAAGGAAAACAATATTTTTCTCAAGAAGATATAGCCGGATTTGGGAAGGGTGTTGATTGGTTAGACCAAATATTTCGTACAGCACCTACTCAAGATCATTCACTAACAGTAAATGGAGGAAATGAGAAAACACAATTTTCAATAGGTAGTAGCATATATAATCAAGATGGAATAATTAAAAATAACAGCTATCAAAGAATTGTTATAAGAGCTAATATTAATCATGAGATCAGTAAGAAGTTTTCGGTATCATATAATTCAATTATTAGTAGAACAAATACAAATACTATTGATGATACAAACATACTACTATCTGCATTATCCGCTACTCCAACTGTTGGACCGTATCTCGAAGATGGAAGTTATAGGTTATTGAATGGCGTATATCCATTTAGCCCTGATAATTTAATAAATCCAATTGCTTATTTTAATGAGGTGACAAATAAACAGGTTGCTAATAAGGTTATGGTAAATCTTGGCGTAACTTATAAACCAATAAAAGATCTTTCAATTAAGATCTCAGGAAATGCTACAAATACCGATAGCCGTTATGATAATTACACAGGCGTTAATTATCCGAATTCAACAGGAAATGCTAGTTTAGGTACAAGTAATAGCCTTTATTTAAATAGTGATAATATTATTACTTATAATAGGACTATTAATGCAGATCAGGCTATAACGGCTACAGGAGCATTTACATATGAAAATTTTACAGCTAAATCATTATCTGCTTCTGGTTCCGGCTTTCTCAGTGATGCCACTGAGACATATAATATTGGTTCTGCTACGACAATAAATGTACCGTCGTCATCTTATTCTAATTGGAAAATGTTATCGTATTTAGGTCGTCTTAATTATTCGTACAAAAGTAAGTATCTCGCAACTGTTAGTTTTCGAGCAGATGGATCTTCTCGCTATAGTAAAGGGAACAAATGGGGCTACTTCCCTTCTGGTGCACTTGCTTGGCGTATCTCGGAAGAGAAATTCATGAAAGAATTGGCATTTATTTCAAATGCAAAATTAAGAATCGGTTATGGTCAAACAGGCAGTACTGCAATTGATCCATATAGTACTTTAAATATGCTTTATTCAGGAAAGGAAGCTTTTGAAAATGCTTTATATACTTATTATGCTCCTGGAACGCGTTTACCAAGTAAATTGAAATGGGAAACAACTTCTCAAACAGATTTGGGGCTGGATTTGTCTCTTTTCAATGATCGGTTGCGAGTAACAGCAGACTATTATATTAAGAATACTCGTGATCTTTTAAATTCTGTGCAATTGCCTGCGTCTTTGGGATATACGACAACTATTCAAAATGTTGGAAAGATTAGGAATAAAGGTTTTGAACTTCAAATAGATGCCAATCTTTTAAATGGTGACTTTAGATGGAATGTTGCTGGTAATATTTCGTTTAATAAGAATAAAGTCATTAAACTTTATAATAGTCAAGATATACAAGGAACTACTTATGGTTTAAGTATAGCAAATGACTATATAAATTTATTGCGTGAGGGAGAACCCATGAGTATCTTTTATGCATATCAAACAAATGGTTTTGATGAGAATGGCCATTTTAAGTATAAGGATAATAATAATGACGGAATAATATCAGAAGCGGATAAAACTATCATCGGAGATCCAAATCCTGATTTCATATATGGTTTAACAAGTAATATGTCCTGGAAGAATTTTGAATTGAGTATCTTTTTACAAGGGTCACAAGGAAATGATATTTATTCAATCAGTATGTTGAATCAGAATTATAAAACTTATATAGGGTATAATATGCTAAAAGATGTCTATTATAATCATTGGACTGAAGAAAATAAAGATGCAAAATACCCTGCTGTTGATAATGTGATATCTACTAAGATATCTGATTACTATGTCTATAACGGTTCATATATAAGATTGAAAAATATAAGATTTGCTTACAATCTTCCTGTTAATAAATTGGGTATTGGATGGCTTTCTCGTGGACAAATATATGTTAGTGGACAAAATCTATTAACTATTACAAATTATCCATGGTGGGATCCTGAAGTTAATTCTAAAGGAGGTGGAAGTTCTATCAATCAGGGATTAGATTATTATTCATATCCTACAAATAAGGGATTTACGTTTGGTGTTAATTTAACATTCTAAAATTATAAAGCGATGAAATACTCATTATATACAATAATACTTATTATATTTTTTGCAAGTTGCAATGATATATTGGATGAGAAGCCAAAAGCAATTGCAAGTGAAACATTTTATAATACATCAGCAGAAATTACAGCAGCAGAAGATGGTATGTATGTTCCATTACATACACAATTTACATCTTATTTTACGTTATTAGAAGCATTACCTGATAATGTGTATGGGAAAGGAAGTTTGGCTTCTATTAGTGAATATAAAGGATTTAGTACTGCTAATATTACAAATATGGGAGGCGTATGGACTGCTTTATATTTGTCTATTAGGAATGCTAATATTGTTATACAAAAAATACCTGCTGCTTCTAGAGTATCAGAAGAAGAAAAAGCGAAATTTCTTGCAGAAGCAAAGTTTTTAAGAGCTTTTGATTATTTTGCATTAGTACGATTATGGGCTGGCGTTCCTATTCGCACTGAAGAAACGATGGATGAAATTAATCTTCCAAGATCCACTGTACAAGAAGTCTATGATTTAATTTTAAGCGATTTGAAATATGCAGAAGAATATCTTCCTGATTCTCCGCGTTTACTTGGAACGCCTTCTAAGTGGGCTGCGAAGACATTATTAGCAGATGTTTATCTTAATTTAAAAGATTGGGGGAATGCAAGAGATAAAGCAAAAGAAGTTATTGGTTCAAAGAAATATTCACTTGTTAAAGTCAAAACGCCTGATGATTTTGAAAATAAAATATATGGCGCCTCTGTACTAACTAGTTCTGAAGAAATCTTTTATTTTAAGTATAATACTCAAGAAGGGTGGTCGTTGATGAGTTTTTTCCATAAAGATGGAGATGGCTATAATCCTTATGGAAATAATTGGTTTTCTTTTTATACTTATACGGATAACTATTTTTATAAGAATTGGGATGATAAAGATCTCCGTAAACAACATAATCTCTATAAATGGAATATAGGGCTAGGAGATAATACCTTATTATTTAAAAAGTATATTAACCCTACAGGTCCATCAAATGCAGCTAATGATTGGCCGATGTATCGTTATCCAGAAGTTTTGCTAATATATGCAGAAGCCGCTTCCCGTGCAAATAATGGTCCGACTTCTGAAGCTATGGAATATTTAAATCAGGTGCATAGAAGAGGCTATGGATATGATCCAGATGTATCTTCTCCGATAGATTATAAAATGGAAAATTATAATGCCGATTCGTTTCTTGATTTAGTTTTGCTGGAAAGAGGGTATGAAATGATTTTGGAATGTAAACGTTGGCTTGATTTAGTAAGAACTGATAAAGTCACCGAATGTATTAAATTGTCAAAAGGGAAAGATCTTAATAAGTCTATGTTATTATGGCCTATACCAGTTGTGGAAACTAATTATAATAAAGCTATAGATCCAGTAAAGGATCAGAATCCTGGTTATTAAACTATTAATATGAAGGGCATAACAATCTTTGTAAATAGTAATAGTTACTTGTTTGTTATGTCCTTTTTCTTTGTAAGAAGTATGAATATGAAAAATTTAATAATACTGTTCTTTTTGACTTTTCCTATGTTTGGTTTTGGGCAAGGTTTTCAAAATAACAAAGAGCCCAAAACAAATATAGAACAAGCATGGAAATATGTATGGATACGTTTTTATCACCCTAAAACGCAGCTTTTCTATGATTATATCAGCAGCTATAAAAAAGGAAAAGAATTATCACATTTGCCGAAAGCTGCTGAGGTAAAAGAACAATATCCAAATTTTTGTGGATATGGAACAGGTATGGAAGATTGCATGATTCTTAGTGGGACCATGCTCTCTACTATTATTGACAAGTATGAGACGACGAAAGTTATATCGTTACGAACAGATGCAGCTAATGTTTTTAAAGGAATAAAGAGAGCCTCATATATTCCGGAATATCCTGGGTTTGTTGCTCGTGGTGTATGTACTGAAGATGGGAAAAGCGTTTATTATAATTCTTCTCGAGATCAATATACCCATTGTGTCTATGGCCTTTGGTATTATTATCACAGTTCTCTGTGTAATAGGAATCAGAAAAGAGAAATACGTGATATTATTAGTAAAATAGCTGATCGAATGTTTGATAATGTTACTCCTGCTAACAATTATGACTTTTTAAGAGCTGATGGAAAAGTATGCCCATTAGGAATTTGCAAAATGTGGAATGTTCAATCTCATGAAGCTGCTAGATTGCCAATGTTTTATGCTGCGGCATGGGATATCACAGGGAAGAAAAAGTATTATAATATGTATAAGACATATATTTATGATGCTATTGAGCAATCTGAAAAAATTGGTGATAATTATTCCGGATATGTATATGTTCAGTTGTTGTACTCTTATGATTTATTATATCGTGTCGAAAAAGATGCCATGTTGAGAGAGAGGTTGAAAAAACTAATGTTTCGGGTTGAGACGATGGCTTTGGTTCGTGCTAATGCTTGTAAAGAAGAATTGTTCTCAAAAAATGAAACTGAATTATCTCTGTTAGGTCCTGATTGGCGCTGTGTTAAGGATTGGAATATGCAAAAAGGTTACAGGATTCCTACTTGGGGAGAATATCGTAAAATATGGTCCCTCATTCGTGAGGCAGGCGAATCACTTCTTGTTTCCTTTATGGTAAATAACCCTGCGACAGAAACAGAGAAAGAGAAATTGTTGGATGATATCGTTTCGTATATGAATTATTCTCGGATTTCAAGTTGTGGAATTGTATTCCATATCGCAGCTTATTGGAAAGCTCAAGAGATAAAGAGATCTATTCGTATAAATTAATTTTAATTCTTGCCACGTTATTCACATTTTCATATTATACTATAATCCAAAAATAGCTTGATTTTTGCGGAACGTAATCCAAAAATATAATGATATTTTTGGATTTGAGTAATCAAAACTTTTTATTTGCCTTATTCTTTAGATAGAGTGGGGATATGATAAAACGTAGATAGTGTTGTTCGTGATAAACTTTTCAAAGAGAAGGCTATTATTATCATGGGACCGCGGCAGGTTGGTAAGACTACGTTGCTTAAACAGTTGTCAGTAGCGAGAATATAGAAGAACTGCTATTGGATAATTTTGAAACTTTTTTGTAAGTTTGGGCAATACAAAAACTGTAATAATGGTTATTCAATCATTGATTTAGGTAATAGGCGGATATCTTGTATTATTTATCTTTGCTGTGTAGAAACAAGAAAAATATAAAAGCAAAGAATATATGAGTAATAAGATTTTAAGTGAAAGCTATGTGCTTTTAAATGGTGTGGAAATACCGAAATTGGGACTTGGAACCTGGTTGATCGACGATGATAAAGCTGCACAAGTCGTTCGCGATGCTGTTGAAATAGGTTATCGTCATATTGATACTGCTCAGGCATATGGTAATGAGCGCGGTGTCGGTGAAGGTGTTCGTAACTGTGGCCTGTCGCGCGATCAGATTTTTGTAACAACTAAACTTGACGCTGCCATAAAGGATTATGAGGGAGCATCTGCTGCTATCAACGGCTCTCTGAAAAAGATGGGACTGGATTATATCGATATGATGATTATCCATAGTCCGGAACCTTGGACTAATTTCCGCGAAGGCGACCATTTTTTCGAAGGCAATCGTGAGGCTTGGCGTGCTTTGGAAGATGCTTATAAAGCGGGCAAACTCAGAGCAATCGGTGTTTCAAACTTTGAGAAGGTGGATCTGGAGAATATTCTGAATCATTGCACGGTGAAACCGATGGTTAACCAGATTCTGGCGCATGTAAGCAATACGCCTTTCGATCTTATTGAATATTCTCAAAATCAAGGTGTCTTGGTTGAAGCCTATTCGCCTGTTGCTCACGGTGTGATGCTGAAGAATAAGGATCTTTTGGCTATGGCAGAACGTTATGATGTAACGGTTGCTCAGCTTTGTATTCGTTATTGTTTACAGTTGTCGACACTTCCATTGCCCAAGACATCCAATCCTGAACATATGCGCGCCAATGCCGCTGTAGATTTTGAAATTTCAGAAGCAGATATGGAAATACTGAAGAATATCAAACGTATCAAAAATTATGGCGATTCAAGCTTCTTCCCTGTTTTCGGCGGAAGGATGTCATCCGATGGCAAATTCAAGCCGCGTGATTTTTTCTCTGAATGAATATTAAACATTAAATTATAAGCACAGAAACGTGTCGCATAGCTTTTTTCTGTAATTAATGGAGATTTTAATCTCTTCCTTATCAAAAGGAGGGAAAAGCAGACACGTTGTGCTTCTAACAAATTGCAAATATTCAAGATTGATGATATAAGACTGATGCGTTTGGATGAAAGACGACGAACGCATTAAAATATCTTCTGCTTTAATATTATGCTTTAATGTCATGATAGATGAATCTTCTAAAACGACCTCCCACTGTCTTTTTTCTTGATTATGACGGAAGTAGCCAATGTTGTCTAAATGAAGAACCCGTATTTCGTTAGTATAAGTCGTAATAAGAATTGCCTTATCTTTAAATGGTAATAACGAGTCAACTTTTTTCTGAAAATGAACTGTGTGGGCTTTTTGTCCATTTTTCTTCAAATCTTCAGTAACTCTGTTCATAATTAGTTGCAACTCTTTCGCATTGATAGGTTTTAAAAGAAAATCAAAAGCAGATTCACGCAAGGCTTCAAGAAGATATTTATCGTATGCTGTATAAACAACAACATGCATATCCCAATCGATAGAATCACGCATGGAACTCATTAAACTGAGACCCGAAATATCAGGAAGTTCAATGTCAAGGAATAACAAATCCGGTTTCTCCTTAGAAATGATTTTCTTTGCAGTTGCCCCATTTTTAGCGAAACCTATAATCTGAAAATTTGTATATCCTTTTAAGGATAACTCTAAATTGTCTAATGCATCCCCATCATTATCGACAATAACTATTTTATAATTTTTCTCCATTAACAAAGCAGATTAGATTAGGACAAAAGTATTGTTTAAAAATATTTCCACAAGTAAAATAGTACTTGGCAATTGATTATCATGCCGTAAAATGCGCCTATTATTTTAAATATAATGCTTATTGTCTATTTTTTCTTTCAACGTCAAATTTGTAATGCTTTGGAATTCGGATCTCAACTTGACATCCGGTAGTCTTTTCTTGTTTATCTCTCATATTTCCTATATGGAAGAACAACGGCCGTTTATTATATTGATTCAACATTTGAATTGTTTGTAGAAGGACTTTTAATCCGGTACCGGTACTGTTTATCGGGTTCTTTATCGATTGCAAACTGAAGTCTCTACCATTATCGCAAACATAAATAATAACATCATCAGTATCTTCTGAAATGCTAATATTTAGTTTTTGTTGTATATCCAAACCCATCAGACCATGTTTAATGGCATTCTCGACAGGAATCTCCAATAACATGGATGGCAGAATTACTTTTGAAGGATTTATTGTTGTTGCCATATCGATTTGAAAACAGAAATCATCTTTTAAGGAAGGTCTTTCCAACTCTATGAATGATTTAATAAAATCAAGCTCTTCTTGCAAAGAAATAAAGTTCATGTCTATAAGTGACAGATTCTTATGCAGCATCGTAACAATATCCATCAGATGCTTGCGGTTCTCATTACCCTCATCGTATCTGCTAAGTTCTCGATTAAGTACATTGAATAAGAAATGCGGAGAAAGGCGGTTGCGCAAACTTTCCATCTTCATCTCCGCCAAATTCATTCTGTATTGCATGGACAAATATGCTTTTTGCTTACGTACATAAAGGATGATAATACCAATAACGGCAAGCAATGCAAGGCAGAGCAGGATTGAAATGATTGAAACTGTCTTCATCGATTTTATCTCGTTTTGCTGCTTCTGGATAAACAACTCTTTTTTCATAATCGTGGTATCCTGTTCATAGCGCAATGATATTTCTTTCATCTTCATGATGTTCTGTTCGCTTCTTACGGAATCCATTAGGGCTGTTTTTTCTTCCATCATTGTTAAGGCATTTTTGTAGTCACCAGCCTTTTCATAGTAATCTTGTAGATAGTTGAGCCTGATGTTTACGATTTCCGGATCAACCTCATGAAGCATCGACATCGGAGATTGTATAAAGCTTTTGGCAAGAGGCAAATTCCCTTTTCTAACAGCCATTGCCATCTTAAGCGTTTGAATATAGTAAAGTGCTGTAGGGTGTTTTATCGATTGGAAATAAGGCTCGCACTTTTTCAAACAGTAATCTGAAGAATCCGGTTTATTGAGTGATAGATAGATATCACTCATATTGATTAGAGCCACGTTCTGTTGGGACATCATTGTGCTGTCCTGTTCTGAAAGCTTATATGCGCTTATAAAATAAGGTAGAGCTTTATCGTACTTCTTTTGGTAGTAGTAATAGTTTCCATAAGTGTTCAGGAGAAAGAATTTCTCCGGTGAGGTCATCTGATTGAAGTTCTTTGCAGCAAGGTCCAGGTTGCCTTTTGCTTCTTTGAAGTTCCGTATTTTGATATAGGTTTGACCTAAACCATAATAGATGGGCGATTGTTTCTGGCTATTATAATGAAGTGAGTCACTCAAAAGCAATGCCTTCCGATAATAGGATATTCCTTCAACGAACATGCCTTGAACATTATAAACATCTGCAATATTGATGTATAGGTCAATAATTTTCTCTTTCTGCTTTCCTAGACGTGCTTGTAAACATGCTTTTTGATAATACAGCAAAGCTTTTTGCGGATTATTAATATATGTATAGTAGTTCCCCCTCATATTATTGACTTGTGCTAACAAATCCTCTGTTTCATTAGACTGTTTCATATTCATCATATTCTTTTCGATGCTATTCATCAAAAGATTGAAGGAATCATCCTTAGCCTCAAAAAGATAAGCTCGTCCCAAAAGTAATCGCATCTGTTCTTTCAGAATAGGATCCTTTGTTTGTTGCATTTGTCTAGTTATTAGTATTTCCCCTTTAGACAGGTTACTCTTCAATGAATCCGTCAATGCTTGCAGAATTGCATCAGTTTGACAGGTGTTGTGGTGAATGTTTTCTTTTGAGCATCCAGAGATAAACACTATAGTTAAAATGTAAATTACCCATTTTATGGCTTTTTGCTTCTCCATATGACATGTGATTTGATTTACAAAGCTAATTGAATATTTCAAACGCACAACAATATTAGAAAGATTTGTTTGGAGGAAAATTTCTTTTGCTATTCTAAGCATGATTTTCAAAGCTTTAAACACTATTTATACCATATTATATGCAAATGCAGAAAAAAGTATTTGAGAAGAAAACCTCAATTTTATACTTTTAACGCAAAAATAAATACTAAGTGTTAAATACTAAGTGAAAATACATATCAATTAAATTTTGTGAGATAGAAATATTAATAACAATTAATTATAGATCAATGAAAAAATTATCATTACTCATGATTTTACTGATTAGTGGCATATTCAATTTAAAAGCTCAAAGTAATCAGGAAGTGGTTTATTTAAAAAACGGAAGTGTCATTCATGGAATTATACTTGAACAAGTACCTGATAAAACCATAAAGATCAAAACATCTGATGGCAGTATCTTCGTTTATCAAATGTCTGATGTAGATAAAATCAGTATGGAAGAGGTTAAACAAACATTATCATCATCATCTTCTTCTTCTAGTTCTGAAGGATATTATCAAGGTTGGGCATTTGAGATTAATCCGGGTTTTATGTTCGGTATAGGTAAAAATAACGGTAGTAACTTGGTTACAGGTGATGTGGGTTTATATAAAAGGATGAATAATAATTTGGCAATTGGTTTGAATGCGGGAGTAGAAATTCCAACCACTAGTGGATCTAAAATTGCTATACCAGCTTCATTGAATTTTAGATTTTTATTTCCTGTTAGATCGACGAATCTGATTCCATTTTTTAATGTTGGAGCGGGGTATACTTATAATACAGCCGGTGATGTAACAACAGGATCTGGACGAAATAAGGTTACAGTGAGTAGCCCTGACTGGATTGAATTGCAAGTTATGCCAGGTTTAATTGTCCCTATAGGACATGGCACAAGTTTAAGAACAGGATTTGGTTATATACATGGTTTTTATACTGAAGGAGGTAAAGGTTTTGATGCACTCGCTATTAAGCTTGGTTTCGATTTTTATAAGAGTGGTGCTAGAAAGGTGCATATTCCAGCTCCAATAATTGAAAACGGACTGCAATTAACCCTTGAAGGCGGTTATTATGATCCTTTTACGAGTGGAGGCGAATCTCCATATAGTGGTCCTGCTTTTACTATTGCAAGTACTTACAAATTTGATAAGAATATCAGCATGGGTCTTGGTGTTGGCTATGATTCTAATTGTAGTGGTACTTATGATTTATATGACTTATCTATGAAAGCTTACAGGTTGTTTGGAAGAGCTAATTACAGAGTAACTGATAGGACATTTTCGTTATTAGGTAGTGTTGATGCTGGCGTTAAATATTATAAGTGCAGTTCTGATGACATATCACATATGCCCGATTATGACCTATATCCTGAAAAAAATAATGGCTTAGCTTTTTATGTGACTCCTTCTGCAGGATTTTCAGTTCGTGTTCAGAGTAATACTTATTTAGAGTTGAAGGCTGGTTATGAATTCAGTTCCAAACGGGTAAGTAGTCACTTAGTAAATGATATAACAGAAGAAGAATATGAACCATCGGAAAAATATCGTGTATCCAGTATGTTTGTTTCTCTGGGGTTAACGCATACTTTCAGTTGGTTTGGTGGAAAAATAAAAAATATACGTCACTAATATTTCGCAAAAAAAGTATATAGTTTATTATCATTCTCTAGTAGAAGATAAGATTTGAAGTTAAGAAATAACTGTGATTGGTATTGTTTGCTGATAGCGATGGCATAGAAATTTTGTATAAAATATCTATGCCATTGTCTCTTTTAAATAGGTTAGTGCATGTACATTCTTATCCATCTCAAATAGAGTTAGATTCCTTTAACCATTGATCCATTCTTTTGTTACAAATGGAAAATCAACAGAATAAGCACAAAATTGAGATAGTTAGACATTGAAAATCACCAAATCGTCATGATGGGACAACGAGAAGATTGTTCTAGTGAAGAAGAATATTTAGTTTTGAGACAAATGAGTTACTGTATAGATTAAATTTAATGAATTATGTCACAAGATAAAACGGCTGTTCCAGGATTAGATAATCCTTTCCCTGCTGACAACACAAAAAGTAGAATGTATTCCAGATCGTCTTCAACTCAAGTAAATTTTGGAGGTCAACAACGTGGTACAGTTGTTCCAGGAATGGAACAATTAGCTCCGGGAGTTAAATCGAAAGAGTCAGAAGATGGTAATTCTTCACCAGTAGTAGGTTTTTTATATTCTATCTCCCGTCAAGGTATAGGTGAGTATTGGCCGATTCACATTGGTTCTAATAAAATTGGTCGTTCTGAAGATTGTGATATTTGCTTAAAAGAAAATACTGTATCAGAGATTCATGCTGAATTGAATGTCAAGCAAATGAAGACTTCACATAAAGTTTTAGCTTCTATTAAAGATGTAGGTTCTAAAAATGGAATTTTTGTAAATGAAGAGGAGTTAGATTATAGCACGCACGAATGCTTTAATAATGATTTAATCACCATCGGGCTGAACTATAAGTTATTATTAATACTTATTGATTCTGTCGCTTTAGGTTTAACTGTTTCAAAAGATTTTATGCCTGTTGAAGATGATGATTATGATGCTGATATAATTCAGCAATCAAATACCAATTTTAATCCTTATGATCATAATAATCGGGCACAAGGAGGAACTGTTCCAATGGATGGAGGAAATACATTGGATGGACCTGGTTATACAAAATTTATGTAATCATAGATAAAGCCGGATTATCATGTCAATTATTAAAATACAAGGTGTCAGGGAAAAAGAAAAAGGTATTTTCTATGAAGTAAATACAGATGAACAACCTCTTGGTGCTGGAGGAATGGGGCAAGTATATAAAGGGAGTCTTATTCAATCTAATGGCGTTCGAATTGATGTCGCCATAAAGTTCTTGTTTGACGACCTTCCTGCACAAGTGATTGAACGCGCGAAAAGAGAAGCCTCTATACAAATCCACAATGAGAATTTGGTGGAAATGTTCGGGTTTATACAAATAGATGATGTCGTTTCGTCGGGAGTAGTCCATGAGCGTTATCATGTAGTTAGTGAATTATTGCATGGAGTAATGTTATATGACTTATTGAAAGGCAAAACTACTGATAATAATGATGTCGAGATTCCTTATGCAAGAAAGCTTTATAATTTATATGTAAATGATAAATGTAGTTTTGCTATCCTTATTATCAAAAATATACTGTCGGGGATAATGGCCCTTCACGATAAAGGATATATTCATCGTGACATTGATCCCAGTAATATCATGATTACGGAAGATCGGAAAATCAAGATAATCGATTTTGGAATAGCTAAGCAACTTTCTACTCTCAATACTCAAGATCAACAATTGACATCAGCAGGTCAATTCATGGGTAAAGCCGCGTATGCTGCACCTGAATTAGTCATGGGCGATGTAGTGCACCAAAATGAAACCACTGATATTTATGCCATCGGTATCATTTTCTTTCAGTTAATTGTCGGGCATTTACCTTTTGAAGGTGCAACTCATGAAGTTCTTGACATGCAACTAAATAAAAAGATACCTCTTGAACAAATACATCAGAGTCAAATCAGGAGAGTTATTGGGAAAGCAACAGAGAAGAAACAAAGTAAACGTTTTCAATCTGCTTCTGAGTTCCGTGTTGCGGTAGAGCAATTGGAAAAGATTGAATTTAAAAATGACAACATAATTAAATTACCAATTTCTTTTGATCTTAAAAAAAATAAGAAGATTCTACTCATTGCAAGTATAGTGTTGTTGGTAATTGTTGGAACCGTAGGAATATTTATGCATAATCAAAGTCCATTACAACCTGCTGAGGACCAATCTCTGATTGCTGCTAGAATAGATTCGTTACAAAATAGTGTTATAGATTCTTATCAGGCGATTTCTGTTATGGATTCTTTGTCTGGTGTGAAAGTCAAAAGTTCTGCATTGTTGACAGAAGAGGCAACTAAGGATTTGTTGGATCCTGCAAAGGCTGAAAATGGCATTAAAACTTTAGACAGGGTAATCTCTAAAGGGTATAGAACTTCATCTATAGCAGCATATCTCTTAGGTCGTCTTTACTATGAAGATGCAGATGCGTCAGACAGTATTCAATCCATGAAGACTAATTTAGGCAGCAAGTTAAAGCAGAGCAACAAAAAAGCTCATGCAATGATGGAACGTGCAATAGAACTAGACAGCACATCATATAAGGCACTTTATGAATTAGGTTGTGATTATTATGCAGGAGAAATGCGTATAGGTGAATCTGAAAGTAGAGATATAAAGAAAGCATTAGGATACTTCACAAAAGGATTAAAGTATGCTCAACAGGCTAAAGACGATGACTTTATAAGTAAGTGTTCTAAAAGGATAGAAGAACTTAAATGAGAGGTAAATCTGATGAATACTAATGCAAGAAAAGCGAATATAGTACAAAAAGACAATCTTCTTTACTTAAGAGTAGAGAATGAGTGGTATTGTTATGATTTGCTTAGCACACCTTTAGGTGAAGGAGCAATGGGAACAGTATATTTAGGTTATTCTTGTAGTTCCAATGAACAAGTTGCCGTCAAACGAGTAATTGATAAATATGCAAATGTCCCTAGTATACGTGCTCGTGCGCGTTTAGAAGCCTCCTTGCTTTTTCGACATCCTAATTTAGTTGAAATGATTGGATATTGTGAATTCAATCCTAACAATGGCCCGATTTTTATTATTAGCCGATTAATACATGGAATGACATTAGATAAGCATGTGAGAGAAAATTTAAAAAAGGCACCTAATGCCGTGAAGAAAATATGTGAAACTATATTCCCTATATGTGATGCCTTGGATTATATTCATTCCAAAGATATAGTTCATATGGATATTAAACCATCAAATATCATGATAGAAAATGGCCGTAGTAATGTTCGTTTGATGGATTTGGGCATTGCTTATACTAATGATACCATCAGTATGACTTCTCCGGGATTGATTGGTACACAAAATTATGCTGCACCGGAGCAATACATAGAGAGTGGTCAAAATAGTTTATCAGTAAATAAAACGACAGACATATATGAATTAGGAATAACGTTATATGAACTTTTGACAGGATATAATCCTTTCGATTCTCCGTCGAGAGAAGAGACTTTGAATAAGCAGCGTACAATAATTTTACCTTATGTCCAAGGTATACCAAACGCAATTATTGATGTGTTGCGTAAAGCTACTGATAAGTCACAAATAAACAGATTCCAATCTGCATCTGAATTTAAGGCAGCATTAAATAATGCTTTATTATTTCCAAAGCCTAAACCAAAAAAATGGTTGATTCCAGTTGGTATAAGCTGTGCTGCTGTAGTAATAGTGATTATATTAATAATTTTACTAACCACATATTCTGTATGATTCAAATAAAGACAACAACACCATTCATAGGCTTTATCGATTCCCAACAAGGAGGTAGGGCAGATAACCAAGATACTTGTGGATATGCTGATACTCCATGGGGATTCCTCATAGTCCTTTGTGACGGTATGGGTGGAGGACCTGGAGGAAAATTAGCTTCATCTATAGCTGTAGACACTATTATTAAGAGTGTGGTTAATGCTGAGGTGAATTTATCAAGGAATGATATAATTCAGAATGCTGTTAAAATAGCGAATAAAGCTTTATTGCATAAAATTCAAGAAAAGCCTTCATTAAAGGGAATGGGTACGACTGCTGCCATATTACTTATAAATGAGAATTCAGCAATCATAGCATATATAGGTGATAGTCGTATATACCAATTTCGTAGAGGGACCAAAAAGTACCGTACTTTTGATCATTCTTTTGTTTTTGAACTAGTTAAAAATGGGACACTTACCGAAGAGCAAGCTCGTCTTTCTGATCAATCAAATATAATAACCCGTGCTTTAGGAATAAAATTAGATGTCGAAGCAGATATAATCGAACTCCCGTATGAGAAAGGAGACCGATTTATGCTTTGCACAGATGGTATATGGGAAGCTCTTCAAGAAAAGGAATTGATAAAAATTGCAGCAAAGACAGCCTCTTTAAGTGGAACTGTCGAAAGCTTGATGATACGTGTTAACGAATACGGTTTCTCAAGAGGAGGAAATCACGATAATTTCTCTATGGCTTTAATTGGCACAACGTGTAATTCAATATTAGAAGAAAAAATGAGTACAAAAACGAAACAAATCATATTAGGCTTATCCATTATTTGTTGCCTAAGTATAATTGGTAATATTTTTCAATTGGCTACTACTCCTAAAAAGGTTATACCTACGAATGCAAGTAGTATTAATGTCGACTCTTTGATTAATGAAAAAATAATCAAAGAGAGAGAACAGGTTGAGATGAAATTTCAAAAAACCATAGATACGTTGACAGAATTAATTAACAGTAAAAATGTAGGCAGTGCCCAAAAACTATTAAAAGAAACTAGTGACAAACAAATCGTCATTTATAAACTCGATATAATCATAAAACAATTGGAAGAGTTAAAGATGATGTCTGAAGGTAAAGAAAAAGGGACTAAGTTAAATAAGACAATAGTTGAATTAAATACAATTTTACCTGATTTGAAGAAATATGGTATTAAAGATGATGATTTAAAGAGTAGAACTAGTTCAAACTCAGGGAATGTGGCGGTACTATTAAAGTATCCTATAGCAAAAGAAGCGCCAACTGATAAGTCGGTTGGGCATTATAATATCATTATTAGCATTTTGAGTAGTGTAAGGAACAAAATGAGCAAATAAAAATAGTAAGAAATGAGAATAATATCGATCGGTCGTGATGAAGACTGTAACATTGTTTACCCTGATATTATCATAAGTCGTCACCATGCTATACTTAAAATTCATTTTACAGGGAAAATGGAGATAGTAGATATGGGGCAAAATGGGACTTACGTTAATGGCAACAAATTAACGCCGAATATTCCTTATCCGGTCTCTCGCAAAGATGTTGTGTCATTTGCACATATAAGGAGATTGGAATGGTCTCAAGTCCCTAATTATAGTAAGTATTATTATATGGCATTGATTGGGATTATTGCCATTGTTGGCATTATTATTATAGCCAAGATTTGCCAGAACTCATCACCTCTGCCTAAAAAACCGTTGATAGAAACAACAAAAACGGTTCCTCCTCTAAAGGAAAATAAGCCTGAATCGCAAAAAAAGGATTCAACATATAATGCTCCGAAGGGTAAGGATTCGGCTGTATCTCCAATCGTTTTTCAGAAAAAGAAAGAAAAACCAAAAGGTGAAGCAAAAAAAGATTCAGTAGACAAAAAAAAGCCTGAGAATAAAAAAGAAGCAATGCCGATATTATAAATTACTAAATATATAAGATATGAAACTATTAAAAATTGGAAGTTCCTCATCAAATAATATCGTTCTTCATAGTGATTTTGTAAGCAGCTATCATGCAGAGATGATATTATTAGATAATGGAGATATCATTTTGGAGGACAAGAACAGTAAGAATGGTACTTTTGTTGGAAATCAAAAGTTGACTCCTTTTTCGGAAGTATCAGTAAAAAGAGGAGATTATATTCGTTTTGCTGACGTGGAATTACAATGGTCTCATGTCCCGCTGCCGGAAAAAACTGATAAATACAAATCAGTATTCAACATTGGAACAAACTTCCGGAATGATATCGTTATCAATGGAGAATATGTCAGCCGGTTCCATGCGAATCTAAAAATAGCAAAGAATGGTAAAGCTTATATTACTGATGTTGGAAGTAAAAATGGAACAAAAATCAATGGCATGCTTATTCAACCGGGGAAAGCAACCCTAGTAAAACGGGGTGATGTTGTCATTTGCGGAGATACTGATATCAGTGAACAAATTAATGAATATCTACCGGCACGCAATATTTGGTTGAAAAGAGGTGCAATTGCGTCAGGAATTGCTGTTGTAATTATTGGTTTGATATATTTTTTAGTTGGAATGAGGTTAACATCTGAACCTAAAGATTATAGACCTGCAGTTGTATACGTTGATGCTCAATATACTCCAGTTATAATATTTGAAGATTGTCCAATTCACTCAGACATTTGGTGTGGGGTACTTAAAGAATATGGGTATAATGACCCTCATAGTGGAGAATTCCCGTTGCAACCACAAAATTATAGTGCAACAGCTTTCTTCATTGACCGAGAAGGCCGAATGGCGACAAATCGCCATGTGGCTAAGCCTTGGGAGTATTCTGACGAGGAAATGAAAAAAAATTTGGGGACTGATGTAGATGAGTTTATCAACAGTCAAATACCCCAAGAACTGCCTTATGATGAAAGGGCAAATGTGATTGTAAAAGCATATAACACTCCTAGTCATTTTATATGGAAAATGATTTTACTACAAGCCCAAAAAACAAATTCTACAACTATTGATGGAATAAATTCGTTAATACGTCAAATTCGGAAATGTAAAACTACTATTAGTGGTAAGAATGCATATATTAGGGTTGGATACCCAGGAAGGAATTATTCTGATGATAATCATTATGATGCCTGTACAGTTAAGAAAGCATCAGAAAGTCGTGATGCTGATATAGCTATATTACAATTGGATTCAAAAAAGACACCTGATGATATTAAAAAAATATTTGATGTTGACAAATTCTATACTAAGCAATTGGACCCTTTAAAAGATAGATTGTATTGGATAGGTTATCCAAGAGGAAACGCATGGGCATTAGATAACAAAACAAAATCCTTAGAACCGGAAATTAGAGAGACAATGTGTAGTAAAATGCCAAGTAAATATGATTTTGAGTTTCAAGGAGAAGCTTTGGGTGGTGCTAGCGGTTCTCCTATTTTTAATAGTAAGGGAGAGTTAGTAGGTGTTCTTTGGGGAGGATGGGTTGCAGGAGCTACTTTTGGACATGCCTGCCAAGCGAAATTCTTAAAAAAACTTTATAAGGAGGAGTTAGAAGATGAATAAAACTGTAATATTTTATCTTTTCATTTCTTTATGTTTGTCTGTTTCTATTTCTCTAAAATCCCAAACGGCCAAATGGACAATAAAGCCTCAATATACTTCTATTGCTCCGTTCGGGAATGAAATGTACAAAGTTAAGTCAGGTTCATCGGTTGGAATATTAGATAAGGAAGGAAAAGTTATTGTTCCTTTGTTTGCGGATTCGATTACTGGAATGACTGAAAATTGTGCACTGGTCTTACAATATGAAGATACAAAATACCGATTAAAAGGAATTTTGCATAGTGATAAAAAGATGATCTCAATAAATGATGAATGGTATGTAAATGACTATCCTTTCTTTTCAGAAGGCAAACTCCCTGTTTTGAATAAAAATGGGAATTATGGTTATATCAATACGTTTGGTAATTTAATTTTAGAGTTCAATTATAGTTCAATACATCCTTTTTCCGAAGGATGGGCTGCTGTTTGTAAAGGAGAAAGTCTTATTGGAAAAGGTATCGGTTTTATAAAAAGGAATATTAGCAAAAACAGTAAAGAAAAGGTTTTTTATATTGATGAACAAGGAAGGGTAATGAGTATCCAATCTGATATTGGTGATATATTTATGGGCACTTCTTTTAAAAATGGAGAAGCATTGGTTATTCCCAAAAATAATAAATATTGCATTATCAATAAATTAGGAAAATTAGTAAGGATAGATAATGGTGTCGCTTTAGTGTTTGATGAAAAATATGCGTTGCAAAAGGGCAATAATGTTTCTTCAGTAACTAATACTTCATTAATGGTTTTTGATGGCCCTACAACATATACTGAAAATAATAAATATGGTTACAAACTGGGTAATAAAATAGTAATACCTGCACAATTCAAGGAGGCATCACCTTTTAGTAAAGGATTTGCGATAGCTTCTATTGATAACTATTATGGCCTTCTAAAGCTTGTTCAAGGTGATATTAAATGTAATCAAGCATCAGGGACTCTAAAGACAACTGATAATAAGTCTGAATCTGTCGATTTCATTATTTCTATTCCGGATGATTTAAAGGATTGTCCTTTTAATTTGCAATGTCTAAACGCTGATGGTACAAAATCGGATTGTTCTTCTCCGGGAGATAATAAAATCAACCGTACATTTTCTTTCATTTTACCGAAAGGAAAGCGTGAAATATCTCTGTCCTGTGATAATTTAAAGGTATGGGATAGCGCAATGTCTCAAGCTCCAGCAGAAGAAAACAGCGGTGAAAAAGATAATATAAATATCTCTATCTTAACATCGTCAGCAAAAGCGAATGCCAAAGATAACGCTGTTGTTACTGTAATGATTGAGAATAATGCTCCATCTGCTATTGAGTTAACAGTGAATATCTCTGGTGAGCAAATGAAGACAATACATCAAAAGATAAAATTGGATAGTGAAAAATCGAAGAAGTTCTTTGCTTATTTTACTAATATAAGAAAGGAAGAATACCGCACAGTAACTGTTTCAACTTCTATGTCAGACAATAGTGTTAGCAAACGCATCAAGTTATTACCATTCTTTGTGAAATATTAAAATTTGAGTTATGAAATACATAGGTACTTTATTTGGTATATTTTTTTGTTTGTTTAGCGCAGTTGTTTCGGCTAAATCTTACGAAAAGGTGATTTTAAAAAATGGAACCATCCTTGAAGGTTATATATCAGTTCAACATCCTGGTAAAGATCTTATTTTCTCTTCGGAAAAAGCGATAGTTTGTATTCCTTCAAATAAAATTCAGACAATTACTAATCATGAGTGGAGCTTGAGTTCACTCTCGAAAGAATGGAAACAATGGGCAGATGAAAATCAAATAGCCGTAAAGATTGTAAACGGAAACAGATATTTAGTACTAAGCGATATTGAACTTATTGATCGTTTGAAAATAAAAAATGATTCTGTCGCTGTAGATGATTCGACGATGAGTATATCAGATCTGAATTTAAGTGCCCCTGATACAACTTTGAATGCCTTTGAAAAACCAACAATAGATATTTTGAATGGAAATATCATTCCTCAAAAAGTTTTTATAATTGAGAAGGGAGTGGTTATTAAGTATCTTGATTTCACCCCTAATTTATATACTTTGAAATGGAGTGATGTTCGAATGATAGAGCGCGAAAGGCGTTCTAATACTGAACTGAGTGGATTGATTGATGTGATTACGCTACGTTCTGGCGAAGAATACAAAGGCCAAGTGGTTGAACAAATTCCAGGTGAGCAAATTCGTTTGCTTAAAAATGATGGTATAATAGAAGTGATTGATCCAATGCAGATTGCCTCTCAAAAGAAAGTTGCACTTAATCCTGAGCAGGATTTATTTGAACAAGCACCTTTATTGGATATTGTTTATACCAAGCAAGGAGATATGTTGAAAGGTATCATAATAGAGCAAAATTATGGTTCTGATAAGGTAAAAAGCTATTTGCGCATTGAAGATAAATCAGGGAACATTCAAAGAAAAAATAATGATTTGATTATTGAAATGAATAAAGAAAAGAACCCTTCATTTAATCCTATTGATGATATTGTCATTAAAGACAATGAAATTTTAGCGAATAGAAAATCTACGACCTTTGCAGTTATAAAAGAAAATGGCAACATATTAATTGTCGATACAGCTTCTAAGGCCACCGTATTGAAAGCAGATTCTATTGGGAATAAGCTAATTGTTGAAACTATTGATAGTCAATCAAATCGTAATATCATACTATTAAAACTCACCAAGTTATTTATTAAAGGGTCTGGACTATGTGATATATTCTCTTATGAAGACTTATTGACAAAAGGCATTCATTCAAACAAAACTTCCGTCAGTGTGAATAAAACATTGAAGATGGAATATCCTATCTCTACAGGAAATTACATATTGTATAAGCCTAATGAGAAGAAGGCGATATTACTTTACATTAAATAGAATATCTGATTATTAAACTTTTATTAATTCAGAAAATATGTAACCTGCAAGAATCGATTAAGTATTATGGAAGAAATTAGAGTATAAGTTAAGTCGCATGGATGTATGACTTCAACTAAAGTGAATAGGACCAACATTTTCAGTTGTAATCAGCTACTTCATCCTTATAGACATTGATTTTTCTTTTATCATAAATAGAAAATTGACATAATAAGCATAAAAATAAGATAGTTGTACATTGAAAATCACCAAATCGTCATGATGGGGCAACGAGAAGATTGTTCTTGTGAAGAAGAATATTTAGTTTTGAGACAAATGAGTTACTGTATGGATTAAATTTAATGAATTATGTCACAAGATAAAACAGCTGTCCCAGGATTAGATAATCTTTTTCCTGTTGACAACAAAAAAGTAGAATGTATCCCAAATCTTTGTCAACTCAAGTAAATTTTGGAGGTCAATAACGTGGTACAGTTGTTCCAGGAATGATACAAATAGTTTTATTTGGTTGTTTTATCGAGTTAATCTAAATAATATTAATGCGTTAGAATCGAAACTATAAATGAAAGATTTATCTAATAATTACGATAAGTTTTCTGATAGGGATATTGTGGCAGGAATACTTAATAGAGATAAGAGAATAACGTATTTTTACCTCTATAAGAAGTGTTATCCTCTTTTCAATGCTGTTTTTAAGAAATATTATACAGATTGTAACAGTTGTGTGGAATTTATCAATGAAATCTATATTTTAATAATGACACCTAATAAAGATACTAAAACAAGTAAACTTGAAGGGTTTGGTTTTCGATGCACTTTGACCATGTGGTTGAAGATTGTGTCGGAGAACTATTGTCATCATTTGTTTGCCAAGAAAATCTATTTTTCTGAAGAAATTTCCGATAACAGTGATAGATTTCTTGATAAAGATACTTCATTAGAGGATATGAACATACAATCATTGAATATGGAAGATGTACAACGTGTATTGGATATGATGCCCAACGAACGTTATCGATGTTTGATACATCTTCGCTATCTTGATGAAAAGACGAATGAGGAAACTGCTGCTGCATTAGATATGTCAATGGACAACTATTATAATAAGCACCGTCTAGCTAAAGCTCAGTTCAAAGCTATGCTTAGAAAGGAGGGTTTGATATGACAGATAACATCAATCTCAACGATTTTGAATTGCCTATCTCAGAAGAGATGCTGGGTGCATATCTTGAAGGTAATCTCTTAGATGGTGAAGCATTAACTTTAGAGCGCGCTATTGAGAGACATCCGTATTTAGGCGATCTAATGAATTCTGTTGTAGATTCAGCGGATTTAGCAGAAAATGAAATTCCGATTATTAACGATAATGATATAAATGATTTAATTGTGGATATTACTGAGGATAGGAACGACGATGTTCCCCAAAAAGGTGCATTCCCTATGGAAAACTTAGGAGAAGTACAATCTTCAATTCTAAAATTTGGTACTGCCATTAATGAGGCTCAAAAGCAATATGGGCTAGAGCCGCAAAATATTGATTTTGATCCAGACACCTATCAATGGAATAAGGACACGTGTGCCATACGTTCTCAAGAGATAGTATTAAGATCTTTCGGCACTTTTGTTCCGCAAGAAGAATTAATAAAACAGGCGCAACAACACGGTTGGTATTCTCCAGGAGAAGGCACGACTTTAAATGATGTGGGTAATTTATTGGATTTATATGGAGTGCCAAATCACCGTGTCGCAGATGCCAACGTTTTTAATTTAGTTGATGAATTAGGCAAAGGGCATAAAGTTATTGTTGGTGTAGACATAGATGAATTATATGGTAATTCATTTTGGCAATCTATCAAAGAAAATCTTGTCGGGAAAACCCCAAATCATGCTATGCTTGTGTCTGGTATTGATACTTCTGATCCAATCCATTCTAAAGTGATTTTAACTGACCCAGGAACAGGAAAAACACTTTTCGAATGCCCATATGATAAATTTCTGTCTGCATGGAATGATTCAAAATGTTATATGGTAGCTACTAATGAGCCAGCACCTCTTATTTATAATCAAGATACGATGATTAATTTTGATTATCAAACTGGTCACGTACCATTTTTAGGAGACATGCCTTTTGGTGAGTATAGCAAAAATGTGGTTCCCAATGCAGAAAGTTATCTCCATGCGATTGATGAGTATATCGATGCATTAGATAAAACTATAACAACAGACTTTAAAGATATGGATCTATATGATGACATGATGCATAAGGCCAGTATTGTCCATCACGAGACTGTTGATTTACATACCACAAATAAAGAATTAACTCAAAGTGATGATTGTATGAGTAATAAATCATCATTAGATGAAGAAATAGGCATCAAAACTAGCGATATTCATGAATTCAAAGATGATGCTGACAGTTCACTAGAACTTGGGCAGCATGAAGATAATAATTTGGATTATTAAAATTTATAAATACAATAAAATGGAGAATCTTAAAGAGCAGACTAACAAGTGTAGTTCTTCTTTGAAAGAAATACTTTCAAAGATTATTGAATCAAGGAACTTGCCTAATTCAGACAATTTACCACCTTTACCTCAAGGAATGGTTTTAATTAAAGACAACCTTGGAAAAACTGATTTTACATTAGTCGTGAGTGGAGAGGTCAATAGGGGCAAGAGTACTTTTATAAATGCCATTATCGGACAAGAAATTTTGCCCACATTTGATAAAGTGACAACTTCTCAAGTTTTTAAGGTTATTAACTCAGAAAAGGAATCGTATTACCTCGTATTTGACAATGGGGATAGAGAAAAGATTGAGCGTGGACAATTGCAGTTTTATGGTACTCAAATTGACGAAAAAATTATGGCAGAGAGCAAAACATCTCGACGGATAATGTATATCGAGGTAAATATACACATTGAAAATCTTCCAGAAGGGGTTAAAATTGTTGATACTCCCGGGATTGGTTCTACATTCAAAGAACATACAGAAATAGCAAAGGGGTTTATGCAACAAGCAGATGCAATCATATATCTTTGTTCAGCTAAGCACCCTATCGTAAGGGTAGATGTCGATTTTATCAATAACGTAATACTTCCACTTCCAACAAAACCTAATGTTTTGTTTGTAATGGCCAAAGCTGACCAAGCAAATAGTGAAGTGGATTTACGCGAATTGATTAATAGAACAGAACAACAGTTGAGCGACAACTTCTGCAACAACTATTCAATATCGAAAAAAGTTGTTCCCGTAAATAGTTTGGCTCTTATGGATTCAAATAAGACGGATAATAAAGAAATTCGTTCAGCATTAAAACTCGTATCTTATTTTTACGAAGTTAATTTGGAAATTAATAATTTGATTAATAGGCAGCGTTTCTTTTGGATCGTTACTGCATTTAATCTTGCAGTCCAATATTATAAACGTTTAGATGCTTTTCTGAAGAAGCAGATAGGAGAGTATGATTTAAATGAAGCAAAACGTTCTGAAAAACTTAAAGCAATAAATACTAGGTTGCAAAGATTTAATGATGAGTTAGGAGTTTCTCACCAGCGTATCACACTCGAGAAAATTAATAATGTGTTAATTGCTCTGAGATCTGCACTTGATAGAGAATTTTTTTCAAATAATTCATCTTTACTGAATGAATATTATGAAAAGGTTGACAGACTCCCCAAAAATATATCATCAGATGATATCAATTTTGAAGCACAGACTCTAAGCAGAGAACTTGTGGATGATGCTTCAAAAAAGTGGGATACACTAAGCACAAAAGCCATAGACGATATTCAATCTATACTATTAGAGTATAATGACAAGTGCCAACTGCAAGTAAACGAGGAATATAATTTATCAGAAGTTGATGCTGATGGTTTTAATGTTAGTACAGTAGTGACTATGTCAGACAGAATGGAGGCTATGAGAGGAAAATACTATACTGCATTTTTCGCGACAATGGTTGGAAGTTTTGCATTAAATGCTATAGCCATGACATCCACTACCTTTGCTACTATGGTAGCAGGAGTTCTAACTGGTCCTGTAGGGTGGGCTATTGCTGGCGGAACTCTTCTCTATGGTTTATTCTATGGTAATAGAAAAGCAAAAGAGAAAGCTATAATTCATGCAAAGTCTGACATTAAAGCGCATTTCAAAGAAATTCTTCTTGAAATATACAAGCAGTTAACCGAAACATCTTTAATGGACGGAAAGCATGAGTCTATGATTAAACTTTTTGAAAAGACTCTTATTGATCATGCCACTAATACAATGGCTGAAATATATAATAGGACAAAACAAGAACTTGAGACTGCGGAAAAGGCTATCATGGAATCAGCAAACCCTGCGAATCGTACTAAGATTGTTAATCAACAGGCTATATGGAGTTCCTATGCAACATCTTTGAGAAATCTTTCTGCGTCAATTAAAGAATTAAATAAAGAATACGATAAGATATAAAAGACATATGGATATTTTGAGTATTGATTTTGGCACTTCATTCTGTGCTTCAGCCTATTTGTCAGATAATGGTGTCCCTTGCCCTATATCGTTTGGTTTGAATCAATATAATGGTGTGTGCTATAAATTTCCTACTGTAATCCAATACGCACTTGACCAATTCGGCAAAGAGAAAAAAATTATCGGAGAAATGGCTCTATCAAATTTAAATCAATCCAATCATGCTGATTCTTCAATAATTTCCAAGATTAAGACTGAACTTAGAGAAAGCAAAGGATATATTGTTAATGGAAGACCTAAGCAGTCTGTTCAAATCGTTGGTGATTTATTCACTCGTATAAAAGAATTGGCTGAACAAGAAGTGAATGCCAGTTTCACGAAGGTTATTATTACACATCCAGCACAGTATGAGTTAAATAAACAGACGTTGTTAATTGAGTCAGCAAAACTCAGTGGGTTTACTGATATTATATTGTTAGAAGAGCCCAAAGCTGCATCATATGCTTTTATTGAGAAACATAACATTGCTGTTGATTCAGGAGCGATAGTTTTCGACTATGGGGGAGGAACTATTGATGTGGCATATCTCTATTATAATTCTGAAAAAAATTTAGATTTTAAGTTTGCCCCAGAAAGTAAACCACAATGCGGAGGTGAGTATATCGATAATGTAGTGCATAATTACATCCAAGGTGTATTAGGGGAAGGGAAAAGCAGACTTATTTCTCCATTGTTATTGGCTAATTGTTCTCAAATGAAAATTAATTTTAAAGCTTCCGATTTAGAAACAATAGTATATAATAACACAGCAATACAGTTCTCTCGTGAAAAATTTGATAAAATAATTCAAGAGAAGGTTGATGAAGCAATTACATTACTTAAAGATGTAAAAAAGATCTGTGATGATAAGAGTTTCCCGATAAACTATATTTTCTTAAATGGTGGTAGTTCACGTCTAAGGACAGTACAAGAGAAAATTTCCGCGATTTTTCATGACACAAAAATTTTGGAATATGGTGGTGATGATTTAGCTGTAGCAATAGGTGCGATTTTATATTATAAAAAGAATGTACTGGAAGATTCTATTGGTTCAACACGTATAGACACAGTACATGTTATTGATAATACACAAAGGATTATAGAACAATATCAAAAAGCGCAATATGGACATTTTAATGGTAGGTCATAGCCGATCTGGAAAAACTAGCTATATGGCTGGTTTGTATAAGTTATTTGGTAATAAGCCTGAGGGATTTGGCATTAGGATTTTTGATTCCGACAAAAGTCAGAATCTTAAACTTATTGGTGATAATGTGGTACGAGGTATCTATCCAAATGGCACAGATATTGCCTCTGAGTACTGTTTTTGGTTGCAGTATGATAATTCGTTATTGATTCCGTTCAATTGGTATGATTATAGAGGTGGAGCATTATCAGAATCCTCAAAACAATCTCCTGAAGCGGCGCAACTTGTACGAAAAATAGATGAAGCAGACGCTTTAATAGTGTTTCTAGACGGGGGGAAAATAACTAAAATGACAGACTATGACTTAAAGAGTGAATATGATATATTAATATGGTCCATTCTAAAGTCAATCTCTAAAAAAAGTTCTAATGGAACATACTTTCCAGTTTCATTTGTAATTACAAAAGGTGATTTATACTCTAACGAAAATATATTATATGATTCTAAAGGATTTAAATATTTCATCCCAGTGATAACAAACATTGCAAAAAGTTCTGTATCGGTAGGAATGATAGGGATTGTTAAAGTTTCAAAGAAAGGTATTTCGAATGTGTTCGCACCTTTGATATTTTCTTTGTATTACGGTATGCATCACTATATAGATGAAAGGATTAAATCAATAGACGCCACTATAGCCAGATGTAACAATCTGGATCCAAGTCTATTTGACGACGTTTTTTCTTTTATTTTTGGTTGCAAGTCAGATAGGGAAAGCGTAGAGGACGCTATACAAACTATCAAGGAAGAGAAAGAGGATCTAAACAAGCTAAGTGCTCTTTCGGATGTAATGTATACAAAATTGAATTATTTCGTTAAAAATAGGAAGATTAAAATCATAAAAAGTTAAGAATTATGAAACAGCTTAGTATTATTGGATTGTCTAAATCTGGTAAAACGTGCTATATTTACGCTATGGCACAGAGCATGATTAGAGGGTATGAAGGTCTAAATATCATAGCCAGTGATAATGACCTAAGACTTAAACTGGACCTCGGATGGCGCACAATATGTTCTCAAAATACTTGGCTAAATGGTACTGACCAAGTTACAAAATGCACTTTTAATTGCTTATTGAATCTTAGTCCTGTGATGGAGTTTTGCTGGGAAGATTTTGAAGGTGGAGCGCTCACGAGTTTCAATGAGGTTAGTACACGTTTTAGGGAAGAATTCGACCAATATCTGAGAGAATCAGATGGTTTAATTGTCTTTACTCCTTCCGATGTGATACAAGATATTTTAGAAAACAGAAATAATAGTGTTGCTTTGAAAAATGATTTGGGTGTCTTGATGCAAATGTTTTTAGCCAATATAGATACTCTAAGAAATATTCCAGTAACGGTTTTAATTACTAAATCTGATTTGCTTACAACAAGAGTAGAAAAGGAATATGGAATTGATCTCATCAAAGCAATCTTTGATCCATTATTTCGAATAGGAAATAAAATGAAAGTCCTTGTCGTCCCAGTTAGCTTAGGTGTCAACTTAGGAAGAGGACAGCAGGGTCAGGAAGTACATGGCGATTTGTACGGAAATCCTAATGATGGTAATATTCATATTCCTATTGTATTTTATCTTTACCATTTCCTTAAAGACTGCATATTGGTCGAAAAGAATGAACTCGGAACACTTAATCAAAAAGAAGAGTCAAGGTATTTGGAATTGAGAAAAGTTGAAAGTCACAATGGCCTACAACGTTGGTGGAATTATGAAGATCCAGATGAAATTCGCAACAATATAGGACTAATTGGGGATGAGAAAAAAAGAAAAAGCGAAAAAATTGCTCAATTGGAAAAAGACTTAGAGAAAGTCACCAATTTATTTACTGGGAATTGCCAATATTACATAGATGGACAATTAGTTGAATTTTAGATATGAAAATGGAAGGAAGTTTATTCGTTTATACACGATTATCTAATTATGATTATCGTTTATTATTTGCTCCTAGTCTCGTTAATTTACCTAATCCTGTAAGAACTTCATTTGTTAATTTTGCTCGTGAAGTTATTAATGTTGACAATATTTGTAACGGAGATATAGTGTCCCCAAGGTGGAGCTTAATTAAAAGTGAAGGCATCGTATTAATTGGCATTGGTTGTTACAATAATTATTTAAGACCAGACGATGATGGCTACGTGGGGCCAAGGGTTCGAGGTTTTTTTGGTATAGTAATAAAAGATCAAGAAATCACGAAATGTTTAACTACGTTATTAAACGAAGATTATTACAAGACATTATTTAATGAATACGTGTTCCCTTTATGGGAGGAACGACGAGATTCTAATAAGATTAATAGCAATATCGCAATGGTTGATGTTGAAACGACTGATATTGTTATAGAAGATATCAATAATATTGATTTGAATACTCTTACTAAAAAATGTAAAGTTTCCCCCGACTCATTTTCTGTAAGAGAATTATTTATTTCTGCCTTACGATATGATAAAGTTAATATAGTTTGCAATTTAAATAATTTTGGTCATATTCGGACCGCAAATTTATTTCATTTTAGTAATGCTACTATAATAGGGAACAGCGAGAACTACGAATTCGAGTTTGAACAAGAGCAAGATAGTGATAGAATCAAAGATAAACCAAGTGACTCAGAAGAAGGAGAAACTTCTGTCACAGGACCTAAGGGTAACGATAATGACGATATAGTTGTTGTTGCGGTGAAAAAGTTACTTCGTAAAGGTGGTATTGTATTGGACGATTTCGTTCGAACATTGGCTAAAAAATGTGGTTTAGAGGTCATTCCCGAAAGGAAGATCACGGAAGAAGATGATAGTTCATGCCATCCGGGCTTGCGCAAAGTAAATAGCTCTGATTTTACAAAGAAAACAATAAACTTGGAAAAAACGATAAAGGAACAGGAATCTGTTGCTGAATTAGTTAGAAATTATGAGAAAGACAAACTAGAACGTCTTATAAGGATTCAAAATATTCAATCTAATTATAAGAAGAAAATTAGTAATACAGACGATGAACTTGAAACTGTAAATACAGAGAATGTTAACGATGAAAAATCTGACAGCCTACCTATGAATATACCAGAATCCACCGTAGGCCTTGATGAAATAAACGTCGACAAAGATCATTAATAGTATTGTATGGAACCTACAGAAATATTTGAACTTACAGAAGAAACTTTTATGAAGTTTCAACAATTGATAGATGCCTCGCCGTGGAGAGATATTTATCATTCTGATATTTGTCGTCTAATAGATTCACTTTCCGAACCTTGTAAGTTGGCAGTAACAGGGAGAGTAAAAGCGGGAAAGAGTTCCCTTATTAATGTAATATTGGGAAATGATTATGCTAAAGTCGGTACTTCCGAAACAACAGCTACCATAAATATATTTAAGTTTGGAAATCCCCCAATACATGAAAAGCCAATTTTGTGTGAATATATTGATGGTCGAAAAGAGTGGATATCCCAAGAGCATTTGGATTCGTTACAAGGTAACACAAATGCAATTATAAAAAATAATGAAGAAATTAAGGATTTAATTTATTACATTGAAGATGAAAGATTAAAGAATACAATTCTTATTGATACCCCAGGTATTGATGCTGTCGTCGGTGACGAAGGTGATTCACATCAGAAACAAACAGAGTCTTTTTTAGGATTACGTCGGCAGCATGAAAAAGACACGATAACTATTTCAAATAATGCAGATGCTGTTATTCTACTTTTAGGAGATGTTGTTCATGAAAGCGACAAAGACTTTATTGATGCATTTTTAAAGAATAGAGGGAATACTTCCTGCATGAATACAATCGGCGTCTTGTCTCAAATAGATTTAACAGACGAGAGGATTGAGAACAGATTAGAAAATGCCAAGTCCAGATATGAAGCACTTTCAAGTTATCTAAACTGCGTAGTTCCAATTTCATCAGGTTTGAAAAGATATAAGCCCAATCGTAATGAGGCAAAATTAATGAAGGATTTTTTAAAGAAAATAAAATCTCGGCATCAATTAGACAATCTGCTGTTAAGTAGTGAAAGAATGTATTTTTTACCTACCATTCCAAGTATCGATTTGTCTTTAGAAGAAAGAAAACGAATTTATCACCAAGGTACCGTGCCCTTCCGATGTTTTGCTGTGTACCTTAAAATTTTATATGACCATAGTATCGACGAAGCATTAAATATTATTGATGATATTTCTGGTATTAATGAATTAACGACATTACTAAATAATCAATTCTTTAGTAGAAGTCATCAGATTAAATGTGATATTGCAATACGCAATGCATTATCGATCATTTGGGAGATAGTTAACTGTAAAAAAGTAGAATCGAATGAGAACAATAGTGAGAATTACGACTTTAAAGCAATCACTGAAAAACTAAGAGAGGTTCAATCTTCGTTTGAGGAATTATTACAAGAAACAGAACTAATTAATAATTGCTTTAAATGCTTTACATTAGTTACAGAGAATTCGGAACTATTCACAAAGGATGAACTTGAAGAACTAAAATTGTTGTTTAGTATAAAATCTGTTTCTTTTAATAATGATAGAATGAATTATTGGTATTCTCTTAGTAATAATGCTAAGGATGAGAAAGTCCGTTACGTTGCAAATGGAGCGTATTTAAAATATACAGATTTGGCATTTTGTACCAATATCGATTAAATCATTGAGAAAACGGATATTGTCTCTTTATTAGTTACATATAGAGTCCTTCATATTTGTGGGCTCGATTGATTAATTTTAGAATAACATAAAAATTAAATAATTAGATTATGGAAGATGAAGATTTTGGAACATTAGAAGACGACAGTCATGACGATGGGGATATTTTAGATTCATTTTATCAAGCTTTAGATGAGAAAAATGTATCAAGTTATGATTCTGACAGCGCAGACAAATTATTTTCAGAACATCAGACAGATGATTTGATGCATCAATTGCAAATGAAAATTGATAATGGAAAAGAATTCGAAGCAACAAATTCAACTCGATCTGCTGATATAGAGAGTTCAATAACACCTAATATGGAGCGTTATAAAGTAGATATAAATGGAAGTGGAAATAAAGGGAAAGATATAAGTTTTGAAGGTTGTATATCATGTTCGGCAGGATGCTTTATGTCCTGTGCTGGTAGTTGTTCTGGATCTTTAAGAGGAGCTTAGGTTGATGAGGAAAAATGTGCCCTTTATTGAACGTCCTGCGAATTGGAATCAAGAATCCGCGAAATCGATAACATTTATTGTGACTAAGGATTGCCAATTAGCTTGTAAATATTGCTATCTGGTTAGTAAAAATAGCCACGAGAAAATGTCTCTTGATACGGCAAAAAAAGTCGTAGACTATATTTTGGAGGAACGAGAGAGTCAAATATTCAAAATGCCATCAGTAATTTTTGAGTTTATTGGTGGAGAACCATTCTTGGAAATAGATTTAATTGATAATCTATGTGATTATATAAAAAGAAGAATGTATGAGACTGTACATCCTTGGTTTAATTCTTACCGATTTTCAATCACAACGAACGGCATTAATTATCATACTCAAAAAGTTCAGAATTTTATACATAAAAATATTAAGCACCTTAACATTGCTATATCAATAGATGGAACAAAAGCCAAGCATGATCTGAATCGCATTTGGAAAGGGAAAGATAACCCAAAAGGTTCCTACGATGATGTCATAAGGAATGTCCCTTTGTGGCTTTCACAGTTTCCTGACTCAAGTACAAAGGTGACAGTAAGTTCGAATGATTTACCTTATTTATGCGAGAGTGTACTCTATTTATATTCTATAGGTATAAAGTATGTTAATGCAAACTGCGTTTTTGAAAATGTATGGAAAGATGGAGACGATATGTTGTTTGAAAAACAACTTTTTAAACTTGCAGATGCAATAATAGAATCAAAATATTATCTAACAAATTATTGTTCTCTTTTTGACAAAAGTATCGGGCATCCATTAGATTTAGAAAAAGATAATGGTAATTGGTGCGGTACTGGAAACATGCTTGCTGTTGATGAAATGGGGGTATTTTATCCTTGTAATAGATTTACTTCTTTTTCTTTACGTTGTGGTAAACCTAAAACGATCGGGGACATTAATACCGGAATAAATCAAAATCGACTCAGAGCGTTTTTGGCACTAGATAGAAAATCACAGTCTCCTCAAGAATGTCTTACTTGCTCCGTAGCATCTGGTTGTGCATGGTGTCAAGGAGAGAATTATGATTGTACAGATGGGTATACCATATACAAACGCTCTACTGCTATTTGTTTAATGCATAAAGCTCGTGTGAGAGCAAATGAATATTATTGGGGTAAACTATTAGATTTTTCCCCAACAAATGATAATGTAAAGACTATGAAATGTGGGGAAGTTATTGAAAATAACAAAATATTCTATAAAGATAATATTAGAACAATTAAAGTTATATTAGATGATATGTCACCATCATTATGTTCTTATGAGGTATCCTGCTTTTCAAGAAAGCTCATCACTCTTTCCAATTTACAATTGGTTGTTGAACGAGCTTTCGAAAAGAAATGGGATGTATGGTTTATTTATCCAAATTATACCATCCCTGAAGTATATCAAAATGTTATAGACAAGATTCCTCATAGAGAGGTTTATCCTTATGAGATAAGGAAAAGAGGGGATATAATTGTTATTAATTGGAATACAAAAAGTGAGATGGATTTATCCTTTTTTGTAAAAGTGGATTTCTGTATTCTAAGAATTAGTTTAGATGATTTTATTACCAAAATACAAAAGTTATTCCGCATTCTTCGAAGAGTAAAACGTTTGGATATAGAAATTACTGATATAGAATCAATTGAAAAATCGAAAGGAAACTTTTATCTGCAAGCATTGAGACATCTAAAGGATGCAATTCTAATTGAATGGCATAAGCAGCATAGAGTGAGAGTGAATTTAATTACCGATTATAGTGAGGAAATATCTGGTGAATGTGGTGCGGGAGTTTCAAATATGACTATAGCACCTGATGGTAATTATTATGTATGCCCAGCAGATTATTATCATCAAAATAAAAGTTGTGGTTATATTACATCTAAATATAATATTCCATACCAAAATCTATACAAAAAAAGCTCATCACCAGTATGCAACGGCTGTAATTTAACACAATGTTCACGTTGTATAAGACTAAATAGGGAGTTAACATTAGAATATAATATACCTTCGTATCAGCAGTGTCGCAAGTCTGTTATTGAACGTGTAGTATCCAATGAATTTCTAGAACAAATAGCTTATATAGGTATGAATAAATGTGTTGCCATAGTTTCTAAAGAAGATAAAATTGTAATGTTAAATCTTACAGAACGTATTAATTCCCTTGAAGAATTGAATTTGATTGTATGTGAAACAGACGATTTAAAAAAACGCATTTCATCAGACTTGTTAGATGCAAACAATCAAAAAAGTATTTGGTGGAATCAAGTCGTTATAAAATTTCATCTTAAAAAAGATGTGAGATATTACATTGACTTCACCACCAATAAAATTTTCATAAGGCATTAAGGAATAGAGTCTTTAGTTAAATGTTATTGTCGTCCACCAAATTGTTGAAAAGCAAAAAATAAGTATTCAAACTTCAGAAGTGATAATGAGTTGCAAAAATGTAGATGGTTATTGTCAATCGCAAAAATTGCCGCGACATGTGCTGCAATTCTTCTCTTAGTATTTGCCCCGGGAAGCATTTAAAGCTCAAGAAATAGACGACAAAGATGTGAAGTTTGAGCTTTACCTTTACCTATTGGATGCAATGCCTCCTTGTTTTGTTGATAAGTAATTTTCTGAATTCAATATAACAGAGACTCTTCTGAATAATGATGTATTTCCAAAATTCATCAAATAGGATACTTGTGTTTATTATGGCGATGACATGGCATGGATGGAAAGTAAAAACTTTTAGAATGAGTAACTAAGAATGGATGAAATTATTTATGTGGGATTACCAGATGAAGAGATGAGAAGAGAACTGTTTGAAATGGAACTGCAACAAAGGCCTCACGGAAGCATTGATTTTGGTGTATTGGTACAGATGACTGAAGGTTATTCTTCTGGTGACATCAGTTATGTAGTAAAGGAAGCGGCACGGAACTCGTTTGAAGTTAGTCTGAAAAGTAAAGGTTTGGATATGGTAGAAATCAGCCAGTCAATGTTAGAGCTGACGATAGCAAACGCACGACCATCTATTTCGTCGGAGGAGTTATACCGCTATGAAAAAGTGAACAAGTTTTATATGGATAACGGCAAAAAAGAACGTCCGCATATTGGTTTTAGGGTTTAGATGATAGCTTTTGTCAATTAACATACTCTTTATATTAAACAATTTAATTTTAGCATTATGAATCAGATAGAATTAATAGAAGAACAACTCCAAAAATTGGGCTTCGAAACAAGAAAAATTGAAGACGTTGGATATATATTCAATTATAATGAATTGAATTATCTATACATGCCAGATGAGAATGATGAGAATTTTCTTCGAATATCTGTTCCACAAATTTATGATGTGACAGATGAAAATCGATTGGGTATACTAAATGTAGTTCAAGATACTAATTATGCAATGAAATATATCAAAGCAATAGTAATAGGAAGTGATTCGGTATGGTTGTTTTACGAATATCGCTTGTTCTCTAATGAACAATTAGGGGATATTCTCGAACACATGATTAGCGCATTACATGCTGCCTATATGATATTTCAGCAAAAAGTTAACGGTGAAGATGAAGAATAATTATGGATACATATCAATTAATCAAAGATTGCATAGCGGTGCATAAGTACCAGATTGTAGAGGAAGAAGGTAGTTGCATTGTCTTTCGTTATCAGATGAATCTTATGCAGATATGGGCGAGAGAGAATGATGGCCATTTCATCTCGATAGTATTGCCAAATTTTGCTGAAGTCACAGATGATAATTTATCTGATGTCATTATGAAGTGTCATAAACTGAATGCAGATGTGAAGCAGGTTAAATTGTACACCTATAATAATATGATATTAGCTGCTGCTGAAATATATTATCAGAATGAAGATGATATCGATTTTCAGATGCAGATCGCATTGAAAAATCTGATTTTGGCAAAAGTGCAATATTATAGATTGGAAAGGCATATTTAAAGATCATTTAGGAAGTTGTTCGATTATCAACAGTAATGAACTGATTAAAAAAGTAAAATTATGAAAGCAAAGCACATTTATTATAGATTCATGATTTATATAGTCGTTTGCATGACTTTGTTGCCATCTGTAAATGCGGCTAATGAGATAGTAACAATAACTGTTGGGCAATCTAAAACATTGTGTTTGCCTTCGTATATTACTTCTAAACCATTAAAAGGAACAACATGGACTACAACTCATCCTTATGATGTTGTCATAACCTCTCAAGGTCCATATTCGGCTGTTATCAAAGCGAATAATACGATAACTACCACCTGTCTTATTCATTGCCAATATTATTACTTTCAGGCGATAGGCACATTTACCTATATGAGAACTGATATTTATGATTTTGAAATAAGGGTAGAAGGAGTTAAACCAACAAGCATTTCTTTACCATCAAATGCAACATTAGACGTTGGAGAATCCATGGTCCTTACACCAACCGTATATCCGGCTAATGCTGAAAATACTTTCACTTGGTTTTCTCAAAATAATTTTGCAATTGATGTGTCCCAAAATGGAAAGGTTTTAGCAAAACGGGAAGGAACATCTTTGATAACAGTTGTAACTGCAAATGGATTGTCTGCCTCTTGTTTGGTGACTTGTAAAGCGACTATTCCTAAATTGGTAATCACTGATAGGAAAAATTTGTTGTCTATCCCTGAAAAGGCGGATGTTTATTATGAACGAAAGCTATATAAAGGTTGGAATAGTATATGCGTGCCATTCGCATTAAATCTTACAATGTTTGGATCTGAAGGAGTTAAAATGGCTGTCTTTAAGGATGTGGAAACTATTGGAGATAAGAAATATTTGTCGTTTGATTTAGTAGAAAAAGTAGAAGCCGGAATGCCTTGCATGGTATATGTCCTTTCAGATATGACGTGCAAATTCAGCCTCGAAGCAGTCAAATTAGTTAAGGTACCAAACACCAGTACTCCGTTAAAAGGAACTTTTGTAAATACAATTATTGGCAAAGGCGTTTATAAACTGACCACTGACGGAAGTGCATTAGCCCAGACTAAAACAGATGCTGCAAATTTATCCCCGTTTAGAGGATATATAAAACTGAATGATGCTGATAGATATTCAACAAAGAACATCTCTATTCAAGTAATAGAAGAAGAGAAGTAAAATAAATAACATGAAAGTAGTTATGAAAACAAAAATTTTATTGAACATTTTAGCGATGTCTTTATTGACATCCTGTCAACCAGCTGTTTATGAAATAACAACAGAATCTGAATCTGAATCTGAATCTGAATCTTCGGATATCATGTTTAAAGCCTTTACGGAAAGTGAATTAGCTACAAAAACAGCTCTTTCTGATAACACGAACAGTTATGGTTATCTTTCTCTGTATTGGAAAAAAGGTGATGCAATAAGTCTTTCAGATGGAACTAATTCAGCCATTTTTGTGACTGACAATGATGGGGGAACATCAGGAGAATTCTATAATGCGAAAGGATCTGTAAAAAGTAACGCATCGCTATATACTGCTTTTTATCCTTCAAGTATATCAGCATCGAATATGGTTCTTCCTTCTAATCAGACTTATGTAAAAGACAATGTCGCTGGATTCCCTATGCGAGCGATATCGACGAATCAAAACTTAGGATTCAAGAATCTTTGCGGCATAATTAGATTGAATTTGAAGTTTAAAGGTAATGGCTCTTTGAAAATTTCTAAAATCATTCTGTCTGCAAATAATCAGGGAATGAGTGGCGCGTTTGTGGTTGGAGATGATAATGCAGCTGTTGTGAAAGGGACAAATGGGGTGTTACTTTCTTGCGAAACGCCTGTCCAGCTATCACAGTCTGTTGTTACAGGGTTTAATATTATTGTTCCCAAGGGAGATTACAATCCACTTAAAGTTATGATTACCAGTTCTGACGGTAAAGAACTAAATCTCATTTCCAAAAGTGCCGTTCATGTGGAGCGGAGCGGCGTTACAAATATCTCATTATCTTTAGATTCTTCATCTTTCGGATCATCATTGGAAGTTATACCAATAACTGATTCCAACGTAGAGTTTACTGATAGATAAATTTAGAATTGATTGCAATTAAAAGAAGACGGCTATTATAATGAATAGAAATATGATAAAAACATTCTTCACAAAGGCCTTTTATGGCATTGACTTATTAATCTGCAGCATTTTTATGCTGCTTATATGCCATACTTCTTACTCGAATATTCCATGGATATTTATTTTTATTTATCCTATGTTGATGCGGGTGAATGTAAATATTATGCTGTATCGGAAAGAGAGGAGAGTTGTTCGGCCAATTTTGGTATTTATGCTGTTGTATGGTTTAGTAATGTGGTATTTTATTGATATGGCATTGGTTGGATGGGATAATATTGTAGAACGGATAGCGCACATATATAATGAGATCAGTGGAATTGAGCTATTTAGTGGAAATGTTATTCCAAATTTTAAGTTGGTTGATGCCGTTTTACAGTTGTTTGTTTTTTGGATATTATTTGTTCCGATTCTTCTTTACTTCAAAAATCGAAAATATCTGACTGGAGATAATGTGGATTGGCGGTCATTGGCAGGTGAGTATTTATTTCATGATTCATTAGGAAAAAAGTATTTAGTGCTTAGTGCTATCTTTTTCATCGCTTATCTGCTCGGACTGAATATGATTTATTCTTTATCTATGTATGGTATCATGACTCTTCCGGTATTAGCTTATATGTTTATTAACAAGTATTGTGGTAAGAAGGTCGATTGGTGGGAGTATGTCATAATCATTGGAACTTTGTTGTTATTCTTTTATGCGCAACAGATGGTTTCATATGCTAGAGTGATAATTATTACATTAACTGCTGTTGTACTTTTTGCTATTTGTTTCAGGATGTACACTAAAACCCACAAATTGATTGTTTCTTTTATGACATTCTTAACTATAACATTCATCTTGCCATTAATGATAATGGGCTATAACATCTACTCAGGAATTGATTGTGCACGCAGTGAAAGATATACGGATAAGTATATTGTTACGGGTGTTTATATAGTAGATAATCATCATGGCAAATATGGAATAAGAGACAGATATAGAGTAATTGTTAAGCCCCAATATGACAAAATTGTTTTGTATGATTGGGAAAATCATCTTGCAAAATTGACAAAAGGTAAAGAAACCATCCTATATAATATTGCAACAGGAGAAGTTTTGCCTCTTCAAGAATATGAACGATCAAAAGTTGAATAGAGCATCAAATAGACAAATTAGCAACCATATAAAAATTATCGCAAAATGAAAGAACATTGTATTATTTTAGAATCGTATAATCATCTCATCTATGAGAATCTGGATGATTATTTTAGAAGTATGCCCAAATATACTAAAACGGATATCAAGAATTATTGGGATAAATATAAAATAGCAGCATTATTTAGGACTCTTTCTTACAGCTATTATTACAGGAATATGATAAAAAATCAGACTCCTGAAGTCACGTTGAGATTACTCATTGAGGAGTCTCCATCGTTGCTGGAAGCTTACACTGAGGAACAGTTGATAGGGGCCGTTGAATATACAAAAAAAGTAATGGGAGATTATCATATCATATCTCTTCCCATTGAGACAGAACTGGTAGTTAAAGGTGTGCATTATAAAGGAATAGAAGAAATAGAAGCCGCTTCACGCAATCCCGACTTACCTGTCTCCAACAGATGTTATAGATTTCCATGTTTTGATTCGTCTGACTATGAATGTGAAAATAGATACTTTAATAATTACTTTTTCTGTAGCAAAAATTCCAAGGAATGGGAAGTCGTTATGTCATTAGACAATAATAATTATAATGAATGTTTCGCCACAGAGTTCCTCCCTAAAGAGGCGCTTCCTATGGTCTATTACTCTGATGAATCAGAATCAATGCAGTTTGTCTATCAGGATCCTGATTATTTTATCTTTTAAATTAATCTATCAATATCAATTCAGTATGTTGGAAATGATTGCAACAAGTAATCTCGATGGGATGACAGAATTGCAACTTCCTTGAATGAATGTAAGGTTAAGCGAAAATTATCATCATGTTAATGGTTTCAAGATAATCAGAAAAGACATAAAGTTTGCAATATAGCATCCTTATATGTTTATTGAGAAATCGTTGTTATTTCTTATTCCCTGATAAAAAACAAAATAAGCTCTTGGTTGATAGATTAAGGGCTTTATTTTTATCTATATAAGAAAAAATAGATATCAACATTTTTAATAGTCAACGTTATGTGTAGTTTCAATTATGAAAAGCAAATCGAGGAAAGTGTAGAATCATTTTTCCAAGTAATGGAACAAAGGGTATCCAGCAGTGAAATGTTGGTAATTCGTAAAGCCTATGAATTGGCTAAAGAAGCACACAGTCCTCAAAAGCGCAAAACAGGCGAACCTTATATCATCCATCCAATCGCAGTTGCTAAGATTGTTGGTGAGGAAATGTTGCTTGGAGCTAATCCTGTTTGTGCGGCATTCTTGCATGACGTGGTGGAAGACACTCATTATACTATTGAGGATATTGAGGAAATGTTTGGTAAGGATATCGCATTCTTGGTAAAGGTTGTTACTAAGCAAAAGAAGACGGTATATGACAGTTCAAAGCAAGTGGATAACTTCAAGCAGATGCTTAGTTCCATGCAATATGATATTCGTGTCATTCTTATAAAGTTGGCTGACCGCCTGCATAATATGCGTACACTTAGCAGTATGAGAGCGGATAAGCAGATGAAGATTGCCGGAGAAACAGATTATTTTTATGCCCCATTAGCAAACCGATTGGGGTTATACCCTATCAAAATTGAGCTGGAGAATCTGAGTTTCCTATATCGTTGTCCTAAAGAATACTCAAAGATAGACCATCTACTTCAAAATGATAAGGAACAGAATGCGACACGCACGTTGTCATTTATTGAAAAAATAGGCTCTGTTCTTACAAAGAAAGGCATTGATGATGTTCGTATTGAAGCAGCCTACCGCACACCATTCAGTTTACGTAGGAAGATGCAGCGTGAAACCTGTGACTTCAATCATCTGGAGCACCGTCATTTCATTCGTGTCGTTTATAAAAATGCTAATGAGCTAGGAGAAAAAGAAACAGCATTGAAAATCTATTCGGCTTTGACAGATGCCTATAAAGAGAAACCGGGCAGTGTACTGAATTATATTGATTCACCTAAAGAAAATGGCTATCAGAGCCTCCATGTTCAATTGCTCTCTGAATACGGCCAATGGGAAGAAATTCATATCAGTTCGGAAAGAATGCGTCGCAATTCTACTTATGGATGTGTAGCTGAAAGAGATGAAGGGAATGTTAGTAAGTGGATAGATAAATTCCGTCAGAACCTTCAGAATATAGCCGATCATAACCGTGATATAGGTTTTATGGAAGGTGTGGTATCCTCATTCTATAATGACGATATATCAGTCTTCACTCCTAAAGGTAAGGTGTTTAAATTGCCTCAAGGTTCGACTGCGCTGGATTTTGCTTTTGAAGTTCACAATGAGATTGGTGCTCATGCTCAATATGCACGAATCAACGGACAATTAAGCTCAGTAAAGGCTATTCTTCATAGAGGTGATTGCGTGGAAATTGGAACCAAGGATGAGATTCTTCCGCAACGAGAATGGTTGCAGTGTGTCCATACCTGCAAGGCTAAGTTGTTCTTGAATCGATATTTCAAGAACCAACCTGTATCTGAATATATTCGCTGTCCACACTGTAATCCTCTACCCTTGGATGAGGTGATTGGTTTCGATAACGGTGATGGCACAATCTCTGTACACAAAAGAGATTGTAAGGACGCAATCAGCCGAGCTGCTCAAGATGGCGATTCGGTTATGGCAATCGAATTCGAAGAAAAAACGGATTGTCTTTATCCTGTAAGCATTCATGTAAAAGCTGTCGATCGATTTCATCTGCTTGAGGATTTGATCGACTGTATTACCAATCAACTGAAATTATCAATTGTTAGCTTAAATACTCAAACGGTAGATGAGATTGTTGACTGCGATATTCTTTTTAAAGTTCATTCTTTTGTTGAATTGGAAACAGTCATGGCAAATATTTGTCTAATTGAAAATGTTGAAGAAGTAGAGTAAAACGTAAACTTATAGAATCACACACTCAAAAAAATATCACATGAATCTTAAGTGTAGGAGCATCTACCGATTTAGACAATGCTTCAGCACGTTGGAAAAGATTAATAGTGTCACCAGGGAATCATATGAACATGATTTCCTGGGCACAGAAGAAGAAATTGCCACCTACTACGTATTGGGTAGCTGTTTTTGAGAATTTATCTTGAACGGTAATATGTTCATGGCCTGTCAGGATGCCTTTCAACAAGGGTTCATGCTTTAGGTAGTTGATGAATTCCTTTGTGGTAGGATCCGTTTGCTGTTTGAGGTAATCGTCTGTGGGCTTGATCTTTGCTCCAAGTATTTGCTGTTTGCCGTTTCCCCAAAAACGTTGGCTGGCACGCCAGATATCGTCTGTATAAAATGGAACATGCATGCACAGTATGACAGGCAGACCGCGTTTTATTTCTTTTTTGAAGAGTTCCGTTTGCCGGCGGGTGACTGTTCCATATACATCGTCGAGACCTATGAAGTTGATTCCATTGATTACTTGCGCATGGAAACTGATATCAAAAGGAAAAACTTTTGAAAGCGCATCATGACTCCGCTCCTTATAAGCTTCCGTAGAGTCTTGCTTTGGTTCACTCAACCACATATCTGGAGAGAATTCATGATTTCCCATAGTGCCGAATATATTTGTGCCGAAGTATTTCTTCACCAGATCAAAATTTGCTTCGCTTTGCCAGTCAATCAGGTCGCCGGTATGCACGATGTAATCGACATGGCTTTTTGCCCATTCCAGAGAATCGCGAAGCGCTTCCTCCTGACGACCGCCAAAGGTCAATGTTCGGCTTGTCTTCAACGTTTGTTTCTTCTCATTTTCATTAGGATAGGCTTCCGTAAAGTGCGTGTCAGAAATATGCATGATGGAGAAGGGTTTCTCCAAACCGATATTGATAGTGGCATAACTCATCGATAAACGTTCAAAGCTACCTCGCTTGGAAAATGCGGATGGTTTATCTTCTGCAATGACGGGCAACGATGCAGTTGGCAGTAATACACCAACAGCCGCCAATCTTCTCATGAAATTTCTTCTGCTAATCTGATTACTCATATGTAATATTTTAAATAGACGCGTTCAGCGTAAGTTTGATGAATATGAATTAATTGAATATTAAGCAAATAGCGATACTTCCTGTGTATTTGAATTTTCTAAGAACAAATAAAGCAGAGAGAGATCACGATATTTACTAACTCCAAAGTTATAGAAATTTGTCCTCTTTCGGATGATTTATGCTAATTATTTCGATTGATTTTACTCTCTCTCAAAAAAGTATATACTTCCGCACCTCAAAAGTATATACTTTCGATATATCAAAGTATATACTTTCATACCCCAAGAGTATATACTTTCTCAATTAAAAGTATATACTTTTTAATCGCTAAGAAGTTGGAAAAACATTCGAATGCGCGAACCATTTCATTCGGAAGAAATATTCATTTGACATATGTCAAACGAACCATTCATTCGAATGAAATGGTTGCCGGATCCGAATGTATTGGGAGTTTTATCCGAATGAAATGTTGGAAATTATCGGAAGTAATTTTCGTTATATGGGAAGGCAGAATCTGGCGTAATAGCGGTCTGCTGTATCCTTTGATTTATAAAGCTTGTGGTATATCTAAACATCCGGGACCGCTGAGTAGGTATAAAGGACTCTGATAACCAATGCTTTAGGCTGAAAACTATAAAACAATGGCTCACAGCGAGTTAACCTATTATGCCATGTTCAAAAAGAGAGTAGTGTCACAGTATATTGCAGATAGATAGCGAGTTAGTGTGAAGGGAAACATTGACTAAAGTCCCTGGAGAGTGTGATAATATGGCTGGACTTCTCTTTATTAAAGGGGAGTCCGACTGTTTTGGACATTGTTACCCCTCTACAAAAATACCCCTTGCGAGGGATGCATTTTCAAACTTGCTATTATTCCGCCAAGTATTGCCCGAAGTTGGCTTCATGAATTATCGGAAGTTATTGTTGATCGATAAGACACCACTTTCGGACAATTGCGTTAAGTACTCGTTTTACCAATAAAGAAGAATCCCTGCAACACCTGCTATAAGAATCATCAAGATAGGATGCACTTTGAATTTCCAGGTTAGGATAAAGGCAGCGCCGAAAATCAAGAAGCTTTTATAGTCGATGAAGTTCTCGCTGTTCATCAGCAATAAGGCTGCGGCAGCGATCAGTCCGACAGTTGCCGGACGAAGTCCGAGAAATGCAGCAGCTACATATTTGTTGTTACGGAATTTAGCATACGCGTAGGAGATAAGCAGAACGAGAAGAAACGACGGCAAGCAAACGGCGACTGTAGTCAGACACGATCCCAGAATGCTCATCGACTCCGAATATCCTGCATTGCGAATCGCCGTATATCCGATATAGGTGGCACTGTTGATTCCAATCGGTCCGGGTGTCATCTGCGAAATAGCGACAATATCCGTGAATTCTTTCAAGGAAATCCAATGATAGCGCATCACTACATCTTTCTGGATGAGCGAAAGCATTGCATAGCCGCCGCCGAAACCAAAGATCCCGATTTTCAGATATACATATAATAATTGCAGCCAGATCATGATTGTCCTTTCTTTATTTTCAATCCGTAATAAATACCTCCTATGATGGCGGCAATAATGATCCAGACAGGCGATAGACTTGCTTTCCATATCAGCAATGCAGCCACTACTGGAATGATAAGCTGTTTGTGACTGAGTTTGATAGAGCGTGCCGTTGTAAGACAAGGAACGGCAATCAATGCCACAACAGCAGGACGAAGTCCTTTGAAAGCTTTCTCAACCCATTCATTGTCTTTGAACTGAGTGAAGAATAGGGCGATAGCCAAAATAATCAGGAATGAAGGTAAGATGCTCCCCAACGCACAAACAATGCCTCCGCGTATTTTTTTCAGTTTGTAACCAACGAAGATAGCTATGTTGACAGCGAAAATTCCGGGCAGTGATTGTGCTACCGAGAAGAGGTCGATAAAGTCCTCTTTCGTCATCCAACCGTGATCAACGACTTCACGTTGAATCAGAGGCAGCATTGCGTAGCCGCCTCCAATCGTGAAAGCGCCAATCTTCATGAAGGTGAGGAATAGCGTCCAATACATGCTATAATGAAATTATTTTCTCAATATCCGATTGTATTCTTTTTCGTTGTTAATAATGCGCATAGCTTCTTTCAAGCTGTTATTGTCGTCATTGATGATTTGGAAATATTCGCTCATGTCGTACAGGTCGCGGGCGATAAGCGCCTTGATCTGAAGCATGATAAGTGATTTCGAACGATTATACTCTGTTTCGTTGAACTTGATTTTCTCATCGTTGGCCATCTTGATCATGTCTTGCATAATCTCTTCGGTTACTTCGAACTTCTGTTTGTATTGTGCAAACTTCGGATATTTCTTATTCAAATCGCTTCTGTTGCGGTCGAGATAGTTCATGGCAACGCGATTGACAACACCCGAAGCAACCAAGTTGCGATGATAATCGCTATAAAGAGTTGTATCGACCGGAATAAATACATCCGGCATGATTCCACCACCGCCATAGACGGTACGTTTGGTTTCCAACGTGCTATATTTCAAAGAATCAGGGAAGTGAATGCTGTCGGCACTCATCAGTTCGCCACGATTATAGCGCTCGATGAGGTCGCGATTATATTCTTCCTGATTGCCTTTAATGTAAGGTTTCTGTATGGAGCGTCCCGTTGGTGTGTAATAACGTGCAACGGTAAGACGAATCATTGAACCGTCAGGCAGTGGAATAGGTCTTTGTACCAATCCTTTGCCGAAGGTACGACGACCAACAACAACGCCGCGATCCCAATCCTGAATAGCTCCGGTGAAGATTTCACTGGCAGAAGCCGATGTTTCATCAACCATGACAACCAGACGACCGTCCTCGAAATTTCCCGTAGCGGTAGATTTGGCTTCTTCGCGTGCTTGTGCATTTCCCATCGTATAAACAATGAGTTTTCCTTTGCTCAGAAAATCATCAGCCATATCAATAGGCACATTCATATATCCACCGCCATTGCCCTGCAAGTCGAGAATAAGGTTCTTCATCCCTTGTTTCTTCAATTTTTCGAGTGCGGAGCGAAACTCGTCGGTAGAAGAAGAAGCAAAGCGGTTAAGTTTGATATATCCAGTAGTCTTGTCTGCCATATAAGCGGCGTCCAGACTGTATATCGGAATTTTTCCACGTGTGATCTTGAATTCAATCAAGTCCGGTTTGTTCTGACGAAGTACTTTGACACGGACGATTGTGTTTTTCGGTCCGCGAAGTCGTTTCATCACATCTGTATTCTTCATTTTCACACCGGCAATCAGTGTGTCGTTGACCATGATGATACGATCGCCTGCCATGATTCCCACTTTCTCGGACGGACCGCCCGGGATAACCTGGATGACATACAATGTATCAGTCAACATATTAAACTGAATTCCGATACCGTCGAAGTTGCCTTGCAGCGGTTCGTTCATCTCTTTGGTCTCTTCAGGGTCAGAATAGGCAGAATGTGGATCGAGTTTTTCCAGCATACCTGTGATTGCATCTTCCACAAGCTTCTTCTCACTGATTGAATCGACATACAGATTTGAGATGGCATAAAGCGCCAACTGAAGCTTCCGCGCGTCTGTACTTACACCGCGCTGTGCGACTGTTGAGGATGCAAATAAACTCACTATCAGAAGTGATAAAAAGAATTTTTTCATTGTCTATTTATTAATATTATAGTTGGCCGGATCCATTCCTTTAGGAATAAATCGGGATATATCTTTTCCATAACGCAGCAGTTCGCGAACAATACTTGAACTGATATGCGTATGTTCGGGTTCAGTGAACAAAACAAATGTTTCAATTCCGCTTAAATCGCGATTTACGTCGGCGATATTCTTTTCGTATTCAAAATCGTTGACGGTGCGAATGCCGCGCAGGATGAAGCTTGCGTTAACCTCTTTGGCGAAATCGATGGTAAGTTTGTCATACGACATCACTTTGACACGCGGTTCGTTACGGTAAAACTGACGGATTGCGTCGATGCGTGATTCCAGTGAGAAAAATGTTTTCTTCGCTTCGTTCACTCCGATTGAGATGACTATTTCGTCCACTAATGCCAGTCCGCGTCTCACTAACGATTCGTGACCTATCGTAAACGGGTCGAACGTTCCCGGAAAGAGTGCAATCCGTTTATTATTATCAGTTGACCACATCTTCTTCTATGACTAAGTTGTCTATAATGAAATTCTGTCGTTCCATCGTGTTCTTGCCCATGTAGAACTCCAGCATGTCTTTTACCAAATCTTCTTTTCTCAGCGTAACGAGATCCAAGCGCATGTCTTTGCCAATAAAATATTTGAACTCGTCAGGTGAGATTTCTCCCAAACCTTTGAATCGAGTAATCTCGGCATTCTTTCCGGCAGCAGCAATGGCTTTCAACCGTTCATCTTCACTGTAGCAATACCATGTCTTTTGCTTGTTGCGCACACGGAACAGCGGTGTCTGCAAAATATATACATGATTGCGTTTGATTAGATCGGGGAAGAACTGTAGAAAGAATGTAATCATCAGCAGACGGATATGCATGCCATCAACATCGGCATCGGTTGCAATAATCACTTTGTTGTAACGCAGTCCGTCGAGGCCTTCCTCAATATTCAATGCTGCCTGAAGCAGATTGAACTCTTCATTTTCGTATACAATCTTCTTTGTCAAACCGTAACTGTTCAGCGGTTTGCCTCGCAGACTGAATACTGCCTGAAGATTCGGGTCACGACTTTTTGTGATTGAACCACTTGCTGAATCGCCCTCGGTGATAAAGATACAGCTTTCTTCGCCCTGGTCTCCTTTCGCATCGCTGAGATGAACGCGGCAATCGCGCAGTTTGCGGTTGTGAAGATTGGCTTTCTTTGCCCGCTCGCGTGCAAGTTTTGTCACGCCCGCAATAGCTTTGCGTTCTTTCTCGGAATCCTGAATCTTGCGAAGCAGAATATCTGATGTTTCCAGATTCTTATGCAGGTAATTGTCTAATTCTTTTTTAATGAAGTCGCCGATGAATTTGCCAACCGACGGTCCATCAGGTCCCATGTCTTTTGAACCCAGTTTCGTTTTCGTCTGACTTTCGAATACCGGTTCTTCAACCTTAATACTTACAGCGGCAACGATTCCGGCGCGAATGTCCGCATAGTCGAAATTCTTGTTGTAATATTCTTTGATGACACGACTTACCGCTTCACGAAAAGCTGTGAGATGTGTGCCGCCTTGCGTTGTGTATTGTCCATTGACAAAGGAGTAATATTCTTCGCCGTACTGGTTGCTGTGTGTGATAACCACTTCTATATCATCGCCATTCAGATGGATGATCGGATAGAGAGGCTCGGTCGTCATGTTTTCGTTCAGCAAATCAACCAGACCGTTGCGCGAAATCAGTTTCTTGCCGTTGTAGATGATGATCAGCCCGGCATTTAGGAAGGTATAATTGCGCAGAAGCGTTTCTATAAATTCATCTTTATATTGATACTCGCCAAAGATTTCTTTGTCTGGAGTAAAAGTAGTCAGAGTTCCGTTCTGTTCTTCTGTCGGTTGAATATCCGGATTATCAAGCAAGATAGCGCGTTTATATTTGACTTGTTTACATTCGCCTTCGCGGAAGCTGGCAATCAAAAAGCTACTGCTCAGGGCATTGACTGCCTTGATACCTACGCCATTCAAACCTACAGATTTCTTGAACGCCTTACTGTCATATTTGGCTCCGGTGTTCATCTTGCTCGATACATCGACGACTTTTCCCAATGGAATGCCGCGGCCATAATCACGAACGGAGACAGTTCCTTCGTTTACAGTCACTTCGATGCTTTTGCCATATCCCATCATGTATTCATCGATGGAGTTGTCGAGCACTTCTTTGAGTAGTACATAGATGCCGTCGTCGGCAAAACTGCCGTCGCCAAGTTTTCCAATATACATACCGGGACGCAGACGGATATGTTCCATCCAATCGAGGGTCTTTACATCGTCGTCGCTATAGTTGCTTTCTTCAGTATTCTGTATTGTTGAATTTAATTCATTCATCTTTCTTATAGTTTGTCAGTGGCAAAAGTCAAAGAACGATTTTTTTGGTAAAAGCTCTTCTTGTCTTGTGATGCTCACGTTTGAAGTATTCCCATTGTGCCTGAACGGCATTGTTGGTTTCCAGTTCGGGATTCGTTTCGGCATATACAACTCCTAAACGCTGGTAAACAGGAATCAGATCATTGAAGAGAAGAGCATTGACGCCCTTGTTCTGATATTCAGGCATGACGCCAGTCAGATATAAATCGATTACTTTTGGTTTGCTTTTTAATGCTTTCAGCAATGGAATCCAACCGAAGGGGAACAGATGACCGTCAGCTTTCTGCATAGCTCTTGACAAACTTGGCAATGAGATTCCAAAACCGGCAACAGAGTTGTCGGCTTCTTTGACGATAAGCGTTACCATTTCGAAGCGGAGCATCGGAATGTACATGTTTACGTAATAATCAATCTGCTTTTCTGTGAGCGGAGCAAAACCGTATAGAGGAGCGTACGCTGCATTCAATGTGTGAAAAACATTTTTGGCATACGGCATGATTTCTTTAGCGTTCTTAAACTTCATAATCTTCAGTCCGAAGCGTTTCATGACGATTTCACCAATGCGCAAATGTTTTTCAGGAACACTTTCAGGAATAAAAATCTTATATTCGCACCAGTCCTGATCTTTGATGTAACCCAAGCGTTCCATGTGTTTGGGATAATAGGGATAGTTGTAAATGGTAGCCATTGTGCCCAGTTGATCAAAGCCTTCGATCAACATACCTTCATGATCCATATCGGTAAAACCGAGCGGACCTTGCACGTCTTCCATTCCTTGTTCATGAGCCCATTTTTCAACAGCGCCGAACAGAGCGTCGACAACTTCATTATCGTCAATGAAGTCGACAAAGCCGAAACGAGCTTTTTTCTCTTTCCAGACTTCGTTGCTCGAACGGTTTATGATACCGGCAATACGACCTGCTATCTCTCCGTTTTTGTAAGCGAGGAAGTAGATGGCATCGCAGACTTCGAATGCAGGGTTTTTCACCTTGTCGAGTGTCATCATCTCTTCTTCAATCAATCCGGGAACATAGTATGGATTGCCTTTGTACAGCTTATGGCTGAATTTAACAAACTGTTTGAGTTCCTTTTTTGAGGTAACTTCCTTTATTTCTACGCTCATATGATGTTCAGTTTAGTTCGCAAAATTACATAATTAATTCGGTTATTTGTGGCTTTTGGAAAGTAATAATTCTTCGCTTCTCTATCGAATTCCTATCAATAGATGGGTTTGTAAGCTCAGACGCCATTCCGGATGTTGCTTGACGCAATCTATAGTCTCCTGTATGTTTTTGTTTGAACAGGGTTGTAAAAAACGGCATTTTGTGGAATATTTGTCATAAATATTCAAGGGCTGTCCGGTGTAAACAACCTTCAGTTCATCTATCCTAGCAAGCACTACTTCAGCATTTTCTTTAGGTGAGCAGGTAATCCAATCGATTCCTTTTGGGAGAGTACGGGTACCGTTTGTTTCGATTGTGATATATTTTCCGATATGATGAAGGACGTTCACAAGCGATTCATCAATCCACAGTCCCGGTTCGCCACCGGTGAGAATGACCATTTTTGCCGGATATTTGACCACTTCAGTCAGAATCTCTTCGTCTGTCATCATGACGCCGTTTTCGTGTTGTGTATCGCAAAACGGGCAATGCAGATTGCAACCTGAGAACCGGATAAATACGGCGGGAGTGCCTGTATGAAATCCTTCGCCTTGCAGGCTGTAGAATATCTCATTAATCTTTCTCATATATTGCCGAATTATTTGCCGATTCAACTACTTCAACCCGATAGCAACATTCAATCTGGTCACAAATCCATTTGGCGATGTTCTCGGCAGTGGGATTACCGGGAATGATATCATTCAGATTCTGATGATCAAGCTTGTCGGAAATGCGTCTTTTGATGTGGGTGAAGTCGATAACCATCCCATTGCTGTCCAGCTCTTTCGCTTTACAATAGATGGTGATGAGCCAGTTATGACCGTGCAGATTCGTGCATTTACTTTCGTAAGGTAACCGCAAACTGTGAGCTGCGGATATTTCAAGTTGTTTTTTTATGTAATACATGTCCTTGTTTTTAAAGAGGTTCCAAGCACTCATTGTTTAAATACGGTACAAAGGTAGGCAATTTATGTGAGATACAGTTGGTTTTGGAATGTGCTTTTAAAACCTGTAAGATAAATATACTCCGGCTCCGTGGTCGTTTATTGTTGGTGCAAAAGTCAGGTGTTCAGCTCCTTTAATTTTGTTTTTTATGAGCGCATTTTTGATAGGGAAGTATATCAGATATGACATTTCTGCCGAAAGAATACCAAAACCGGCACCGGCAACAACGTCAGAAACCCAGTGGCGATTGTTATAAACGCGCGAACCGGCAACGAAGAGGGCAAGTGCATAACCTGAACAGGCAAGAACAGGACTACTGTCTTTCAATTCCTTGAAGGCGATGTGAGCACCGAGAAATGCATTTGCTGTATGACCGGAGGGAAAAGAATAATTGCCACCATCTGGACGCTCTTTGTTGACTATTTTTTTGATGCCGTGTGTCATACCAAAATTCAACCCTTCAGCAAGAGCTACCAGGCAAAGCTGGTCGGTGAGTGTATGTTTTTCATTGCCAAAAATATCACATACAAACACCCAACCCAACATTCCGTACTCCATATAGTTGTCAATCTTGATTACTTTGACAGAATCTTTGCGGTGAATAAGATGATAATCTTTCATCCCGCTGATGGATGTTCCCAATGTTCCGACGGCAATAAGCGATGCCGGCAAGATCAAACTTGCCGGTTTGAATTTATATGCGTTACGGTTCTCAATAGGCGGAAGCGAATCGGAAGGAATTGTTTCCGCCATTATTGAAACCGGTTGAAGCCATACTGCAATAATAAATATGACAAGTATTTTTTTGAATACGTTCATTTCTGTTTGTTTAGTTTTCTACCTTCAGGTCGCGTGCTGCGTCATAGCCTCCATCGAATTGATTGTTTGAAATTTCGTAATGGACGACACGTTCGAAGAAGAATCGATGATTATTCCAATGGAATGCCGGATATTCATGGTTCTGACGGACGGGGTTGTTGCGAAAGATCAGCCCGTCTACCGATTTGGCATACAATATGGGCGCATCAAATGTGTCGAATTCGTTGTTCTCGATCGTTATACCACTATGAAAATAGAGCTTTTGATTTTTCAGGTCAGGTATTTCGGGATAGATGGAAATGACTGCATTGGTGAACTGGAACATATTGGTGAGCGCGTTGATGAACTTGTTGTTGCGGACGAGTACATCGTGGCAGGCTCCGGTTTCGAACCATCCGTTGCAATCGCCGCAAAGCAAAATGGCCGTGCCGGAAGTATGGTCGAACAAATTATGCTCGACGATGGTTTTGCGAGGCGTGCTGAACAATGAGCCACGAGCGCGATTATTGCGTATCGTGTCGTATGCGAAGTAAACTTCCGGTGTCCAACTGAGATTCTCGATACCAAACGAACCTTGGTTGCTGATGACGGAATCAATCGGATTCTCGAAAATGATTCTGAACAGTTTGGCGCCGTGTGCATCTGGTTTGTCGATAGCCTGGATGGATGCGATACGATTAGGTTTGCCAATGATTTCCATAGTTTTTGAATTGATATATTGTACGGTATCGCCTTTGAAACCCCAGTCGAAACCATAGCTTTGTCCGTGCATATATTCGCCGATAAGCGTCTTATCGTCCATGCGTTTTTGCACTTTCAGATAGGTACCATGGACATTGATTGCATCGTCCATCATACTTTCGAAGACACTGTTCGTTACTGAGATCTTACCTTTACATCCCGAGAAGTGTGTGGCATCGGCTTGAGTTGTGAAATAGCGTTTGTCATTAGCTCCCTGCAGGCAGATAGAGAAGCGGTTGAGGGTGATATTTTCACTTGTTTCGGCAAGCAAGCCCATGCCTTCGGCATAGTGAACTTGAATATTGCTTAATGTCGTGTTGGTATCTTTTTGCATGAAAACGCCCGGTGTTGGTCGTTCTCCTGTACGCATGGCGATCACTGTTCCCGGAATCAGTTTGGGATTTTTCCATCCGTAGGATTTGATGACGCGTGGAGAAACTTCGGCAACATGCTCGGTTCCCAATGGCACATCGCTAGTGGTATAGACCAGACGACGTGTGGCATTTTCGAATGCGATGCCCATCTTCGGCGTATGTTCCCAACCTTCACCTTTGGCAACAAATGCACTGTCGCGTATTTCATATTTGACCCATTTGGCTACTTCGAATGTGATGGTCTGTGCCACAGAGTCGTTCTCCAGCACTTTGATCTGGCTGATATGCGGATTCTCGAAATCAATGCTGAAGTTTTTCAGTTGGCAGTTTTGTGAGTTGATAAGTGAAACGGGTAGCATACGGCCGTGAAAGATCAGTTCTGACCCTTGTCCGTCGAAAACAACGTTCTTCATATTCTCGAAAGGCAGACCAACCAGCTTTGGATTATCCTGATCGTGATTGGAAATATAGTATTCGCATTTAGCCGCTCCATCAGGATAAAAATCATAACGTCCTTTGGGTAAAATGATTCGAAGCGTATCGCCTTCTTTCACCGGAAGCTGAGCAATTTCATGCAAAGCTTTTGCCATGAGAGGCGAGCAGTTTTCATGATTATTGGGCACAAGTCCGTATTCGGACAGATCATGATAGTTGCCCTTGGCGCATGACAGCATGATTGCCGTCAGGCATAACAAATAGAGACTTAGTCGGATGCTTCTCATAATTTTTATCTATTTAATGTTTAGTGAATGCAAGTTGTTTCTGGAAGCAAAGATAGTGTAAACCGAGAGAAAAACTTCAAGCTTGCCTGAAAGATTGTTTTGAACCTTTAACTCTAAGATATTCTTACAACAATTTTACCATTAACATTTTCACTTTTGGCCGACCGATTGATCCCTTCAAATTAGTGTAAAGCCCATGTGATGAGTTCTTTCATAAATATATAGCTGTCTTTGCCCCACCAGCGGGTCTCCATTTTATTGCTCACGTTTCGTACGCCGTCATCGTAACCCATCAATTGGCCTACCATCGTGTCGGAAGCGGCAAAGAGTTTACCTCCATTTTCCAGTTTTACGTATGAAGAATGCTGATATCCTTGTTCCATGCATACACTGGCAGGAATACCTCCTTTCATCAAACGGGCACCACTGAATGGAATCTCACGACGACCGCCGAATATTTCATTCTCAAAGCTTACAGCCCCACAGTTCCCGGGAAGTCCTTTCACATCTTCGCCGAACTCGATACCGAACGGACGGGTTATCTCATTTGCCCCGTAGCTTTCGATTGCTACACGGCGCTCTTCTTCATCAACAAATAGAATTACGCTCCCTCCTTTCTTAATAAAATCAATGATGGATTTCTTTTCTGTATCTGTAATGTTACGTTGCAATCCTTTGTTTAGAGGTGACAACATAAGTAATACTTTTGCCTTCTTCAGGCAGTCTTTATTCAGTTCGTTTTTCTCATTTATAACCATTTTGGCACCTATCTCGTTAATAAGCGCCTGATATTTGGGCATAATGTTTGTGTAGTACTCGCATCCGGGGTATACATCTTTACACTGACCGTGTGAGAGATCTACCAAAACCGTTTTTTGTGCCCAAGTAAATGAGATGGCAAAAAACATAATTCCTAAGAGCAATACTTTTTTTAGTTTCATAGATTATCTGAATTAGATGTTTATTTTTCAGATGCAAATATAATATTATATGTTTTGAAATACAATAGGTTATGGACATGTATGCTAGTAACCTTTATCTCGCAATTGTTGAAAAAGGAATAGTTATGAGCGTAAAAAAAATAATTTTTTTTACGATTGTGGTTTATTTTGAATTAGATTTGTAATCTAAAGTTAGTATCACATATATTTCTGTCGACATGCTTAGAAAAGATAAGAAAAATTCTATCATTGAAATTTGTCCTGTTCGTAATGTTATCGCTCGTTTTGGGAATAAATGGGCGCTTTTAGTGGTGCTTGTATTGAGTGAACACGATAAAGTGCGTTTTTCGGAGTTATGCCATTTTATCCCGGATATCTCAACTCGCGTATTGTCGGGTACTTTAAAGACATTGGAGGCTGATGCTTTGGTTGAGAGGAAGATGTATCCCAGTGTTCCTCCTAAAGTAGAATATAGATTGACGAAGATGGGGCAGTCTTTGGTTCCTATGATTTGCCAGCTGACTGAATGGGCTCAGGAAAATATGAAGGAAATAGTAAAGCATCGTCAGAAATTTGAATCAGATAGCAATAAAGAGTAAATAAGCTGCGCCTTGGCATAAAAAATGAATGAGTTCGTTTTATCTGCTCTCGGTTTATAGTATCTTTGCAGTCAATAAATAGTTAAGCAATAATATGGAACATCCATTGACGATTTACAACACACTGACAAGAAAGAAAGAGCAGTTCGTACCGCTGCACGAACCGCATGTAGGAATGTATGTCTGCGGACCTACGGTTTATGGCGATCCGCATCTGGGACATGCGCGTCCTGCCATCACTTTCGATCTGTTATTCCGCTATCTCAAGCATTTAGGATATAAAGTGCGCTACGTGCGCAACATCACCGATGTAGGTCATCTGGAACATGATGCCGACGAAGGTGAGGACAAGATCGAGAAGAAAGCCCGTCTGGAGCAGCTCGAGCCGATGGAAGTGGCGCAATATTATACTAACCGCTATCATCAGGCTATGGATGCGCTCAATGTGCTTCCGCCAAGTATCGAACCGCATGCTTCGGGACATATCATCGAGCAGATCGACCTGGTAAAGCACATCCTTGACAATGGCTTTGCATACATCAGCGAAGGCTCTGTTTATTTCGATGTCGAAAAGTACAACAAAGTGCATAACTACGGCGAACTTTCGGGTCGTAATATTGAAGATATGCTGAAGACTACCCGTGAGCTGGATGGTCAGGATGAGAAGCACAATACCATTGATTTTGCGCTGTGGAAGAAAGCACAGCCCGAACACATCATGCGTTGGCCTTCACCCTGGAGCGATGGTTTCCCGGGCTGGCACTGCGAGTGTACAGCTATGGGAAAGAAGTATCTGGGCGACCATTTTGATATCCACGGTGGTGGAATGGACCTGATCTTCCCGCATCACGAGTGCGAGATTGCTCAAGCCGTTGCGTCGCAAGGTAGCGAGATGGTGCATTATTGGGTGCACAACAATATGATTACCATCAACGGACAGAAGATGGGCAAATCTTTGGGCAACTTCATCACGCTTGAAGAGTTCTTCACCGGGAATCATAAATCGTTGGCTCAAGCCTATTCGCCGATGACGATACGTTTCTTTATTCTTCAGGCGCACTATCGCAGCACAGTCGATTTCAGCAACGACGCTTTGCTGGCTGCCGAAAAAGGTTTGGACCGTTTGATGGATGCCTACGCTCATCTTCAGAAACTGGTTCCGTCGGATGCTTCTACCGTTGATGTAAAAGACTTGCGCAGCAAATGCTACGAAGCAATGAACGACGACCTGAATTCGCCGATCGTGATTGCACATTTGTTTGATGCAGCGCGCAATATCAATATGGTTAACGACGGGAAGGCTACTATTTCGGCTGCCGACCTGAAGGAATTGAAGGAGACATTCGAGATGTTCCTCTTCGATATTCTGGGAATGAAAAATGTGGATTCTTCGGCCGACGACAATAGCCGTGAGGCTTTTGGCAAAGCCATTGATCTGTTGCTTAACATCCGCCAGCAGGCGAAGGTGAATAAGGATTGGGCTACGTCCGACAAGATACGTAATGAGTTGACGGCTATCGGCTTCGAGATTAAAGACACGAAAGACGGTGCCGAATGGAAACTAAATAAATAAAATGACCATAAATGAATTTTTTCAGGGCGACAAGTTCGCCCTGCTTGCGGGCGTAGAACTGTTGGAAACCGGAAACGGTTATGCCAAAGCCCGCATGGAAATAAAACCCGAACACTTGAATGGCGGTGGCGTTTGCCAGGGTGGAGCCATTTTTACTTTAGCCGATCTCGCTTTTGCGGTTGCAACCAACAGCCATGCGCGACTCACCTTGTCAGTCACTGCAACCATCAATATTTTCAAGTCCGAAAGTAAAGGCTATCTGTATGCCGAGGCGCATGAGGTGTTCAACCACAAACGTCTGGCGAACTGCGAAGTCCGTATTACCAATGAAGCGGGCGAGTTGGTTGCCACTTTCGACAGCACCGGATATCGCAAGGAGGTAGAGCTGCCTTTTGCTCCGATTGTATAAGAGCGATGAGGCAACAAGCTGCTTTTGCTCCCGATTGCAGGGTTGCAAAAGCACTGCAAGTTGCCTTCGAGAGGCTTTGCTGCGTTACAAAGTGGCCGCAAGCAGCCTTTTGTTCGTTTTGCAAGGCTGCAAAGGCTTCCCAGTCGTCTTTGGGTGATTTTGCAGTGTGGCAAGAGTTTCCCAGTTGCCTTTGGGTGGTTTTGCAAAGTGGCGAAGCCTTCCCCCTTGCCTTTACCTCGTTTTGCAAGGTTGCGAAGGCTTCGCGGACAGTTTTGAATGTTTTTGCAGGATTGCAAAGGCTTCGCGGCTACGGTTTACCCCCTTTTGTAAGGGTTATCTCTTTTTTGGAATATTTACCCGCGATGTGAGCGGGTAGCGCAGGCCGCCGGCGTTACGGTAGTAGACTTCTACGGCTCCGATTTTCAATTTGGCGCGAATCTTTACCGGCAGATGATTGTCATCGTCGCCAATCCAAAGTTCGGCAGCCGATTTGCTTTGCGTGAAAGCATCGTCGAAAATGTCAACATAGAAATGGTGCGTGCGGTATTTTAGAGTTTCACTGCGCTCTACAACTTGCTGTCCTGCATAGCGAAAACGGATGTTTACGCGGTCGCGTCCGATAGCCACGTTGAATGGAAAAGTGTCGCCCACCTGCATATTGTCCCATTCCAAAGAACGCAGATACAAGGTCGAAGCCAGCATGTCGAACATGTATTGCTTGCTGGAAACAAGCACGGTATCAATTTTTGTCTTCTCCAGTGTGTAGCGGTGCGAATGTGCATAGACGCGGTTGTTTCCATAGCTGAAAGTCAGGTCGTCGACGAGGTAGTAATCGTTCTCATTGACGCGTTTCTGGCTGAAAAGCAGTTGCATGTTCGACGAGTAGTAATTGTCAATGGTGTCGCGCATCTTGTACACTTTCTCGAACAGACCGCTGGTGTTAAACAGCAAGCGGTAAAAGTAGCCCGGCTTGCTGGCGTAAGTGGTGCTTTGCATTGAGATGGAGGCATTTCCGGCGTGCGACATGATAACGCCCCATTTGAAATACAAGTCGTAGTAAGTAATTTCGCCCGGATTGAATCGGTCGCGTACGGGTATTGATTGCGCCATGATGTTGACGCCCATTGCTATCCCGACAATCATCAGAATGCAGATCCGTTCCTTCTCTTTGGAGACGTATTGTATGCTTTTCAAAAGCCTAGAACGACATTCCGCCGCCCATTCCGCCCATCGGGTTACTGCTCTTCGACGTTGATTTTCCTTCATCTTTATAGTTCCTTTTCTTCTTTGTCTCTTCTTTTGGCTTGTTCTTTGTCACCTCAAGCGGTTTCAACTTGTCAAGCGGCTTTTCGCGGAAGTTCCACGGCGTGTCCTCTTCATAATTGAAGAATGCTTTGACTTCAAACATCTTTGGATAATAGAACACCTCTTCGGGCTGCTGTTTTTTAGCATAATTTCCCGGGTCCCATTTGCCGTTGTTGTTGAGATCAATCACCAGGCGGGCAAAATACTTGTCGGGTTTCAGGTCCATAAACAGAGCTCCGCCATCTTTTACTTTCACCTTGCGAACGGCTACATCGCTGTTATTCACCAGTTCCATGTAGGCGGTTGTATCCAGATTGGCTATGCTTATATATATGTTGCCATAGTCTTCCTCTTTTTTCATTTTGATGTCGTTCTGCGACTTGTCGTTCCATTTTCCATAGATACTTTTGATGGAGGCAGAATCGATGTCGAAATGATAATCCTCGCCATATTTCCATTTGCGGAGTATGAAATATTTAAGACTATTAGTCGAATCAGGGAAGAAATCGAAATCGCTCGGTTTCCAGACCGTATCGACCTTTTGCTCCAGATGGAACAGTTCTTTCTTTATGTCGAGCACAGGCTCATCGAAAGTGACCGAGATCGTATCGAACACATCCATCTGACTTGGCGCTACCACCTGCATGCCCAGGAAATTGACAGGCTCGGTTTCGCCTTCCTTCAATTTCTTTTTCTTAGGTGCCGGCCGTTTGCGGTAATACAACTGCAGCGTGTCCGTTTGCGGATGAAGAACGTTCAGTGAGTCGCTTTTCGGATAGGTCACCGAGAATTGTAGCGTGTCTTTCAGCAGCAGACGCGGATCGGTAAGCCAGTAGTTTACACCCAGATTGCCTTCGAGTTTTTGTGGATAGTACCAGCTGCTGTCCTTTGTCGGAGTGAAATTCATCGGCACAGGGACTGGTATCGAGTCCAGTGGTGCGTTGAAACGCAAGGTGAAATAGCGGGCGTCGGGGCGTTCGGGTTTCGTCATGTATTGACGCACATAGTTCTCTTTGAAAAGCCGGAGAACAATATCATCAGGCAGGTATCGCGTGTAGCCCACCGTTTTTATCGTATCGATATTGGCGTCGACATGCGAAGTGTCTTTCCAAGTCGTATCTTGCCGTGTTGCCGGAACTGACGACGGGATGATCAGCGAATCGCTCCACGCAATCTCTTTCGATGGCTGGTCGAACTTATATGTACGACTGACATCGTTCAGTGCATAGATGCGGTATTTGCCCGGTTTGATATTACGAATGGTAAAATGGCCTCGGTCGTTAGTCCGCGAAGTGCGTTCGAACGGCAGCTTTACAAAAGCCGAGTCCGCCAGATTGCTGTGCAAGCCGATGATGATGCCCGACACGGGTTCCAGGTTCTCTGCGTTGAGCAGTGTGCCCGAAACTTCCATCGTATCGATCTGTCCACCGGTCGAAAAGGCGAAAGAGTAGTTTTGAAGGACATTCTTCTCGTTGTTGTCGGAGATGGAATTGGTGAAGTCAATGGTATAGGTGGCATCGCTTTTCAGGGAATCTTCAAGCTCAACCACGATCTTCTTCCCTTCGGTACGGATCACTGGCATCTCCATCTGTGGCGGAGTGATGATTACATTCTCTGAAGCTTTCTCGATCTGAATCAGTTCGTCAAAGAGAATCTCTACTTTCTTCCCCTTGTAGTTCACCGTGTTCGGTGTCGGAACGCTGCTGATAAACTTTGGCGGCAGTTCATCGTAAGGTCCGCCGTTGGGCGTTCCGATGTTGGCACACGAGTAGGCAAACAGGACAACCAGAATACCGATGATGGCACGGAACGAATTTGCTATGTATTTGTCGCTTTTCAATCTGAGAGTTATTAAATGAACAGCCGCAAAATTAGTAAAATATTGGGAATAATCGGATTTGTGCGGATTAGTTTCTAAGAACATGTCCGAACATTCTTTTAGAATATCCGGACTGTTCTGTGAAAGTAAAAATAAAATCAGATATAGTATAAGGTTTATTCCATCTGAAATTTGCGGCTTACCTTAAGCAGGTTTGCTGTGAACGAAACGACGTTTTGTGCCTCCTGGAGCATGTTCAGATAAACCATGCTCACTTTGGTGCCGTGTTCTTGCCCTTGAATACGTTTTAACTCCGTTTTCTTCAGAGAGGTAAGGTTCGTACTCAGGATGATTGAATCAGTTATTAAATCAGTCATTCTATGATAATCGTTGTTTGCAATCATCTCCGAACAGTGGTTCAGGAAAATCTGTATAGCGTCGGTTATCTGACTGATGTCATTTTTCTGAGCTTCGTTAAGCGGACGGAAATGGTTGTCGACATGCTCTTTTGCCGGCTCTGTCATACGCCGTATGCTGTAAACGATCTCGCTGGCAAAATCATTGCCTTGATAATAGTACAGTCCCTTGTCGACAGCGATATCATAATCGAGCTGTGTAACGCCCAGTGTCCCTATGCGTTTTACTTGCTTCAGATAAGTCTTTTTCTCTTCGATATCGTTCATTACTTGGCGTAAACCGTGCAGATCTTCTCCCATAAAAGAATGGACAGAGTTGCTGAATTCTTTTGAGGCGAACTGAAGCACATCGTTCAATTCTTCGCGACTATGCTGGCGGAACAATAGGAGTGCTTCATGTTTGTCGGTTGTTTCACGTAGGCGTTGGATGGTTGTGCCAATCTCCTCCTGCATGGCCTCTTTGCGCATTTTCTTTTTGTAGATCAGACGGCTGTGGATAAGCATATATACTGCTACTCCAATCATGGCAGCCATGGCAGCGATTCCTCCTATATAAATCAGTAGTGCAACGATGAAACAGATGATAAATGCCGCACCGGCAGTGATAAACCATCCGCCAATGACCGAAAGAACGCCGGTAATCCGATAGACGGCACTTTCGCGTCCCCAAGCACGGTCGGCAAGCGAACTACCCATTGCCACCATAAAAGAAACATAGGTGGTTGAGAGTGGCAACTTCAGCGAAGTTCCCAAAGCTATCAGTAGTCCTGAAAGCACAACGTTCACCGAGGCACGGACCACGTCGAAACTGGCTTTATCGGCAAGAATAATCTCGTTGTTGTTGAAGCGGCTGTCAATCCAGTCCTTCACTCTTGTCGGTACAATGCTCATGATTGTGTTCGAAGCATTATCGCAAGTGCGAACCAGAACGCGTGCAACAGGTGATGTACCGAAGCTTTCATTTCCTTCTGTTTGGCGAGCCAGATCAACAGATGTTTTAACAACCGCCTGTGCCTTTTTTGAGGTGATGAGCGAGATGACCATGACAATACCTGAGCCTACAAGAAAATACCAAGGCGTTTTTGCCGGTTCAAGCAAAGAATTCATCGTCAATGAGTCGATAGCAGTGCTTCCTCCCTGATTCATCAAATCGATAAAAGAGGAGTATCCCACAAGTGGAACACCGATGAAGTTCACCAGGTCATTGCCTGCAAATGCCAGTGCCAGTGCAAACGTTCCAAGCAGAATCACTACTTTAAACACATTTACTTTTAGCCAGTGCAGTATCTGCATCAGAATAGAAAAGAACAGTAGCGAGTACCAGACAATCATGCTTGTATGACTGTAAATATATGTCTTTATCGGACCTTCCAGAAACGGACTGTCTTTTAATCCTTTGATCAGCATGAAATAGATGATGGATGTTGCGGCCAGTCCACCGAAGATGCCGACAAAATATTTTGCATGTGCCGTATATTTGAATGTGAAGATTAGTCGCGACAGATATTGCACCACCAGTCCGAAGAAGAAGGCTATCGCCACAGATACAAAAATAGCAAGGATGACAACGAAGGCTTTATCCGTATTTAGTAAGTCGCCAAGCGTTAACGTCCCTCCTGAATGGGCAATCTTTATCAATGAGAGAGCTACAGTTCCGCCTAACAGTTCGAACACCATGGAGACGGTTGTTGAGGTTGGCATTCCTAGTGAATTGAAAATATCTAGAAGGACAATATCCGTCAGCATCACTGCAAGAACAATACACATGATCTCGGAAAAGTAGAAGTGCTGTGGATGGTAGATGCCATGGCGTGCAATATCCATCATTCCATTCGATAATGATGCACCAACCAGAATGCCAATGGCGGCAATGATCATAACTGTTTTAAATGATGCTACTTTCGATCCGATAGCTGAATTGAGGAAGTTTACGGCATCATTGCTTACGCCGACCCACAAGTCGAAAATTGCCAGGATGAACAGAAAGACGGTAAGGAAAAGATAGAATGTTTCCATAATGTGATTTTATTTTTTCTTCACCGCAAAAGTATGCAACGCATATTACGAAAAAATGAAGGAAATATTACAAATCTGTTACAAACGAGAAATTCTTAGCCGTTTCAAATGTAATTTGGCAGATAAAAATGAAGGTTTCACCTAAATAATTTGCAAAGAACGAATTATTCCCCTTATCTTTAACGCAAAATTTAGATTGCAATGAAGAAATATTGGTTTATCTGTATGTGCCTGCTGCTCGTCCTGGCAAGTTGCACTAGTGAGGTTGATCCTGAGATCACAATGAGTTCGACAAACACGGAGGTTTCATTGGCTGCGGCTCAGTCCTCTTTAGGAACGATAAGCTTTGCTAGTGCTACGGATTGGACGGCAACCTGCTCTGATAGTTGGTTCACTGTTTCGCAGACGGCCGGTGTTGGTGGAACGTTCAATCTGACGGTTACGGCGCTGTCAGAAAACAATACTTACGAAACGCGAAAGGGAACGGTTACTATTACTTCGGGTACTATTGTCAAAACCGTTGCAGTTTCGCAAAAATATTTTGAGGTGATTCAACTGAAAACTTCTGCATACACGGCTAAAGCTGCAGGCGACACGGTTCAGATTGTTTTTGCTACAAACATAAATACTGATAGTTTGCGAATCTATTCTTCTGATGCCGACTGGATTTCTTTAATTAATCCAAATACAACAAAGGGCTTGGAAAGTTATTACGTTTTGGTGAAAGTGGAACCAAACACAGATAATGCAACACGTACGGCATACATTCAGTTCCGCAATACAAGTTCAACAATAGAGTCTGATGTTTTGTCTATCACTCAGGCTGGTACAGCAGGCACATCGACCGATTTTTCACAAGATGGCGTCGTTTCAACGCTTCAAAAAGCTTCTATAGGAAGTGGTATCCCTGTTATTTTGATGGGCGATGGATTTTTGGATAAGGATATTGCGGATGGAACCTATACGACGGTTATGAAGAAAGCTATGGAGAATATTTTCACTGAGGAACCTATCAGTTCGCTTCGCTCTTATTTCTCCGTCTATCAGGTGAATGCTGTTTCAAAGAACAATGCTTTCGGCACAGGTTATAGCACCGTATTCAGTTGTAGTTTCCCGGATGTCGAAACAACAGAGATCGATGGAAATGATGAAATCGTACAAAACTATGCCGCTAAAGTTACAGGTGTGGATGTCGATAATGCTTTGGTCATAGTCATTCTCAATTCGAAAGAATATAAAGGAACAACCTATTTTTATGCAGACACTAAAAACTATTATCAGCTAGGTATCTGTTATTGTCCGATCATCGATGGTATGGAATCGACTTATTTCCGACAAGTCCTATGTCATGAAGCTATCGGCCATGGTTTTGCCAAACTGGAGGACGAGTATAGTTATGAAAAGAATGGAACTATTAAAGCTTCTGATAAAACAATGATTCAAGCGGCACAGAAAGCTGCTAACTGGTATCCAAACGTGGATTTTACTACTGATTCGACCGCAGTCCTTTGGTCAAAGTTTATTACTGATAGTCGTTACTCTTCCCAGAAGATTGGCATTTATGAAGGAGCTGCAACTTATATTAAAGGTGCTTATCGTCCAACGAACGAGAGTATTATGAATTCCAATACAGGCGGTTTCAATGCTCCATCACGCGAAGCTTTATATAAGAAAGTGATGACTTTAGCTTACGGCTCGTCATGGAAATATGATTATGAAACCTTTGTCACATTTGATAAAGCACATCCTTATGCTATCAAGATGCAAGCCGTTACTCGAAGTGCCGGTTTACCTCCATTTATTCATCCAAAATTGAAGTTCAGACATAAATGATAGGTCATTCATTTTAATAGCAACCAAGGCACGGAATTCAAAGACAGAATGTTTTCCGTGCCTTAGTTATTATGTGTGGTTTTGTATTTTTTCGCTAAAAATATGATAGATACGATATAATTCTATACTTTTGCTCTCATGGAAGAGCAAAAAGGACATATTGATTTTAAAGATGTTTACGTCACTTATTATTCGAGGATGAAACATTTTGCTCAGGAGTATGTTCTCTCTGAAGCGGATGCCGAAAATATTGTTCAGGATGTTTTCCTTGAAGTCTGGAAGCGGCGTGATGTATTAGCTTATCATGTCAACTTAATTGCTTTTCTTTTTACTTCTGTAAAAAATGAATGCCTCGATTTCTTGCAGCATAAAGTTATCGAAGAAAAAGCTGTTACGCATATAAAAGAAGAATATACGCGAACATTGCAGATGAAATATGAATCCTTGGAGGCTTTTGATGAGGGATTCTTTTCGGAAGATGATATTGAAACCTTAATTACAAAAGCCATTGATTCTCTTCCCGAGAAATGCAGGGAGATTTTTATCAGAAGTAAGATAGAAGGGAAAAGACAAAAGGAAATTGCTGAAGAACTCGGCGTGTCGATCAATACCATTGAAACACAGATGGGGATAGCTTACAAGAAACTTAAAGTAGAACTCAAAGACGTCCTTCCTTTATTGATTTTTTTATTAGGATAAAATATTTCAAAATCTTTTGGCGGATTTTTTGTGCTGGTTCGTTTTATTATAAAAGCTGCGAAGAATAATGGACGAACAGATAGAAAAATACTTTCTGGGCAAGCTCAATGGATTCGAAAGAACGGATTTATTGAAGAAGCTGGAAACAGACTTGGAGGCGAAAAAGGAATTTATTCGCTTTCAGAATGTTGTAGGTCTTTCCCATCTTTCCCATCAAGCTAAAGATGAAAAGGAAGGAGCGAATGATTATGATCTGTTTGTTCGGAAGTTGAAACGGAAGAATCAAATGCGAATTTTCTTCAATGTTGTTCGTTATGCCGCCATTATTGCTTTGCTTATAGCATCTACGGCGATTGTGACAATGAGTTTATCAGATGGGAAACTGCCAAAAGCTACTCTAAGTTCACTATATGTTCCTTCCGGCCAGCGTGCGCGACTTATATTGCAAGATGGAACGGAAGTTTGGTTGAATGCTAATTCCACCTTATTATATCCTTCTTATTTTAGTGGAGATGAACGACGAGTTGTCGTGAGTGGTGAAGCTTTTTTTAATGTAGCGAAGAATCCAAAGAAGCCCTTTATCGTTTCAACCAGCAAGGTGGAGATGAAGGTCTTAGGTACAAAGTTTAATGTGTATTGTTATCCTGAAGCCGATTATGTGCGTACTAGTTTGATTGAAGGCGCAGTAGAAGTGAAAAACGATCGTGCAAAAGTCAGATTGAAACCTAATGAGCAAGTGACTATTCGCGGTGGACAGATGCAAGTCGAGAACATTACCTTCTCAGACTATTTCTTGTGGAAAGATGGCATATACTGTTTCGAAAATGAGCGTCTTATCAGCATCATCAAAAAACTCGAATTATATTATGATATAAAGATCATCGTGCATGATCCGGAAATCTTCAATGTAACCTATACCGGAAAATTCCGGCAGCGCGATGGAATAGACGAGATACTGAAAGTACTCAGTAGAATCCGCAATTTTCATGTGAAGAAAGATATAGAAAAGAATATAATAACATTAAGTAAATAGAATTTGTAGAACCATTTAAAACACATTGCCCATGAAACATAGAAAGACATTTTAAAGAAGAACGGCAAGCGCTTCCAACACTTACCGTTCAGAAAAGCAAACACTAGGTTATTTTTAGTATTCACTTAAAACATTACAAAGATATGGAAATAAAAACTTTGTTACAGTTTTTTATTGTACAAAATAAATACACAAGAAAAATATTTAGAATTATGAAACTATCAGTTTTGTTTTTATTTGTATTTACACTGCAACTGATGGCAATTGGAACTGAAGCACAGAATACGATTATGAGAGTAAACTCAAATGTCGTTACTGTAGCCCAATTGATTAATGAGATTGAAAAGCAGACTGACTATTTGGTTGTTTTTAGTAATCGAGAAGTTAATACGCAAAGAGAAGTACGCTTACAAAAGCAATCAAATAAGGTATCTTCTTTCCTTGCTGAAGCATTTGGCGGAACGGATATCAGTTATGAATTTGAGAATAATTATATCATTCTTGCTAAGAAAGATATGGTGAAAAAGGCCGTTATAGCTATTGCTCAACAGAATGACAAAAAAATAATAGGAACTGTAGTTGATGGTAAAGGAGAACCAATCATTGGTGCTAATGTAGTTGTTAAAGGAACTACCAATGGAACAATCACTGATGTTGATGGTAAATTCACTCTCACAAATGCAAAAAAAGGAGATATTTTGGAAGTATCCTATATTGGCTATACTTCTCAAAATATCCGTTTAAGTGGTGAATCTTCTTTGAATGTTGTATTGAAGGAAAATACACAAGCTTTGGAAGAAGTAGTCGTTGTAGGTTATGGTACTCAGAAGAAAGTGAATTTGACGGGATCTGTCTCATCAGTGAACTTTCAAGAAATGGCATCAAGACCTGTAACAGATGCTTCTCAAGTACTTAATAATGCTTCCCCTGGTCTTCAAATTATGCAGAATTCTGGTGAACCTAATTCTGAAAACTTTTCATACAATATTCGTGGTATGGGAACATTGAATAGCTCTTCACCTCTTGTTTTAGTTGATGGTATGGAACAAAGCATCAGTATGGTCAATCCTTCTGATATTGAAAGTGTGTCTGTATTGAAAGATGCTGCTTCTTGCGCTATTTACGGTAACAGAGGTGCTAATGGTGTTATACTTATCAAGACTAAAAGCGGATCAGATAGCAAAGTCAGTGTAAGTTATGACGGTGTGTTTTCATACGATCAACCTTTGAAAATCATACATACAGTTTCTGATTATGTACAGTATATGCAGTTGATGAACGAATCTTCTAACAATCTTGGTAATCCTAACATGTTTTCTCAAAGCTCCATAGATTTATGGAATGCTGCAAAAGCAGACCCTAATGGAATTGCCGCTTCAGGTTATCCCAATTATGTAGCTTATCCTAATATTGACTGGTGGGATCAGATCTACACGAATCAATGGATGCAAAAGCATACCGTTTCTATTAATGGTAAAGAGAAGAAATCTGGATATACAATGAGTTTTTCTTATACAGATAATCCTGGTGTTGTTAAGAAGAGCGGTTATAAAAGATATATGGGTCGTGTAAATTTATTCTCCGATGTTACTGATTGGCTGAGAGTAGGTTCACGTTTATGGGGAAATGTAACTGATCGTGATGTCAGTGATTCTTCAAGTGATTTCTTTACTGGCATTAGTACTGTAAAAATGTTGCCTTGTACGTATCCATTCTACGATGGCAAATATGGTGCACCAGAGGGACCGGAAGATGATCCTCAGTCTCATAATCCACTTTGGGATATGGCAGATATTGATGGCGCAGACAAATATACACAGTCATACTCTGATTGGTATGCTCAGGTCAAGTTTTTGAAACATTTCACTTATAATTTTGATTTCTATTATAAAGATCTTCGTCGTGAAGAGAAAAGCTACGATACTTCAATTGGAAAGTACAGTTTTTCTAAAGGGGCATATTCGACAGGTGCAAATGCTCCATCCACTCTTTATACATACATGTATTATACAAGAACGAATGATTCAAAGCTAGATCATTTAATTAATTACAATCAAACGTTTGGTTCTCATGATGTATCGGCAATGGCTGGTTATGAGGAAGAACGTTATAAATATAGGGAAAGTAATATGAGAAAACTAGGTCTTACAGATGCTTCTGTAAATGACCTTAGCTCTGCTACTACGCCTTATTCAACGTCAGGTTATGGTACAGAATATTCAGCTCGTTCATATTTCGGTCGTGTAAATTACGCTTATAAAGGCAAATATCTGTTTGAGGCAAATATACGTCACGATGGATCTTCAAGATTTGCTCCTGATTACCGTTGGGGTACTTTCCCTTCATTTTCAGCAGGCTGGCGTATAACTGAAGAACCTTGGTTCAAATCTTTTCAATGGCTGAATAGTTTAAAACTTCGTGCATCTTGGGGTAAGTTAGGTAATAATGCTATCGGAGACTATGATTGGCAGTCAACATACTCTGCAGCTAATTATTCTACAGGTCAGGTTATTACAAGTGGTATTGCTATTACGTCTATTGCCAATAGAGCTCTTACTTGGGAAGAGACAGCTGTCACTAATGTAGGTTTTGATTTTGGCATGCTGAATAATAAGCTGGCAGGTAATATGGATGTATACAATAAGTTAACTACCGGAATTCTTTATACTCCTGATATGTATATGGTAATGGGAAATGCTACGGGTCCAAAAGAGAATATTGCTGAAGTTACTAACAGAGGTGTGGAATTCGAAGTTTCTTGGAGAGACCGCATCAGTAAAGATTTCAACTATAGCCTTAAAGGACAGTTCTCATATAATAAGAACTTCGTCAGCAAATATAAAGGGAAACTCGAAAGAGGATGGAATTCTGATAATAGCGAATATAAAACCAATATTGGTGATGTCTCGACAGGTAGTGGTACAAGAATCATTGAAGATCACATGATTAATGAATACTACATGCCTAATGTCTATAAAGGGAATGGCTCATACTTCAAGTCTGATGGTTCTGTCGATATAAAAGGAGGACCTAAAGATGGTATGATTCGTACTGAGAACGATATGAAATGGTTACAGGCCATGAAAGCCGCAGGCTATACTTTCCAACCATACAATACGGTAGCAAAAAATGCTCTTTGGTATGGTGAATATATTTATGCTGATGCTAATGGTGATGGTATCTATGGTAATTCATACGATTCTGAATTTCAAGGTACTTCATCAACTCCTAAATATAATTTTGGCGTTCAGGCTAATGCAAATTGGAAGAACTTTGACTTTTCAATGATTTGGGGTGGTGCTGCAGGATTTAGCATTTATTACTATGTAAATTCTAGGAATTCAAGTGAAACCGTTTATGGTTACACGATTTCTGATGATGTAGCAAAGGATCACTATTTTTATGATCCTGAAAATCCATCTGATCCTAGAACCAATCTATCATCAAAAAATCCTCGACTGGTTAATGTATCGGGTGCTCAGAGTTCTGCTCTTTCTTCTTTACATTTGGAAAAAGGTGATTTCGTTAAACTTAGAAATTTAACTATAGGTTATACGGTTCCGAGTTGGATTACTAAAAAGTTCTATGCTGAAAAGCTCCGCGTTTTTGCATCAGGTGAAAATCTTTTCTGTATCACTGGCTTTTCTGGTATGGATCCTGAAATGCGTGCTATAGGTGGTTACTCAACAATGAGTCAATATGCGTTTGGTGTTAATTTAACATTTTAATAATTCGACAACATGAAAAAAATATTTAAAAATATAGCTCTCCTTTTGACAACATCGTTGGTATTCTTAGGTATGACTGGATGTGACAACAATTTACTTGATACAGTTCCAACTAATAGTTTTTCAAGTGCTAATGTTTGGTCAAGCCCAACTTTGGCTCGTGCTGCAGTGATGGGTGTATATAATGAGCTTTATACCAAGTTTTCACAAAACTATGCAGGTGCAAGTATGGGTGTCCCTTATGATGCTTTTTCGTCTGTAATGGATATAGATATGAACTGGAAAGGTAGTTGTTTTGCTATTTCAGGTTCATGCACTCCATCTGACGGAAATGTTGCTACTCACTATAAATTTTATTATACGATTGTATATAGAGCTAACGATGTCATCAATAACATTGATAAAGTTCCGGATATGGCAGATACAGAAAAAGCTCAACTGAAAGCTGAATGTAAATTTCTACGTGCTTGGGCTTATTTTTATCTGAATGTCCTTTGGAAAGGTGTTCCTCTTTATACTGAAAATGTAGAGACAACTGAAGCTACCAAGCCTCGTTCTACAGAAGAAGAAGTTTGGAATCAAGTCATTGCAGATCTTACGGATTGCATTAATGAATCTAATTTGCCTACAAAGTATGCAAAAGGCAACAGCAGTTATGGCCGCATAACGAAAGGTGCAGCTTATGCATTCAGAGGTCAAGCTTATCAGTTTAAAGGTGATTATGCAAAGGCTCTGGCTGATTTTGAAGCAATAGAAGGTTTAGGATATGCGCTATATTCTCCAAGTAATGGTGCGGTTGGAAATAGAGACTTCTTCCAGCTTTTCAAACCGGCAAATGAACAATGTGATGAAATGATTTTCTCTATACAATGTGTTCAAACACCGGGAATGGGTAATCCAAGAGGCATTAATTATGGTAACCGTGTAACTGGTGGTTCCGCTTGGAACAATTATCTTCCAAATCCCGCATTTGTTGAGATGTATGAATGTGCTGATGGGTCTGATTTCAATTGGGAAAAGTATTGTCCTGATTGGCAATCGATGACACCTAAAGCAAGATCCGTATTTTTCTTGAGAGATGGACTTCAGTCTGGTAATGGTCAATGGGGAACTACAGCTGCTACATCTAATTATCAAGCACTTTATAGCAATATGGTTGCTTATGGTTCAGACATGAGTAAATACTTGGATCAAGGCAACGAAGCTAGAATTCAGAAAGCATACAAAGATCGAGACCCACGTCTTATGCAGTCAATAATTACTCCGTATTCAACTTATAATGGATATGAAGCTGGTGTAGGAAATCACACTTGGACACTCCGTTGGCCTTATATTCTTGATGCAGGTGCACCGTATGATGTTCGTACCGATACCAATTCTAAGGTTTATTATTTGTGGAGAAAATATGTAACAGAAAATGATGAATGTACAACACGTTGGGTGTATCAAGAAGATATAATCTTGTGTCGTTATGCTGAGATCCTTCTTCGTCGTGCAGAATGTTTGAATGAACTTGGACGTACTGATGAAGCCGTTAAATATGTAAATATGGTAAGAAAACGTGCTGGTCATGTTCTTCTTAATGACCCAGCCTATCCTGCAACTAAGGTTACAGGTCAGGAAAATATGCGTCAACGTATTCGCAAAGAGTTTTACGTTGAACTTGGCGGAGAAGACTCAATGTTCTTCAATGAACTTCGTTGGGGTACATGGTATGACAGAAAGTTCAAAGATCATTCTTCCGGCAAAGTTGGTGAACTCAACTCCAATGGATTGATGCAGGTTTGGGGTGAAACAACTTATAAACACATTAGTGTAGGTGATCAAATGAAGATTTGGCCTATTCCTGCAAAGGAAAGAGAGATGAATCCGAGCCTTACTCAGAACCCTGGTTGGCAGGATTAAACATTATTAGTTATTACAACTGAGTGAAGGGGAGTATGAGAAAGTATTCTCATGCTCCCCTTTCTCTTTATTAAATTATTGGATATGAAAGCACTATTTATTTATTTAAATATTTTCTTGCTTATATTGTTATCATGTGGCAATAAAATCGGTGATAATAATGATTTAATCAAAGAGAATGAAGAGGCTTCTGCAAGTTATAGGAATCCTATCATTAATGAAAACTGCCCAGATCCGACAGTTATGAAAGCAAACGATGGATACTTTTATGTTTATAGTACACAGAACAATTTAAAAGGTGACATCCGTTATTTGCCAATACATAAATCCAAAGATTTGATTCACTGGGATTATGTAGGAACTGTCTTTAATAATAGCAATCATCCCACGTGGGTACAAAATGCTAGATTATGGGCCCCTGACATTAATTACATTAATGGTCAGTATGTTTTATATTATGCAATGGGAGTTTGGGGCAAAACATTGGAAGCGGCTATTGGTGTAGCTACGGCTGACAGACCTGAAGGTCCTTTTACTGACCATGGTAAAGTCATAGATTATGCCTCACAGGGAGTAAACAATTCAATTGATGAGTTTTATATAGAAGATAATGGACACAAATATTTAGTCTGGGGTAGTTTCTATGGCATTTATGCTATAGAATTAACCGATGATGGATTGGCTGTTAAAGCAGGAGTACAAAAAGTCCAATTGGCAGGAAATCAGATGGAAGGATCATACATTGCGAAACATAATGGTTACTTCTATTTGATTGGTTCATCTGGAAGTTGTTGCGAAGGTAAATATAGTACTTATCACTTGATTTTTGGAAAATCAAAAAATGTATTAGGTCCATACGTGACAAAAGATGGAAAACGGATGCTTGATGGAGCCGGAGATTTATTATTACAAGGAAATACTACATGGGCAGGTCCAGGGCATAATGCAGAATTTGTCCAGGATAATAAAGGAAATGACTGGATCATTTATCATGCCTATAGGAGAGCTGATGATTCTTTAGGTCGGTTATTAATGCTTGACCGTATATATTGGGATAATTGGGGACCTTATATTAAAGGGAATACTGCTTCTATATCTGAGAAAGTTCCTGATTTCAAATAAAATATAAAAATAAATATGATCATGAAAATAAAAATAATTGTATTGGCTTTATTATTAACAGGAGGAGTACTCTCTGTTAATGGACAGCAACGTGCAGATCAACAACACTTGACTGATCCAAATTCATTTTCGTTGATTTTAATGGGAGATCCTCAAGGTTATACCAAATATGATATAAATCAGCCTCTTTTTGAGCTTTGTACAGCTTGGGTTGCAGATAATATCGATAATTTACATATTAAGGCTGTATTATTGACAGGTGATCTGGTTGAACAAAACGAAAATATTGTTCGTAATCGAGCTATGCTAAACCAGACAAGTCGAGAAATGTGGGAATCTGCTTCCAGATCTTTGGCTCGCTTGGATAATAAAGTGCCTTATATTATCTCTGCTGGTAACCATGAGTATGGCTATCTGCATGCAGAAAATGGAATGACACATTTTCCTGAATATATCACATTTGAGCGTAACAGTGCTTGGCGTGATATTGTTGTAAGCAGTATTCCAAATCGTAACGGAGTTGTTTCATTAGAAAATGCCGCTTTTGAGTTTAAAGATCCTCACTGGGGAAATTTATTGATTATCACAACAGAGTTTGCTCCACGTGACGAAGTATTAAATTGGGCCAAAGCATTGGTGGATGGACCGAAGTATAAAGATTATAAGGTGATTTTTATGACACATTCATTTTTGCAAGAACGTACGGCAGAAAGGATTGTAAACGAAGAATATACCATTAATCCACGAAATTGGGCTCAGGCAATATGGGATAAGCTGATTGCTCCTGCCACAAACATCCGTTTGGTAATTTGTGGTCATACAGGTAAACCGGGTGATTTTGAAGACTCTGTAGCTCATCGCGTTGATAAAAATAATTCAGGTAAGGATGTCCATCAAATGATGTTCAATGTCCAGATACTCGGTGGTGGTTGGGAAGGCAACGGAGGCGACGGTTGGTTACGTATTTTGGAATTTATGCCGGATGGAAAAACTATTAAAGTTAAAACCTATTCCCCTCTTTTTGGCATATCTCCATCGACAAAAAATTTGGCACATCGTACCGGAGCATGTGATCAGTTCGACATGGTAATCAAATAATGAGTAAATTATGAAAATAAGAAATTATTATTTACTGGCATGCCTATTCTTTTTGTGTGGATTTGGCTTATTGAATGCACAAACACAAAAGTCTTTGCCTGATCGCTGGTCGGAAGAAAAAGCACAGCAATGGTATTCACAGCAACCTTGGTTCGCAGGATGCGATTATATTCCTGCAACGGCAATCAATCAGATTGAGATGTGGAGCAAAGAGTCTTTCGATGCGAAACAGATAGACAAGGAATTAACCTGGGCTGAAGGATTGGGATTCAATACAATGCGAGTGTTTCTTAGCAGTGTCGTATGGCAAAATGATGCACAAGGATTCAAGAGCAGAATCAATCAGTTCCTCACGATATGCAACAAACACGGTATACGTCCGCTGTTTGTTTTCTTTGATGATTGCTGGAACAAGGAATCTCATTATGGAAAACAGGCTTCTCCGAAACCCGGCATTCATAATTCGGGATGGGTGCAGGATCCGTCGTGCAGTTTGCGTGAAGACACCGCAAAACTTTATCCTTTATTAAAAAAATATGTGCAGGATATAGTCAGCACTTTTGGAAAAGACAAACGTGTACTGATGTGGGATCTCTACAATGAACCGGGNAATAGCAATCATGGCTGTTCTTCCTTGCCATTGTTGAAGAATGTTTTTAAATGGGCACGAGCTTGTCGCCCGTCACAACCGTTGACTGCCGGAATCTGGACTTTTGATTGTCCTGCATTGAATGCATTCCAGCTGAATCATTCGGATGTGATATCTTATCACAATTATGGAGATGAAAAGGAACATGCAGAATGGATCAAGTTTTTGCAGATGATGGATCGTCCACTGGTCTGTACCGAATATATGGCAAGAAAGAGAAACAGTCACTTTGAGAATATCATGCCGTTGTTGAAACAAAATAAGATTGTTGCCATCAACTGGGGTTTTGTATCAGGCAAAACAAATACCATTTTTGCATGGGACACTCCGCTTCCTGATGTAAAAGAGCCAGAATTGTGGTTTCATGATATTTATCGTCAGGATGGAACGCCATTTGATCAGAAAGAAATTGATTTTATCAAGTCAATGACAAGTAAAAACAAATAAATCCTATAATAATTTTGATAATATAAAGACTGCATAAGCTTGCAGTCTTTATATTTGTATTTTTGAACGTAACACTTCCCAATTATGAATAATATATTAAAAACTATATTTCCATATATCATCATGATGATGATTCCATTTTCTTCTTTTTCTCAGAATAGTAATATCCCTCAAAAAATGATATTTTGGGGAGATTCTGCCTCTTTTCTGAAAGCACAGACAACTTATATGCTTGATCTTGTCGATAAAACATTGACAGATAACCCTCCTCGGTTATCTAATTCTATTGTACGAAAGCTGGCATTATATAATTTTGATGCTATTGTTCATGAGAAGAAATATGATAATAGTGAAGCTCTTCATGCATTTATAGGCTCTAGAATAAAAGCAGTTATAAATGATTTAGCTAAGCCTCTACAATCGGGAATGAAAATATATAAAGTATATAATGATGGGTTTGTTATTCGCACTAAATCTACAACCATCGCTATAGACTTGTGTGGCAGAAGAGGAACTATTGTTCCGGATTCGCTTATGCATCTGATTGTCAATAAATGTGAGGCTCTTTACATTTCACATAATCATGATGATCATGCCGATGAGAATGTGATTTCCATGTTTGTAAAAGATAAGAAACCAATTTATGCACCAACCGAAGTCTATCCATCTAACAACAATATTAATCATATATATCCCGAGAAGATGATAACTGAAAAGACGGTTTTAAAAAACAATGAAATCAAGGTGAATATTATTCCAGGACATCAGGACGATTTATTGAATAATATTTATGTCATCACACTCCCTGAAGGTTTTACAATAGCTCATTTAGGCGATCAATATAATAAAAATGACCTACCTTCCTTGAAAAATATATATACAAAAATTCCATCTGTTGATGCTTTGCTGGTTGATTGTTGGATTTCTAATATGAAAGAAATAATCGAGGATTTTAATCCAAAGATAGTTGTTACAGGCCACGAAAATGAAATGGGCCATTCAATAGATCATCGCGAACCTTTTTGGCTGACCTATCAAAAGATGGAAAAAATAAATAGACCTTCGCTCATTATGGGATGGGGTGAATGGTATTTGTATAGAAAATGAAAGATGATTTTTTTGTTAGTCCCTTCCATTGTTGATCCTTGATGATGTGTCCTTTTTATTATTTCTTGTTATAAGAAATGCACGAAGCATTAAATAATTTGTAAAAATAATCTTCGAGAGATATTTCAATGACTGTTTTTATAACAAATTCCATATCTTTACATTTTGAAGGACCTATCTATTTTAGTAGGCTTTAATTTTCAAATAGTAGTTCTTACTTTTAAATTTTTATATCATGTTGAATATTTCAAGAAGAGATTTCCTTCAGAAAAGTGCGGCTGCTGCTGCGGCTTTTACGATTGTCCCTAATACGATATTGGGGAAAAGTCATGGGTACATTGCTCCTACAGATAAGCTGAATATTGCGGCTGTTGGTATTGGAGGAATGGGTAATTCTAATATTACCGCTGTTGATAAGACAGAGAATATGGTGGCTCTTTGTGATGTGGATTGGAGATATGCAAAGAAAGTGTTTGATGCACATCCCGATTCAAAGAAATATTGGGATTATCGTAAGATGTTCGATGAGATGGGCAAAGATATCGATGCCGTTATTGTTGCTACAGCCGATCATACTCATGCGATTATCGCTTCTACAGCTATGACTCTTGGCAAGAATGTTTATGTGCAGAAACCATTGACGCACACTGTCTATGAATCCCGCTTATTGACAAAGTTGGCAAAGGCAAATCATCTGGCTACACAGATGGGTAACCAAGGTTCGTCTGCCGAAGGAGTTAATCTGGTATGCGAATGGATTCAGAACGGAGAGATTGGTGAGGTGACTCGTGTTGATTGCGATACTGATCGTCCAATATGGCCGCAAGGACTCAATACGCCTTCCAAAGTGGATAAGATACCATCTACACTCAATTGGGATTTGTTTACAGGCCCTGCAAAGATGAGACCGTACAACTCAATTTATCATCCTTGGAACTGGCGCGGATGGTGGGATTATGGAACCGGCGCTTTAGGTGATATGGCTTGTCATGTTCTTCACCCTGTATTCAAATCGCTGAAACTCGGTTATCCGTCGCATGTTGAGGCTTCGTCTACAATGTTGCTTACAGATTGTGCACCGACTGCACAACATGTGAAATGGACCTTCCCCGCACGTGAGAATCTGCCTAAACTGGCATTACCTCAAGTGGAAGTCAACTGGTATGATGGCGGAATGCTTCCGGATCGCCCTGCAGGATATCCTGAAGGAAAGGAAATGATTCACAACGGTGGAATATGTATCTTCTACGGAACGAAAGACACACTTATTTGCGGTGGTTACGGATCTGATCCTTGGTTGCTTTCAGGTCGTGTTCCGAATGTACCGAAAACTTGTCGTCGTATCGCTACTTCTCACGAAATGGATTGGGTTCGCGCATGTAAGGAAAGTCCGGAGAATCGTATCAAGACTGCATCAGACTTCAGCGAAGCAGGTCCGTTCAACGAGATGGTAGTTATGGGCGTATTAGCCGTTCGTTTACAAGGGTTGAATAAAATTCTTGATTGGGATGGCGCAAATATGCAGTTCACCAATATCAAAGATGATGAAAAGATAAAGATTCAGATAAGCGACAATTTCAGGGTTGTTGATGGTGATCCTAAGTTTGACAAGAAATTTACTGAACCTATGCCAGCTAAGGCTTTTGCCGATGAATTGATAAAACATACATATCGTACGGGTTGGAGCCTTCCTGATATGCCTGCATAAAGAATTTGAAACAGGAATTGTCAGTAGGACTTTTCTTTGTATCAATAAGTCATTATATAGAAAAGTATATACTTTTACATTCAAAAGTATATACTTTTTTTGTTGGAATAAAGGCATTCAAGTCGATGCCTTTTGAGTATTATTCGATAGGAATCTGTATCTCCGTTAGCCAGTCGTCTTCTCTATCTCTGTCCCAAATGCCGTGAATATATGAAAACCGAGGTTCGGATATGACTTTCAGATTGTTCTGCTCCAAATATTCAAACACTGATGCAACAGTGGCATCAAAGTGATTATAGCTGCCAACATGCTCAATGCATACAGCTCTTTCTATCACTGGTAATTTTCGGAATTGTATAATTTCAGAGTCGGTTCTGGACTCTTTTACAATTTCACAATATTCCAAGTCAATGTCGTCAGGCTGATGATTGCGGTTGTAATCCATCGTGAAGCAATAAGCTGTCTCTTCAGGACATTCACAGCCTAAACGGTGCATCTCTGGACCGATTACATTGACACACAGATTACCTAATTCATTGTAACTCTTTATTCGACGACGAAAACTGGCGACTATTCCGCCCGGTAGCGGTTTGATAATAATTTTGCTCATTTTGTTAATGTTGAAGGTTCGTTCCTGTAACTGTTCTAGCAGGTGCATTCGTTGTCTGAGTTGGCATAATGCCTCAGCCGTTTCTTTGATTTTGCGTGCCACAAGTTCAGCATCAGGCCTTTGACCGCCTTGCTCGAATACCTCTTTTATTTCTTCGAGGCTTAATCCCGAACTTTTCATGTTGCGTATTTCTACCATTTTCTGCATCTGACCTACATCATAATAGCGGTATTTAGTCCATTCATCCACTTCATGTGGCATTAGCAGACCAATCCGCTCATAGTGGCGTAGTGTCTTTACTGTGACATAGCACAGTTTAGAGAACTCACCGATTGTTAATCTTAATTTGTACTCACTCATAATCTTCAGCGCTAAATGATTATTCTGAAAACAAAGATAATGTCTGACCTAAGGGACGAGTCATGAAATGAGGTATTTATTTAATTTCTTTTAACGGCTCTACTATTCGTTTCTCAGTTTCCATCCGGTTAGTAGTCCATGCGCTCTGTACGGTTTTCCTTGCATCTATGTCAATCATATTCATTACTATCTTATTTCGCATTCCTCTTCTATTAGCAATATTTTTGTTATATTTGTAAATTTAGTTCAGGTGGTTATACAAGAATGTCGCTATTTACTTAATATTAGGATGTTTATAATCTATCAAATTCATATTATGTAGATATTGCGAGGTGTAAAATACAATGAGATGAGAAAAGTATTTTTCTTTTTATTCGTTTTCTGTGCTTTTCAGGTGATGGCTCAGAATTATACGGTTGAGGATGCGTGGCGGGATGCTCAGATAAAGGGATTGAAACAGAAATCACCCGAGGCACAGCAGCGTTTGCAGTGGTTTCGCGATGCACGGTTGGGAATGTTCATTCACTGGAACATGTCGAGCGTTGTATGTAGCGAGATCAGTTGGTCGAAGCAGTTCTATGAGGATGATGGCGAACATCTGTTGAAGAATACTCGTCCTACCTTGACTGGCACTAAGATGCAGGAACATACAGAATGGTATGATTGGTTCGAGCCAGCTGTACCCAAAGAAGTATATGACAACTTGTATAAATCATTCTATCCGGGAATGTTTAATGCCGATTCCATTGTGACCACGGCGTTAAAGGCTGGAGCAAAATACATCGTTATGGTTACCAAACATCATGATGGATTCTGTATGTGGGATAGCCAATATACTGATTATGATATCATGTCGACTCCGTTTAAAAGAGATATTGTAGGCGAGATGGCCGATGCTTGTCATCGCCTTGGAATGAAGTTTTGTATCTATTATTCGCAGAGAGACTGGCATCATCCTGATTATTCGTCAGCAACGATGGCTATTTATAATCAATACATGCGTAATCAGATTCGCGAACTGCTCACGAAATATGCCCCGGTATCCGGCATCTTTTTTGATGCAGCTGAATGGAACAAGGATTCATTGGTTTGGGAGCCCGAAAAAATGTTTAAAGAGATTTATTCCATTGCTCCCGATATTATTATAAACAACCGTTGCGCAGTGCCTGGGGATTATTCAACTCCGGAGCAAAATATCGGTGACATTGATATGGAGAATCAATGGGAGTCGTGTATGACGTTTACCGGTTTTTGGAGTTGGCATGGATTTACTTCTCAAGTTATTCCTCTTGAAAAATGTTTGAATTACTTGATTTCATGTGCAGGCGGTAACGGAAATCTTTTGATAGATATAGGAACGATGCCTACCGGTCAGATAGATCCACGTGAAAAGAACCGGTTGTTAGGCGTTGGGGAATGGCTGAAGAAAAACGGCGAAGCGATATATATGACGCAGGGCGGACCGATCAAACCTGCGAAATGGGGAACATGTACGCGTAAAGGAAAAGATATGTATTTGTTGGTAAATAATTGGAGTGAATTTCCTAAACATTTTCCTCCTTTCAAATTCAAGATAGAAGCAATTTCAATTGGTAATGAATCCATTGATTATAAAAAAGATAAGAATGGCATAGCCTTTGAAATACCCGAGAAATTGAGAGATCCGTATGTAACGGTTATAAAAGTGAAGACGAATACAGATTTGTCTAAAACTGAATTAATTAGTTTCTAATCTATTTTAACTGAGTTTCCATATCAGTTGTAAATAGAAGGATTTATAGAGGTTGTCCCATCTGTAGAAAAATGTATATACTTTTGATTCAAAAAGTATATACTTCCATACCTCAATAGTATATACTTTCATATACCAAAAGTATATACTTTCGTACCCTCAAAGTATATACTTTTTTGAACAGGATATGTAGCTTCTTGAATGCGACTCCAAAGTGCCTCAAAAAACATTCGAATGCGCGAACCATTTCATTCGAAAGAAAAAAAATTTCTTTCGAATGAAATGACTTTCGCTTCCGAATGAATTGGGAATTTGTTTCGAATGAAATTCTCAATAGGTTCGGATGAAAATATTATATCTTCTTTTCGATGACAGCCTGTACAACATTTAGTACGTAATCACCCAACTTTTCTGCTTCAGAAATGATATCCATATAGTAGACGCCGTCCTGATATTGGTATTTCTTGTCGTTGATGTCTTCAACGTTTTTATTCTTCAGCTCGTTGCGATAATTGTTGATTTCGTTCTCCAGATTGTATGAAGGATTGATGTCATTGGGTTCGGTTCCCGGCTTTTTCAAGATGATAATCATCCTATCAAGTGCATTTTCCACGAGTGCGAACATATGATCGATGCTGTGATTCTGTTCGTCGGTAAAAATAGATTTGAACTCGTTGCGGCGCTTGATGCTTCGCGACATGTTATTGCAGGCATCGCCAATACTTTCGATTTCGGAAACGGCACGGAGCATGACACGAATCTCTTCCTTACTTTCGGAACTCAAACGACCTTCGGCAACAAAAGTCAAATAGTTGGCAATCTCAATCTCCATACGGTCGCTGATGTTCTCGTATTTTTCAACTCGACCGTATGTCTTTAGAAATGCATCAACATCTTTTTGATATAGCAGCTCTTTTACCATCCCGAACATCCGGTCCGTACGTTCTGCAAAAAGTGTTATCTCTTTATGTGCCTGCACAATAGAAAGTTCTGAAGTGGATAACATACCACCGGAGATATAACGGAGGCGATATTCTTCCTCTTCTTCTTTCTTGCCTTTGATAACGGTGCAAACAGTTTTCTCAATAATGTTTACAAACCAAATCATAATACAGGTATTGCTTACGTTGAAAGCTGTGTGGAACGCAGAAAGCATGAATGGGAGAGCTATGGCTCTATCGGTTACATGCATGACATTGGTAACGAACCATGAAATAGCACTTGTGAAGGGATAAAATACAACCAATACCCAACAGACACCGAACACGTTGAAAGCAAGATGTGCCAAAGCGGCTCGCCGGGCTTGTGTGTTGGCTGTTAAAGCCGCCAGGTTGGCTGTGATTGTGGTACCGATATTCTCGCCCAAAACCAAAGCAGCTCCTAAATGGAAGTCAATCCATCCGTTGGCGCACATGATTAAGGTAAGAGCCATAGTCGCTGATGAAGCCTGAACAATCATTGTCAGAATCGTACCAATCAGTAAGAATAGCAGAATGGAAGCAAATCCCATATCGGTGTAGTTTTGGACAAACGCCAGCATGTCCGGATTTGCCCCCAGATCAGGAGCGTTATTTTTTAATGCTTCGAGTCCCATGAACAGGAACGAGAAACCGAAGAGGAATTCGCCGAATGACTTATGTGAACTTTTAGGAGAGAAGAGAAGCGGAATACCGAAAGCGAGAAGCGGAAGGGCAAATGAGGAAATATCTACTTTGAATCCGAGAGCTGAGATTAACCATGCGGTAACGGTTGTTCCGATGTTCGCACCCATGATGACTCCGATAGATTGCGTTAGCGTTAAGAGCCCGGCGTTGACAAAACTGACGACCATGACTGTTGTCGCGGATGACGACTGGATGAGTGCGGTAATCAATATACCGGTCAATACGCCTGTCACTCGGTTGGTCGTCATTGCCGTCAGAATCCTTCGCAACCTGTCGCCTGCGAACTTCTGCAATCCTTCGCTCATGATCTTCATTCCATAAAGGAACAAGCCTAAAGAGCCGATAAGACGCAGAAAATCAAAAAAAGAATAGTCCATTTAAATAATGTTTAAGTGGATATATATCCGATTAATATTCCTACTTTCGGGGACAAATTTATAAATAATAGCTGATATAGTATGCCAGAGACGATTACAATTTATTGTAAAAATAACAAGATGTACAAAGAAGTGCCCGTTGGTTCTTCTCTGTTAGACATTTATCCCATGGTGGGTGCACCGCTTCATTATCGTCCGATGAATGCTCAAGTGAACAATAAGGTGCAAGGGTTGAATTATCGTTGTTGGGGACCAAAAGATATAGAATACGTCGATTATACGCAACTTTCGGGTATGCGGGCTTATGTCCGTTCGTTATGCCATATTTTTTCTAAAGCTGCAAATGATATCCTTCCAACGGCTGTTGTACGTTTGGAACATCCTGTTTCGAAAGGTTATTACTGTGTGCTGAGAAATGGAAAAGATTTGGATGAACAAACGATCGCGAAGATAAAGGCAAGGATGCAGGAAATTATCGATGCCGATTTGCCATTCCATCTGAAAACGGTGCAGACAGAAGCTGCTGCTGCTTTGTTTCACGAACGCGGAATGGAGGATAAGGTAAAACTGATACAGTCGGTAGGAATGCCTTATACTTCTTATTATGAGCTGGATGGATACGTTAATTATTTTTACGGTTGCCTGACGCCTTCGACGGGTTATATCTCTCTGTTCGATCTGATTCCTTATTTCGACGGTGTATTGCTGCGTGTTCCAAAGATGACTAATCCAAGCGAACTGGAACCTGTGATCAAACAGGACAAAATGTTTGAAGCCTATAAGCAGCATCTTACGCTTCAGCATACTGTGGGATTAAATAATGTAGGCGATTTGAATCGCGCTATCGAACAAGGAATGACTAGTCAGATTATCATGGTTTCTGAAGCGATGCAGGAAAAGCAGGTAGCGAAGATTGCCGAAGAAATAGCACGCCGGTATGATGATGGTGTACGTATTGTTCTCATCTCCGGCCCTTCTTCTTCCGGAAAGACTACCTTCTGCAAGCGCTTGCAGATACAGTTGGTTACGAATCTGATTAACCCGGTCGGACTTTCGCTTGATGACTATTTCTTGAATCGTGAAGATACTCCGAAAGATGAATCGGGTGAATATGATTTTGAATCGTTGTATGCTTTGGATCTTCCTTATTTTAATAAGGATCTGCAGAGTCTTCTTGCCGGTAAAGAAATTGATGTACCAAGTTTTGACTTCGAACTCGGACGTCGTGTTTTCAAGGGGAAGAAGTTGCAGATGAAAGACAATGCGATTCTGGTTATTGAAGGTATTCATGGATTGAATCCGGAATTGACTTCGATGATTGATGAGAAATATAAATATCGTATTTATGTATCAGTGTTGACAACAATCTCACTGGATAATCACAACTGGATTCCTACGACCGACAACCGTATGTTGCGTCGAATCATTCGTGATTATCGTTTCCGTGGCTATTCAGCACGCGATACGATTGCTAGATGGCCGAGTGTTCGTCGCGGCGAAGATAAATGGATTTTCCCGTATCAGGAGAATGCCGATGCCATGTTCAATAGTGCAATGCTTTATGAACTGGCGGCTATGCGTAAGTATGCTGAACCTATTTTGGCACAAGTGCGTGAGAATGAACCCGAGAATGCAGAGGCTTATCGCTTGCTGCGTTTCTTGCGCTATTTTAGTTATCTGCCTGACGACAGTCTTCCGAGAACATCTCTGCTTCGTGAATTTTTGGGTGGAGGCGTATTTGAATATTGAGATGTGGTTTTGTAATTTATAGATAATGGCTTTTCTTGAGATTAAACATTGGCTGATAATTGTGTTTCTGCTCGTAGGATTTTCTTCCTGTTTCTTCAATACGGAGGAACAGAAGGCGAAACTTGCATTTTATAATCTGTCTACAACCGGTGAAGGTGCTATTTGGCATCCGGGTCGGAATACACTTTTTTGGGTGGATATTGAAGGAAAGAAGCTTTTTGAATATATTCCTGAAAAGAAAGGTTGTAGAGTATGGCGATTCGACAGGATGATATCGACTGTCGTCCCCGAAACAGATTCAACGGTGATTGTCGCTTTACAAAATGAACTTGTAAGAGTAAATCTGAACAGTGATCAAAATATTTCTGTTGCCCCGATTCCAGATAAAAATGGAGCAGTGCGTTGTAATGATGGCAAATGTGATCCGGCAGGTCGTTTATGGGTCGGTACGATGAGTCTGAAGCATGTCAAAGGAGATGGAATCTTGTATGTTGTGACTCCGGATAGAAAAGTAACGGAAAAGTTAAAGAAAGTCAGCATTTCGAATGGTATCGTTTGGTCTTCAGATAAGAAGTTTATGTATTATAATGATACGCCGACAAATCGCATTGCGCGTTACCGTTATAATGATAGCACAGGCGAAATATTGTACGATGGTGTTGCTGTAAATATCCCTAAAGGTACCGGTTCGCCAGATGGAATGACAATCGATAGCAATGATAATCTATGGGTTGCACAATGGGGTGGAAGCGGTGTGTACTGCTACAGTCCTTATACAGGCGAATTATTGATGAAGGTGAATGTGCCGGCATTACATGTGTCTTCGTGTGCTTTCGGTGGCGAACGTTTGGATACACTTTATATTACAACCGCACGTGCCGGTTTGACTAAAGAACAATTAGACAAATATCCACTTAGTGGAAGTTTGTTCAAATGTGCCCCAGGTGTTAGAGGAGTAGCAGCAAATGCTTTCGGTACGAGATGAATTTTAAATATTGTAGTAAATAGTACATAATATGACAAAGAAAAATCAATCTAAAAAAAATAATAAAGTAGAGAAAGAAAAAAGTCCTAACAGAAGCAAAAACAGACGAATGAAAAGAGAGGCAATGGTCAATTCCGTCATATCTGTTTTTAAGTCTTCTCCTAAAGAACTTTTTAATTATAAGCAGATAAGCAAACTGATTGGCGTTGAAAATCAGGTGCAGAAATTTGAAGTTGTGGATATCCTTTATGATCTGGCAGCTGATAATTTTATTTCTGAAATCGATCGAGGCCGTTATCGTTTTAATGATCTCGGAACAGTTGCAACGGGTACTTTTGTAAGAAGAAGCAACGGAAAGAATTCGTTTATCCCTGAGGATGGCGGAACTCCGGTGTTTGTAGCTGAGCGTAATTCAGGACATGCTATGGATGGCGATAAGGTGAAAGTTCAGCTTTTGGCCAAACGGCGTAATGCTGATCCTGAGGCAGAAGTGATAGAAATTCTGGAAAGCAAGAACCGTACGATTGTTGGTAAACTGCAAGTGACCAAGGGCTTTGCATTCCTGATTACCGAAAGTAAAACGCTTGCAAATGATATATTTATTCCGAAAGACAAGCTTAAGGGCGGAAAGAATGGCGACAAGGTAGTTGCTCGAATTATTGAGTGGCCTGATGAAGCCAAGAATCCACTTGGTGAAGTGATTGATATACTAGGTAAAGCAGGAGAAAATAATGCCGAGATGCATGCAATTCTTGCGGAATTCGATCTGCCTTACAAATATCCGACAAATGTAGAGAAAGCAGCAGATAAGATTCCGGATACCATTCCAGCTGCAGAAATTGCCAAACGTGAAGATTTCCGGGATGTGACGACTTTCACCATCGATCCGAAGGATGCCAAAGACTTCGATGATGCGCTTTCGGCTCGCAAGCTCGAAAACGGTAATTGGGAAGTTGGTGTACATATTGCTGACGTGACACATTATGTGAAATTTGAAGGTGTGATTGATAAAGAGGCCTTTAAACGTGTTACTTCGGTATATCTTGTGGACCGTACCGTACCAATGTTGCCTGAACGTCTTTGTAATCAGGTATGTTCTCTGCGGCCTGATGAAGAAAAACTGTGTTTCGCAGCAATCTTCGAACTGAATAATAATGGAGATGTACAGAAATCGCATATTGCACGTACAGTTATCAGGAGTAATCGTCGCTTCACTTACGAAGAGGCGCAGAACGTGATTGAGACCGGCGAAGGCGACTGCAAGGAAGAAATTCTTGCGCTCAATGAGTTGGCTAAGAAGATGCGCGAACGCCGTTTTAAACATGGAGCTATCAGTTTCGAACGTTCGGAAGTGAAGTTTGACATTGATGAAAACGGTAAACCAATAGGAACGTATATCAAGATTGCTCAGGAAGCTAATAAGCTGGTTGAGGAATTTATGTTGCTGGCGAATCAGACAGTTGCTGAATCTGTCGGCAAGGTTCCTAAGGGAAAGACGAAAAAGACGTTTGTCTATCGTATTCACGAACAGCCGGATCCTGAAAGACTGGAAAACTTTTCGAACTTTATCAGCCGTTTTGGCTATAAATTGAAACTGACGGGTTCGAAGACGGATATGTCAAAAGGCATCAATAAGTTGCTGGATAATGTACAGGGTAAACCTGAAGAAAATTTGGTGGAGACCTTGGCTATCCGATCTATGCAAAAAGCACGTTATACGACTGAAAATGTGGGGCATTATGGATTGGCTATTGATTACTATACACATTTCACTTCACCTATCCGCCGTTATCCGGATATGATGGTTCACCGGTTGCTTGAACGCTATATGGAAGGCGGTCGAAGTGTGAACAAGTCAAAGTATGAAGAATATTGCGATCATTGTTCTGAAATGGAACAGGTGGCTGCCAATGCTGAACGTGCTTCTGTGAAATATAAGCAGGTGGAATTTATGGCCGACAAGATTGGTAAAGTGTTTGATGGTGTGATCAGTGGCGTTACCGAATGGGGATTATATGTTGAACTGATTGCAAACAAGTGCGAAGGATTGGTTCCTATTCGTGATCTTACCGGTGAATATTTCGATTATGATGAGAAAAACTATTGTCTGGTAGGACGCCGTACACATAAGACTTATCGCTTGGGTGACACTTTATCAGTAAAGATTGCACAAGCAAATTTGGAGAAGAAACAGTTGGATTTTGTGCTCGCTGAATAAAAGAGTTACACTATCTTTGCACCGGTATATAATTAGAACGATTATGACAACGATTAAGATTGACAGTTTAGATACAATACGTCAGGCAGCGAAGACCTTCATTGCCAATATGGACGACCGCACTGTTTTTGCTTTTTATGGAAAGATGGGTGCCGGAAAAACGACCTTTATTAAGGCCATCTGCGAAGAACTGGGTGTTACGGATGTTATCAACAGTCCGACGTTCGCTATCATTAACGAATATCGCAGTGAGTCGACTGCCGAGCTTATTTATCATTTTGATTTTTATCGGATTAATAAATTGAGTGAAGCTGAAGATATAGGTACTGAAGACTATTTTTATAGCGGTGCACTTTGCTTTATTGAATGGCCTGAAAAGATTGAAGAACTGCTTCCGGGTGATGTTGTCAATGTCAATATTGAGGAAAATGCTGATGGGTCGCGTACGGTAACAGTCGATTGAAATGGATCCAACGATTTATCTTCTTTTTGTGATTTTCATCCTAATGGGTGTGTTCTCACTTGTCGCTGCTACTTTTAATTTCGATTGGTATTTTGAAAGTGAGGGCGTTATGATGATTACCCGACGTTTCGGGCGCAAAGGAGCACGTATTTTTTATGCTGTTTTAGGAATGGCTCTTATAGTAGGCGGGATTATTGGCATTTTGTGTTTGTAATTCTACGTATATAACTTTATTTTCTGCCAAAATCAGCTGGAATTTCTCCCCACTCGGAAGTTTCCCATTTAATGATTTGATTTGGATAGGTATTTGTGGCAAGCCATTTCTCAGCCCGCTCAATCAAATCAAATATGGGTGCGTTTTCGGGTAATCGTTCTAAAAGCGTTTTGCATTTTTTCTTCTTGATCCATCCGATGGCATTACGGCTATCTGAATATATCGGTAGCGAACAGCTATTTTTTTTAAGCAGTGCGAGTGCATGTACAATAGCGAGAAACTCGCCGATATTGTTTGTCCCTTTTTTCATCGGTCCCTGATGAAATATTTCTTGTTTGGTTGGAAGATACACGCCTCGATATTCCATGTCACCCGGATTGCCACTGCAGGCAGCATCAACGGCGATACTTTCTAGAATAGGTTGGGTAGCAGATTTTTCCGGTTTGGTGAGTAAAGAAACAGCTTTGGTTGAGGCTACACTTTTCAAATAATGTTCATAGCCGTTGGCATAAGCTTCGCGAGCTTCTTCTTCCGTGTCGAACGCCTTGTATTTAGCGCTTTTTTGTCCGTTAATTTGCTGTTTGCAAGTTTCCCAGTCGTCAAAAACGCCCGTTTTAGCACCATTCCAAACTACGTAATATTTATTCTTTGCCATGAACTGCTATTATTTGTATGTTTCTTTTTCTCGTCAAAGATAATTTTTTACTTTTGTTTGTAGGAAATATACATACTAATTTTTATGAAGACGAATAATATGACTTCTCGTTTGTTCCTGATTACACTCTGCTTCGGACTTTTGTCTGTTGGAGCAATGTCTGCATCTTTGGTCAGCAACAATAAAATACGTGTTCCTGTTCGGAAAACTGTAGTAGGTCGACAACTTTTTGCAGCTGGAAAATCAGATTATGTGATTGTTGTTTCGCCCGCAGCTTCAACTTCAGAAGTGACTGCGGCCAATGAGTTGCAAAGTTGTTTGAAAGAGATGAGCGGTATTACTTTGCCAATAAAAAAAGATTATATCAATAAAGGAAAGCATATTTTTGTGGGCTATAATAATTGGGTCGCAGCTTTGACAAAGGCTAAAAAGCCTGATTCTAAAGATGAAAGATATACATATTGTAATGTAGGAGGTGATATTTTCATATACGGAGGAAGTATACGGGGCACTTTATATGGTGTATATTCATTTTTGGAACATGAAATGGGTTGTCGCTGGTATACACCTACAGCTACAGTTATTCCTAAACGGTCATCATGGAGTTTTACTCGGCTCAATCGTTCGGAATCCCCGGGAATAGCAAAGCGTAATATTCTCTATTTCGAGGCGAAAGATCCTGTTTGGGCAGCACATAATCTTTGCAATGAAGGTTGGTCAAGTGTAAGCAATGAATATGGTGGCCTGGAGTCTTATTTTGGGGCCCATACTTCTGGACTGTATGTCCCGGCCAGTGAGTTTTTTCAAGGGCATCCAGAGTATTTCAGTTTGATTAATGGCAAACGGGATTCGGATGCACAACTGTGTTTGTCTAATCCTGAAGTTCTGCGTATCTGTATCGACAGAATTAAAAAAGCTATTATTGAGAATCCTAATTGCTGGGTTTATGATATGTCTCAGAATGATAATCAGAAACCTTGTCAGTGTGAACATTGTCAAGCTTTGGCTAAAAAATATGGTGGTGAATCAGGTGTATGGGTTTGGTTTGTGAACCAAGTAGCTGAGGCCATTGAGAAAGAGTTTCCGGATAAATATATAGGAACTTTTGCCTATCAATATTCGCGTCGTCCTCCTGTAGGCATTGCTCCGCGACAAAATGTAGTTATTCGGTTATGTAGCATTGAATGTTGTTTTGTCCATAGCTTGGATGCTTGTTCACAAAACAAATCTTTTATTGATGACATTATCCAATGGTCGAAGATTGCCCCACATCTCTATATTTGGGATTATGTTGTTGCCTATTCACAGTATTTGGCGCCATTTCCCAATTTTAATGTCTTGCAGTCGAATATCCAGACATTTCAAAAGCATCATGCCATAGGAATTATGGAAGAGGCGCAATATCAGTCACGGGGAGGAGAGTTGGCCGAACTGCGAGCTTATCTGCTAGCGAAACTTTTATGGAATCCATTTTGTGACGCTAATGCAGTTGTTGATGATTTTATCAATGGCTATTACGGAAGCGCTGCAAAAGCTATGAGACAGTATTTTGATTTGTTGCAGTCTATTGTTAAACCTGATACGCATCTGACCATTTATCCGAAAGCTGATGATCCAATCTTTACTGACGATTTTATTAAGCAAGGTTCTGCTCTCTTTGAAAAAGCAAAGAAAGATTGTGTTGATGAAGAAACTTTGAGTCGAATAGAAAGGGCTTCGTTAGCTATGCTCTACTTAAAATGCATGCGGAATAAAGAAGCTTCGAAACGTGATGGTACATATCAGGAACTTTTACGTATTGCTAAATGTTACAATGTGCAGATAAATGAAGGAACGGATTTGACAAAATTCCAAAATGAGATGAATAACGAGAATAATAATTAATAAATAGTATCGGATATGAAGAAGAGTATTATATATACGGGTACCGGTGATAAAGGAATGACATCGCTTGTCGGCGGTCAGCGTGTTTCTAAAGCTGATCAACGCATTGAGAGTTATGGAACAATTGATGAATTAAATTCTTTTATTGGGCTGCTCATTACTTCGCTGGAAGAGCAGGCAGATAAAGATTTTTTACTTTTTGTACAGAACAAACTGTTTACTGTCGGCTCTTACTTGGCAACCGACCAGGAACATACTGAGTTGAAAATTAAAAGCAAGATAATGCCTGAAACAATTACCCGAGTTGAAAAGGAAATTGATCGTATTGATGAGGGTTTGCCAAAAATGCGTTATTTCGTTCTTCCGGGTGGAACACGTTCGGCAGCTTTGGCGCATGTGTGCCGGACCGTATGCAGAAGGGCAGAAAGGCAGATTTATCGCTTGTCGGCAATTTCGCCGGTGGAAGAGCCCGTATTAATTTTTATCAATAGACTATCTGATTATCTGTTTGTTATAGCTCGTAAGGAGTCTTTAAAAAATAATGGTAAAGAAATTATATGGGATATTACTTGCATCTAAAAAATAAAATTATACTTTTGCGAAAAATTAGATAACCCGACCATCAAAAGATGGCTAAACTTAATTCTTGACAGCTATGTATTGGACATTGGAATTAGCTTCATATTTGGAAGATGCACCTTGGCCTGCTACCAAGGATGAATTGATTGACTACGCGCAACGTTCAGGAGCGCCTTTGGAAGTCATTGAGAATTTGCAGGAAATTGAAGATGATGGCGAAATATATGAATGTATGGAAGATATTTGGCCAGACTATCCAAGTAAAGAGGATTTTTTCTTTAATGAAGAAGAATACTGATGTGCTGCGATAAGCGCTTGCAAATGATAACCTATATAGAAACGAGGTAAGGGAATTATGCTCTTACCTCGTTTTTTTGTTGTAATCTTTGTTTGTATGGACAGAAGTGCATTAAATAAATAAGATTGAATACAATTTCTTTTTAAAGATTGCGTTTTATACTTGTTGTCTGGCTATGATGCTGGAATTGAGTGATATCAATATTGATGAAGAAATATATCCTGCTTATTATAGGTTTGATAAGCTGTGTAACAACTGTCAAAGCACAGTATGATGCACAGTTAAGCCAATATTTTGCTGCAATGGGTTACTATAATCCTGCCTATGCAGGTTCATCGGGAACGATGAACCTGTTCGCACTGGACCGCTTGCAGTGGATTGGTATAAAGGGAGCTCCGCGTTCGTTCTTTATTACTGCCGATATGCCGTTTTCATTTGGTAAAACAAATAATGGTGTGGGACTCACGGTGTTTACGGAAGGTATTGGACTTTTCCAAAATACCCATGTGGCAGGACAATACGCCTATAAACAAAAGCTGTTTAGTGGAACTTTAAGTATCGGATTACAGATTGGATTAGTGAATCAGTCGTTTGACGGTACGAAAGTCTATTATCCTTCTTCGGACTATTTTCAGGCAGAAGATGAGGCAATTCCAAAGGAACAGGTAACAGGAATGGCGATGGATATGAATTTTGGTCTTTACTATACTCGTAAGGACTTGTATGCTGGTTTTGGTATCACACATATTACACAACCGGAGATCAAATTGAATGAATATGCGAGCACGTTTATAAGTAGCACATATAATTTAACGGCCGGATACAATATTCAACTAAACAATCCGTTGTTTGAATTACAACCGTCTGTATTCCTTAAAACAGATATGCAGAGTTTCCAGACGGATATTACCGCCAGGTTGCTTTACAATAAGATGTTTAACGGAGGATTTTCCTGGCGTGTGAAAGAAGCGGTAGTGTTTTTAGTGGGAGCTAAGTTTGGAAATATTCAAGTGGGTTATGCTTACGATTTCCCGACTTCGCCTATTTTAAAAGGTAGTTCCGGAAGTCACGAACTTATGGTGAACTATCAGATTAAGCTGCAGAAAACAAAAGCAGGAAAGAACAGACATAAAAGTGTACGTATATTATAAGTATATGAAAAAAGTATTATTAGTACTTACGGCGGTTACTTTATTTACTTCATGCGGTCGGTCGTTGATCGGTGGTGGAGGAGAAGTGACAGGTGTACGTTCGGTAGCATTAAACGAACCTGCTCCTTATGGAATGTCTTTGGTTAAAAGAGGCTCTTTTGACATGGGACCTGCCGATAAGGATTCACTTTGGGGACTTAACCCAGAGACTAAAGGTGTTTCTTTTGATGCTTTCTGGATGGATGAGACGGAAACAACAAATGCGAAATATCGCCAGTTTGTTTATTGGGTCCGTGATTCGATTATCCGCGAGCGTTTGGCAGATCCAGCATACGGAGGGAATGATCTATTCAAGATTACTGAAGATAAGTATGGCGAACCGGTCACTCCGCATTTGGATTGGACTCGACCTATTCCCTGGAAGCGTGCTACTGAAGATGAACAGCGCGCAATAGAGAGTGTCTATACGACAAATCCAGTAACAGGCGAGAAGAAACTCGATCCGAAACAGATGAACTTTAAGTATGAATGGTATGATTATACTGCAGCTGCTCTTAGAAAAAATCAGTTGGATCCGAATGATCGTGTACGTAACACTGATGTTAAGGTCAATCCAGATGAAGTGGTTTTGATTTCGAAAGATACAGCTTATATCACGGAGGACGGTAAAGTCATTAATGAAACGATTACTCGCCCATTGAGCGGGCCGTGGGATTTCTTGAATACGCGTATTATTAATGTTTATCCTGACGAGACTTGCTGGGTGAACGATTTTAAGAATGCTTACAATGAACCGTATCTGCGTATGTATTTCTCTCATCCGGGATATGACGATTATCCTGTTGTCGGCGTTTCTTGGGAAATGGCTACTGCTTATTGTGTATGGCGCACAAATATGTTTAAAGAATCACTTAATCTTCCTGCTGGACAGACGATAGAACCGTTTAGACTCCCGACAGAAGGCGAGTGGGAATATGCTGCACGTACCGGTAAGAATGATAGAAAATATCCATGGGCAGGTGATGCTTTGGAAAGCAAAGGTTGTTTCCTTGGTAATTTCAAACCGGGCAAAGGCAATTATACGGAAGACGGTCATCTGATTACTTCTCGCGTAGGGTCGTTTGCTCCTAACGAGTTTGGTTTGTATGACATGGCTGGTAACGTGTCTGAATGGACTTCAACTTCCTACTCGGAATCAGGGCCTAGCCAGATGAATGATATGAATCCTGACTTGCAGTATAATGCGGCAAAACAAGATCCGTATGCCATGAAGAAAAAAGTGGTTCGTGGTGGTTCGTGGAAAGATGTCGCTCAGTTCATCCGTTCTGATATGCGTACATTTGAGTTTCAAAACGAAACTCGTTCCTACATCGGCTTCCGCTGTGTAAGAACGCAGATCGGTTTCTCAAAAGCAAAAGGGAAGAATAAGTAATAGAATGATTGGAGTGGTTTAGTTTACCACAAAATAAAGAAATATACACATCATGGGAAAATATAGAATATATAAGAATCGTATTGAGATGTACTTGGCTAGCGAACGCGGTCGCCGAGTATTGAATTATACCTATAGCTGGGGTGCATCCATCGTTATCTTGGGTGCAATGTTTAAGATTTTGCATTTGCCGTATGCCAATCAGATATTGATGATTGCTATGACAGTCGAATCTATTGTGTTCTTTGTTTCGGCTTTTGAGCATCCGTTTAGCGAATATCATTGGGAGGATGTATTCCCTGTCTTAAAATCGAAGAATCCGATGGATCGTCCGGACTTTACGGGCACTAGTCTTGAAACGACAATTAATTCAACGGATAACATGGTAGACGATAATACCTTTGGTCATCCACATATAAATATTGGCGGGATGGGGGGAGGACCCGTTACTGCAGAAGCAAAGGTGAAGAATGGTATTGCCGAGCTGGGCTTGAATGTCAGTGAAGAAGATACAAAGAACCTGTCAGAAAGCATAAAGAAACTGAGCGGGGCAGCCGATCAGATTTCAAAAATGGCAGAGCTGACGGACGCTACACAGAAATATCTCGATCAGCTTTCAGGATTGTCAGATAATATGCAGCAGTTTAGCGATGCTACTAATTCGTTGGCTAGTATTTCAAATACACTGCTTAGTTCTTATAAAAGCATTACAGATAATTCTGAAGGCTTAAACCAGAATTCGCGTGGATATGTTCAGCAGATGGAATTGCTCAATCGAAATATCTCCGGTTTGAATACCATTTATGAGATACAGTTGAAGAGTATCAGCTCGCAAATAGAATCTCTTGAACATATAACAGGTGGTTTGAATCGTATCCGTGAGATGTATGATGGTTCTGTAGTGGATAGTTCTGTTTTCCGCAACGAAACTGAAAAGATGACGCATCAGTTGGCTGATTTGAATCAGGTCTATGCTCGTTTGCTTCAAGCGATGACGGTAAATATGGGCTATACCTCTGCTGTTCAGCAACCACAGCAACCACAACAACCGCAGTATCAGCAGCCGCAGCAACAACAATATCAGCCGCAACAGCAACCGAATAATTATCAACAGCCACAATATCCACCTTATGGTTATCAGCAGGCACCGTATAACAATAATTCAATGAAGTAAGCAATTATGTCAGGAATAGCAAATAATCCCAATTCGCCTCGTCAGAAGATGATAAACCTGATGTATCTGGTTTTCATCGCCATGATGGCACTCAATGTGTCGTCGGAGGTACTCGACGGTTTTGAATTGGTAGAAAATGGCTTGCGGACTTCCATCGCGAATACAACAAAGCGAAACACGATTGTCTCCGAAGAATTGGAATCGTACTATCAGACTAATCCGGAAAAGGTTCGTGCCTGGTACGAGAAAGGAAAAACGGTGCAGAATGCTTCTGACAGTTTGTACAATTTTGTTCAGGAATTGAAAGTGAAAATTGTAAAGATTGCCGACGGAAAGAAAGGCGATGTGAACAATATCGACCATAAGGATGATTTGGAAGCAGCTTCGCGCGTGATGTTGTCCCCTGTATCCGGTCAAGGAAAGAAGCTCCGTTTGAGCATTGATTCCTATCGTAAAATGTTGGGAACATTGATTGAAGATACTGCAAAGTTGCGTATTATTGAAGCCAGCCTTTCGACAAAGGCTCCACGTAAAGCCGGTCTTAATACTCGTACTTGGGAAGAGGCTCTGTTTGAGAATATGCCTGTAGCAGCTGCAATAACTTTGCTTACCAAACTTCAGGGAGATATTCGATATGCCGAGGGCGAAGTGCTGTCTAATTTACTGAGCAGTGTGGATGTTCGCGATTATAAGGTGAACCAGATTACGGCACAAGTGATTCCTGAAAGTCAGATCGTTATGCGAGGTAGTCAGTATAAAGCAACTATCGTGCTTTCGGCTGTTGATTCAACAAAACGACCAACCGTATACGTTAATGGTCGAGCATTGCCGTATAATGCCAATGGTGTGTTCAGCACCGTTGCCGGTACTCCCGGAACTTATCCTATAAAAGGTTATATTGAGATGCCGGGAAGCGATGGCAGCATGATGCGTCGTGAGTTTTCGAGTGAATATTTTGTGACTGAACCGAGTGCAACTGTTGCACCTACATTAATGAATGTATTATATTCCGGTATCGCCAACCCGATACGTATTGCTGTACCAGGCGTTCCGAGCGGGAATGTGACGGCGACAATGACGAATGGGTCTTTGGTTCGTAAAGGTGATCAGTGGGAGGCTCGTCCTTCGGTCGTTGGAACAAACGCTGTCGTTTCAGTTATGGCAAAGATGGCCGATGGTAGAACAGTCGAGATGGCGAAAAGTAGTTTCCGTGTTCGTGCATTGCCTGACCCGATGCCATATATTGAATATAAGGATCAAAACGGTAATATGCGAAAGTTTCGTGGTGGAAAGATGTTGAAACGTAATCTGGTTGAGGCAAACGGTATTCTTGCTGCTATCGACGATGATTTGCTGAATGTTCCGTTCACGGTCTTAAGCTTTGAACTGACATTTTACGATTCGATGGGAAATGTGATCCCTGAGGTGGCGCAAGGCCCTCAGTTCTCGCAGCGCCAGAGAGATTATATCCGGCGTTTGGCTCGTGGTAAGCGTTTTTATATCACGCATGTATTGGTGAAAGGTCCTGATGGAAGAGATCGTACTATTTCGCCTATTGAAGTAATTGTTGATTAATAGATGAAAACGGAGCAGTCCGTTCGCTAAAAGTTATAAATATGAGACGCATTTATTATATAGTATCATTGATTGCCGCTTTATTAGTGGCAATTCCTTCGCAAGCTCAGGAAAACAAGGGTGCTGCTCAGCAGACAAAACGTCGTTCTCCTGAAGCCAGTCGGGGTGAGCGTGCTAAAGATAAGGACAAGGAAGAGGCAACCATGTCTGATCTGACTGTTAGAGCACAAGATTTGAATGAGCGGATGACGCAGCAGATTGGCAATGCACGATGGATGAGAATCATATACCGTCAGATCAACCTCACGGAGGAGCAGAATGCACCGTTGTATTATCCGACGCAGCCTATGAATGGGCAGATGAACCTCTTTTCAACGCTCTTTCAGTTAGTGAGCGAAGGGAAAGTCAATGCTTACGAATACTTGGATGGATATGAAGATTTCAGCGATGAGCATTTGGTGAACTTGAAAGATATGCTGGATCGGTTTCACATCTTTTATGAAGTACAGACTAAGGGACGAGATACAACGTTTGTTGTCAACGATAGTGATATTCCTTCTGCTGATGTCAAGTCATACTATGTGAAAGAGGCTTGGTATTTCGACCAGAACAATTCCGTATTCGATGTGAAGATTCTTGCTATCTGTCCGATCCTGACTTCTGATGGCGATATTGGTACAACGACGATGGGTATGTTTTGGATTCCATACGAGAGTTTACGGCCTTATATCCGTACTTCGTTTATCATGACTTCGAACATTAATAATGCAATGACGTTTACCATGGACGACTATTTCCGACGGAGAATGTTCAAAGGTAATATTATTAAGACTCAGAATCTGATGAATCAGCCGTTACAGGCTTATTGTCCGACTCCAGACTCTTTAAAACGCGAACAGGATCGCATCGAAGGACAGTTGACTACATTTGAGAAAGCCCTTTGGTTGAAGCCGGACTCTTCTCAGTTGGCAGAGAATACAGGAAAAGGAAAGAAAGCTAAAAGCACGGCAACCTTGCGTGGTGTGAAAACCTCAACAGCCAAGGAGACAAAGCAGAAGGTGGCAAAACCGAAGGCTACAAAAACGGAAAGTTCGTCGGCCGTACGTAGTGTTCGTCGTAGAAGATAATTATATTATATATGAAAACATTATTATCACATATAAGCCCGATAGTCATATCGGGTTTTATGCTATCAGGACTATGCGCTTCCGCTCAAGTTACGCGCGCAGATTATTTGCGTGCAGACACAGTGATGAAGTGTGTAAGCCGCGTCTACTCGTCGGCAATTCGCCCGATATGGGTGGATAGTACTCACTATTTCTACTACAAGAACCATGAGAAAAATGGAGACTTCTATTATCTGGTGAATGCGGTTACAGGCAAGCAGCAGCGTGCTGCTACGAAGAAAGGACTTGCAGTTTTCGCAGGAAAAGACAAGCCATTGAAGTCTTCGCTATTGAATGAGGAAGAGCCTCAACCTATAAATCCGTATTACGAAGAACCTCCAAAAGTGGTTCTGATGCCTGTGATTTCACCCGACAAGAAGTGGAAAGCCTATATTAAGGATAATAACGTGTACGTTTCCCATGAAGTGAAGAAAGGTGAGACCGAGGAGTTTGCTCTTTCGATGGATGGAACGGCCAACCTGCGCTATGACAGCACGGCGCTGATCTGGTCGCCCGACTCTAAAAAACTGGCGACACTAAAGGTGCGTGATGTTATCGAACGTCGTATTCCGCTGATCGAGTCGAGCCCTTCTACACAGAAACAACCCATATTGCAATGGCGTAATTATGCTAAGCCGGGTGATGTACTGCCGGTTTCGTCGCCCGTGCTTTTTGATGTGACGGCACGCAAGCAGATTCCTGTAAATGCTTCACAGTACGAGAATCAATTTGCTTTGTATCTGACGGGTTGGCGCAATGACAGCCGTGCTTTTACTTTCGAGTTCAATCAGCGCGGCCATCAACGTTATATTGTGGGTGAGGTGAGTGCCGATGACGGGACGGTCCGTCATTTGGTGGATGAGAAAGCTAAGACATTCGTCTACTATAACAATAATTTTCGTTACGACTTGAACGACGGCAAGGAGATCCTTTGGATATCCGAACGCGACGGATGGCGGCATCTTTATCTGATTGATTGCACTTCGGGTAACGTCAAGCAACAGGTGACACGTGGCAAATGGGTGGTTCGCAAGGTGGATTATGTAGATGAGGCTAATCGGATGGTCTATTTCATGGCTTCAGGCTTCAACACTGGCGAAGACCCGTATAATCTGCATTATTGCAGCATTCGTCTAGATGGTACGGGCTTTAAGGATATGACTCCCGAAAATGCGAATCACCGGGTTACTTTTTCGCCCGACAGGAAGTATTTTGTTGATGTCTATTCCCGTCCGGACTTGCCTCCCGTCAGTCAGTTGAAGCGCACCAATGATGCTTCGACTGTGGTTGTTCTTCAGAAGTGTGATATCAGTCACATCTTGAATGAGGGTTGGACGATGCCAGAAGTGTTCTGTGCCAAAGGTCGTGATGGCAAGACAGATATTTGGGGTAATATCTATCGCCCTGGCCATTTCAATCCATCCAAGTCGTATCCGGTAGTGGAGTTTATTTATGCTGGTCCGCACGATTCGGATGTGACGAAAGATTTCAGTGTCGGTTCGCGACTGATGATGCGGCTGGTTGAGTTGGGCTTTATTGTTGTTCAGTCCGACGGAATGGGTACTTGCAATCGTTCGAAGGCTTTCCACGATGTATGCTGGAAGAACTTAAAGGATGCCGGCTATCCGGATCGTATTGCCTGGATTAAGGCTGCTGCTGAGAAATATAGCTATATGGATACGACGAGGGTTGGCGTTTATGGCTGGTCTGCAGGTGGTCAGAATGCGATGGCGGCGTTGCTGTGGTTCAACAACTTCTATAAGGCTGCGGTAGCGCTTTGCGGCTGCCACGACAACCGGATGGACAAGATTTGGTGGAACGAACAGTGGATGGGTTATCCGATAGATCAGTCGTACAGCGAATCGTCGAATGTTGATAATGCGTGGCGACTAAAGGGGAAACTTCTGCTGGTCAATGGCGAACTGGATGATAATGTGGATCCGGCGTCGACACTTCAAGTAGTCAGCGCATTGATGAAGGCAAACAAGAACTTCGAGCAGTTGTATCTGCCAGGAAAGACTCATAATTTGGGAGGTGATTTCGAATTGCATCGTCTCAATGATTTCTTTGTTAAGAATCTGATGCATCAAGAGCCACCGGAATGGGAGTAGTCGCTTTGAAGTAAATGAAATGCCTTCTATAGTGAATGTTATTTGTTAAGAAGAAAATTCTTTTTAATAAAAATAGCGCCTTTTTTATGGTAAATTGAATCTTTATGAGTCGGTATGACCTTTTCCTTTGCTAATAGAGAATCTTTCTTAGTTAAGAGGGAATCCATTTTGGCGAAAAGAGTATCATTTTTGATAATGATTGAATTATCCTTTATGCCGATTGAATCTTTCTTGGCGGTTTGCGCTTGTAGGCTTGTTTGAGGATGAAGGTCTGCTTCGGGATGCTGATTGAGGTAAGCACGGCGTTTGCTGATGACATCAGGTGTAGGCAGATTGTCGTATTCCTTCCAAGTGCCGTCGCGTTTGACGTTGCGGTCGTGAACATGCTTCTTGTGGCTGGTCAGGTCAGCAAGACTGAAGGTGGCCATTGCCGATGCAAAGTGATAGATGGGAATATTCTCGAAAGCCGGTACTGCCTTGATTTTTATGGGTGGATTATATCGCCAGAATACTTGCGGAGGCAGGTCTTTGAGCGCTACTTTGCGATGCGTCGTGTCGTTGCGTTGGATGTAGTTGGAGAAATCTTTCGAGATGGGCAGGTCGCTTTTTGGTGCCATGCGCATTGTCCCCGAGGGCTTAGAATCGCTGTTGATAAGCGAACCTGACTCGATAGCTTTAAGCGTTTCCTCGTTGAGCTTGAGTTTTTCTTTGCCCGAAAGAATGTTCTGAAGCCAGAGAGAATCCTGCTTTGTCCATTGGGCTTGAGCATATTCCACTCCGTTCAGGCACACGATAATCCATATAAGTATTCGTTTGTTCATTTGCTGTCGAATCGATGGCGAAGGTACGTTATCTCTTTATTTTCAGTAGCTATAAAATGGTAAATTCTCTTATAGATTTGAAATGTTAATGGTTTTTGGATTGCTTTAGTGTAAAGAACCTTTAGATTGTGCGTCGGGGGCCAATGTAACGTTGTTTCTGCGTTCAACTGTTTACTCGATTGAGGTGTAGCATTGTGTTTTTGGCTAGTAAAACACTGTTAGCAATCGAGTAACAGTATTGCTGTCAATCAAGCAATAGTATTGCTCGTTGAAGAGCAACGTCTTTTCAATCGGGAAGTGAGCAATAAGCAAAAAAAGGGAGCAACCTGAAAGTCGCTCCCTTTAATATAGATTATTCAGTAATAAACTTTTATTGTCCACTGAAAGGATTCTGATCAGCTTCGCTTATGGCACTGTTGTTGGCTATTTCCAACTGTGGAATCTGCATAATGAAACGGTAGTCGTTCGACTGCAGTGTACCCTTTGGCTGTGCATCTGTTCCATTGTAACCGTCAAGGTTAACCAGTCCTGATGCAAAATGGCCTGTCGTATAACTATCGGTTGCACCGTAGCGAACCAGTGGCTGCTGCAAGCGCAACAGGTCGTAGATACCGACTGCCCCTTCGCCCAACAGCTCTTTGCGGCGCTCAACATAGATATTGTTCAATAGCGCCGTCTTGTCGGTCGCTTTTGATAATGTTGCCTGGCGTGCCGTCTGCAATGTGTTCAGATACGTAAGTGCCTGAGCAGAATTGCCAAGGTTTGCCTCTGCCTCTGCCATAATGAGTAACATCTCCGAACCACGCATAAGTGGAAAGTCAATGTCGTAACAATGTGACATTTTTGCACCGCCACCATCACCGTAGGTCTTCATTTTATTGTAAGCCCAACGCGCTTTAGTCTCCTTGTCCGCATTGGCAGTACGATGCCAGAACATCACTGCTTTCTCATCCGTATCGGTAACGCCTGAAGTCTTTTCGCACTTGAAGCCGCGATAATCAGTTGCGTCAAACAAATCAACATACTTTTGATCAACCAGCAAGTTTATGAAATTATACGTCGGACCTGTCTCCATTCCTTCGCCGTAGCTCGGGTCTTCGTTGTACCAGTAGCAGAATCCAACATTTGAGCCGATATTACTCAGATTGGTATATTTAACGCCCCAAACCAACTCTTTGCAGCCATTTGCCATCAACTGGTCGAAACCGCTGTACCATTCTTCTTTGCTCATTAGATTGCTGTATTTCTGATAAACGGCAGAGGCCTCGTTGAAAGCGCTTTGCCAATTGCCCATCACTTGATAGACGCGTGCCAATATGCCGGAAACAACATCGCTGTTAATACGCCATTTTTCATCACGTTCATAGCTGGCAAGAGAACTTTTTGCAGCAGTCAGATCGTTGACGATTTGCGAATAGCATTCTTCCACTGTCGAGAATCCCTTGTTCGAGTCTTCAGTCGACGAAGTACGCAGAATAACGCCGCGTTTGCTTTTAGCTATAGCATACGTTTGCTGATAGCACATGGTCAGATGGAAGTACGCAATACCACGCATTGCCAGAGCCTGCCCTTTGATATCGGCTTTCTCTGCATCGGTACCGTTGGCATCAGGGAGCGCATCAAGAATTATGTTTGCCTGATTGATGATTTTATACATCAACGACCAGATACGATAGGCGTCGCCTGAAGACATCGTTCTGTCGGATAAGAACTTGTAGGTTGACTCTGGAGAACCTCCGTAGTTAGTTGTACTCTGAATATCCGGACCACCCAAATCGTAATGCATGGTCAATCCTTCCAATCCTGCATAGCAGGCATCATTTTGACTCCCTCCGCCATTATCGCCCATCAACAGATAGTGATAAGCTGAATTCAGTGCCATATTCAAACCTGCTGTGTTCGATAAGATGGTTCCTGACGAAACCTTCTGTGCATCGCCAGTAGTCAATTGGTCATTACATCCCCATAATGTGATTGCTAATAAAGCAACGGGTAATAATCGAATAGTTTTGTATATTTTTTTCATACGAAATCCTTTCTTAATTAGAATGAAACTTGAACACCGCCCATGAATACACGTCTTGCACTCTGGTGACCGTTATCTGTATTCGCGTTACCATTGTAGTTGTTACCAAGAATACCCGTTTCAGGGTCATTATGATGACTTGCAGCTGTGCCCAGCGTCCATAAGTTATCTCCACTCAAGTAGAAACGGAGGTGAGATACACCAAGTTTGTTTGTTAATCTCTTTGGAACTGTATAGCCGATTGTTGCATTTCTCAAACGGAAGTAATCATTGTTGAATAGATAGAAATCTGTTGCTTTACGTGTGCTTGAATAGTCGTTGGCTGACCAGCGTGGGAATTTGGCGTTGTCACCTGGTTTCATCCATACCTTTCCTTCAACCAAATCTTCAATTATACCTACACCATCACGAACTGTGGTGTTCTCCAAATATACGTAATCGTACATCTTTGCGCCGAATGAAGCGTACCACATCATCGATGCGTCGAAATCTTTCCACTTGACACTATTAGTGATTGAACCGAATGCCTTTGGTATGGCTGTTCCGCACCATTGATAATCGTTGGTCGTTACGTCAGAGAATTTCTCTGTAGTCTTCCATCCACCATTACCATCTTTGATATAGTAGCGCATGCTACCGTTCTCAGGATTGACACCTGCGTTCTTCGGCATATAAAATTCATAGAGTGATTTGCCTTCTTCCATGCGATAACCGGCAACGCGGTTACTGTAAAGAAATGGACCGCTTGGTAAGTAGGTTACTTTATTTTTTAAAGTCGAGAAGTTTACGTCAATGTTCCATTGGAACTCTTTCGTGCGAATTGGAACAATATTCAATGTCAATTCAAAACCTTGGTTACGTACATTACCCAGGTTTGTATTGATACCTGTAGCTTCACCCACTTGTGCAGATAAAGGAAGATCCTTGTAGTATAGCAAGTCTGATGAGTTACGTGTATAGTATTCGAGAGTACCGCTTACCCGATTCCATAAACTGAAGTCGATAGCACCATTGAACTGTTTGTTGCTTTCCCATTTTAGATCCGGTGTTGCTACTGTTGATGGCCTGTAACCAGAACTGCCATAGAAATTGTCAGATGCATAGTATGATTGATATGCATACCATATTTCACTACCCGTAGAACCATTGCTTGTGTTACGCTTATACAATCTGTCATTACCAGTTGTACCATAACTTGCTCGCAATGCTAAGTTGTCTAGCCATTTGCTGGTCGATTCCATGAAAGCCTCTTTTGATAGACGCCAAGAACCACCTATTGAATAGAAATTACCCCAGCGGTTGTCTTTGCTGAATCGTGAAGATCCATCACGACGGAATGATGCCGATAGATAGTATCGGTTTAGGTAGTTGTAGTCTAACTTACCAAACATAGAGAGCAATGCGTAGCGGATACGGTTCGAATCAACCGACCAGTTAGTCGTCGTTGCAGACAATTCATATTGATCCATCTGCATGATACCTTCGCCGTAGCCATAGTTGTATTGTTGATTGTAATGATAATACTCTTGACCTAACATTGCATTGATGTTGTGATCTCCGAAGCTTTTATCCCAAGTGAGCAGATTGTTCCATGTTAATGAAGTCGTTTTATAAGAAGAACGGCCTGCGCTACCACCTGTTGTCTTGATGGTTACGCCATAAGGTTCTAACTGTCCATCGCCCTGTGTTGCCGAACCATATGTGTATTCGCTTTGCGTGTTATCATCCAGGCTTATAGCCGTTTTGAATTTGAAGTTATAGGGCAATTTAATCTCTGCGAAATATTGTGCTGAAGCCGTATTGAACTCATTACTGTCGAAGTCTTCATCGTTAGGATTGTCCCAATAGTCGCCACGATATACCGGGTTTGCACCGAAGAAGTTTGCGTTGTTTGTGCCATAATCATAAACGCGGGCTCCGGTCTTCAGCGAATGCTCCCAATCCGTATTGTCTGCATTACGCAGATACGGTGAGTTTAATGTATTAGAGAAGACCAATGAACGGTTGTTACCGTGAGCGTTCTGGCGGGCATAACTGTAGGCCAGATTACCACCCATTGATAACCAGTCGTTTACTTGTGATGTAACATTGGCACGGAATGAATAACGTTTATAATAATCGTTATTTGAGTAACCTTTATCGTTCAAGAATCCTAGAGAAGTAAAATACTGTGTTTTGCCATCCTGACTCGAACCGCTCAGATCAATACCGTAATCCTGACGGAGCTTCTTGCTATAGACGGCATCATACCAGTCCCAGTCTTTCTTGTCCCAAATCATTTGCAGATCCGGATTCGTATAGGCATTGCCATTTCCATCATGCAAAACATATTTGGTTGGATCCATATTCTTGAAAGGCGTTACGTACACTGTTTCGCCTGCTGAATTGGTACGGGCATTGACATGGTGTGAAAGTACTGTTTCGGATGCATAGTCGCCAGCTACTTGTGAGGTCTTGCCGTATTTGTAATACTGGTCATTGTAGATAGCTTGCCATACGTTGAGTAACTGTTGGTATGGATTGGCTTTTTCAGGATGTGGAACAGCCAAATCAGAAGTACCCCAAGCTCCTCTGAAACTAATTGTTGGTTTTCCTTGTTTACCCTTCTTAGTTGTGATAACAACAACGCCATTGGCAGCACGAGAACCATAAAGTGAAGAAGCAGCGGCATCTTTCAATACAGTCATCGATTCGATATCAGATGGGTTGATAGAGTTTAATGTTCCATCATAAGGCATACCATCGACAACATATAATGGAGTTGTGTTCCCTGACATTGAACTGATACCACGGATCTGAATACGCGATTCGGATCCAGGGTTTCCTTCGTTGTTGACAACGCTAACACCGGCACTCATACCTTGTAAAGCTTCTGCGAAACCTGAACCTGAGATCTTCTCCATCTGCTCGGCTTTGACAACACTAGCAGATCCTGTGAATGAAGACTTCTTGGCTGTACCATAAGCTACAACAACTACCTCATCTAAGTATTGGTTATCACTTGATAGTTTGATGTTTAGTGAGCTTTGACCATTCCATGTGATTTGCTGGCTTGTATATCCTACGAATGATATAATAAGCACAGAACCTCTTTTTAAATTTTCTAATACAAATCTTCCGTTGGCGTCGGAGATTGTTCCGTTTGACGTTCCTTTAATCGCTATTGAAGCGCCTGCAACTGGACCGGATTCATCACTTACTAAACCGGTTACTTTGTTGCTCTGCTGAACAGATTGAACGGATGGTAAGTAATCCCTACTTGCCGCTCCTTCTGTGCCAACACCGCCGAATAATGCGACTAAAACGCATAGTTTAATCCATTTTGAGTTTGTTGACATAATACGTTTGTTGGTTTTTACTAAAAAAACAATTAAAATAAATCATGCCTAAAGCATGCTAGAGAATACAATCTGTTTTAACAGATTGCTGGTTCTATTAGGCGTATATGCGCAAAATGAACAAAAATACGCCTATACACAAAATTGTAGTGACATTATTCCGCTGAATTGTGTCAAACAGTTTGCGCAAAGGTAAAATACTTTTTTAATGTTATAGATAAAAGTAGTGTTAAATTTTTAATTCTATTAGACGAAAAAGCTTTTAGTGGTAGAATTATGCGTTGTTCTTCATAATGATAGAATCAGGAAGCCTGAACCAGAAGGTTGAACCTTTACTCTCTTCTGAATCTACACCAATTATTCCTTCCATTTTTTTGATAATCATTTGGCAAATGGATAGACCTAACCCTGTACCTGGAGCAAAATCGTTCAATTTTACAAAGCGTTCGAATATTTTTTCTTTCTTTTCAGGCGCTATGCCAAAACCGGTATCTTCAACAAAAAAGTAAAGTTCTTTTCCTTCATGTTGATAGCCGAAATGGATATGACCCTTTTCTGTGAATTTGATGGCATTGTTAATGAGGTTTGTTATGACCTGTGATAGACGTATTCTGTCAATCATTATAGTACATTGGGGGAGCCTGTCGGTAAAAGCTATTTCAACACCATTTACGGATTTGAGTTGTGAGGATAATTCTATTTCCGACATAAGCGCATTTAGGTCTGTTTCGGAGTCAGTAAATGTCAATGTGCCGGCTTCAATTTTTGCAATATCCAGAATGTCATTGATTAATTGTAGCAAATGCTCATTACTGCTATTGATTATTTTTGCATATTCCTCGCGTTCGTTATCGTCTGTTGTTGTTGCCATAAGATTTGAAAAGCCTACAATAGCGTTTAGTGGAGTCCGTATTTCATGACTCATATTGGCAAGGAAGGCAGTTTTCAGTTTATCAGCTCCTTCTGCTTTTTCTTTTGCTATGCGCAGTTCGTTTTCTGCTCGTTTCTCTTTTGTAACATCTTCTTTTTTTAGAATGACTCCTAAGAATTTATCGTTGTCATCATGAACAGGAATATAGGTGAGATGAACGTATCGTTCACCATACTGTGCTACTGTATCAATCTTTTTGTGCTTGTTGATAATCTTTTCTAAAGAACAATTATCACAGAATGGTGCTATGGGAGAGTCTGAAATGTGGCAGTGACCAGTACCGTATTGAGGCATTCCGCATGGGATAAGAATGTTATTTCTCCATTTGATTGTGTAATCTGGATTGATAAAAGATAGTGAAACTTGGATATTGTTTAATATCAGCGAATTATCTTTTTGTAGACCTAATAGTTTATTTTTTAATTTATTAGTGCGGGCTAAGAAAATTAATATGAGAATAATAAAGAAAGCAAGAATTAGTATAGTGATAGATAGTATTTCATATTTATATTTCACAAATATGTTCTCGTTGGTGTTGGTTAATATTGCACCTTTTGGTAATAAGTGGTCATTAATATTGAATGCTTTCAATTGTTCAGCATCAAAATTATATATATTAGGGACTTCGGTGACATGCAAATTCTTATTGTTTCCTTCAGATAGAATATTAATTACTTCTCGGGCTAGTTCTTTCCCTACGGGATGATATTTGGGCATATAACCTCCAATAACCCAGTATCCTAATCCAACAGATGTAGGAGTGAATGCAGGAATATCTGGTCTTATTGCCTTCATTGAATGGGTCGCAGTTCCAATATAATAGCTATCATTTTTATCTACTCGCCACGAGCCAATCAAAATAGCTGTTTGTGATGGCAATTCTTTTAAAGAATCATTAATTTGATATATATCATACTTACGGCCGTCTAATTCAATAAGATCAACTGGCTTATATGATATTTCTTTCTTGACAAGAGCTTGCAGGGCAATACCTCCATAACTGTTATCAGTTATAAGTACAATATGTTTGGTTTTAGGATAAAAGGTAAATATAAGGTCTAGATTTTTTTTAATGTCGTATGAATAAACAAGTCCAGCTACATGATGTTTAATATTTTCAAAATCTTCAAGATCATAACTCTTTGGAGTCCAATTGGCAATATCTGTATTACTATCTGGCAAAAGGACAAAGTTGCGACTCACCATACCGCATATTACAGGTATATCTTGCAATATGTCTTTATCTTGAGACAAATAGGATGCCCATCCCTCTTGCCCTAATATAATGACGGCTTTAGGTCGATTGTTACCAGTATATTTGCTTAAAATATTGAACATCCTATTTTTCCACATAGGTGCTTCAGGAAGACTTTTACAATTCATGTTCTCAATAATAACAGGCGATTTGCCTCCTAATTGTTTGTATTCGTCCATGAATTCTGAAATATTCTGTGTAGTGTTGCGTGTGTCAGGATTGTAAGAACTGATGATTAAAATTGGACCATTCTCGGGCGTGTGGATTTGAGGGTTTGCACTATAGACAAAAATAAAAATAAAGGCAAACAGGTAAATTATTCTAATTCTATTATGTGAGAAATGGTTAGTCTTTATCATTTGAAATTTGTATTGTTGTTTTAAATGTTCATACGCAAATATATGTATTATATTTTAAATATTGATACGATGAGAAATTTTTGTACCTTTTGAAAAAGTAAAAAGCCAGACCAACAAATTGTAATCCGGCTTTTTTATTATATTGTTGTGAAAATATCATGTTATAGAAGCGCTTCAACTTTATTTACGAAAGTCTGCTTTGGTGCAGCACCTACTTGTTTGTCCATCAGTTTGCCATCTTTAAAGAATAGTATTGTTGGAATATTACGAATGCCGAATTCTGATACGACATCATTGTTGTTGTCAACATCCATTTTTCCAACGACGACGCGTCCCTCGTATTCTTTAGATAGTTCTTCGATAATTGGAGCAATCATGCGACACGGTCCACACCATTCTGCCCAGAAATCGAGAACCATAGGTTTGCCTGAATTTGCATATTCGGCAAAGTTTTCATCTGTAATCTGTAATGCCATAACTTATTTTGTTTAGTTTTCTTTTTCGCTTTATGCAGCCAAAAGTAATCAATATTTTTTGTTTTTACTATCTCATTTGTTAATTATAAAATCAATATTTTCATTTTTCTGGAGAAAGTCAATCAAAGTATTTGTAACGTTCAAACGAATATTCTGGGAATAGAATGTTTGCGAGATTTTGTTGGTTCCATCTATTACTCTGAAGTAAAGTTGGCTGTTCCCCGGATTACTTTTGATTAATGTTGAAAGTTCGTTGATTGTCTGTTCATCCAGTTCATGAATGGGTAAACTTATGCTGATTTTTTCTATAAGCTTTTCTTTTTCATCTTGAAGTAATCGGATTGAATTGATTTTGAATCTCAAATCATTCTCTTTCCACTGACTTGCTTCTACACGAGCATTGATAAGCAGATACATACCTGTTTTACAATATTTACTGTATTCAATATAGTCGTTTCCAAATAGGGGTATTTCATCACTGCCTGTAAAGTCTTCGATTTTGACTATACAGTATGGTTTGCCAGTCTTACTCATCCCTTCACGTGTCGCAGTGACGATCCCTCCTAACAATATGTCCCGACCTTTCAGACTTTCGCGATCTTTAAGTTCTATCACTCCAGTATTACATACATATTTTAGTATAATATTATATTCATCTAAGGGATGTGCTGAGAGATAAATGCCAACCAAATCTTTTTCCTTGTTGAGTTTTTCGAGGATTCCCCAACTTTCACATTTGGGTATTTCGGGTTTGGAAATTGAAACAAAAGCTTCGTTGCCAAAAAGAGAGTTAGCCGCAGTGCTTTTATCTAGTTGAAATTTGTTACCGTAGCGGATCAATGTCTCTGTAAATGTCTCTTCTTTCCCCGTTTCAGTGAAAAACTCTTCACGTTTGATGCCTAAATTATCAAATGCGCCTGCTAAAGCTAGTGACTCAATATTTTTTCTATTGCAGGCGGTTAAGTTGACGCGTTCTACAAAGTCAAAGATATTTTTGAATGAGCCGTTTTTCGCCCTTTCTTCGATGATGTTTGCTACTGCAGATTCCCCAACACCTTTTACGGCTCCAAGTCCAAAACGAATATTTTTGTTTTTGTTGACAGCAAACTTTAAGAATGATTCATTTACATCAGGGCCTAATACTTGTATACCCATTGCTTTACACTCATCCATGAATTTGGTGATGTCAACAATGTTTGATAAACTTCGACTTAACACGGCCGCCATATATTCCGAAGGATAGTTTGCTTTGAGATAGGCTGTTTGATACGCAACCCAGGAATAGCATGTAGCGTGACTTTTATTGAATGCATACGAGGCGAATTTCTCCCATTCGCTCCAGATTTTCAATAAGGTTTCTTCTGAATGTCCATTAGCCTTTCCACCAGCCAGAAATTTAGATTTCAGATGATTCATTTTTTCAATCTGTTTCTTTCCCATGGCTTTACGTAGTGTATCACTTTCACCTCGAGTGAAGTTCGCCAGCAAACGTGACAGAAGCATGACCTGTTCCTGATAAACAGTGATGCCGTAAGTATCCTTCAGATAACGTTCCATGATAGGAATGTCATATTTGATAGGCTCTTTTCCCTGCTTGCGAGCAATGAATGATGGAATATTGTCCATAGGCCCTGGTCGATAAAGAGCATTCATCGCAATCAAGTCTTCAAATTTTGATGGTTGTAGCTCTTTGAGGTATTTTTGCATACCGGCGGATTCAAACTGGAATGTACCTGTCGTACGTCCTTCGCAATATAGTTTATATGTGGCGGGATCCTCCAGACTTATATGGTCAATATCTAAGTCTTCATTAGTTGTCTGTTTAATGTTTTCTAAAGCATCCTTGATGATAGAAAGGGTTTTCAATCCAAGAAAGTCCATCTTGATTAAACCAGTTTCTTCAATGACCGATCCTTCGTATTGTGTGACCAATAGTTCTTCATTGGTGTCCTTATCTTTGGCTGTACATACGGGTACTACATCAGATATGTCATATCTGCCAATGATTACACCACAAGCATGAACTCCTGTATTACGAACGTTGCCTTCCAACTTTTGGGCGAACATCAACGTATCACGTACAAGCGGTTCAGTTCCGCTTGCAGCATCTTTTAGTTCCTGTACATAATTAATGGCATCTCCTAATTTGAATTTTTTCATATCAGGAATCTTGTCAGGGACAAGTTTTGCCAGATAATTTGATTCGGAAAGAGGTAGTTTTTCAACACGAGCAACATCTTTGATAGCCGATTTAGCAGCCATTGTTCCATAGGTGATAATGTGAGCTACGCGTTCGGCACCATATTTTTCAGTCACCCAACGTAAGACGTCTCCACGACCGTCATCATCAAAGTCAGTATCGATATCAGGAAGTGAGATACGGTCAGGATTCAGAAAACGTTCGAATAGAAGGTCATATTTGATAGGATCAATTTTAGTGATTCCCAAGCAGTAGGCCACAGCCGATCCTGCAGCCGAACCACGTCCAGGACCAACTGAAACGTTCAATTCTTCTCGTGCTGCACGGATAAAGTCCTGTACAATGAGAAAGTAACCGGGAAAGCCCATTGTCTTCATGACATGCAATTCGAAGTTCAGACGCTCTTTGACTTCATCAGTTAAATTTTCGCCATAGCATTTCTTTGCTCCGTCGTAGGTTAGTTTCTCCAAATAATCTGCTTCCAGTTTTATTCTGTATAGCTTCTCGTAACCTCCCAGTTTCTTGATTTTTGCTTGGGCATCTGTTTCGCTCAGTACTATTTTGCCGTTTTCATCACGAGTAAACTCATCGAACAGATCTTTTTCGCTAAATTTAGTATGGTATTCTTCTTCTGTACCGAATGATTTCGGAATACTGAAGGTCGGCATAATCGGCGCATGGTCAATAGTGTAGAACTCTATTTTATCAGCTATTTCAAGTGTGTTACTGAGCACCTCGGGAATATCAGAAAAGATAGCGTTCATTTCTGCTGTTGTCTTCATCCATTCCTGCTTAGTATAACGCATGCGCTTTGGGTCATCCAAATCTTTACCAGTACTAAGACATATCAAGCGGTCGTGGGCTTCAGCGTCGTCCTCATTCACAAAGTGAACGTCATTGGTGGCAATGACTTTTATATTATGCTTGGCTCCCAATCGTAAAATTTCTTTATTGGCAATTACCTGATGGGGGTATACATCTTGGGCAGCTGTTGGATCATGAGTTTCGTGACGCTGAATTTCCAAATAATAATCATCGCCGAATAAGTTTTTGAACCAGAGGACGGATTCTTCCGCCTTATTGAGTTGTCCACTCAAAATGAGCTGTGGTATTTCACCTCCTATACAGGCTGAACATACGATTAATCCTTCATGATGTTTTTCAAGAAGTTCCTTGTCTATGCGAGGACGTCCATAAAAACCTTCTGTCCATGATAGCGAAACAATCTTGATCAGATTTTTATATCCGGTCTGGTTCTTTGCTAAAACGATGAGATGCCATCCGCTTCGATCATCTTGGGTAGATAATTTGCTCATTCTTCCATGGCGCGCGCAATAACATTCGCATCCGAAAATAGGTTTGAATATTTTTGTTTTTTCGCCTTCGATTTGTTTTCGAAGTTCTGTTACATGAGCTTGTTCTTCAATTGACAATTCTGTTTTTGCTTGAAGTCCCTTTATCTCTTTTTCGTAATTCTTGATGGCATCTTGATGTTTACCATTGATTTTTGTAACCTTGTTGAAGAACTCTTTTATTCCAAACATTACACCATGATCGGTGACGGCAATGGCATGCATTCCATCTTTTTGCGCTTTGTCAATGAGCGCATCTATAGAGGCCTGTCCGTCTAGTAAGGAATATTGAGTATGGACGTGTAAATGTATAAATGGTTCCATGTTTTTCTATTGTGATCTCTGTTTTGAGCGTATAAAGATAATGCTTTTTTGAATATTTGTTATATTTCTTTTTGCTATAAATTTTTATTAAGGAGTATACAGGGCAGATACTATATAAATAATGTATAGTTATTCTTTAGCTTTTCAGTAAAAAGTATACATTGAATTTTTTCTTATGTTTAAATGTTTTCTATCTTTGTGGTTAGAAAGAAGATGATGAAAATGAGAAAGATATTGAGAACAATTGGATTGCTTGTTGTTATGATGACATTAGTTGCGGTAGGAACTTCTGCACAAACTGTATTTGGTGTCCGTGCAGGTGGATCCTATTCTTCTATGGCACAAAAGGTGGAAGGTACTTATCGTTCGGGTGCACGATGTGGCTTTAGCGTTGCAGGACTTGCCGATGTACATGTCTATAAACGTTGGTCTTTTCGTCCGGAAGTAGCTTTTGTCAATGAAGGTGGTTCATTCTTATCGAATTATACTGTTGAGGGCGCACGTAATTCATACAATAAATGCAATTATTATTCTATCCAAATTCCACTGGATGCAGCTTATACATTTGCTATAAATGATATTCATTTGGGCGTTTTCTTTGGACCGTCTCTTGATTTTTCGCTTTTTGGAAAAATGAATACTGAGAACCAAAATGTGGATATAAACTTTGGCGATACCAAAGATACCGATTTGAAATCATTTGATTTGGGTGTTAATGTGGGTGTTCATGTCGATTATAAACAATATTTTTTCGCTATTTCGAGCGTTTTTGGTACACTCGATCGTCGGGCTGTGAGAGGTGAAGGCGAATCATCCCTCTATCAGAATAATGTTACACTCTCCTTGGGTTATATGTTTAGATGATGTAATTAACTTGATTTTATCAGTATCAATGATTTTTGTGAAAAATGAATGTGAGTAAAAATAGGGCGAAAAGTTTTGTAATTCACAGAAAAGACGTACCTTTGCAAGCCGAATATTATCAAAATAGTACTAAGGGCTTAATACTTAGCGCATTGTTGTGTCATACAGTGTCCGTAGCAATAATGCATACTGAGGATTGAATCCTTGTTTTTTAGAGTTATTAATTTATTAATTTATTAAGCAGTGGATACTTTAAGTTTTAAGACCGTTTCTGCAAACAAAGCAACTGTAAACAAGGAATGGGTCATTGTTGACGCTGATGGACAAACATTAGGGCGCTTCTGTGCAAAGGTTGCCAAACTTTTGCGTGGCAAGTATAAACCTAATTTTACTCCTCACGTTGATTGCGGTGATAATGTGATCATTATCAATGCAGAGAAAATCGTTCTGACCGGTAAAAAGTGGGATGAACGTGTTTATTTGAGATATAGTGGATATCCTGGAGGACAGGTAGCCTACACTCCGGCAGATTTGCTGAAGAAAGGTCCGGATCACTTGTTCCGTAAGGTCGTAAAGGGAATGCTCCCCAAAAATAGTCTGGGAGCTAAGTTATTGAATAACTTATATGTGTATGCAGGTACCGAGCACAAACAAGAAGCTCAGCAGCCTAAGTTAATCGATATAAACTCACTTAAATAATAACAATGGAAGTAGTAAATGCAATAGGAAGACGCAAAGCAGCAGTTGCTCGCGTATTCGTTAGCGAAGGAACAGGAAAAATCACGGTCAATAAGCGTGAATTTACAAGCTATTTTCCTTCTACCATCCTTCAGTTTGTTGTTAAGCAGCCACTCGCAAAGCTGAATGTTGCTGAACAATATGATATTAGAATCAATTTGGATGGCGGAGGTTTTAAGGGCCAGGCAGAAGCAGCACGTTTAGCTATCGCTCGTGCATTGGTTAAAATCAATCCGGAAGATAAGGCTGCTCTGAGAGCTGAAGGTTTTGTAACACGTGATCCTCGTGCAGTTGAGCGTAAGAAACCAGGACGTCCAAAGGCACGTAAGAGATTCCAGTTTAGCAAACGTTGATGTTATTTGTGAGTTTCTTACAACGACTAAGCGTTTAGTATCTAAATTATCGGGATTCTTTTAACATGTTGAATGCAGAAAGACTACCTGATGGTTGAGTTAAAAACAAAGAATGTAAACGATTTAAAAAGAAAACAATGTCAAGAGTTAATTTTGATCAGTTATTACAAGCAGGTTGTCACTTTGGACACCTCAAAAGAAAGTGGAATCCTGCAATGGCTCCTTATATCTTTATGGAGCGCAATGATATTCACATCATTGATTTATATAAAACAGTTGCTAAAGTAGACGAAGCAGCTGAGGCCTTGAAAAACTTGGCAAAACAAGGTAAGAAGGTGCTGTTCGTCGCTACTAAAAAACAGGCTAAACAGGTTATTGCCGATAAGGCTTCCTCGGTAGGAATGCCGTATGTTATCGAACGTTGGCCGGGTGGAATGTTAACAAACTTCCCGACAATTCGTAAGGCTGTCAAAAAGATGGCTACTATCGACAAGATGACCAAAGATGGTACTTTTGATAATCTCTCAAAAAGAGAAAAACTTCAGATTACACGTCAACGTGCAAAGTTGGAGAAGACTTTGGGTTCAATAGCAGACTTGACCCGCCTTCCAGCTGCATTGTTTGTTGTCGATGTAATGAAAGAACATATTGCTGTACGTGAAGCAAACCGTTTGGGTATTCCAGTTTTCGGCATGGTAGATACCAATTCGGATCCATCAAACATCGATTTCGTTATCCCGGCTAACGATGATGCTACAAAATCTGTAGAAGTTATCGCTGGTGCACTTTGCGAAGCAATGAATGAAGGACTTGAAGAACGCAAAGCTGAAAAGGTGGACACTGAAGCTGCAGGCGAAGGCGAAGCTCCGAGAAGAGAGCGTAAGGCAAAATCGCCTGTAAAGAAAGATCACGCAAGAAAAGAAGAGGCAGATCAGGAAAACGAAGTTGAAGATAGCGTTGCTGATACCGAATCTGATTCAAATACGGAAGAATAATTATTCTATACTGAAGGTGTGCTTGCGTTGCGGATAATGAATCTTTCATTACACTGCTTGCCAGCACACTTTTTTAATGCAAAATGCATAGTCGGCATTTGCCGATAACTTTTTACTATTAAAATTCAAAAACAATAAAGATACAATATTATGGCAGTTACATTAGAGGATATTAAGCACTTGCGCAAAATGAGCGGTGCCGGAATGATGGATTGCAAGAATGCTTTGATCGAAGCAGAAGATGATTTCGAGAAAGCCATGGAAATCATCCGTAAGAAAGGAAAGGCTGTTGCCGCTAAACGTTCTGATCGTGAAGCTTCTGAAGGTTGTGTTTTAGCAGCCGATAAGGGTGAGTTTGCAGCTATCGTTGCATTAAACTGTGAAACAGACTTTGTTGCAAAGAATGCCGATTTCGTTGCTCTTACTCAGGATATTTTGGATAAGGTGTTCGAAGTTAAACCGGCAACCAAAGAAGAACTTTTGGCTTTGACGTTGGCTGATGGTCGCTCAATCAGCGATCATATCGTTGATCGTATCGGTGTTACAGGAGAGAAGATGGAGTTGAGCGCTTACGAATTTGTTAAGGGTGCAGCAACAATTTCATATATGCATCCAGGTAATAAGTTGGCTTCTATTGTTGCTTTTAATAAGGCATCAATTGAACATCAGATGGCTCGTGACGTCGCTATGCAAGTAGCTGCTATGAATCCTGTTTCGGTTCTTCCTAGTGAAGTTCCACAGCATGTAATAGATCAGGAACTTGAAATCGCTCGTGATAAAGCACGTGAAGCTGGTAAACCAGAGAATCTTCTTGATCGCATCGCTCAAGGTTCATTGACAAAATATTATAAGGAGAATACATTGCTTCAGCAGGCATTTATCAAGGATGAAAAGATTTCTATCGAACAGTATATGCACAGTGCTGACAAAGAATTGACAGCTACAAGCTTTAAGCGTGTTACTCTGAATGTAGATTGATTATTAATCGGTCAATTTATTATATATTTTATTCAAAAGGCTGCGGAATCAAATTTCCGTGGCCTTTTCCTTTTTATCTCCGAAATCCCTTCAAAATTTGTGGAAATGGGTACAGCTGTTTCTGAATATTCAATTCTCGTAGAGATAAAGAAGCAGGATATTGTTGGTAATACCCTGCTTACCTGACATTTATAGCTTACTTTATTGCAATTTAGCTAAAGCTGTTTTTATTCTTTTTATAGCTTCAACAAGATTTTCATCTGATGTTGCATACGATAGACGGATAAAATCCGGAGCTCCGAAAGCTTTTCCTCCTACTGTCGCTACATGACCAATTTCTAGTAGGTACATAGCTAAATCTGCTGCATTTTCGATTTTGCGGTCATCTGCCTGTTTTCCGAAATAAGCATTTACTTTAGGAAAGACATAGAATGCACCGTCTGGAATATTTATTTCAATATTCGGAATTTCTTTGCAAAGTTGAATGATTAAATCACGACGGCGGAGAAAATTAAGGCGCATTTCTTCAACGCAATTCTGATCTCCTGCAAAAGCGGCAGCAGCAGCTTTCTGAGCAATTGAACTTGCCCCGGAAGTGTATTGCCCTTGCAGTTTGTTACAAGCTTTGGCAATCCATAGAGGAGCTGCTATAAATCCTATACGCCATCCTGTCATTGCATATGCTTTTGAAACGCCATTGACAATAACTACACGTTCTTTGAGTTCTGGTATTTGTGCTAGACTATGATGAGCACCAATATAGTTGATGTGTTCATAAATTTCGTCTGAGATAATAATGATATTTTCATGTTTCTTTAATACCTCAGCCAGTTTTTTCAATTCATCTTCGCTGTACACGCTACCAGTTGGATTTGAGGGCGAACATAGTATGATTGCTTTTGTTTTAGGTGTTATGGCTGCTTCTAACTGTGCAGGTGTAATTTTGAAATCCTGTTCGATTCCAGCGCTTACAACGACACTCGTTCCTTCTGCCAATTTTACCATTTCGATATAACTAACCCAATATGGAGCTGGGATAATAACTTCGTCGCCCGGATTAATAATGCAGAGTAATGTATTGCATACTGATTGTTTCGCACCGTTTGAAACGATTATCTGATCTGCTGTATAATCCAAACCGTTTTCATTTTTCAGTTTGGAAACGATGGCTTTGCGAAGATCCATGTAGCCTGGAACTGGCGAATAGTGTGAGAAGTTTCCATCAATGGCTTTCTTTGCTGCCACTTTGATATGCTCAGGTGTGTTGAAATCAGGCTCACCTACGCTTAAATTAATAACATCAATGCCTTGCGCTTTAAGTTCACTGCTTTTTTGCGACATCGCCAGCGTTTCTGATGGCGATAATTTAGCTAAACGCTCTGAAACTTGTGTCATAATCGAATATTTTATGGTTGTTAATCTTATTCATTTAACATTATGCAGAATGTGACCCATCCGTTCTTTCTTTGTCTTCATGTAGAATTCGTTATATGGATTGGGAGTCGTCTCTATTGGAACATATTCAACGACTGTTAGTCCGTAAGCCTCTAATCCGACGCGTTTGACAGGATTATTAGTCATCAACCTCATCTTTGTAATTCCCAAATGATGCAGAATCTCAGCACCAACGCCGTAATCGCGTTCATCGGCTTTATGTCCCAAATAGATATTAGCATCGACGGTGTCCATTCCGTTTTCCTGTAGTTTGTAAGCTTTCATCTTATCCATCAAACCAATGCCGCGTCCTTCCTGATTTAGATAGATTACAGCTCCTTTCCCTTCTTTTTCAATCATTTGAAGAGCCTTATGCAATTGTTCTCCACAATCGCAACGCATCGAACCAAAGATATCGCCTGTTGCACACGACGAATGAACGCGAACTAATACAGGGTCCGTCCCTTTAATTTCTCCTTTGATGATAGCAATATGCTCTAATCCGTTGCTTTTCTGACGGAATGGGATAAGTCTGAAATGACCATATTCTGTAGGCATATCTACTTCAACTCCCATTTCAACGAGCGATTCCTGTTTTAAACGGTAGGCAATGAGCTGAGCAATAGTAATCAATTTAATCCCATATTCGTCGGCCATTTTTCGTAGTTCATGTAGACGTGCCATACTTCCGTCTTCATTCATGATTTCCATCAATGCGGCAGCCGGATAAAGTCCGGCTAACCGAGCCATATCTACACATGCCTCCGTATGTCCAGCTCTACGGAGTACGCCTTTTTCTTGTGCATAAAGCGGATTAATATGTCCTGGTCGCCCAAACGTTTCGGGGGTTGAGTTCGGATCGGCTAAAGCGCGGATAGTAGCAGCTCTGTCTGCTGCAGAAACGCCGGTCGTACAACCTTCCAGTTTATCAATTGTGATAGTAAAAGGCGTCCCCAGTACAGAAGTATTGTTTAAAACTTGATGAGGTAAGTTCAATTCTTCACATCTTGAGATGGTTATCGGTGCACATAAAACGCCACGTGCATGTTTCAACATAAAGTTGATCTTTTCGGGCGTTACTTTTTCAGCAGCAATAATCAGATCACCTTCGTTTTCACGATCTTCATCGTCAACTACAATAAGAAATTTTCCATCACGAAAATCTTCTATTGCTTCTTCTATTGAATTCATAACGATTCCATCCATTTTATTTATCTCCATAATTTAATTATCTGCAATTAGTTTTTCATTATCAATGATTTCCACCATATCTTCACTCGCCTTTTTTACAGTTTCTATATCATGGCGTAGTAGTTTGCGTTGATAAACGGCAAGAAGATAAAGTGGTAGTCCTATCGGAATAAATAATCCTACAGCGACTCCTAGTTTGTTGTTGATCCTGGAGTTTATTTTCATATATCCACTGATAATTGGGTAATCCATTAATTTATTTAAAACCAGATTCTGATCTGAATTTGATAACTCTTCGATGATGCTTTCCATCTCTTTGGCGATTAATTCTGCATTATAATCGCGTCCTCCATTTTCCCAGAATCTAATGTAATGAATCCATCTTTTATGCCCGGCAATATAACTTTGGCAATTCTTTATCAATTCTATCAAACGAGGCCTTATGGCTTTGTAATCCGAATTGTATATAATAACTTCCTTTCGTCCGACAATACGCCCTTCTTTTTTACCGAACAGTTTCTTTATGGCGTTAAGATAAGTGTCTGAGTTTAGAATAACAGAATCGTGTGCTGCTTTATAAGTTAAGAATATGCCTAATGGAGCTAATACTGCTGAACTAAGCCACATCCCTTCCCAAGCTGACCATACGCCATCTCGCGCCATTTTGAATCCGATATTATTAATGACATAATAAAATATAAATAGAAAGACGGATATGACCACTGGTGTTCCAAGACCCCCCTTTCTGATAATTGCACCCAGCGGTGCTCCGATAAAGAAAAATACCAGACAAGCAAAAGAAACGGTAAATTTATTGTGCCATTCTGTTTTATGTCGGCGTACCTTGTAAGATTCATCGTCTAAACTTGATGCTCTAAAGAAATAATCTGATTTCAGATTCTCTATTGCAGCTTTTGAACGTGTAAGCAGCGTAATCTTGTCCCCTTTATTTTTTGCTTCATATAGGCTATCGAAGTTTACAACCGCTGTTTTATCTCTTGCTTGAGCTATTTTATCTTCATTTGCTGGATAAGCTCTGTCGGCAAAAGATTTTTTGTATGACATTTGTACAACATCTTTGGAGTTAAGCGTCCTCACGCTGTCTAATCTGACATTCATCGAGTCAATCGAATGCTGTAAGCTGGTAAGATTCTTTCCGATATATTGATTTTGCAGGAATGATTCATCTGTCCGGGTGAAGTTAGCATCGAATTCTATCAAAATATCTCTCGATTTAAATGTCTCACGGCGATATGGAACAGCTTTCATACTTCCTGTTACATCTGATTGATCTCTTAAATTGGCAAATGATTCTCCATTATATAAGGAAAGTATCAGGAATAACTTGTCTGCTGATGTTTTTAGTCGACCTGAATCGGCTACCATAATATTTGCATTGTTAAATCCATTTGCGTAATCATATATCATGATGTTGCGAAGTAATCCGGTTTCACGATCTTTATGCTTTACATATACATTATACCCTGTTATTTCATTATAGAAAGTGCCTTCAGGAATATCCAATTCTGGTGATTTCTGTCTTATGGAATAGAGCAGGGAATAGAGTTTGACTTGAATCACCGGCATTGCATTATTTTGAAAGAAGAAAGCTCCTACACTTATGGCTGCTATTAATACTGTCAGTGGTCTCATGATGTGTATCAGTGAAACGCCTGCTGATTTCATTGCCAATAGTTCTAATCGTTCTCCTAGATTACCGAATGTCATCAGTGACGCCAATAAAATGGCTAGAGGTAATGCCATCGGAATCAGAAACAATGCCGCGTACAAAAACATTTCACCCAAGACTGGTAATCCCAATCCTTTGCCCACCATGTCGTCTATATATCTCCAAATGAATTGCATCAGCACAATGAAGAGGCATATGCCGAAGGTCATTAGGAACAACGGCAGGAATGTTTGTAACATGAATGTATATAAGCGCTTTATTCTTCGCATCTTTTATCGCATTGGCGGAGCAAAAGTACTGCAAAAAATGATAGGAACCATATAGATTTCAGGAAAACTGCTAAATTCCTAGCGTACGTTTCAATTCTTCAATTTGTGTATCCCATAATTCTATAGAATCTTTTTTTTCTTCGGGTTCTGCGAAGTCTGTTATTTCAAGACTTGTTGTGTCTGTAAGTTCTAATGTATGTATCCTGAATTCAAAATATGCATTTTCTTCATCCTCTATCCAATGAAACCTAATCATTTCTTCTGTTTTACTTGTGACTACTATCGCTTGTTGTTCCTCTTTGTTCCATCTGAATGTGTAGACATTGTCATTTATATTGACACTGTCAGCGAACCAAGTAGCTAAACCAATCGGGGTTGTGATATGGTTCCAAAGGCTTTTTCTCGAAACCTGATCGAGAAAATATTCAATATGAAATTTCTCCTGTGTCATTTTTCATTGCATTTCCCGAAAGATACAATATTATTGTATATACTCCAAATCTTTGTTCGTAAATATTCTTAGCCTTTTCCCATTTTCGATTTTTATTAGCTTCTTTTTTTGTCAAAGTATTGCATAGTATAAAAATTTGCTCTACTTTTGCACCGTCAATTCAAAAGCATTTGAGTTGTATGATGGCGAGATAGCTCAGCTGGTTAGAGCGCATGATTCATAATCATGAGGTCCCCGGTTCAATCCCGGGCCTCGCTACAAATTAGAGATTCGTGTCATGGACGCGGATCTTTTTTTATTTCTCATTGTTTGCTATTTAATTTTTTGCTTTTCTCTTTTAAATGAAAAGTCCGCAATGTTTTCATCTTTCGATGTCGACATTTCGGACTTTTATAATAATTATGTAACCTCACGGTTATATTAATTAGGTTTGTCTGTAGAATTATTAGGGATTTCTACAAACAGAGTATAGGGTAAAATTTTACAAATTGTATAGTGTTTATTCTGATACAAAGGTAATTTATTTATCATTCGCCTACTATTTTTCTTCTATCAACTATCAGTTGTAATTCTATCAATCATAATATGTAAAACTATCACATACGTTTTAAAACTATCTACCTAATCCTTTGAATATATATTAACATATGTAATAGTGTCACAAACGGTGGTAAACATATCATCAAGGTTCGGATATTTTCAATTAAAAAACGCACATCCGAAAATTTTCGAATGTGCGTAAGTACATAAAGAGGGTTTTAAAAATTATCCAACTTCAACAATTTGACTTACTGAATTCCAGTTTGCAACATAAAGATTGCTATTTTGTCTTGTAAAGTCAAATGTTGCTATAGTCTTTTCTCCTGCATTTACAGACACGATTTCTGTATTTTGGAGATTTTTGCTTGAAAGGATCGTATTTCCATTCTTAACGAGTTCTATCGTAATATTTGAAGAAGGTATGATAAAGAATGTACCTGAAACTACACATCCGTTATCTCCAACTTTTGCTGGAACGACAAATTCTATATCATTTCCTGTCAATTCGCCATTTGCGTTATATGAACATTTTGTGCTTTTTATTTTGTATGTATATGTTGCGTTAGTATCATTGATTGAGGTTGCTACATTTTTTGTAAGAATTGCCATTGATGCAACTTTGCTTTCTATCTTAAGTTCTTGTGTTTGAGCTTTTGTTGTTGCATTCTTGTAGATTACGGTTTTTCCATAAAACATATCTGTTGGTTGATTGCTAGCAATCCCATTTTCATTATTTATGCTTACTTTCAGATCGCTTAAAATATTTGCCTTGCTCATTGAGCTTATGTTTTCTTTATCGGAAGATATCCCTGACCATACAGCTACAGTTATTTTCTTTGAATTTGGGCAGTTTATAGCTATTGGTTTTGCTTCTAATAAATATGATTTATCCACTGTCATTTGTGTATAGAAGTTATCATTTTCGTCAAAAACATAGAGTGATGCATTTCCAACTCTCCCCTGTGATGTTACATCTTCACTTCCAGAATAAGCCTTTAGTGTAATGTAAAATGGTACGTCTGTACTTAATGGAATTTTTTCGTCGATGATTGAATCACCTTCTGCAGAACCACAACTTGATAATGCAATGGTTGTAATCAATGTGAATAATGTTACGAACCAATTTGTTGAATTTAAATTTAATGTCTTCATAATTTTACCCTTTCTTTATGTACTAATTAAACCCTAAAAATGATTAACCCTAAAAATTAAAACCCTATACTCTATTTTCGAAACCCTTTATCTTTACCCTTATACTCTGTGTAGAAATCTTTTTTTTTGAGACCTTCACTTTGTACCTTGTCTTATTTTTATTACGTTACAAAGATAATGTTGTTTATATCAGTTTCCAAATTATTTTGGCTAATAAAAGTTAAACCAATCAAAATAATTAGTGAAACTATCAAAATAGTTTGTAAACCTATCTCAATGCGCTGTAAAGATATCATTATTTTTCGAATTTTCCTAATTGTATTGATAAAAATATCATGTTCGATTGTAAAAGTATCATTTCATTCATTTCTGCATCTTTTTTTAATTTGGTCTCTATTTTCTAAAAAAAATGGCGTACACGCGGAACGATCCGGATGCACGCCTATGCATATTAAAAATTGAGGGTCAAATTAATTACTAACCTAAAACACTTTGTGTGAGTCAAGCTTTAATTTACCTAACTCATGTACGTATTATGTATGAAAGATGTATTTATTTTCTTATGTTTGTTTTTTCTACTGATGCAGGTATAGATGCTAATTTTTCATTATATCCAGCTGCAATCATGTGAGATAGTTTTTCTTCATTATCTTTTTTACTAGTCATCACCACTACGTGGATTGTATTTGCACTGTTTGCATCTATATATGCATTTTTTATCTCTTGAAGCGCTTTACTTGTTTCAAGAGATGCTAGCTTATAATTTTTAATGCTTGCATTTCCTATGCTGTAGCTTAGCCCTATTATCCCTATTGCTATAATACAAACAGCATTTGGAATTAGTTTGATAAGTCTTTTACCTTTTTTCATACCCTAAATTTTTAATTTACCCTATAAATAACCCTATACTCTGGAAGAAACCCTAATAGCTTATCGCTTAAACACTATCTCCCTTTTTTATACACTGCAAATATACATATAATTCTCTCCATTATATCATTTTCTCATACAATTAATGTTAAAACAATCACAATAGGTTGTAAAAATATCAATATCAGCTCTATTTCTATCTCATTGTATTGATAAAACTATCATATCATGAGTTTTGTTCTCACTTTTACTCAGTTTATTTTATTTGATCTTGATTATTTTCCTGTTATACTACCTTATCACTGTTATATATATAATGTACGCGTACATTATATTTATTGTCTATAACTAATATTGTTCTTTATGAGTGATATTTGTATCTTTTCTCATGTAAACTGATATATTTACCGCTGCTGTATGCCTATTACATTTCCACCTATATAGGTAAATGTATTAAAAACATAGGCGTAAATGTCAAAATAGTATCAACTCACATGCTTTTTCTGATACTTTTTTGTCAAACTTCAAAAAATCTCGTTTGATAGTCAAAATTATCTCATATTTTTATACATCTGAATAATTTTATGTGCATCTTTGTAATTGTAAAGATTAGAATTTAAGAGTTTCGATACAAACTCTCGTTTTTGGGGGAATTTGATTTTATTTTAATGCATATTATTAAAGTTATGGGTATTTCGAACAAGATCATACGAGGTGCATTGTTATTATGTTGCATGGCAATAAGTAATAATCTGATGGCGGCCAACGAAAGTAGCTCAATGGGTATGTTAACTGCAATTGTAGCTATTATTTTAGTTTTGGTTGTGTTAGTTGTTGGATTTATTTATATCCGTACGTTGCATAATAATATTTCTATTCACTCAAATCAAATTTTCCACGAGAATCAGCTTCTCGCTGAGAAAAATAATGAAATAGACAAACAGTTCAAAGCTGCTGTTGCTGCAAATGTCTCTTTGCAGGAACAGTATAAACAAGATCTGAATAGAATTGGTTCTATGCAATCTCGCATTGACGAACTTCAGGAGTCCAATTCTGAATTATCGAAGAAGGCCAGTGATCAGGAAGTGGCTATTTCCACTCTTAATTCAAATAAGGCGAACATGGAGCAGCTTCTTCTTCATAAGATCAAAGAGAATGATTCCATTCAGCGTGATGCTGCTGAAAAATTGGCAGCTGCCGAACTTCGTCTCAAAGATGCAGCAACTATTCATGATAGTTTCTTTGTCGATACGATTCATGAAATGCGTACACCCTTGTCTTTGGTATTAGGTTCGTTAGCTCTTTGTGTTCAGAATGATGATCCCGCTAATGACATGTCCACTCAACTTCTTTCTGCATATCGTAATGCTTTATCTTTACAGGATTTAGCTGATCAGCTTATTGGTCTCCAGAAGATTAATGAGACCACCGACTATCTTCGTATTGCACGTTATGATATTGTTGAGATCACGCGTCAGATTAGTGATATCTTTGTTGATTGGCAAGTGATGAATAATATTGACTTCCATATTGAAGCTCAAAATCCTGCTTTATGGGTATGGATTGATCGCCGTAAGATGGAATTCTCATTACGTATGTTGCTTACCAATGCATTCAAGAATACTTTTGCATATGGCAAAGTGAGTGTCGATATTTCAGTTATCCAGGAGAGTGGTGTTTCTTATTGTGCTTTAGCTGTTAAAGACGAAGGATTGGACGAAAGCAAATCGGTCCGTCGCGGTTTGAAGCAGGTCGAAGATATGGCATCTGCTATGGGCGGTATGTTCCGCAATACGAATGATAACGAATGCTCTATATATACATTATATATTAAGTTAGGCAAACAGCACCTGATGGATCGTCGAGTAGAGTTTATCGAACCTGAAGGCGATTTAGTCAAACTTAATGCGCGTCAGAAGGAAGAAATCGCAGAGTTGATCCAGGTTACGCCCCAGAAGAAAGTTACGGGTAAAAAGTTGCTTGTTGTTGATGACAGTGATCAGATTCGTTGGTTCCTGAAACACGTTTTCAGTAAAGAATATGAGATTCTTGAGGCGCGTGATGGAGCTGAAGGTGTAGAAGTTGCCAAGCGTGAGGAACCCGATGTTGTTCTTTGTGATGTAATGATGCCAGTAAAAGATGGTTTTACTGCATGCCGCGAGATAAAATCTGTTCCAGAACTGGCGCAGACGCCGGTAGTGATGTTGACTGCCAAGGTCGAGAGTGAAGACGTATTGAAAGGACTTGAAGCCGGTGCCGATGATTATATTACGAAGCCATTCGATATTGAAATACTTCGCAGTAAGATTAATGGTCTGATGAAACGTCATGATGGCATGAAGCGTTACTTCATGAATGTTAAACCATCGAATGGAGATGGTTCAGCTGTAGATGAAAATAAGAGTGCCATACCTGACAATCCATTTATGGATGCTGTGGTTAAGAATATAGAGAAGCATTTGGATGACTCCACCTTTGAAGCAAAGGTCCTTGCTGACCATCTGAATATGAGTCTCCCGACGCTCTATCGAAAGATCAAACAATATTCTGATCTGAGTATTTTGGAGCTTACGCGTAATATTCGCTTAAAGAAAGCTGCCGAGTTGTTAGCCTCTCAGCGTTACTCCGTACAGGAGGTTGCGGAGATGGTAGGTTTCAACGATACAGCTACGTTCCGCAAGCGATTCACCGAACAATACGGGACAACGCCATCGCAATATGGAGTTCCGAATTGATAAAAATATAAATTTTTGATATTGACAATAGAGATTTGTCAAGTTTAGTATAGCGTCAATTATATCGAAAATCATGGGTAACCATATCAAAACTGTTAATTGAAAAATCGCAGATATGGCTTGAATCCAAGGAATTAAGAAGGTTGACTGAAAATGTTGAGGATTGAGGGTAAGTATAGGGGAAATGAAAAGCTTCTCAAAAGCAGTTGTAAATTTATCAAAATGAGGGTTTAGAGATTTACCGATAACAATTGAGAGTTGTGCCTCTAACATGAACCACAAAATCATTCTAATTTTGTTCCGTCAATTAAAAGACAGGCAAAAATGAATAACGATGATGAACAGTTCGCAAGAACGGATGGAAGAAAATGTGGAAGAACTCACTTTAATTCTTCTATATGTATAGGGTAGAGATAAATTAACGACAATATATAATGAATTTATTAACAATTTAAAATTTTTTGAATATGAAACTGAGAAATTTAATGTATGCGACTATGATCGCATGTGCATTCGCATCTTGCTCTAAGGATGACGAAGTGATTAACAATGGCGGGGAAACCGCAAAAACTGATGCTAAACTTAATGTAAAGTTTGAAATTCCAGCTGTAACGAAAGCTGTTGCTGAAGGCAGTGATTCAAACATCCAGTCATTAACTGTTTATGTATTTAACGCTGATGGTACATCTTTGGAAGCAACTGGTAGTATGACATCAACCAATAAGTCAGAAAATATTGCCGTTTCTGCTGGTACAAAGAAAGTTGTTATTGTTGCTAATGCTGCTAAGAGTTCAGCAGCAACTCTCGCTGATCTTTATGTTGACACAGAAGCTACAACTCTTGCAGGTGAAACAACAACAAATCTTTCTATGAACAGTAAGACTTTTACAGTTGCTGTAGTTGCAGGTAAAACTAATTATTTAGGATATACTGCTACAGAGGCAGCTAATGGTGTAGCATTGGTTCCGAGCGAAGGTACATTAAATGAACAACCAGTCCTTCTTTATCGTAATGTAGCAAAGATTGTTTTGTCAAGCATAACTTGTAATACAAACGATAATAGTGGCTCAACTTCACTTAAATATCCGAATGCTAAGTTACAGGTTGAACAGGCTTTTATTCTTCATGGAAATACAATGACTAAGTTGATTGGTGGTGCAACTGCATGGTCTTCAACGGAAGTTACTCCTGCTGCTTGGTTTAATGGTGTTGCTAATGATACATATGCTGCATGGGTTACTACTGTTGTAGCTTCTAAACAAACACCTAAGCAAAACTATATTACTGAAGGTTATTCTGCAAACGACAGCTATTATGGTTCTCCTTTGTCAGCATTTACTTTAGCTAATGGAGCTACATCTACAGCAGATCAGGTTAAGGCTGCTCAGTTCTATGCATACGAAAATACAAATGCTACGCCTAGTACATTGTTAGTTGTAGCTGCAAGATTTGGTTATGGTGCAACTGAAGCTGCTGCTACTCCTGCAAACTTCCCGGTTAGATATTATTCAGTAGCTATTGGTAAGGATAATGTAGCAACTGCTGATGCTTCTAAATCATTAGCTGATCAAAATAATACAACAGTTACACGTACAGTAAATGGCGTTCTTCGTAACCTTCAATATAATGTTGCTTTGACTGTTAAAGGTCCTGGTTATGAAACTCCGTTTGGTCCAGATAACAATGCTGATACATATTTGAATGTTAAGGTTCAGGTTGTACCTTTCGGGACAGTTACTCAGTCTTCAGTTATTGAATAATATCCAATCCATATAAAAGGTCTCCGGCTTAGTCCGGAGGCTTTTTTAATTCTTCAAGCCTCCGTAAGGGAGATACAAAATTCTAATAATTAACATATTTAAAAGCTTGTAAATTCCAAATAATCGAATTTCAAGCGAACTTTTCAAAGCTTTTCCAACAGTGAAAGCTTATTTTTATATTTAGCACTTATCTTTGATGGAAGATAAGGAAAAGATAGAGAAATGCATCTAAAATACTAAATTAGTGGTATAAATAACAGATTGCAATGTAATTCTATCAATTAAGGCTTTTGTTAGATGCATCAATAATTTAGATAGCTATACCGATTAGCCATTTCAGTAGTACAAACTACTTTTGCAATAGAATAAAAACGAAAAAAATATATATCTATGAAACTGAAGATTTCTTGCATAGCAATATTGATGGCGTTGGCTTTCTTTTCTTGTTCCAGTGACGATAGCAATGGTTCAGGAAAGAATGAGATTGTGTATGATGCTACGCTGGCATTAGCAGTCAATCACGATACTCAGGCAACGACTAAGGCTGAAGGCGATGGATCTACTGTGACAAACGGGAATGATTTCATTCAGAAATTGTCTATAGCTGTTTTCCAAAATGACGTCTTGGTTCAGTACAAAGATACTACTAGTACTGCCGGTGTTTATGAGATTCGCGAAGTGAAAGTTCCAGCTGGCGTTGTTAAAGTCGTTTTGTTCGCTAATGCGAACATTATAAGTGGTACTGTCGGTACGACAACATATGCGGACTTCATAAATCAGAAGTTATCATTGTCTAATGAAATCAATGGGAGTTTGGCTATGACCAGTGGTGTTATAGATGAAACGTTACGTGCAGGGCACAATTATATTGGCTATGCAAGTACGACTGGTTCTATTAGTGTCGATCACAATGGAACAGCAATTCCAGGTTATGAGTTGACAGGATCAAAAATCAGTATGTACCGTTACATTTCTCAAGTAGAGTTGACGAAAATTATTCTTGACCCGTCAGACTTATACAAAGCAGATATAACAGCTGCTTCTTTTGAAGTGGATTCTTTATTTTTTGCTAGTGTAAAGAGTTCAGCAAATATTGTTGCCACAAGCAACAGTTATGAGGATGCAAGTGCGGCATTCTGGAATGGCGCTTATTCTTCAGTAGCTGGTTCAATGAAGGCGGATGTAGCAGGAACGGATAAATCATTCTTATTGTATGATTTCACTCAGAATTGGACAACTGCTGCTTTGCAGTCTCTTTATAGTTTTGATAATAAGTTGCGTTTTACAAGTACGCGTGCTATTGATAAGAACATAACGTTGAGTTGGACCGGTACTGCTGTTTCTAAATCTGCAACAGACGAGTTCTTGGGAAGTTATGCTTATGTATATGAAAATACCAATACAACCAGTCCCACATTGTTGGTTGTTAAAGGCAAATATTCTTATACTTTAAAAGCTGGAGGAGCAACCATTACTTTGCCAAATCGTTATTATGCTGTTATAGTGAATGATCCAGCTAGTACAAATCGCGAATATTCAGGAACGACAAAGCATGATTATATTCAGCACAACAACATTTACAAAATTCAATTGACTATAGCAGGACCTGGTTCCGACAAACCATTTGATCCGCTGCCATCTGCTGCAATCAATGCTAAGGTTACAGTTGAGAAGTGGAAAGTGGTTAACATGACTCCTGATGTTGATTGATCATTGTATAGATAATAGGGAAAACGAAAAATATTAGGTATTATGAAACATATATCATTACTTAAACAGTCTCTTCTATTGGTAGCTGCAGCATTCATCGCAATGTTCACCGGTTGTATCAATGAAGATTTGGGCGAATGTAGCAAACTGACGATACAGGTTCAGAATGCGGCAGGCGAAGACATCACCAACTTGGGTATGGTGGAAGGTGCAACTCTTTATTTCTTCGACAGTAGTAATAATCTGGTCGAGAAACGTATCGTGGATAAGAACTTTATCCTCAATCATACAATTGTTGACTTGAGTAATTACAACGACAATACCAAACTGCATATCGTTGCTTGGGCGAATATGAAAGGCGATAATCAGACAATCACAGATCCTAAATCTTTGACAGACCTTTCGCTTTCATTAAAGAGCGCCAATGGCTATGCTCTTTCACCGGATAGTCTTTATTATGGTAACAAAGACGTTATAAGTCGTGGAAGTGGTGTCGTTGTTTCTAATACGAAAACAGATAGATATATTCCTGTAAAGATTAAAACCGGTTCGCTTTCAATCAAGACATCGGGATTGCAGAATGCAGTTCGCTTCTATGGTTTGAAGAGTGCAACAGATTTCAATTATTATATGACACGTACTTTGAATACCTATGATTACGCTGGAACACAGACGGGTGAGAACGTTAGTTATAATCCTGCTGGCGAATATGATGCTTCGTATGAATGGGAGACACAAGGCGTTCAAGATCAATATTCGAAAGGCGGAAAACAGAATGTTTTTGCCGGAACGAATTTGGGCGTGAATTTAAAGAGTACAACAGGTTCGCTCAATGCTCAGGTTACTGAGGCGTTGAATGTCGAAACCGGTAAAATGGAACCACTGAAGGTTAATGAAGGTGGTCGTCTGGATGTACTGATTGAGTTTGGTGTGGATGGCACAATTTCTGCAAAGATGCGTATCACACCGTGGGGAGTTGTAAATGATGGCATAGTATTTTAATCGATAAAAAATAGAGTCATGAAAATAAGAAATATATTGATTGCAGGTTTATCGCTTCTGGCTGTAGTAGGCTGTTCTAAGGATGATAATGATGGGAACGGCAATAGCAACAACCCGACTGAGATGAAGTCTGCCTCCTTGAATATAACGGTTAAAGCTTCTGGTCCGACATCAACCAAAGCTGATGATGATGATCCGAATGCTTTGGAGGGAGAAAGAAATATTAATAACATTCAGGTTATTACATTCTCAAACGACGGTTCTCAAAAATTAGCTGATCCTTTTTCATCAACGAGTGTATCTTCTGTTGGTGGTGAGATTACCGTTACAGGTATTCCAACCAAGGCAACGAAAGCTATGATTGCGATTGTAGCTAATGCTCCTGTTGGAATTTTTAGTGATGTTACTTCTTATACTGAATTCAAGACGAAATTAGCTCAGTTGTCAGATCAAAAACAAACGAACTTGACAATGAGTGCTCAGATCATTACTGCAACTGCATCATTAACCAGTGGTGAAAATTATCTGGGATACACTGGTCAGACGAATATCAACAATATAAGTACACCAATCGAGTTGACTCGTTTGGCAGCACGTATCGAATTGGTCAGTGCTACTACCAATTTTGCAACGAAAACTTCTTTGGATGGTCGTACTGTCCGTATCAATAGTATCCAGATTGTGAATCAAAAGACGGCTTCACTTTTTGCTAGTACAATGTATTGGGGACCTGTTTTGGTTGCCGACAATTATAGCGATGCTGATGTTAATACATTTACCGATTTAACGTTCAATGCAAACAATCCGTTAGCAACAACCGTATATCGTCATTATGTTATGGAGAATACCGATTTGAATAATCCGTTATTCGATTCAACAAAGCCGACGCAGGTTATTGTCAGTGCTACATTACTAGCGACGAATGATTATCAAGCTGAGACAAAATCTTTTATCGCCACTATCAATCCGAATGGATTATTACAGCCTTGGAAGCATAATTATGTAAAGCGTAATTATATTTATCGTTTAGGATTCACATTCGGTCCTAATAGTTTTACAGGAATACCGAATACAGAACCTATCGTTCCTCCGACACCTCCGGAACCACCAATTCCTGCTGAAACAGGTGACTTAGATGTTCAGGTACAAGTTGTTGGATGGGGACCGGTTAATCAGAATTTAGTTATAGAATAATAGGGTAAAGAATAATATTAGAAACAATTTAAATTTATACAAAATGAAACTTAAGTATTTATTATTAGCAACATTAGCAACAGCAGGATTTATGTCTTGCTCACAGGATGACAAAGTCGATCCTAATGCTACTTATGATGCATCAGTAACCGTATCTGTTGCTCCTTCTTCAGAAACGACAACAAAGGCTTCTACTGAAGCTGGTACAGAAGCCGGTACTGCAGGTGAACAAAAGGTAAACACTTTAACTGCATTTGTTTTTAGCGATGCAGGTAGTCTTGTTGCTGTAAAAGATACAGCAAATGCTAAAGAAATTAAGGGTATTGTTGTAAAAGCAACAACAGCAGGTACTGCATATAAGTTGTTTTTAGTAGCCAATCTGCATGATGCTTCATTGAAGAATATTACATCTTTGTCAGGATTGCAGTCTGCTATTGCTGATTTGACTAAAGAGGAAGAGTCATCGTTGACAATGACAAGTGAAGTCCTTAATATTACTGTTAAAGGTGTAGAGGGCGAACGTCTCTGTCAGAATTATGTTATCAATCCTACTGGATCAATAAAAATTGATGCTGAAGGTTTGAGGGATTATGATGCATTAACAGATGCTAGTATGATTCCTATTACACGTCTTGTAGCTCGCGTTCAGTTGGATAAATTGACAGTCTCTTTTGTTGGTGGAAACTTGGAAGGTGCTTCATTCCGTTTGGATTCAGCATACTTGGTTAATGTAAAACCACAATCTTTATATGTTGGCACTGATTTGACAACAGGTAGCCAATATTGGAATGCAACGGGATCTTTCACGGTAATTGATAAATTAATAAGCCCGACTGCAACAGCTAAAGCTGCTCCTTATCTGATAACTCCAAAGATTACTCTTGTTTCTGGGACATCTAACAATAGTAAAGATTTTACTACTTCAGATTCTTATTTAAAAGCTTATATGTTTGAAAATCATATCGCTGAAGTATCAGGTAAAACATATAATACTCGTTTGATTTTGAAGGGTGAAATTATCTTGAAGACCGATCAGTCATTGGGAACAAGCTATTATCATATTACCATTGCCGGTCCGAATAATAGTTACTATGTTGTTCGTAACACAATCTATAAGATAGAAGTTACTATCACTGGTACTGGTTCACCTAATGAAGATAAGAAATCTGATTTGAATGCAGCTATCAATGCTAAGGTAACAGTTGTTCCTTGGAATGTAGTTAAACAGACAGAGAACGACGCAAATTAATTTGAAATAATCAGCTGTCAAATAGGGCTAGAATCTATGAAAGCAGCGAAAGAAAATAAGGGAATTTACTCAATCCCACAATTTTCCCGAGCTTTACAAAGTAAAGTCTTTAGAATTTAAAGAAAGCCTGATACATTATTATGTATCGGGATTTCTTATTTTGTGGACAAGGCTATTACTCTCGGTAAAAAAGGTATCTCTATCAATTTGATAAGGTGCTACTTTTACCCCTTAAACTTGAAAGTTGTGCCTATCGTTGTATATAATGAATGTGTATACTTTTGTTTTCGTAAATCAAATTGGAAAAAATTCATTCATTATGAAACTAAGAAATATACTTTCAATTTTAGGGACGATGTTCATCTTAGCTGCATGTTCATCCGAGAACGACACGATTAATGGTGATATAAACGCTGCTCTTGATTCAAATTCAAGTAAAAGTGCTGCAATCGCCATGAAAGTTATGCTTAACAACAGTTTAACTACGAAAGCAACCGAGTCAGTTGTTGTAGGCGGTGATACAACCATAGCTGCAACTGAGACAATCAGTAAGGTTTCAATGTTGTTAATAGCAAGTGATGGTAATGTTATTGCTGCAAAGGATGGCGTAACATTGAATGCTACAACTGGTATCACAAACGAAACATTTGTTGTTAAATCGCAGAGCGGTTTGAAAGTTGCTATTATTGCGAACAGTAGTGTCGCTTTTGCCGCTTGCAAAACGTTGGCAGAAGTAAATGCCAAAGTTCAGTCTTCTGCTGATTTGGCAACATTTGTAAAATACGGAATCGCAGACGTAACAATTACAAAAGAGTATGCTTCACCTACTGATGCTATTGCAAATCCGAATACAGTTGAAGTTCCGGTTCATCAGTTAGCTGCTCGCGTAGAGTTATATTCATTTACTGTTGCTGATAACGCATTTACTTTCGGAAATACAAAACCTGCACCCGTTGTCATTGAGACTGTCACATTGAAAAATGTAAAAAATAGCTGTTTGACACTCGCTTCAGGTAACGAAGTCGATGAGGCAGCAAATGCAGGTTTAAGTTGGGCAAGTATCGGTGGTGGAATTACTGTATTTAACGGAACATCAAATGTTGGAATTGACAATAAACCCTATTTCTACACATTCCCAAGCAAAGTAACTGATGATAGCGCAGTAGCAATGTACATTAAGTTCAAAGTTGGTGGAAATGTAGTTGAAAGGACGTATAAGATTCAACACGTTAAAGGTGCACCGAGTGTGAAATCCGGATATGTTTATCGTTTGAACATAAATCTGACGAAAGCAACAAGCGATGATATTCTGTTTGAAGTTAAGTGCTACACACTTGATTGGACATACAAACTGGTGAATGTAACATTAACTGAAGAATAAGTTTAACGGGTAAAATATATAAGTTATGAAACTGAATAAAATATTACTTGGATTAACGGTATGTGCAGGATTATTTACTGCATGTACATCCGAAGAGCTTGTGAACGGCACTCCTGAAGGAGAAGCAACAACGTTCTCTATCAAGATTGCAAGTAGTGATGCTGCAACAAAAGCTATTGCAACAAATTATAAATATGCAACCGATGATGAGATTAATGTTAATAATGTTATGGTTGCTGTTTTTAAAGCAAATGGGACATCCGTTGGAGACTTGGTGAGCGGACCGACAACGGTAAGCTCATCGAATTTGACGTTAACTACTTCTTCTGATGGTAAGAAAGCATATGAAATTACAAATTTGGTTGGTAAAACCGGAAGTGCATATATTTTGGTTATTGCCAATTCTTCTGCTGATTATTCTGCATGTAAATCATATTCTGATTTTGCTGAGGTAACCGCAAGTGTCCAAGATGGTAAATCTTTTGTAAGTAATAATTTGGTTAAAGTCGGCATCCAGAAAGAAAATTTGTCACCGGCAACTACAAAATCTATTTATGAAGTTCCTATGAACCAGGTTGCTGCTCGTATAGATTTGAAACTTAATCCTGCTGACGGTTTGACTTATCAGTTTAATAAGGTGACAGTGGCAAATATCAATACTAAATCAGATATATTGATCAACGGTACAAATACTCAGGATGCAACGGTGGCTACAACAGTATTCAATCTGACAGCTGCTGCTGATACATTCAGTTTCTATACTTTTGAAAATCCAATTTCAACTAAACGTATCAAAGTGTCTTTTGAAGGTACGCTGACTGAAACTGCTACAAATAATGTAACAGCGAACAAGGTCTACAGTTTCACTTTTAATGAAAACATATTACATGGTTATGTATATGATGTCAAAGGTACATTAGATGCATCAACACGTAAGATGAACTTTACTTGGAATTTGTTGGCATGGGGCGGTTCTAGAGAAACTGAAGCAAATATCCAGCAGGCAAAGTATTTGGTTGTAAAGGATCTGAATATTGTAATGCCTAATGAGAATACTTTTACAACAACATTTGCTTCGTCTTCTCCGATAAAGTCTATTTCGAATTTGACAGTAAAGAATGGTTCTACAAGTGCAAATACAGTATCTAATACATCTATCACTTATGATCAAAATGTAAATAATGGCAATATCACTATTACCAGTCGAATTCCTATAAATTTTGTCCCTGATACGATTACATTTACTGTTACGAATAATGATAATCTTTCTCAAAATGTTGTAGTAGTTCAATATCCTCCATTATATATTTATTCTTACATTTCAATTAAGAAAGTTGATGCAGGAAGTGGTCAAAAGAATGCTAATATGTATAATTTTGAATGCTTAGTGGCTGATTTTTCAAATCTTCAAGACCCTACTGATGTTAATGAATACTGGAGAGGTATACCTGATTTTTATAATAGTGGATATTATACTCATAAAAAGGGAACGGAAGAAAGCCGTTTAAATCAAGGCCATGAGTGGGCATCATTTTTAAGAGACAATGCAGTATTAGGCTATCCTGAATTAGAAAGTGTGAGTGATTTGAATTACACTGATAAACATGGAACTGAATATGATAAGGCTTTAGGAACAGTCTATTGTACAAAAGAAGGTGCAGAGAATAATTATCGTATTTCTCCTCATTTTGTTTTGGCTTCTCAAGCTGGAGCTACGAGTGGAATGATTGACTATACTCTCCCTAAAGCTTTTTGTGCAGGATATAGTGAGGATGGTTCTAATGGCAGTTTTAAAACTAGTCCTGGTGAATGGCGAGTTCCAACAAAGGCTGAGCTTTATTTGATTGATGTTTTGCAGAACACTACTGATTGTGATGTTAAATATATTTTGGAGGGAGGTTATTATCATCATGCTTTACCTGGTCTAGCTGAATTTATAGATCCTCGTATATATGATAATATTTATGCTGTACGATGCGTTCACGATGTTAAATAATAAGGGTAAACGAAAAAATATAAGGAAGATGAAAAAGATAGAATACATATTTTCGGCAATGCTACTGGCATTCTTAGGAGGATGTACAGCAGACGGTTTGGATCAGAATCCAGAGACGAAAGATGGGTATGTCAACATGAACTTTACCCTTACAGATATTCCGTATACAACCGTAGAAACAAAAGCTGGCGGTGAAACGGCTGTAGGAAGTTTGTCTTTATTGACATTCGATGCCAGTGGAAACTTTATTGAACGAGTGAATGCTTCTTCGATAATTACAACATCTACTGATGAGACGACCGGTTCTGCATCAGGTACAGCTTCTGCTACTGTTTCTAAGGATACGAAGATTATTCATGTCATAGCGAACTATGACTGGACAGATAATACAGTTACACTTACTAAAGGTGCAAGTGAAACGACCTTGATTCCTCAACTCGAATCATCTGCTAAATATTTGGCATGGGGACGTGTTGCAGTATCTAGTTTGAGTAATGTTACAGTAGATATGACTCGTAATTATGCAAAAGTGACGGTTGAATCTAAAGCTTCGAACTTTACTGTTGCAGGCTTTGCGTTAGGTAACTATGTTAGCAAAGGAAAGATTGCTACTTATGGTGAAGGAACTGCTTTTGCTGATGTAGTAAATGCTATTTCGCCGGCAGCTAATTATGAAAACTATTTGACTAATCAAACGGATGCTGATGTAAGTACAACTCCTAAGTATATGTCTGAATATGCTAATCCTTCAGGAAATCAGTCATTTGTTATTGTTAAGAATAGTGCAAACAAATATTTTAAGATTCAATTTCTTGATAAAGATAAAAAGCCTTATGTGATTGAGCGTAATTATATTTATAAGGTGATTATTAAAACATATGATAGCACCGTCAATGGAAGCGCTTCTTTTGCAGATGCCTTGAAAGCTGCACCATCGAATAATATTTATGCTGAGGTACTGAAAGAGTCTACAACAATTTCCGATGGAACGAATACATTGGTTGTTACTCCGTTGTTTAATATTTTGACAACTACTGGAACTGCTTATACGGCTACAGTAACTGTCAATGCAAATTACTTCTTGAATAACAATTCGAATAGTTCTGATTATAGTGCTATCTCTATTCAGAAGAGTAGTGATCCGAAAGGTTATCTGAATACGCTTCCAAGTACAACGACAGATGGTAAAATTAATGTTGTTGTGAATGTTCCGGCTTCAATTAGTAAACTAGACTCTGCTACATTTAGTGTAAGTGCAGGTGCTTTGAGCCGTACGGTTACTATTTATATCAGTAAGCAATATTTATTTACTGATGCTTCGGGATATAATTATACAGCTGTTGGAGATGAAGGCAATTTGACTTTTACTATTCCATCTGATTTCCCTGCAAATTTGTATCCTATAAAATGCAAAATTAAAGCAGAAGATTTAAACCCTGATAATACGGCTAATGGATTCCAGATGCTTATTGAGCAAGAAGGTGGTACCTATTATTACATATATAATGCTACTACTGCGGGTATAAAGACTATTAAATTCAAAACGACCCGTTCAACTGTAACGAATCCAACCGTCAGCAATGATTATTTTGCTACAGCTACGATGAAGATGACTTTTTTATCTCCAACAGTATTGAGTGGAACTGCCAAGTATGCTAAAAATGCAACAGATGCAGGCACTTCTTTTACGGGCACTATGTCTTATACACTTGATGGCGTAGAGCAATCGGCAATAAAAGTTTCAAATGGATCTTATAGCATAAGTATACCTTATGGCACTGCTGATAATGCAAGTGTCGTTTTATCATATACTTATAGGGGATTAACATTTTCTGCAACAACTACTGCAAAGAATTTGATTGATGCGAATGGGTCTGTTAAATTGATCCTTACAACTACAAAAGGAACATTTACTATAAGTGGAGAAATCAGTGGCGGCAGCCCATGGAGAAATTATACTATTTCTTATTATAATGCTGATAAGACGATAGATAGTACTTTCAATACTGACTATAACAGTAATTATAGTTTCACATTATCGAATGTAGATGTTTTGACTAATTTAACTTATTATTTTAAGGGTAGGAATACATGGACTGCTTCAAAATCCGTATATGATCTTGTCTTAAATGGAAATGTTACAATGGCTAAGCAATAATTATATTGTGATTTAATATTCATAAGTATTTTTGAACCCAGAGTCCTTTTTCTAATAAGGACTTTGGGTTTTGTGTTTGTTTTATTTGAATATTATGTAATCACTATAATCATTCGATAAAAAATTCATTTCAAAAAACTATATTTATTGGAATACTACTAGAACATTAGCAATATCCCAATAATTTTTAGCAAATCATTCTGCTAAGGTTGGGATATATCACTCTGTCTTAACCTAATTTCCACCCCTATCACTCAAAAACTCCTTTCCAATTATATCCACCATCAATTATAATATAATGAATGATTCGTTTGACATATGTCAAAATATAATTACACATGTGTTGAGTTATATTTCTTCGGATATCAAACGAATCATATAATCGGATGTATGGGAAGTTGCTTCCGATTGTAGAAACATTTTCATTTATATACAACATTCATTGATAATAGAAAGAACGAAAGCTATTCCATATAATCATTATATGCAGTAGCGATCGGCTTGCAGTCATTCACTTTTGATTGCTTTTCTTGCAGTCGGAAAGTAATAATGATTATCTTTGCAAGAAAGAGCATCAAAAACGCATAAACATTCAATCAGATGGCAAAGCTATACCCAATAGGCATACAGAATTTTGAGAAGATTCGGCGGGAGGGCTATTTCTATATAGACAAGACTGCTTTGGCCTATTCATTGGCGAAGACGGGAAGCTATTATTTTCTGAGTCGTCCTCGGCGTTTCGGAAAGAGTCTGCTTATCTCTACATTGGAAGCATACTTCGAAGGTAAGAAAGAACTGTTCGAAGGATTGGCCATCGAGAAACTTGAAAAGGACTGGACCAGATATCCGGTGCTGCATATTGATTTGAATGCTCGCAAATATGAAAATCTTGATTCACTAAAATCCGAGTTGAACAAACATCTTGAGATATGGGAGAAACAGTATGGCGACGAATATAAGGACCGAGCCTTGGAGGAACGCTTTTATCATGTCATCGCTAAAGCTTATGAAAAAACAGGCCGTCCGGTAGTCATCCTCGTCGACGAATATGACAAGCCGCTGCTTCAATCCATTGGCAATGAGAAACTGCAGACAGAATATCGGAATACATTGAAAGCTTTTTACGGTGTGCTGAAATCGATGGACGGCTTTATCAAGTTTGCATTGCTGACCGGTGTGACAAAGTTTGGTAAGGTCAGTGTATTCAGTGACCTGAACAATCTCGAGGATATTTCCATGCGGCGGAATTTCATAGAAATCTGTGGCATTACCGAAAAGGAAATACACGACAATCTGGAACCTGAACTGCATGATCTGGCTGATGCGCAGGAAATGACTTATGAAGAAGTCTGTCAGGAACTGAAAGATCGCTATGATGGCTATCATTTTAATTATAATACTGTCGGACTGTACAATCCGTTCAGTTTGTTGAATACATTCAAAGCATTAGAGTTCGGCGATTACTGGTTCGAAACGGGGACTCCCAGTTATCTGGTTGAACTTCTTAAGCGCGACCATTATGATCTCTATCGTATGGCGCATGAGAAGACTGATGCAGAAGTGCTGAACAGTATCGATTCGACGTCGCAGAATCCGATTCCGGTTATCTACCAGAGTGGTTATCTGACGATAAAGGATTATGATTCCCGCTTCGGCAATTATACACTTGGTTTTCCGAACAAAGAGGTGGAAGAGGGTTTTATAAGATATCTGCTGCCGTTCTATTCTCCTTATAAACAAAATGACTCGAACTTTCAGATTCCAAAATTTGTCAATGAAGTGGAGAGCGGAGAAGTCGACGCATTCTTCCGCCGTCTGCAAAGCTTCTTTGCAGATACGCCTTATGAGCTGGTGAAAGATTTGGAGCTGCATTACCAGAATGTGCTCTTCATTGTCTTCAAACTGATTGGGTTCTATGTCAAGGCAGAATATCATACTTCCGAAGGTCGCATCGATCTGCTGCTCCAGACGGACAAGTATATCTACATTATGGAATTCAAACTGGAAGGTACTGCCGAAGAAGCGCTCCAACAGATAGAAGACAAGCAATATGCATTGCCTTTCGCACATGACAATCGCAAACTCTTCAAGATCGGCGTGAACTTCAGCAACAAATCTCGCAATATCGAAAAATGGATCGTCCGGTAAGTGGATTCGGGACATCAAGTGATCTTGCGCAGAAGAGGTGCAAAAAGCCATCAATCATTTGAAGTATTAAGATAATAAGATAATCTAACAAAATAATATAATACTGACTATTATGGGAGAATTATAGCCTCTACCTTTGAGGGTATAATGTATAGTTCCTGTGTCAAATTTAATTTTAGATCAATGAAAGCACTTCTATTATGGGGGTTGTTGCTCTGTTGTAGCAGTTCTCTTTTCGCACAACAAAAGACTGCGGTTCAAGTACCACAAGGCTTGAATAAAATGGATTTCTTCTATGCAGGAGAGAGTAAGGCTTTAAGAATGTACGTGATCAAGAAAGGAAACGTCGTATGGAAATACGAAAATATGAAACCTGACCAGGGTGAGATCAGTGATGCCACTCTTATGAAGGACGGCAATACGCTGATTAGTAATTGGTTCAACCAGTGGAATGGCAATGTTGATAAAAATAACCCTCCGGTTCAAGCCATCGTGGTTTCGCCTGACAAAAAGATTTTGTATAAGATTTGTTCCTGGAGCAATCCTGATCTCGGACCTTCTACAATGATCCAGCCTTTGAATGAAACGGTGGATCGTACGAAATGCTTCTTTGGAAAATTCAAATAAGGAATATATTTATGGGCAATAGATTGATATGTTGTTTTTGGGTTCTGTTCTTTCTCCTTTCTGACGGTGCAAATAGTGTTGCATAGGAGCGTGTAGGTTTCTCCAACACTAAAGAACCATGGAAATATCTGTAAACGGCTTCTCCAAAGGATGTTGAGCGTTTGAATGCCGCTATACGTTGTGGAGATATTGTCTGGAATGCTGTACCTTATACGGTTGAGTCCGAAACGATGACGCAGGACTTGCTGAAAACAACGTTGCTTTTGTCCCGCAAACTCGATAAGATGTATGGAAAGCAGACTATTGCAGCGAAGATGACGGATGTGCCGGGACATACACGGAGTATTATCACTCCGGTCTGATTTATCAGACTTTCGACAGTCTCGATTTTGAACATTTTAAAGATAGTTATATCCGTCCCGGTTGTGGTTGGGGACAGACAGAGTTCGGGAAACCTGGACTTAGCAAATCCGGTGCTGTGGATGCTTCATTGAAAGCCAATGTAATCAATCAGATTACACGAAAAGAAAAACAAGGCGTGCGTATCATTTCCGAACTGGCATTCCCTGAACATGAAGGTGTTGATAAACGTATGTATCCTGAAAGAATGCAGGTGAATACCTTACTTTATCGAAGCGGCACGAAGGCCGATGTGGCTGTAACGATTTATAAAAAGCCTGCCGTTCGCCTTCCTGAGACTTACTGGTTATCGTTTAATGCCGATAATATCCGTTCCATCATTGCTGAAAAGGTGGGCGAACGTGTCGGAGCCAAGAAGCTTTTCTGGTCAATGTGGGCGAAGCAAGAGGTTTGGGATATTCCATCAATAAACCTGATATCAATGGCGGAATCCACTTCGATCTGAACAACAATTTATGGGACACGAATTTCTCCATGTGGAACGAAGGCTCGCTAACTTATCACTTCACAGTCGAGATGATGGGAAGATAATCGTAGCCATCTTCTATATTCTCTTAATTCTAAATTAATCCGCCTGACGATTCATTATTTGGAATAGAATATGTATCTTTCTTTACAGGGCAAAGTGCGTAATATTGCATTAAATGACCGTTAGGTATGGCTAAGATTGTCATGCTTTCGAAGTTCTTGGGTAAACGTGTAGCCGGATTACTCACTGCTGTGATATGCATCCTGATTATTCTGTCAATGAATCTATAAATTCCCCGAATCTTAGTATCTTCTCACTATGGGCTTTATTGAAAAGAAGATGTTCGAAATCTTTTTGTTTCTTTTTTAAGTCGATAGTTTTCAATAGTTCTGCTGTTGCATGTTTAAACTCTTGCAGGTTATGGACTCCACAGCGCTTAGAAAGAAAAACGTAATCGGGTTTTGTTTGTGATAATAAAAACATTAGATCATAAAAATCACGTCCTTTAGAGCGGGCCAACATGGCAGCAATTTTCATACTACATAATACTCCATCAGAAGGTACGGAAAATGGAAAGAAAAATCCGCAGCCTTTGATGTGGGTCAACACCTGTGGATAGGCAATGCCTTGATCTTGGCTTTTAACCTTTATCAAAAAACGTTCTTCTTTATAACCACTTATTTTTAAATTGAATAGGATTTCAGGAAAATAAATATTCCTTCGAAATGCTGTCAACTTTGAATTCTCTTTATCTTTAGTCTCTACTCTGAGTCCTGAACGGTCTAAGAATCGGATAACTTTATTTGTTATCTCAATGAATTCATCTTTCGACAGGTTTTTACAGTCAAAATCTAAATCTTCAGAAAAGCGGTCTATTCCTTTGATCAAACGTAAATTCGTGCCACCAATAAAAGTCATCTTCTCGATGGATGGAATAGAAGATAAGTAATCCAGAATCATCAACTGTAAATACTCTTTTAATAGATACTTATCAAAAATCGAGTTTCCACTGATTTGAGTCGGAAAATAGTTCTTTATTTGTTCAATTTGTATCATAAGTTATAAACATTAAGTAGTAGCTTCACTCGATGGTCAAGTGTTTTGCACTTATATTTAGCACAATACTCTATCAATAAGTCTTTGTTTAAATCTTCTTGCATGTAGTCTTCATCCAAACGGAGTTCTTCCATCTCTTGTTCGTTGTTATAGAATGGATAAAGGTATAATAAGTCGAGCAAGGCTTTTTCTGGAGTGGCAAATTGTATGGTGCGATGGTCTGCCATTGCTTTTAAATCATATCCAAACATTAGATTCTCTTTGATATTCTTGTAGGAATATTCACCGAAGTCGTTGTTGAAAGAGGCAGTTTTGAGAGAAGTGACACTGGTGATTTGCACTACAGATTCAGGAATCAATCCATAAAACGATAGCGCTGTATGTAGGCTGATATATGATGGGCGATAGATTCGATTAGCAAAATAAATAGAATAATCAGGCTTGTTCTTATATTCGGAAAAGGCAAATAACCCTTGTCGTAAGCGGATAATATACCCTTTTTTGATCCAATGTGTAAGATTGTTTCGGTCGAAATCTGGCTGCCAAGCATGTACTTGATATATATTAAAGCATGCCAGATCGAATAGTTTATCTTTGAAATCCAAATAGGTCATCTCCTGTTTTTATTTCTATTATGCTGCAAATATACTGCATTTTAGAAATAAAACAAAAATAATATTTGTATTTCTATTATTTACAAGCAGCTGTAGACCGGTTACTATCACTCTAATCTGTCAAATATTTTCAGTGGTAGTCATTTATACTACACTTTAACCACATTAGAATGATTCTCCAATCGCAAATATTTCGTCTTATGGGAGATTTGAAAGATTTTACTAAGCATATTTTTGATTATAAGTCTATTACGACGAAATGATGCGCACATATGTCAAATCCTTGAATTCATAATGCGCACATAGGTCAATTTAATGCGCACATAGTCCTAACGCCGGATGTGCTTGGAGCCTACTTTTGTAGAAACAAATATTTATAGGGAATAATTCTTTAGTATTAACCGGATCCCTCTTTGTAAGGATGGGAACCATAAAAAACAAATGAGTAATGAGAAAATTATTGAGATGTTTGATAGCAGCATTGCCTTTGCTTATGCTGGCTGGCTGTTATAACGACGACGACCTTCAGGAGCGTGTAGGAACGTTGGAAGAGAAGGTTGCTGCCCTGGAAGCATGGGAAGCCAATGTGAACACCAACATCAGTTCGCTGCAAACCATCGTCACTGCCCTGCAAAGCAGTGATTACATCACAGGAGTGACAAAGCTTGCCGACGGATCGGGTTATGAGATTACTTTCGCCAAACAGGGAAAGATCACTATCAAGAATGGTGAGAACGGCACCAATGGCAAAGATGGCGCATCTCCAGTTATAGGAGTGGCTCAGAATTCCGACGGTACTTATTATTGGACTGTAGACAACGGTGATGGTAAAGGACCGCAGCCTTTGACTGATGCCAAAGGCAACAAAATCACGGCTTCGGGCGTGAACGGAACCAATGCTATTGCACCGCAAGTGCGTATCAATACTACAACCAACTTATGGGAGATTTCTACCGACGGAGGAAATGCCTGGAAGTCCACAGGAGTGAAAGCAACTGGTGCTGACGGAGCAAAAGGAGCAACAGGTGCTACCGGCGCAACAGGTGCAGCAGGTGCTCCTGGTGCAACAGGAGCCAAAGGTGATACAGGCGATGCTGTGTTCGACAAAACTAATCCTGTAGTCGACAACGGCAACGGCACCATCACTTTCAAACTTGCTGACGGAACTTCATTTACTGTACCTAAGTATATGGATATGTCCGGAGAGATTACGATTGGTACTCCTTTGGACGGAGTTGTCTATGTTAACTATGGCGAAAACAAGCTGAATGTGAAAGTATCCGGAAACATCGGTGCCAATTATACCAGCATCAAGGCACAGTTCACCAGCAGTACTTATTCGGCAACCAAAATCTCTACACGTGGTGATGCTTCGGCAACCAATTGGTCCAACCTTACCGAAGTAACCAAACTCGAGAAACAGACCGACGGCACTTATCTGGTAACCATCGGCATTACCGCTCCTACTTCGACTATAGCAACCGACCGTACCGCCATTTTGGAAATCACTTTGATTGGCAATAACGGCACGCAAGTGACTACGGCACGCACGTTAAAACTCAATCCTTTCAAGGACAAGAACTTCTGTGCAAAACTGGGCGAAGAAGGTATGGCTACTACAGCAGGTGAAAATTATCCGCTTACTTTGGATGCCAATGGATATGTAGATATGCTCGATATCAATAATCTGGATAATTTCAGTGTTATCACGAAGATTAATGCAAGCACTACAGATGCAAACAAGATTACAGACCTGAGCGGCATAGAGCTGTTCAAGAATTTGGCTTCTCTGAATATTAGTGGCAATCAGATTTCATCTCTTACCTTGACCGACCCTACCCAACTTGTTTACCTGAATTGGAGCAGTAACGGAAAAACTGCCATGGATGTATCAGCCTTTGTCAATCTGACCGGATTGGATTGCTCGGGCAACGAACTGACAACTCTCGATGTATCCAAGAATACCAAGCTGGTAAACCTCCTTTGCCAAAACAACAAGCTTACCGCTTTGGATATCTCCAAACTCACAAAGCTGCACAATCTTTCCTGCCAAGGTAATGGCATGGAGGCGTTGGATGCAACCACAATGATAGGAGATACTGACTTTACTATTTATTGCGGATTGCAAAGAACCGATGTAGCATCACCGGTAGCCGATGCAAACACTAAGGAATTGACCTTGAGTCTCCGCAGTGCACAAAGAGCACATTGGGATGCGTCCCTTAAAGATAAAGGAAGTTTTGATGCATCCAATCTCAACTACAAGGTGAATCCTCAATCCGTATTCAGCACTACGGGTACAGGAGGATTGGATCCTTACAATAACACAACAGTAGGTGGAGAATAATTGCGGGAGGAAATGAAAATGAAAAAGACATATAGTTTAAGTATGGCCGCACTTTGCATCATGAGTTGGGCAGCGTTGAATACTGCCTGTACAAGCGACGATCTGGGCGGTTCGGGCAAGGCGGGCGAATTTGTCGCTACTGCTGCATTTTTGGGCGATCCTGAAACCCGTGTGGCTTTCACCGAAGCTGCCGATGGCAGTAAGATAACTCCTGCGTGGGAAGCGGGCGACCAGATTTATGTGATGCAAGCCGATGCTCCTGCAACGAATGCGTCTCTTACCATTGCCGGGGTTCCGGCAGCGGGCGAAGACGCTACGTTCGGCGGCAGTTTCGCTCCTGCATCAGGAAAGAAATTGCAGGCATTCTATGGTTGTACGGTGAAAACGGATGAAGAAAATGTTCCTTATTTGTTCACTGAAGGCATTGAAAACCAGGATGGAACACTTGCCTCTGCTGCCAAGAAGGCTGTGATGTATGCCGAGACCACATATACAGAAGGAACGGTTCCGCATTTCGCATTCAAGAACATCTGTTCCATTCTGAAGCTCGTGGTTACACTGCCTGATGATGTAACAAAGAAAATCACTTCTGTCTATTTCGATGATTTTCTTATCAATAATGGCGCTGGCTATGATGGAAAAGATTATCAAAAAACAGACTATTGCAAGACTGATGATTTTAATTTAGATTTGGGTGAAGGCATTGTTCCTGATGTCTATCATCGGGTAACAGTCTATATGGCTGTTCTACCTATCATGAAATCTGGGGATGTTGGCATTGAGCCCATGAATCTCAAGAATTACATTCTTATGGCTAAGGATGCCGATGGCGCTACTTACATTGCTACCATTACTGCCGATCAGGAAGTGGAACAAGGCGGCATGTACACGGTGAACCTGAATTTGGTTAAATCTACGAAATCGACGCTTACATTACCTGAAAATCCTGAAACAAAAGACGGTTACAAAACGGAATGGACTGCGGAAGATGCCGCCCAGGTAATGATCCTGCCTATGACAGCGGGAGCAGATAATCTTTCATTGTCGAAGAGTAGAGGATTATCAAACCTATCGACCGACAAGCAGTCGGCTGACTTCTTATTCGATGCCAAAGGAGAGTATAATTCGTACTTCTATCCTTATACAGACAAGTCTGCTGATGTAACGTTGTCAATAGGTAAAGGAGGGGCAAACGTCAAATGCAGGCTTCCTAAATATGATTTCAGTACTCAGGGAGGTACGTTGGCCTATGCACAGAATCATGCTCCAATACTTTTTATGGGAGATGTAAGCAATAATGAGGCTGCTGTGATCAAGCTCAATCTCACATTCAATGGTGTGTCAAGTGGTAATGTAAAAACTGTTAAAATTTCCCTGCAAGATGCTGATGGTAAAGAATTGCTTCCAGCATCGTTCACAATACATCCGGGAGAAGGCACTCCTTTTATTACCGAAGATTTAGGATCTTTAGGTGTTTTGACTGCCAATTATCCGACTCCTATACATCTGGTTAGTCATCCTTCGGCAGATGGAACCCTGACTGTCTATTTCATTACTCTCGCATCCTATCAGACTAGTACGCTTGATACAGAGGGTAAGAACACATTTGTGTCTAAGACTGCAGGCGCTACTGCCGCTGATCTGAATGGTTTGAAAGTTATAGCCCAAATCGACACGACAGACGATGGCGTTTCTAATTTTGGAGTTTATGAAGGCACAGTTTCCGTTTCCACTCCGTTTGAAAGTGGAAACGATGGACCCGCCGCAGTCGTGAGTGTTGTAATGAATGAAAAGGCTATAACTCCTCCTTAAGTTTTAAACTTTGTGCAGATATGTTTTGCCGGCGGCACGTATCCGCAATAATATAGGAGAAAATGAAAATGAAAAAGATATATAGTTTAAGTATGGCTGCTCTTTGCATCATGTGTTGGGCAGCGTTGAATACTGCCTGTACAAGCGAAGAACCGGTAGCATCCGGCAAAGCGGGTTATTTTGAAGCCACTGCCACCCTTCCGGGCAATGCCGGAACCCGTGTGGCTTTCACCGAAGCTGCCGATGGCAGCAAGATAACCCCTGCGTGGGAAGCGGGCGACAAAATCTATGTGATGCAAGCCGATGCTCCTGCAACGAATGCATTTCTTACCATTGCCGGGGTTCCGGCAGCGGGTGAGAATGCCGTGTTCAGCGGTAGTTTTGCTCCCGAAACAAATAAAACTTTACAGGCATTTTATGGCGGGTGCGAGATTACGAACGATGATCCAACTTACTTCGTAAGCAATTTTGACGTACAGGACGGAACTCTCGCTTCCGCGTCCGCAAAAGCTATGATGTACGCTCAGTGCACCTACGATGGAAGCACTCCGAATTTCGCTTTCAAGAACATCTGCTCCATTCTTAAAGTGGTGGCAACATTGCCTGAGGCAGTACAACATGTGAAGTCTTTATCCGTGAAATGCCCCGATAATTATTCTTTTATAAAGTCGGGTATTTTCTATGACGGAGAAAAATATCAGAATGTGGACAATTACGAAGGATGTGACATGACCGTGAATTGGGAAGAAACCGGCATTGCTCCGGATGAAAACCATACTGTGACGGTTTATTTGGTTACATTCCCATTGCTTTTTGATTTGCCAAATGAAGACATTGCTTCATTCAATCTTAAAGACTGCACTGTCTCTGCCATCGATGACTCGGATTTGTCTTATTCCGGTACCATTACTGCCGATCAGGAGGTAGCCCCGGGAAACATGTACACCGTGAACCAGACACTGACCAAAAACCAGATAAAGTCACTTGCTTTGCCTGTGCTTTCGGATGAAAAAGAGGGCTTCAAAGCGGAATGGACTGCCGAGGATGCCCGGGAAGTAATGGTATTGCCTGTCGAGAAGGAAGGTGATCATCTTGATTTATCGAGAAGTCTGCAAATCTCGAACATATCAGAAGATATGCAGAAAGCCGACTTCACGTTCCAACCTCAGGATAATAATTGTTTATTCTTCTATCCATACACCGACAAGCATTCTGATGCAACGTTGGCAGGCACAGGAACAAGTCCTTCTTGCAAATACAGATTGCCAAAGTATGATTTCAGCAATCAGAAAGGCTCTACGGAATATATAAGCAGTCATGCTCCGATGTTTCTTGCCGGTGAAAATAGCAAGCAGCTTGCTGGCGTAGTCAAATTAAATCTTAATTTTAAAGGGATGTTTGGTTTTGCTTCTTCTAATGTAGTTACTAATGTAGTTATCAGTCTGAAAGATTCTGACGGGAAAGAGCTGTTGCCGGCATCTTTCACAGTGTCTCCGGGTGTAGGTTCTCCTTTTGTCTTCGGTGACTATGGCGCTTGTGGTCCTTTGAAAGCCGAATTGGACATCCATCACGCGTTTGTGGAACAGCCAACCTTTACATCGGAAGATGGTGTCTTGACGGTATATTTCATGATTCTTGTTTCTTATAGGAATTCACTGAATTCCGATGCGTCCGAAGTGTATGTAAATACTGATGCCTCGGAAACGTTAGGAGATTTAGAAGGTATGGTGGTTACAGCACATGTAGCGACAGGCTCTAGTAGTGGGGCTGATTATTCTGGAACCGTTTCCAAGCCAGGTACATTTAATACTTATCTGAATATCGGAAAGACATCAAGTATGAATGTTGAAATGACTAAAAAAGAATAGATATTACACTGGTAACGGTTTTGTCAGCAAGCCCAAACCATGTAATGCATAAAGTTTGCAGAAAGTCCCGCCCGGTTTTTCCGGGCGGGACGTTTATGCTACACTTCAACCACTTCATAATAATTCCCCAATCGTGAATGTTTCGTTTTGGCGCCGATCAGGGCGAGATGTTTTGCGAACGAAGTAAGTGTGATATCTTTCATCGTTGCTTTGCCGGTGTTGCGCATGCGTTCGTAGAGTTCACTGATAGTGAATCGCTTTGCCTGTTCGCCGTCTTTTGGAAGACGGAAAAGCTTGAAGAACAGAGCTTCCTCCAGCGGACGGCGGTAGAAGGCGGTGTTGCGACGGGTGATCAGCGTTTCTTCGTGCGGCGTGAACCAGTAACGTTTGCCTTGTCGGAGCTCCGTTTTGAGTTGTGCATAGAGCTGCTTGTAACATATATGCAGTTTTACTATGCGCCCTTTGAGTTCCACCGGGAAGAAGCGGCGGCTGCCCGTCGGGTCGGTCAGGACATCACGGTAGTTCGACGTTCCGATGAACGAAGCCAGGCGGTTCAGATAGCGATATCCGCCGTGATATAGCCGCGGAAGCTTCACTTTCGGCAGCTGTATGAGGTTCTTCAGACGCTCCATATGTGTGGGCGAGTATTTGCGTATCTCATCGAGGTTGATCAGTCCGAACTTCGCCATTGCTTTAGAGGCTTCCATTGTCTTCGATATGTTGAAATCTTCGAAGAAAAACTTCGTTAGACACGGCGGAAGCAGCACGCGGCAGAACGACGATTTACGTGTGCCATGAACAGGATGAATGAGTATCGGCGACATGTTGTTGCCGTAGGTTCCTGACAGCTGCATCCATTGAGCCACAAGCGCTAACATCCACCGGTGAAACACCGTGACCCACAGCTTGTCGTCGCTGATGCGTAGCGCCAGCTCTTTTACGCGGTCTTTGCCGTCCCATCTCGGAAGCTTATCGAGGTAGTCTTTCATCGGATTGAACTCCTGCGATTCAGAGGAGCGTATAACGCGCGTCACATCGCGGTCGATGCAGTTGATGCCTGCATTGATGGCCGACATCACCATGTCGTTCTGTGTCCGCTCATCAATTTCGGCGAACTCTTCTTTGGTGCCGCGCGGACGGAATTTGTAGACTTCCTCGATAATGTCATACCGAATTTCATACTGTTTGTGCATGTGCATTTTCAAACTGTCCATAATGCCCTTCAGAAAGGGTTGACGTTCCTCCGTAGAGCGTTTTGAATTGAATTGTTCCTTTTCCATTTTGTCATAATTTTTAATCCAATTCTGCAAAAGTATAATCAAAAGATACCGTTTTGCAAGGTAAATCGCATAATTATTTAGTGTTTGTAATATATATGATGAATTTTTGTTTTTGTCCGGAATAAAGATTATCTTTGTCTTTATAAATTTATCGGACCATATAGATGGTTTAATCGGTTTATATTATATGGTCTGATCGGTTTATATAATATGGCTTGATCGGCTCATATATATGGTCCGATAAACTTGTCGGGACTTAATTAAAATTTCATCTATACATATACTATGATTCATTATGATGTTTACAAAACCCCATCAAAAGTGAAGGGGAAGAGCGACCTTTATCATGCACGTGTGGCTAAATGCGAATGTGTCAGTTTTAACGAGTTGAAGAGATTGATCGAAGACCATACGTCGGCTTCGGCTCCTGATGTGACGCTCGTGGTTGAAGCGATTATCAAAGAACTTAAAACGAATTTGCTCGATGGCCGCTCGGTGGAGATCGGTGGATTAGGTGTTTTTTCTTTGAGTGTGACGGCTCCGATGAGTGAGAACAAACGGTCAGTCAATGCCACTAAGGTTAAGGTTAATGGAATGAATTTCAAACCTCGCAAAGAGTTACTTAATGAATTGGAGCGTTATGCCCATTTTGAAAAGACCAGAAATGGTATGCATTCCAACGATTATTCGGATGCTGAGGTTATCGGATTGTTGAGAGGGCATTTTCTGGATAACCAATATATTACACGTCGGGAGTTTCAAAGTTTGTGCGGCTTCACGCGAACAATGGCCGTACGTCGTATTGGGGCTTTATGTACCGGTGATCATCCCTTGCTGAGGCGTGTAGGACCTAAAAGAGGCTCTATGTACTTTCCTTTGGACGGTTCATTTTCAATACCTGCAGGTCCTTTTGCAAAGAAAGGATAAGCTCATGAATTTCAGAAAAGAGCGGAAGCTTATAAGCATTGATTTTCAATGGTGAGCGCATTTGGATATGTCGCCGACTGCTGGCTCACTATTGGAAGCTTTGGCTATCAGCATATTAACTCATTAAATATAATTCATTGATATTAAGCGGAATACGTATGTTTGTTCTGTCCAATAAAGGCTCTCTGTCACTGTATCTGGTTGGAATATAGCTTGTTTCGGTGAAGGGAATGTGTGACTAAAGTCCTAGGAAGGACGTAACGAAGGAGCTGTATTTATAAAAAACACGAGTTTGTTTTGTTCTCTACGTGACTTGCATTATCTTTGCCGTAAACGGTGAAAATAAACTGCACTCAGTATAAAAAACAAACAAGTTCGTTTTGTTCTGCACTTGACGTGCGTTATCTTTGTCAAAAATTGAAATAAGAGTTTTTTTATTATGCTTGAGATAGTATGCCAACATACAAATGATTTTATTCAACAAATGCCAAAAGCTTTGCGGAAAAAATACGGACAGTTTTTTACAAGCATAGAAACTGCACGATTTATGGCATCACTTTTTGACTTGCCAGATAAAAATGAACTTCATATTCTTGACCCTGGAGCCGGCTCCGGCATTTTATCGATAGCTTTGCTTGAAAATATATTCAAAGAAGACGATGCGGTTACCGTTCATCTCACTTGTTATGAGAATGATCCGAATATCCAGCCTTTATTACTCTCGAATTTGGAACTGGCATCTCAGATTTTCGGTTCAAATTTTCATTATGAGCTTGAAAGAGAGAATTACATACTTTCACAGAGTGATGTTTTTAATTCAATTCTGTTTACAGAGCAGATTTCTAAAAAGTATGATTTGATAATAGGGAATCCTCCTTATATGAAAATTCCTAAGGAAGCACCTGAAGCATGTGCAATGAAGAATGTTTGCTATGGCGCTCCGAATCTGTATTTTTTATTTACTTCTATGTCCATTTTTAACATGGAAGAAGATGGTGAATTGGTATATATTATACCGCGGTCATGGACTTCTGGTGCATATTTTCAACGATTTCGGGAGTATTTACTTCATGAGACACGCATTCTGCATATTCATCTTTTTGTGAGTCGTGATGAAGTTTTTAAGGAAGAAAGTGTACTTCAAGAGACAATGATTATCAAATTGAAGAAGACGAAGACTTCGCCTGATGAAATTGTTATTTCTACAACGCAAAGCAGTAAAGATTTTCAAGATATATCAAAATTTCCTGTCCCTTATTCTATTGTTGTGTCTAGCAAAAAAAGCTATATATATTTGCCAACAGACAAAGAAGAGGTCAAGTCCTTGTCTATACTGAATCAGTTTGGTAATACTTTATTGGATTTAGGATTAAAAATGAAAACTGGCCTAATTGTTGATTTTAGGACTCGTGAACTTTTGAGAGATAAGGAGGAAGAACACGCTGTCCCTCTTATTTATAGTCAGCATATTAGAGATGGGCGTGTGAGATTTCCTGTTGGGAAGGGTTCGGAGTATATCGTAACTGATAAGATTGCATTTCTTCAACGAAACAAAAATTATTTGTTTCTGAAACGTTTCACAGCTAAAGAAGAGCATAGACGTTTGCAATGTGGAATTTACTTGAAAAGATATTTACCCAATTGTACTTATATCAGTACACAAAATAAAGTAAACTTTATTGATGGAATTCAGGAAATTTCGGAATGTCTTGTTTATGGTCTGTATGTATTATATAATTCTACTCTTTATGATATGTATTATAGGATATTAAATGGATCTACACAAGTGAATTCTACAGAGATGAATGAGATCCCTGTCCCATCATTGTCAATAATAGAAAAGATGGGAAAAGAACTGATGAAGACAAAAAATCTATCTGAAGCTCATTGCGATGAAATTTTAAATTCCTATATATGAATGCAGTGGAAAAAATACGCGATTTGCTGAATAATGTTGGAATGCCTGAAAAGCAGCAATCTGATTTGTGTTGTTATACAGTTTTGGCAATGGCCGGTTTAACTAATAAGAGCAATTGGGCTTCGGCTACAAATAATTGGGTCCGTATTCATGATATTATTGCATTTATAGCAAAAGAATATGGTAAGTATTATGCAGAAAATAGCAGAGAAACTTTTAGAAAACAGGCTATTCATCATTTTCGTACTGCTGCATTAATTGAAGATAATAACAAACCCACAAACAGCCCTTTGTACCGTTATAGATTGACGAAAGAATTCCTTGACCTTATCCAGAAGAATGCTGATAAGAATGCAATGACTTCTTTTCTCTCATGCCATGATCGATTAGTAGAAATATATGCGTCTAAGAAAACGTTCACAAAAATTCCTGTTAAGATTAATGGTAGAGATTTTTCTCTTTCCATAGGTAAACATAATCAGTTACAGAAGGCTATCCTTGAGCAGTTTGCACCACGTTTTGCGCCTGGAACCGAATGCCTTTATATGGGCGATACAACAAAGAAAGATCTATATAAGAATGATGAAAAATTAAAAGAAATCGGCTTTGAAATCACACTTCATGATAAAATGCCTGATATTGTGTTGTATGATAAGTCGAAAGATTGGCTCTATTTTATAGAGTCGGTAACTTCTGTTGGGCCAATGAGTGCTAATAGAGTATTGGAATTACAAAATGTAACCTCTCAGGTTCGTAGTGGAAAGATTTTTGTTACGGCATTTCTCGATTTTAAGAATTATAAAAAGTTTTCTGATCTTCTTTCTTGGGATACTGAAGTATGGATAGCTGAGCTTCCTGACCATATGATTCATTTGAATGGCAATAAGTTTTTAGGGCCAAGATAAATCAATGCTTTGCTTTCAAATACGTATGTAAAACTATTATTTTAGGTGGTAAAATAATCAAATGATGGCTTTAACATCTATATTTATATTAATAGCATTGTTTTTGAAATTTCCGCCTATGAATAATTGTAATAATTACCCTTCAATGTCAATCCGTGTTTTAAAAAAGATCGATTTTATCTATATCTTGAATGATTTGAACACCAATTAAGTTTGAAATTTACACCAATCACTTAAGTTGCTCAAACCCTATACCTTTGTCAGGTCAAACAAAAAGAGGTGTTTGATAGAATATAGGGTAGAACAAAGTAAAAAATTTAAGTTATGAATTTCAAAAGTATTATTTTGGTAATTGCTTCTCTATTTTTTGCAATTTCCTGTTCAGTAGAAAATGATTCGCTGATGAACGACGCCAATACGGAAATAGCCGCTAATGCAGACACCTACGCATCACTTACATTTAATGTAGGCCTTGGTACAGCAACAAAAGCATCAACAGCAGTAAATGATGGAACAGAAGAATGTTCAGATTTACTGAACAACTGCATCATGATCATCACGAAAGGCAATGCATCAAACAGCAAGATCACCGCGATAACAAATGTAACAGGTTCTAACCTGGTAAAGAACAGCGACAATACATGGTCAGTCAATGCGAACATGGTTGTAAAAGCAACAAGCGACCTTTACGTAACAGTAATCGCAAACGCAGACTACTCAATATTCGCATCCTGCTCAACCCTAGGCGAGGTACAGTCGAAGAAAGTAAGCCTGAATGCAGCAAGCCTTGTAAAAGTAAGTTCAACAATCGCAGTTGGCACAATCCCTTCAGAATATCAGTCAGCACACACAACAGATTTGAAACCCTATACACTTCCGACCATCTCACTGAATCAGCTTTCAGCCAAAGTAGAACTGGTAGGATTCAATTATTCATACACCGGAGAGACAGGCGCAAACATGGAAGAGCCGACAGTAGAACTGGTAAGCACAAGTCTGGTAAACGCAAAGACAACGAGCTACCTCTACACACAGGACAGCAACGCAACATATACAACCATCGCAGACCAGAAGCTGGACAGCAGTTTAAAGTTCAGCTGCTACACCTTCCAGAACAGCGATGCAAGCAACAAGACATCACTGCAGCTGACAGTAAAGGTTGGCAACAAGACAACGGCAAAGACCTATACGGTAAAGACACCGAACGGAACGTCATACGATGAGGTTGTAAAAGCAGGATATATATATAAAGTAACAGTAAATCTGACAGTAAACAGAATTCTGAAAATATTTGATGTGACTTTGCACTACGAGGCTGTTCCAATGGATCAGATAACCGTTAACGTTCCAACTTTCGATTGATAACAGAAGAGTAAAAACTCAAGGAGGCATTTAATGAAACAGTTAATTAAGAATCTGGTTTTCTTGACAGCATGTATGTTAGCTGTCGTTTCTTGTACCGATGAAAAAGAAATCAATGTAAAGGAAGGCGTAGCCGTTGATGCGAAGTTGTCAGTTGGCGCTACAAGTTTTGAAAAGATTGAAACGAAAGTTGCCGACGAGTACATCGCGGATCTTTATGTGATGATATTTGATGAGTCGGGTAATCTGGTCACTCATGCGTATTATTCAGGAAGAACAGGTCTTGAGGGAGATATTTCCATCAAGACGACATCCGGCAAAAGATATATCTACGGCGTTGCCAATCTGACTTCCGCCAATCTGACGATAAGCCAGTCCACATTGGACGCCGTTTCCACTATCTCTCAGTTGAAAGAGTTGATGATGACGTTGAACAGCAATACGATAGGCAATGCCGACGGGAAGTATCTGATGAGCGGATTCTGGTGTGTTGATGCAACCTCAGAAACAGCCGACAAGTGTGTTATCAATACCAACGGTGGTGTGACTTCGACCGATGGTACTTCGACCGGATCTCTGAAATTCAAACGTCTGCAGAGTCGTATCACATTCAAGGTGACCTATGGCGTTAATGCTTCGAAATTTACCATTACAGAAGTCAACATCAAGAATATCCCCAATAATTCGAAACTCTCAGAAGATGGAACAGGAACGGTCAGTTCAGGCTATTTCAATGTAGATAAGCTGGCTACGAATGCAGGCAATACGAGCTTTACCTTCTATATGCTTGAAAATAAGCAGACAGCTAAAGGAACGCTTACCAAATATACCGATCGAGAAGAACGGTCGAACGGCAATTGGATATATGCACCTGATAACGCAACATACGTGGAGATTAAAGGCCATTATGTTGGAACGGCCGACCGTTATGTGGATGGAAAGAAAACAATAAAACCAAGCAGTGTGGATGCCGACGTGGTATATTATGTTCATTTAGGAAATGTTGATTCGGATAAGAATGTAAATCTGGATGATTTCAACAGTTACAGAAATAAGGATTATACCTATAATATAAGTATTACGGGCGTGAACAGTCTTGTTTCAGAGGTGGAAGTATCCGGCGATGAATATTCAAGAGGCGACGGCGATGTGTATTATGCTGACGGAAATACGGTGCTCACATTCGATGCTCATTATGCTCAGGTGGTCCTTCCGTTTACTTATGAACAGCTGGGCGTAGCAGGCATTGATTTTAAGATTCTGGTCAAGAGCAACAAAACAAGCGGATTTGAAGAAAAGGATTTGGGATGGCTGACGTTTGTTGAGAATCCGAGTAATGAGACTAAAGCCGTATCGTATCCTGGAAGCACTTCTACGGATTTACTGACAGCTTCGCAATTCCTTAAGAAATTGGAAGCATTCAGAGATGACTCGAAAAATGCAGGGAAGACGATTTATTTCACCTGTTATGTCAATGAATATTATCCGATCGGAACGGATACCGGATGGAAGGACTATGTCAACCAGTCGGACCGCTATGCACAAATTATCTGTCATACTAAGAGCGGTAACGGCAGCAACCTTATTGATGCGGCTTATGTGATTCGCCAACATCCGATTCTGTCGTTCTATAATTTGAGCAATGTAAATACAGCTTGGGGAATAGAGTGGGAAAATGAAACGACAAACATACAGAGTGTCGATAATCAGAATATTGAGATAGGGTTGCCTTATGGAACGCCCAATAAGACTTCTGATAATAGTGCTGATGATGGTTATAGTAATATGTCAACTGAAATAGGTTCTTCACAAAGGTGGTATAGCGATAATATTTCACCAAGCAGCAAACTGAAATATCGTGATTATCAAACAAAATTGAAGACTGCCTTTGCTGCATGCATGCAGCGTAATCGTGATGAGAATGGCGATGGAGTTATTAGTGCAGATGAAATAAAGTGGTATTTGCCGGCATTGAACCAATATTTGGATATGTCGATAGGTATGAATATCCTGCCTCAGGATGTGCAGTTGTATTCAAACAGCGATTATAAAACTTCTTTTAATATCAATGGTGTTTCATATTGGATGAATAAACATTTTATTAGCAATACTTCCAAGAGTATCTTTTGGGCTGAAGAAAGTGGAAGTTACTGTGCATGGGGAAAGAGTTGGGAGAATTATATTACGAAGGGTACAAGTGCATCCGGTTCGGCAAGACAGTTCCGTTGTATTAGAAATTTAGGTAGTGTGAGTGCGTCTACCTCTTTTGTATCATATTCTGCTTCTGCATCTGTGATGGATTTGTCAAATGTCAATCCTCAAGCGCTGCGTTCTGAGAAATTGTCGATGGGTGAATTGATTAAACATACGGAACGAGATGTTTACAGTCGGCCATATACAAAATTTAGAATCGCTAAAAAGTTGGCTTCCGGTTCAGTTGGATGGGAAACTCAAAATACACAGGCGGATACTTATGGTACTTCAGTTTGCTCTAGTTATTCTGAAGAATCAAATGACGTTGGTACATGGCGTTTGCCTAATATGCGCGAATTGATGCTTATGGTTAGATATGGAGGATTTACTAATAGTATAATGTGTAGAACTTATTTTTCTTTCTATGGAGGAACAATTGTTTCTCAGGATGGAACGACACGTGAAGGATACGCTTATGATGGTAATTTCAGGCTATTAAATCCGGGAAATAGCAAATGGGCTGTCCGTTGCGTAAAAGACGAGTAATTAAGAATTGAGGTTCATATTAGGAATTGAGGATATATTAAAAATTGAGGAATTTTTTTTCTTAAGCATGAATATTTTGATGATTAAGAGGACTTTTATCAAGGGGGTAAAACGACTTTAGATTGTTTTACCCTCCTTGATAAGAGAATCACCATCGCTTTTGAAAGTTTCTCCAAAGGAAAAATGTTGTATTTGCCTTCGAGTGACAAAAGTGTCATCCGAAAGGGCGTTTCTATCTATTTTTCGAATGATTTGAACGCCGATTAAGTTTGAAATTTACACCAACCACTTACGTTGCTCAAACCCCATACCTTTGTCACGTCAAACAAAAAGGGATGTTTGATAAAAATAGGGTAAAACAATTTAAAGTATTAGGGTTATGAACTTCAAAGGTATTGTATTAGTGATTGCTTCTTTAATTCTCACAGTTTCTTGTTCAGTAGAAAACGATTCAGTAATGAACGATGTAAATGCAGAGATGACTGCAAGTGCAGACACCTACGCATCACTTACATTTAATGTAGGAATAGGCGCAGCAACGAAATCAGCAACAGCAGACGGCACCGAAGCCGGAACAGCAGCAGAGACAACACTGAGCAACTGCATCATGATCATCACGAAAGGCAATGCATCAAGCAGCAAGATCACAGCAATAACAAACGTAAGCGGTTCGAACCTGGTTTACAACAGCGACAACACATGGTCAGTCAATGCAAACATGGTTGTAAAAGCGACAAGCGACCTTTACGTAACAGCAATCGCAAACGCAGACTACTCGACATTCGCATCCTGCTCAACCCTAGGCGAGGTACAGTCGAAGAAAGTAAGCCTGAATGCAGCAAGCCTTGTAAAAGTAAGTTCAACAATCGCAGTTGGCACAATCCCTTCAGAATATCAGTCAGCACACACAACAGATTTGAAACCCTATACACTTCCGACCATCTCACTGAATCAGCTTTCAGCCAAAGTAGAACTGGTAGGATTCAATTATTCATACACCGGAGAGACAGGCGCAAACATGGAAGAGCCGACAGTAGAACTGGTAAGCACAAGTCTGGTAAACGCAAAGACAACGAGCTACCTCTACACACAGGACAGCAACGCAACATATACAACCATCGCAGACCAGAAGCTGGACAGCAGCTTAAAGTTCAGCTGCTACACCTTCCAGAACAGCGATGCAAGCAACAAGACATCACTGCAGCTGACAGTAAAGGTTGGCAACAAGACAACGGCAAAGACCTATACGGTAAAGACACCGAACGGAACATCATACGATGAGGTTGTAAAGGCAGGATATGTATATAAAGTAACAGTAAATCTGGCAGTAAACAGAATTTCTAAAGAATTTGATGTAACTTTGCATTATGAGGCTGTACCGATGGATCAGGTAACAGTAAATGTTCCAAGTTTCGATTGAGAATATATGGATTAAATAACAAAAGTGAGTTGATTAATAATAAGTTGAAATCTAAAAAATACAGGATATGAAGCAGTGGGTAATAAGTTCGGTTCTGATGCTGGCAAGCTTGATAAGCTTCGCTTCTTGCATCGACGACAATGACGAAAAATGTGGGGTAAAAGAAGGGGAACCTGTAGAAGCTAAATTGTCAATCGCCGCTACAGAGTTTGAGAAGATTCAAACCAAGGTGGCTGATGATTATATTTCAGATTTGTATGTGATGGTGTTTGATAAATCAGGCGATTTATTGACACATCAATATTATTCAGGACTGACTGGTTTATCAGGTGATATTACTATTTCGACAACATCGGGAGAAAGATATATTTATGGCATAGCCAATCTATCAACATCCAGTTTGTCGATTGATGCTTCCACGTTGAATAATATCACTTCGGTGAGTGCTTTGAAAAGCATGCTCCTTTCGTTAAGTAATAATACGGTAGGTAATGCCGACGGAAAGTATCTGATGAGTGGTTTTTGGTGTGAGAATAATACAGATGAAACAGCTGAGGCATGTCTTATAAATACTAACGGAGCGGTAACGTCGCTTTCGGGAACCACCGGATCAATAAAACTGAAAAGATTGCAGAGTCAGATTACTTTTAATGTCTCCTATGGGGAGAATGCTGCATCGTTTACGATTACCGAAGTAAATCTGAGAAAGATTCCGAGCAGTTCCAAGTTGACTGAAGATGGTACAACTTCTGTTACTTCAGGCTATTTCAATGTGGAGAAACTGGCTACAAATGCCGGTAATAAGAGTTTTACCTTTTATATGTTGGAAAATAAGCAAACGGCAAAAGGTTCACCTTCGACCTATAATGATCGTGAAAATGTATCTAGCGGAAATTGGCAGTATGCTCCTGATAATAGTACGTATGTGGAAATTAAAGGTCATTATGTTGGTACAGCCGATCGTTATACCAGTGGCGCTATAAGCGGAACCAGTAAGGTAGATGCAAATGTGACATATTATGTTCACCTCGGCTATGTAAATGATGATTTGTCTGATTTCAGTAGTTTGAGAAATAAAAATTACACTTATAATATTACAGTTACAGGAGTTAATAGTCTTGTCGCCGAAGTGGAAGTATCTGGTGATAAGTACGACCGTGGTGATGGCGATATCTATTATGCTGACGGTGATAATGTAATTACACTGGATGCGCATTATTCGCAGTTTGTGATGACTTATACTTATGAGCAGTTAGGCAAGGCGGGCTTGGATTTTAGCGTTTTGGTTAAGAGTAACAATACCAGTGGTTTTCAAAATGCCGATCATGGATGGTTATCATTTGTACAGAATCCGAGTGGAGTGACGAAAGTTGTATCCTATCCGGGCAGTACTTCCTCCAAGCTTCTTAATACGGATGAGTTTTTGGCTGCTTTAAAAGATTTTAAAAATGACGCTTCTAATGCGGGTAAGACAATCTATTTTACGTGTTACGTCAATGAATATTATCCGATAGGAACCGATACAAATTGGAAGAGATATGTCAATCAGGATGACCGTTATGCACAAGTAATCTGTAACACAAAGAGTGGCAATGGCAGTACGCTGATTGATGCTGCGTATGTGATTCGTCAACACCCAATCTTGTCGTTCTATAATTTGGATAATGTAAATACGGCTTGGGGTATTGAGTGGGAGAATGAAACGACAAATACGATGACAATTAGTGGACAGACGATTGAAATCGGCTTGCCTTATGGTAATCCGGCAGGAACGACGGGTTCGAGCAGTGCTGATGGACGGGCAAATATGCTTAGTGAATTGGGATCAAGTCCATCCTGGTATTCTACTAGCACTTCGACACCAAGTTCGCAATTGGCATATCGTAGTTATAGCTCTGATCTGCAGAAAGCTTATGCAGCTTGTATGCAGCGCAATAGGGATGAGAATGGCAATGGCGTTATCGACAATAACGAAGTCAAATGGTATCTGCCTGCTTTGAATCAATATTTGGATATGTCTATCGGTATGAATATTCTGCCACAGGATGTACAGTTGTATTCGAACAGTGATTATAATACCACATTTAATGAAAACAATAGTACTTATTGGATGTTTATGCACTATGTCAGCAATACAAATAAGAATGTCTTTTGGGGAGAGGAAGGTGGTCCGTATTCAAGTTATGGCGGTTCTGGTGATGGAAAGATTTCAAAAACATCTTCCGTACCTAATGGTGAGCGGCAATTCCGTTGTATTCGCAATGTAGGAGCCATCAACAGTTTCGATGATTTTGTCTCTTATTCGACTTCGAATAAAGTAGTGAGCTTATCAAAAGTTAACCCCCAAGCATTGAGATCAGATTATTTGAATAAGGGTGAACTGCAGAAGCATGATGAACGTTCGGTTTATAGCCGTCCGTATGCAAAATTCCAGATTGCAAAGAACACGTGTGGAACGGAAACAGCTTCTTATAAATTTGTAGGTTGGGGAAAAGGTAGCTATGCGTTATCAGATAAAAAGGGATATTATTGCACTTCAAATGTCTATGGAACAGTAAATTCGGGAGCTACTGCCGGTTCGTTGGTTAAAATAGGATCAGGTTTGGGTATATATAATAGTTCTGGATCATTTAAAGGAAGGAATACTTCTGCCGCCTATTCTATGGCTGATAAAAACGGTTATTATATAAGTTATAGTAATAAGAGTGATGGCGCTGGAACTTGGATTTCTGGAACTGCCAATACCTATTACAATGTGGGGTCCGGTAATGGTTTCTATGACATTGATTATACGTTATCAGGTTCTGATGCTTCTTATGGTTGGGAGACGGTGAATAGTACTGCAAATACAAATGGCACTTCCGTATGTTCTTATTATTATGAAAATTCAGATAAAAGTGATTTAGGAACCTGGCGTTTGCCAAATATGCGTGAATTGTTGATTATTGTAAATAAGGCTAATTTTACAGGTCAGTCGATAATGAGCAGAACTTATTATTCATTCTATGGAACAGGTTTTCTGTCACCGGGAAATAGCGTGTCTCGTGAAGGTTATGCCTATAATACATCAGTCGTTTATTTGATCGATCCTGGTAATACAAAATTCAATATTCGATGTGTAAGAGATATACAATAAAAATTGAGGGTTTTTGAATAGATTGAGGGGAATTGAGGGTTTTATTTATAAACAGAGAGGGATACGGCTGCCGTATCCCTCTCGTTTGGTTGGTATTTATATCAATCGAACAATAGTTGGTAGTTTTGCCCTTGAAAGTTGAAAGGTCTGCCTATTGCAAAAAGCGGAGAGATGTTATAATTTTGTACCGCATATAAAAAACTTAGTATTGAATTTAATAAATATTGATGTAATATGAAAAAAGTACTTTTCCTCTTTTTGCTTCTGGCAGGGATGACAAACGTCTATGGACAGAAGTTTGCGGTGAAGTCAAACTTGCTTTACGACGCTACCGGTACCATCAATTTGGGAACGGAGTTCGGTTTAAGCAATAAGTGGACATTGGACTTGTCCGGAAATTATAACGGCTGGAAGATGGGTGACGACATGCGCTGGAAACACTGGTTGGTTCAACCGGAAGCACGCTATTGGTTGTGCGAAAAATTCAATGGTTCGTTTTTTGGTATCCATGCTCATTATGCTCAGTATAATGTGGGTGGAATCAAGTTTTTGAGTGACAACATGGAGAACAGCCGTTATCAGGGTCACCTGTACGGAGCAGGTCTCTCGTATGGCTATCAGTGGTTGCTGAGCAATAGATGGAGCATGGAAGCAGTGATTGGCGCCGGATGGGCGCATCTGGATCATGACAAATATCCGTGTGCTGTCTGTGGATCAGTCTTGAAGAGTGATACAAAAGATTATTTTGGTGTGACGAAAGTGGCTCTCTCACTTATTTACTTTATTAAATAATTGAAGTTATGAAGAAAGTAGTAAAAATATATATGGTTGCAGCTTTGATAGCTGCCTTTTCGCCGGCTGTTTATGCTCAGACAACAGCAAGTGCACCGGTAAAAGTTGTTTGCAATGAATTGAAACAACAAGGAAAAGATCTTTTGATTGATGCTGTTATTACTATCGATGGAAGTCAGATCAGCAAATGCGAGAATCTGACACTTACTCCGGTGTTGGAATCAAGTTCGCAAAAAGAAGGGTTGCCATCAATTTTGGTGAATGGTAAAGTTGCACAAAAAGTGTACGATCGTAAGATTGCTTTGAACAATCTGCAGGACGAACCACGTTACCAAGTGATAAAAGCGACCAAAGGCGAATCGGTTGTCAATTACAAGAAAACAATTCCATTTGAATCTTGGATGAAGGATGCAAAATTCGTTTTAGTTCCGAATATGTGTGATTGCGGAAAGAATTATGCTGGTGGTCCGTTGCTGATTGCCGACAGAGTAATGACTCGTCCGGATAAGGCATACGAAGTGGCTCCGACATTCGCTTATATCACGCCGCAGGCTGAAGCAGAAAAACATCGTGCTGAGGTTGGTACGGCTTATTTGGATTTCCAAGTGGGTAAATCTGTTATCCTGCCTGATTTTCGTAATAATGCTACAGAGTTAGCAAAGATTGACAATACAGTCAATACGCTTGTAAATGATAAGAACGTATCTGCAAAGGGTTTGATGCTCAAAGGATATGCCTCTCCTGAAGGATCATATAAACTGAATTCATCATTGGCAGATAAACGTGTGAAGGCTTTGAGCGCTTATATTCAGAAAAAGCATAATTTCAAAAAGGATTTCTTTACATTGGAAACAGAACCTGAAGATTGGGCTGGCTTTAAATCTAAAGTTGAAGCTGACAATCAGGTTCCGGATAAAGATGCAGTGTTAGATATTATCAATAGCAGTGCTGATCCAGATGCAAAAGAAGCAAAACTAAAAGTTTTGAATGGTGGAACTGCATATAAATATGTATTGGCAGGAATGTTTCCATCATTGCGTCGTTCAGAGTATCGTGTAGATTACACTGTTCGTGAGTTTAGTGCAGAAGAAGGTCGCAATATCATCAAATCTCATCCGGAACAGTTAAGCTTGAGCGAAATGTTCGCTGTAGCAAATACCTATCAGGTGGGTAGCGAAGATTATAATAATGTATTTGAAACGGCTGTTAAGATGTTTCCTAACGATCCCGTAGCTAATTTGAATGCTGCTAATATTGCATTGCAGAATAAAGATTTGGATTCAGCAAGTAAATATCTTTCAAAAGCTGGAAACAGTTCTGAAGCTATTCACGCACGTGGCGTACTGAACCTGATGGAAGGTAATTTGAGCGAAGCAAAAACATTGTTAGAGCAAGCTAAAAATGCAGGCGTTAAAGAAGCTTCAGCCAATTTGGAAGAATTAAGCAAAAAGGAAGCAGACAATGCTCTTTTTGATAGCTTTAAGTAGTAAATTTGATACGTTTACAAAGTCCAATTGCTAGACTTGTACATATCTTTGTATCGCAAATTATAACTAACAATTGACAAGTATGAAAGTAGCATCTGGCGTTGAAACGGTATTGATGAATGAAATCGATAATAGAGATGGCGTGTATCTCTATTTGCAAGGAAATGCATGGTGTGCTTATGAGCGTTCAGCCTATTATTTGGCATCTTTGAATGTCCCAGTAAAATTGGAAAAAGAAGTTTGTAAGCAGTATGATATAGTTCTTTTAAAAGCATTATTCAATGTGGATGATATGTGCTTGCCTTTGGCTCCGAACGCGGTATTAAAACGTGTGGCCGACGATAGCTTGCAGTTTCAGATTGGAAATGCAATAGAAGGCTTTCCAGAATGGAAGGCATCTCAGCTTAGCAAGATGCCTGCATGAATGCTATTGGGGAAGCCGTGAGGCTTGGAACAAATACTAAGTGTAAAAATTGAGGGTGTATTAGTCCCGAAGATCTGAGAGGATTCTTCGGGACTTTACTTTTTTAAGAATGATGTTTTATTTCGTTGCTTCTGTAAATAATCACTTGGGAGCCGGGAGACAAGGTAATGGTGAATTCATCTCCTGTTGCTTCATTTAAAGAACCTTGCCACCACGATGTTAACTTTCTGTGATTGATAGGCCAACGGAGGCCTTCAGTCGTAATTTCACTATCATTGTTTAATGAAAAAATGGAAATTTGTTGCCCTGCGACACTTGAGAGGGTCGTTGTTTGAAGCAATGGCGTGAATAAACCGAAATCGGAAAGCATTTCTACATGATCAAACAGTTGCACATACTCAATCAATAGTGAAATATTTCCTATTGTATGATCTTCGCGCAAACCGGTGGCTGCAAGAATTAGTACGTCATTAATTCCCAAGCTGTGGACATAATAGACGGCCTTTGTCAGATCATTTATTTCTTGGTTCTCGACAACATGGATACGGTCCGTATATTGTAAATAGAATTTTGCGGCAATACTATCCAAATCGCCTACAATTGCTTTGGGTGTAATTTGATGTTCCTCAAGCGAGCCAACTGCTCCATCACAGGCAATGATGGTTGATGCATGATGCAAATACTCGAGTGGAAGCGGCGTATGGGGAAATTCTCCATTAGCTACAATAACGCAATCATAAGGTGTTGTCATTTGTATTTATTCCTTTCTTTTTCCAAGTAAGATATCCAACGTATGCCAGTACGGCGTAACAAAAATAGAGAAACATCGTGGGATATAATCCACGAAGGTAATAAAGATATACAGAAACGAAGTTGACAATGATCCAAAAAATCCAATGTTCGATGATACGTCGTGCCAGCATCCATGTAGCGACAATACCAACAGCAGTGGTAAATGAATCACCAAAAGGAATAGGAGAGTCCGTAAACCTATACAATATATAATATAGTATAGCATGAAGACCAATGATAGCTGCACATATCTCAATAAATAGAACGGTTGAAGGATGACGATAGATGATTACTTCCTTTGTTTGATTATTGTCTTCTTGTTGAGGTTGAATGTTCTTATCTCTTCTTGTCCATTGCCAGAATCCATAAATACTGATTAATACATAATATATGTTCAGTCCCATATCGGCATAGATCTTCGAGTTGAAGAATACAAACACATATATGAGTGAAGTGAGAAAGCCTACTATCCACATGGCACGGTGTTGTTTTATCTCTAACAGTAGATAGAGCAATCCCGTTAATACTCCAAAATATTCTATTACATGTTCAGTCATTAAAATTTCAGTGTTACTCGCGCCATCGCATTAATACCTGCTTGAGTGAAATAACCGGCTTCGTTGTATGGCTTGCCGTCAACGATGGTCTCTGATGCCCATGCGTTGGTTTCATACCGTTCGTCGAACAGATTGTTTACTGTTACATCCAAGTCAAGCTCTTTCATAAATTTGGGTTTGAATATGTAGCCTATGCGAATATTGTTGACAAAATAGGGATCGATTGATCTATCTTTACAAGAGGTGTTGTCGATGTATTGTCGTCCGACATACTGCGAATAGAAACTTGCATTAAACTGTTTCCAAGTGAAATTAAATGTGCTGTTGGCAATCGTTTTGGGAGAGAAAGAAATATCTGTTGTCCCTAAATTGTTTTGAATCTCTTCTTTTCCCGTTATCGGATCCCAATTTTCGTCAACATTTTGCAGCACTTGAACGAAGTTTTTAATTTTATTGCGACTTAACGTTAGATTTCCATTCCAGTCTAGGAATGAAGTTGCTTTTATGCCACAAGCGAGTTCGATACCTGAACGATAGCTATCCTTAATATTTGACGTAAGAGCTTCACCTATTTCACTGATTTTCCCTGTCAGAATCAACTGGTTATTGTAATCCATATAATAAAGGTTGACACCTGCATGAAAACGGGGAGTACTGAAACTGTATCCGGCTTCATAATCATATAATGTTTCATTGGTCGGACGTTCATCGGGACCAGCTTCGGTGAAGTTGTCGCGATTAGGTTCACGGCTAGCAACAGCAAATGATACGAATGCATTGTGTCCATCTTTTTGGAAGTTGATTCCGGCCTTCGGATTAAAGAAATTCCAGCGTTTATCAATATTTACATTATCACCGGCTTTGTCATCGCTTCCGTTGATTGTATAATGAATGTTCCGATATTGCAAATCCAAATAGCCATATAATGATGGAAGTATTTGATAGTTGCCTTTGATGAAGGTATTATAGTCTGTTTTTTTACCTGTGTTCCGATAATATTCATAATCCGGTTGGGGTAGATTGATAGCGCTTTTGCACCACATTACGCGTCCATAGTGATCGCCATCGTATTTATTTGTAGCTGCACCAAAAGTAAGTTGCGTGCGTTCACTTTTATAATTGACACTGTAAATAGCTCCATAGAAATCGTTGTCTAACCATTTACGACGAATCAGGTCGGAGGCGTTAACCGTTTTACCTTGAGCATCGGTAAATGTATTGAGTTTGTATTTTTTGAATTTGGCATTGGCTTTATAATCTTCATAATAACCATCGCCATGTGTATAATGAAGCGTGAGATTCATGTTCCATGAATCATTGATCCTTTGGTTTGCAATCAAATGGTAATGTTGTTGCCAGTAGTTGTCTGTCTGATTATCATAAAACTTGGTGATTCCATTTTCTTTATACTCGCCACAAGGATTATAAGTGCGGTTTGTTTTTAACATGTCTGCAGGAACACCGTCCCATGCTTGATATGTTTTTTCACTACTTCCAAAAGTTTGGAACTTGATTAAGGTATTGTCGCCATACCAAGCTCCTGAAGCAAAGTAGGAATGCATGTTTGCGCTTGCACGATCGATGAATCCGTCGCTTCGAACGTATGAATAACGTCCGTCAAACATAAAATGATTATACAACAGACCTGTTCCTCCTTTAATAGTGTTTTTAAATGTTCCGAAAGAACCTGCAGAAGCCGAATATTCAGTATATGGATCCGGATTAGGACGTTGAGTTTGCATAGAAACGGTTGCACCGAAAGCTGCTTCCCCATTGGTCGACGTTCCTGCGCCCCGTTGGATTTGAATGTTGTCAACCGACGATGCGAAATCGGGCATATTAACCCAAAAAACAGTATGCGATTCAGAATCGTTCATTGGAACGCCGTTTACTGTGATATTGATGCGATTAGCATCTGTACCTCTGATTCGAAAGCTAGAGTATCCGATGCCTGTTCCAGCGTCGGATGTCATAATGACTGAAGGCGATTGTGTAAGAAGAAACGGAATGCTTTGTCCGTCGTTTAGGCGAGAGAGTTCGTTTTTAGAGATCTCGCTGTAAGCCACAGGTGTACCTTTGGCTACTTTGGTTGCTGTGACTGTTACTTCATCTAATGAAATATTTTTAGCGATTTTCAGCGTATCAACCGGTTCCGGTCTTTTCCCTTGCGCTGTGAGAACTGCCAATAACATAGTGAAAATGAATGCACTTTTCATCCTTTTGAATGTTTTTAGTTGAACAATAAAAAGGAATAAAAAGAGGTAAGTAATTAATGATAAATGTACGATCTCTCCCTTCGCCGGCATTATCCGGATCAGGTTCAATGGGTATCATCTCAGCCTTCTCTTTTGATCGAAAGACGACCTTGGAGTAAGCACCCCCTTAATATTCGGATGCAAAGATAATGCAAGTCGAGGGCAGAACAAAATAACTTGTTTGTTTTTTATGCCGAGATGCAGCTTATCTTCGCTGTTTGAAGTAAAGAAACGAAAAATATTTGTAAATGTTTGAAATGATACTGATTATTTGTATCTTTGCAGCGATTAAGTGAAGATGAGGAGGGGGCGGGCAGCTCCCTCCTTTTGTTCCTAACGGAGTGTATATGATTGATAAAGACATTGTAAGCCGGTTGGTTGAGGAAAAATTGACTTCATCCGACAATTATTTAGTAGATGTAGAAATTGGTTCAGACAATCGGATTGTCATAGAGATTGACAATGATAAAGGTGTCTGTATTGATGATTGTGTGGAATTAAGCCATTATCTAGAAGAGCATTTGGATAGAGATGCTGAAGATTTTGAGCTTGAGGTTGGTTCAGCAGGAATCACGTCGCCGTTTAAAATATTACGGCAGTATGTGAAGAATATTGGAAATGAAATCGAGATGCAGCTTAAAAGCGGATCTAAATTAACAGGGGTACTTAAGTCTGCAGATGCAAAAGGAGTAGTAATAACTGTTAAGAAGCAGGTCAAACCTGAGGGGGCAAAACGAAAAATAACCGTTGAGGAAGATCAGCTTTATTCATTTGATGAAATAAAATATACAAAATATCTAATTAGTTTCAAGTAAGAAAAATTATGGCCAGAAAAGAGGAAACAATAAGTATGATTGACTCTCTTGCCGAGTTCAAGGAGTTGAAAAATATAGATAAGGAGACAATGATCAGTGTCTTGGAGGATTCTTTTCGTAAAGAGATCGCTAAGATGTTTGGCACTGATGAGAATTATGATGTGATCATTAACCCTGAGAAGGGAGATTTTGAGATTTGGAGAAATAGAAAAGTAGTTGCTGACGATCAGTTGGAAGATGCGAATCTTCAGATCAAACTGACAGATGCTCGCGAACTGGATCCGAAATGTGAGGTTGGTGAGGAAGTAACAGATGAAGTACATTTCGCTGATTTTGGCCGTCGTGCAATCCTGAACTTGCGTCAGACACTTGCTTCGAAGATACTTGAACTACAAAAAGATAGTTTGTATGCCAAATATAAAGATAAAATCGGACACATCATCTCGGCTGATGTTTATCAGGTATGGAAGAAAGAAATTTTACTGCTTGATGATGATGGCAACGAACTGTTGCTGCCGAAGGGTGAACAGATTCCATCAGATTTTTATCGAAAAGGAGAACCAGTGAGAGCCATTGTTCAAAGAGTTGACAATGATAATAATAATCCAAAGATCATTCTTTCGCGTACGGATAAAATATTCTTACAGCGATTGTTTGAATTGGAAGTTCCTGAAATCAATGATGGTTTGATTACCATTAAAGCTATTGCCCGTATCCCTGGTGAGCGTGCAAAGGTCGCTGTCGAGTCGTATGATGATCGTATTGATCCGGTAGGAGCTTGTGTTGGTATGAAAGGTTCTCGTATACATGGAATCGTTCGGGAGTTGCGTAATGAGAATATAGATGTTATTAATTATACCTCAAATATTTCACTCTTTATACAGAGGGCTTTGAGTCCAGCGAAGATATCTTCGATAAGAGTGAATGAAGAAGAGCATAAAGCAGAAGTTTACCTGCGTCCTGAAGAAGTATCTTTGGCTATTGGTAAAGGTGGTTTGAATATCAAGCTTGCTTGTATGCTAACGGAATATGCTATCGATGTCTTCCGTGATGTGGATGGAGCTGATGAAGAGGATATCTATTTGGATGAATTCTCTGATGAAATCGATGGTTGGGTAATTGATACGCTGAAGAATATAGGCTGTTATACAGCCAAGAGTGTATTGGCTATGGATCGGAGTGAGTTGTTAGAACGTTCTGACTTGGAAGAGCAGACGGTAGACGACGTGCTTAAGGTCTTGTCTGCTGAGTTTGAAGATGAGGAACCCAAGGAATAAAGGATTACGATAAAGTTATTATGCCCATAAAATTAATACAAGTACAAAGAAAATTGAATGTGGGAATCAACACAGCCGTTGATTTTCTGCATAAGAAAGGATTCACGGTTGAGGACGGACCCAATACGCGAATTAGTGACGAAGAATATGCTTTACTCGTAAAGGAGTTCGGTAAAGATTTGCCGATAGAAAGACAGAAACCCGAAAAGTTTGGCTATCGTAATCAAGAAAAAGAATCTCATAAGGAAGAAGGGAAAGGACCTGAGATAAAGACGGTGATCCCGGATGAGTTCAAACCTAAGATTGTGACTAAAGGTCGCATAGATTTGGATAATTCGAAGAAGTTCAGCAAAGAATCTTATGAGGCGACAGGTGAAGAAAAGAAGGTTGAGGTTGAAAAAAAGGTAGAAACTCCAGTGGCTAAGCCAATTGAGAAACCTGCAGAGAAACCTGTTGAGATAAAGGTTGAAAAACCCATCGAGAAGATTATCGAGAAATCAATAGAAAAGCCTATCGTCAAGTCGGTAGATAAACCTATTGAGCATAAACATGAACAATCTTCAGCACCTTTAGAGAAACCGAAGGAATTTCATAATGTTCAATCAACTCCGAGACAGGAGCGGAAAGAAGAAAAACAAGATCCGGCAGTCGTTCATGTAGTAAAAGTTGAGTCACCTAAAGAAGTGAAAACTCAGGAAATGAAACAACACCCTGTTCAGCCTGTTGTTGAAAAGAAAGAAGTGGTTAAACCAGAAACTGTCGAGAAGAAACCTGTTGAGGTGCCTAAGTCAGAGCCTGCAAAGGGACAGATACCTGAAGTAAAGGAGGGAACTGCGTCCGTTAAACCTGCAGAGTCAACAGGTACTCATGAAGGGGATGAATTGTTTCGTTTAAATACCACTAAGTTTGAATCGAAGATTAAGGTCACCGGTAAGATTGACTTGGATGCTTTGAATCAATCTACTCGTCCGAAGAAGAAAACGAAGGAAGAAAGACGTAAAGAGCGTGAAGACAAGCGCGAACGTTATAATAGTAACAGACCGAATAATCAACAAGGCGGTCAGTTTAATAAGCCTAAAGAGGGAGGAAACCCTAACAACAATAATAATAGTAATAATAATAACCGTCCTTCTGCTCAGGGAGCAGGCGCTCCGAAGTCTACTGAAGACGGCGAAAGAAGGAAACGTAGGCGAATAAAGAAGGATCGGGTGGATGTAAATAATACACCTGGTACGAATGTTCGTCCACAACGTGACGATCGCAAACCTCGTTTGAAGAAACCTGTAAAGGCTGAAGTAAGTGACGAGGATGTACAAAAACAGATCAAAGAAACTTTGGCCCGTTTGACAAGCAAATCGAACAAGACCAATAAAGGTGCAAAATATCGTCGAGACAAGCGTGATGCAGTGCAGAAACGCGAACATCGTATGATGGAAGAAGAGGAGATAGAAAGCAAGACTTTAAAGCTTACCGAATTCGTTACAGCAAACGACTTGGCCAACATGATGGATGTACCTGTAACGAAGGTCATTGCTACTTGTATGAGTATCGGTATCATGGTCTCTATCAATCAGCGTTTGGATGCAGAAACAATCAATCTTGTAGCTGAAGAATTCGGATTCAAGACTGAATATGTGAGTGCTGAAGTTGTTGAAGCGATTAAGGCAGATGAAGAGGATGACAATGAAGATGATTTGGTTACGCGTCCGCCTATTGTGACGGTAATGGGCCATGTTGATCATGGTAAAACCTCTTTGCTGGATAACATACGTAATGCCAATGTGATTGCCGGTGAAGCCGGTGGCATCACACAGCATATTGGTGCATATAATGTAAAATTGCCTAACGGACGTCGTATAACATTCTTGGATACGCCGGGTCACGAAGCGTTTACTGCCATGCGTGCCCGTGGTGCAAAGGTGACAGATATCGCTATCATCATAGTTGCTGCAGACGATAGTGTCATGCCGCAAACAGTTGAAGCCATCAATCATGCGGCTGCAGCAGGCGTTCCTATTGTATTTGCTATCAATAAAATTGATAAGCCTCATGCTAATGCGGATAAGATACGTGAGGAATTGGCTGCCATGAACTATTTGGTTGAAGAATGGGGTGGCAAGTATCAGTGTCAGGAGATTTCAGCTAAGAAAGGCATTGGCGTACAAGAGTTGCTTGAGAAGGTTTTACTTGAAGCTGATCTGTTGGACTTGAAAGCGAATCCGAAGCGTCGTGCTGTTGGTTCAATCATCGAGTCGTCATTGGATAAGGGACGCGGATATGTTGCAACTATTCTGGTTGAAAATGGAACGTTGCGCGTAGGCGATATTGTCCTTGCTGGTACACATTATGGTCGTATTAAGGCAATGTTTAACGAACGTAATCAGCGAATGGAGAAAGCGGCTCCTTCAGAACCGGCATTGATTTTGGGTCTGAACGGTGCACCGCAGGCAGGCGATACTTTCAATGTACTGGAGTCAGAGCAGGAAGTACGCGAGATAGCCAGTCGTCGTGAGCAGTTGCAGCGTGAACTGGGCTTGCGTACACAAAAGATGTTGACACTTGATGATATAGGCCGCCGAATTGCTATTGGTAATTTCCAAGAGCTGAATGTGATTGTGAAGGGTGATGTGGATGGATCTGTTGAAGCATTGTCAGATTCATTGATTCGTCTTTCTACGGAAGAGATTCAGGTAAACGTATTGCATAAGGCTGTAGGTCAAATTTCTGAATCGGATGTTGTATTGGCTGCAGCTTCAAACGCTGTCATCATTGGTTTCCAAGTACGTCCGGCACAATTGGCTCGCCGATTGGCAGAAAAGGATGGCGTCGAAATCCGTTTGTACTCAATTATCTACGATGCAATCAACGATGTGAAAAGTGCTATGGAAGGAATGCTTGCTCCAAAGACAAAGGAGGAAATTACTGCCAATGTTGAAGTTCAGCAAGTGTTCAAAATATCGAAGGTGGGTACAGTTGCTGGTTGTATCGTGCGTGAAGGTAAGATTAAACGTACGAACAAGGTACGTATCATTCGCGACGGTATCGTGATTTATTCCGGTGAACTGGGTTCGCTTAAACGTTTCAAGGACGATGCGAAAGAGGTAGTTGCAGGTCAGGATTGTGGTTTGAATATCAATAACTTCAATGATATACAAGTAGGCGATATTATTGAGGCATACGAAGAAACACAAGTCAAGCAGACATTGTAAACAATGAATTGGTTAGATATTTTATTGCTGTTGTTAGCAGGAATAGGATTTGTAAAAGGCCTGTTTGATGGAGTCATCAAACAGGTTGTTTTGCTTATAGCCCTGTGGGTGGGAATCTTTTGTTGTGCGAAGGTAGCTGTATGGCTACATGCAGTTTTCAACTGGTTCCCGGCAGCAGGAGTATTTACAAGTTATATCCTTGCTTTTGTGTTGACAGTAGGTGTTATTTGGCTTGTAGGTATGCTGGTTGATCAGTTGATAGGGGTAACACCGTTAGGAATGGTGAATCATCTTGTAGGCGGTGTGTTCGGGGCAGTATTAATGTTAGTTGTTGCTAGTTTCTTTTTGAATGTAGCTACACTGATTGATCGTAAGGAGTGGATTATCACAGAGAAAAGTAAGAAGGAATCGCATTTGTATGCTCCTGTAAAGTTGATAGTTCCAACTATTTATCCCTCTCATTTGTTTACTGAGAATAAATAAGTTTGACCGTAGGGGCGGTCTTTAAACATCATATAAACAGATATGCAAGAATCGAATGAAATATTGAATGAGGTAACTAACGGTGACTACAAGTATGGTTTTGTGACATCTATAGATACAGATACTATTCATCGTGGACTGGATGAGGAAACGGTGCGCATCATTTCAACTAAGAAGCAGGAACCGGAGTGGTTGCTGGAGTTCAGGTTGAAGGCGTTGCGCTATTGGCAGACGTTAGAAATGCCGACGTGGGGTCACCTGATGATTCCGCCTATCGACTTTCAGAATATTATCTATTATGCGGCTCCAAAAAAGAAGTCCGAACATAAGGGCGATGAAGAGATAGATCCGGAACTAATGAAGACATTTGACAAGTTGGGTATCCCACTTCATGAGCGGGCACAGTTGAGTGGAATGGCTGTTGATGCCGTGATGGACAGTGTGTCGGTGAAGACGACTTTCAAGGAGGTGCTGGCCGAGAAAGGCATCATCTTTTGCTCTTTCAACGATGCGGTACATCAACATCCCGATTTGGTAAAAAAGTATATGGGTACTGTGGTGGGCTATCGTGATAATTTCTTTGCTGCACTTAATTCAGCTGTTTTCTCTGATGGTACATTTGTCTATATTCCTAAGGGTGTGCGTTGTCCGATGGAACTGTCGTCGTATTTCCGCATCAATGCGGCTAACACTGGTCAGTTTGAACGGACGCTGATTATTGCAGACGATGATGCGTACGTCAGTTATCTTGAAGGTTGTACGGCGCCGATGCGTGATGAGAATCAGATGCATGCTGCCATCGTCGAGATAATTACAGAGGAACATGCTGAAGTTAAATATTCAACTGTTCAGAATTGGTATCCCGGAGATAAAAATGGTCGTGGTGGTATCTACAATTGTGTGACCAAGCGTGGTTTGTGCCGCGGCGAAGGAAGCAAGATTTCTTGGACGCAGGTGGAAACCGGTTCGGCTATCACATGGAAGTATCCCAGTTGTATCTTGGCAGGCGACAATTCAGTAGGTGAGTTCTATTCGGTGGCTGTTACCAATAATTATCAGCAGGCCGATACAGGTACGAAGATGATTCATTTGGGTCGCAACACGCGTAGTACGATTGTTTCCAAAGGTATTTCTGCCGGACACAGTCAGAATAGTTACCGCGGTCTGGTAAAGATTTCGCCACGCGCAGAAGGTGCCCGCAATCATAGTCAATGCGACAGTTTGCTGCTTAGTCCGACTTGTGGTGCACATACTTTTCCCTACGCCGATATTCAAAATGAAACGGCAGTGGTAGAACATGAGGCGACGACCAGCAAGATTAGCGAGGAACAGCTTTTCTATTGCCAGCAGCGTGGTATAGGTACAGAGGAGGCCGTAGGTCTCATTGTTAACGGTTATGCACGTGAGGTGATGAACAAGCTTCCGATGGAATTTGCTGTTGAAGCACAGAAGTTGCTCAGCATTTCTTTGGAGGGAAGTGTGGGTTGATTTCTGTTTCAGCATGAGATGCTGTTAATCTATGTGGTACGCCTGGACGGCTGTTGAAAGAATCATACGACAGTTTCGATTGCGAATAAATAATACATTGTGTCTTTACCGAAAAAGGCGAAGGCGAAAACAAGAGACAGAAAATGACAAACGAGAATAATATAAAGACTACAAATATGAATATGTTAGAAATAAAGAACCTGCATGCCACAGTGAACGGTAAGGAGATATTGAAAGGTATCGATTTGACGGTAAAGGCGGGCGAAGTGCATGCTATCATGGGACCGAATGGTTCAGGCAAAAGTACATTAAGCAGTGTACTGGTGGGCAATCCGCTTTTCGAAGTGACAGAAGGGACGGTGACTTATAATGGCAAAGATCTTTTGGCCATGCCGCCTGAAGATCGTAGTCGTGAAGGAATTTTCCTCAGTTTCCAGTATCCGGTAGAGATTCCGGGTGTTAGCATGGTCAACTTTATGCGTGCTGCTGTGAATGCTCATCGTCAATATAAAGGACAACCTGCAGTGGCAGCTTCCGATTTTTTGAAAATGATGCGTGAAAAGCGAGCTATTGTTGAACTTGATAATAAATTGGCTAGCCGTAGTGTAAATGAGGGCTTTTCAGGTGGAGAGAAGAAACGCAACGAAATCTTCCAGATGGCAATGCTGGAACCGCGCTTGGCCATTTTGGATGAAACCGACAGTGGTCTGGATATCGATGCATTGCGTATTGTAGCAAGCGGTGTGAATAGAATGAAAACTCCTGAGAATGCTGCCATCGTTATCACGCATTATCAGCGCTTGCTCGATTATATCAAGCCTGACGTTGTACATGTGCTCTATAAAGGGCGTATCGTTAAAACTGCTGGTCCGGAACTTGCTCTCGAGCTTGAAGAACGGGGCTACGATTGGATCAAGGAAGAACTTGGTGAAGAGATTTGACCTGCCAATATAAAAAAATAAATATAGGTACGGATTACACAAGTAAAGAATAGATTATACGAGAATCTGAAAAAGGGTAGTTTCACATGTGAACTCCAAAAGCAGATAGATGAGTTTTACAAGGAATAAGAGGTCGGTCATTATGTAGCGGATATGGTGGTGAATCATACAGAGATATGGTGCCGAAGTCAGATGTATTACTTCAGAAACCGTGCAATCCGTGCTTAAAATGAATATAGATATGAAAGCAGAACAACAATATGTAGATTTATTTTCGCAGTATGAAGGACTTATATGTCAGCATGCTTCGGCAGTGATGAATGCACCGCGGGTGAAATCTTATGAGGCGTTTGAACGCATGGGCTTCCCGTCACAGAAGACGGAGGACTATAAGTATATTGACGTGTCTCAGGCTTTTGCTCCAAACTTTGGATTGAACATCAACCGTTTGACAATTCCGGTCAATCCATACGATGTGTTCCGTTGCGATGTGCCGAATCTCAGTACTTCGCTCTATTTCGTTGTCAACGATACATTTTATAGCAATGTTTTGCCTAAGGCGCATCTGCCTGAAGGCGTTTATGCTGGTGGATTAGACGCGTTTACAAGGCAGCATCCTGATTTGGCCGCTCGATATTATGCGAAGGCAGCACTTGTTGATAATAATGCTGTAACTGCGCTTAACACAATGCTTGCACAAGATGGTTTTGTACTCTATGTGCCTGCAGGTGTAAAACTTGAACGTCCTGTTCAGCTTGTGAATATCTTCCGCAGCGATGTTGATACGATGGCAAATCGCCGTATTTTGGTGATTATAGAACCACATGCCGAAGCAAAACTTTTGGTGTGCGACCATAGTGTCGACGACGTGAAGTTTCTGGCTACTCAAGTAGTAGAAGTCTTTGCTGAAGAAGGTTCTATGTTTGATTATTATGACCTGGAAGAGAGTACAGCCACGACTTCGCGCTTCTCGACATTACATGTTAAACAAAGTGCAGGAAGCAATGTATTGGTGAACGGCATCACACTTAATAATGGTTTGACACGTAATAACTACTATATCGATTTGCTGGGTGAACATGCCGATACGACACTTTGTGGCATGTCTATCTTGGATGGCGAACAATTGCTGGATACTTATACTTTGATTACTCACCATGTACCTTCTTGTACAAGCAACGAGTTATTCAAAAATGTTCTCGATGACCGATCGGTGGGTGCTTTCAGTGGACGTATTTTGGTGAAAGAAGGTGCTGAGAAAACAGAAGCATATCAGGCGAACCGTAATCTATGTGCTACTCGTGAAGCCCACATGTACAGCAAGCCACAGTTGGAAATTTATGCTGACGATGTTAAATGTTCGCATGGCATGACGACCGGGCAACTGGATGATGAGGCTCTTTTTTATATGCAGAGTCGCGGAATCCCATATGAGGAAGCACGAATGTTGCTAAGTGTGGCGTTTACTTCTGATGTGATTGAACATGTTCGTCTGGATGTTTTGAAAGAGCGTCTTCATACGTTGGTTGAAAAACGTTTCCGTGGCGAACTGGCTAAATGTGCCGGTTGCAGAATATGCAAGTAAGTAGTATAAAGGTTAAAATAGAAAACCATGGAACAGAAAAGTACAGCAACTTTGTCGCATGTAGCCTTGTGGACAAACGATATTGAGCGATTGAAACAGTTTTATATCTATTATTTTGGTGGTACAAGCAATGCTAAATATGTTAATTCCAGTAAAGGGTTCTGTTCTTATTTTCTGCGTTTTGAGGGAGGGGCTGCTTTGGAGATTATGCAACACAAAGATATTACTGAGATTATTGGAAATACGCATCTCGGTTTTGCTCATATTGCATTTTCGCTTGGCTCTAAAGAGCGTGTCAATGCTCTGACTGAACAGTTTCGTTCCGATGGCTATACTGTGAAAGGCGAACCTCGAACAACAGGAGATGGCTATTATGAAGCAGTTATTCTTGATCCGGATGGGAATATAGTTGAATTAGTTGGCTAATATATAATCTGTAGCCATATAAGTGCTGCCATAAAACATTTTTATGGCAGACAAGTTGTGACTATTCTTCGTCGTATTGCTGATAAAGAAAATCGTTATAAGGGAAGCGGGTAACATGAATCTGTTTCACCCGTTCATACAAAAGTGATCTTAGTGCTTCGATGTTGGTCCGTTGTTTGGCTGAGATGAATATACAGTTGTCTTGCAGTTTATTCATCCAAGTATCTTTCAGTTCATCAAGTGTGATGTTTTCACGTGTCCGCGGTGTCAGGTCATCAGGTTCCTTCTCTACGAATGTAAAAGCATCTACTTTGTTGAAAACGATAATCGTCGGCTTTTCTTCCTTATTTATTTCCAATAAGGTCCGGTTTACAACTTCTATCTGATCTTCAAAGTTTGGATGTGAGATATCAACGATATGTATCAGCAGATCAGCTTCTCGTACTTCATCCAAAGTTGATTTGAATGATTCTACCAATTCGGTAGGAAGTTTGCGAATAAAACCGACTGTATCGGCCATAAGAAAAGGCAAATTCTCAATAACGACTTTGCGTACAGTCGTATCCAGTGTGGCAAAGAGTTTGTTTTCTGCAAAGACCTCGCTTTTGCTGAGCAGATTCATTAAAGTTGATTTACCTACATTCGTGTAACCAACTAATGCAACGCGCACCATCTTGCCTCTGTTTTTACGTTGTACGCTTTTCTGTTTGTCGATATCTTCCAGTTCATGTTTCAAGTGCGCAATCTTATCCAGAACAATACGTCTATCAGTTTCCAACTGTGTTTCACCCGGACCACGCATGCCTACACCGCCACGTTGTCGTTCTAGGTGAGTCCAAAGCCGCGTTAAACGAGGTAACATATATTGATATTGAGCCAGTTCGACCTGTTTCTTTGCATGTGCCGTTTGTGCACGGCGGGCAAAGATATCAAGGATGAGGCTTGTGCGGTCAAGAATCTTTACTTGCAGTTCCTTTTCGATATTACGAATCTGTTTGGCTGAAAGTTCATCATCAAATATGACTACACCTATTTCGTGTTCCACGACATATTCTTTGATTTCTTGCAGTTTGCCGGTTCCGACAAAGGTGACTGAGTTTGGCATTTCCAATCGTTGATAAAACTTTTTTGTGGGTACAACCCCAGCTGTTTCGGCTAGAAAAGCCAGCTCATCCAAATATTCGTGTACCTTCTGTTCATTCTGTTCGGGTGTAATCAATCCGACCAGAACAGCCTTTTCTGTTTGTGCTTCTGAAATAATGAATTCTTTCATGCCACAAAGATAGTTATTTCAATAAATTCTATATCTTTGCACTAAGAAATAATAATATAATCATTTAACTAAAGCATGCAGCTATGAAAAAAGAATTGTGTCCATTTCGTTTTTTAGTTGGCTTAGTGTCCACTATAGCTATTTCGTCATCCATTATTCATGCTCAAGAGCCTGTCCCTTTGGAGTGGGAGAGTTTTGTTGCCGGTTCAAAGAATACATTGATTCCTGATACATTCAGGATGCAGACATTTCGGAATTTGGCGTCTGATAACTGGTCGTTTACGCTCTTGGATGGAGCTACTATCATTACTGATAAGCATACTTTGAAGTTGCCTATTGGCAGTAAAGCTTGTTTTGAACCTTATTCTATTGATGGTTATGCGAATGTTTCCGCTTGGATTCGGTGTGGAGGGTTGGAACTTAGTCCTACAGAAACTTTGGGATTTGAATGGTTTAGGAATGGCAAGAAGGAAACAAAGGCTAATGTTTATGTAACTACCGAAGGTAAAGATTGGTTTGGCTATTGGCCTTGGCATATTGATAATAATCCTGTTTGGGTGAACCTTTATACTTATAATGCAGTCGAGAATTCAAAAGGCTATTTTATGGCAGACAGCCTTTATGCGATTGGCAATATTCCAGATTATTCTCTTTTTAAAGGAGAAGGCAACTGGCGTGATACGACTCATTGGTCGCATCTACCACCCGAACGTCATCGTTCGGCGCTGATTAAGGGTAATATTATCATTGAAAAGCCGATTGCTTGCCATAATGCTTCTGTCAGTGAAGGAAAAATGCATGTTGCATCAGATGCAGCCTTTAAGGTACAAAATCTCCATTTGTATGACAGTCCGCTTTCATCAGAAGGGGAGATTTCTGTAGCCGGTCAGATTGTTCTTCATCATACTTTCGATAAGAAAGGCGAGTGGTATTTTATTTCTTTTCCTTTTGATATATATGCTGATCAGGTTGATGCACGTTTTAAGCAAAGGGACGGAACGCCCAACGATGGCGGCAATTATTTTTATGTGCAGACCTATAATGGCAGCAAACGTTCTATGAGTGGTGATGCTTCCTCTAACTGGGAGGTCCTTCCTGTTCGCTCAGGGAATGCACTCGTGTTCGAGAAAAATAAAGGTTATCTGATTGCTTTGGATGCCGCTGCTGATAGTCAGACACTTTCTTTTGCATCTAAGCCTGGCACTGTTTCGTCAGATTTCGCCCGGAAAGGTATGATTCCAGTCATAACTTCCAGTGGACAAGCAAAAGCCGAAAATCATGGCTGGTATCTGTGTGGTAATCCTTTGCCTTGCGCCTTGCCATTATCTTCTTTGGAAAATACTTCATCGCTTGATGGAAACATATATATATATGTAGGGGGAGAATATAAAGCGTATTCGCTCAAGAGTGATTTTGCAATCCCACCTTACGGTGCCTTTTTTGTTAAAACTTCAGCCGATGCCGAACTGAGAGTTTCTCATTTGCCATCGGCAAAATCTTATCATTTGGTCAGTACTTCTTCGCTAAGTAGTCTCAAAGAACCTGTTGCAAAAGAGTTAGTTACAAATATCTATAATACTGACGGTCATGAAGTGCGTTCTTTTATTCAGGATGGCCGATTATTTTTGGAAAATGTCTATGATAAGACATCCCTGACTATTTACGACGTGTCCGGTCGTGTCGTATTACGCCAGTCTGTTGCATCCGGAAATAGGTCATTGGATCTTTTCCTACCGAAGGGTATATATGTTTTAAGCATTCAATCTTCAGTATATCAAGAGCAGAAGAAAATAACAGTCCGATAGAAATCATTAAAGGTTTTAGTGATTATAGCTTCCATCTCAAAAAGTATATACTTTTGGTCTCAAAAGTATATACTTTCGATATGTCAAAGTATATACTTTCATACCCTAAAAGTATATACTTCCGTACCTCAAAAGTATATACTTTTTTGTCCTGATATATAACTGTTTAAAATCAAAACTCCCCGTATTCTTTTATCACTTCGGAGTGGAATTATCAATAAAGTTTAAATCGTCAAATACATGTTCTTAAACATCATTCTTTTGTAACCGCTAAAACGTTAAACTTATTATTTTTGCAGCAAATACAATCCTTCGTGTGGAAGAAAAGTATTTATGTATTTGCTTAATAATAATAAACATGAAATCAATTTTTGCCTCTTCTACGGGAAAGAGCTTTCTTATTCCCTTTATATTAGTAACCAGCTTATTTATGATGTGGGGTTTGGCCCACGGGATGTTGGATGTATTGAATAAGCATTTCCAGCAAGCCTTTCAGATGTCGAAAGCTCAATCCGGACTCGTTCAGTTCTCTACCTATATTGCTTATGCATTGGTGGGAATTCCTGCCGGTCTGTTTATGAAGAGGTTTGGTTATAAACGAGGTATTTTGTTGGGACTTTTTCTCTATGCTGTAGGCGCATTTGGTTTTATTCCTGCTGCATTGACACAGTCTTTCAGTCCGTTTCTTTTAGCACTGTTTGTTGTGGCGTGCGGACTTTGTACGTTGGAAACGGCAGCCAATCCTTATTCTACTGTTCTCGGTCCGAAGGAAAATGCTGCTCAGCGAATCAATTTGTCGCAGTCGTTCAATGGTCTAGGGCTGGTATTAGGTCCGTTGATTGGTGGACAGCTGATTTTAGGTGCGCCTCTTGATGACATGATGGCTCTGACAAAGCCTTATATTATCTTGGGTTCGGCTGTTTTGGTTATCGCTGTTTTCTTTATATTCACCAAGTTACCTGATATTAAAGAGGAAAATGAGAGTTCTCCGACTGCGGAAGCGCTTCCACAGCGTTCGATGTGGTCCTATAAGCATTTTATTCTGGCGGCAATAGCACAGTTCCTTTATGTGGCTGCCCAAACAGGTATTTTCAGTTTCTTTATTAATTATGTGACCGAGTTGGATACGACAATCACTCCGCTTAAAGCTTCCCGTTTTTTGGCTTTCGGTGGAATGTTGCTGTTTATGATAGGCCGTTTGAGTGGTAGTTTTATTATGGCCAAGTTCAAGGCGCATAAATTGCTTTCTATTTATTCACTGATGTGTTGTCTGATGATGGTATTGGTAATGATGGAACTTGGAAAAGTCTCATTATACGCTTTGTATACTACATTCTTCTTCATGTCTATCATGTTCCCAACGATATTTGCACTCGGTTTGTCAGGAATGGGCGCTTATACGAAGAAAGCCTCTTCTTATATTGTAATGGGTGTTGCCGGTGGTGCATTTGCTCCGATGCTGATGGGTTATATTGGCGAACAGCACATGGCAATAGGATTTATCGTACCTCTGATTTGTTTTGCATACATTGCATTCTTCGGTCTTAAGGGATATAAGATGTAGTCAATAAAAGAATAGGATATGAATAAAGTCGCTTTTATCTGTGTTTGTTTGTTGCTGGCAAGTTTGTCGCAAGCCCAGAATTATTCATTCAATGGATTGGATATGAACATGGGAAACTTGTCGCGCTTGTCAAATGCACAGACCCGTTCTATCAGCCCTGAGAATTTCACAGGTGAAGCAGGTAAAGGCGGTATGGCTGATCCTAAAGATAAAGATCAACGAAATGTAGCCAATGCTTGGGCGGCTTCCGGGAATCTGGGTAAAGGATGGAAAGTGAATCCGTTCATAATCATCAAGCCGGGTGAAACTGTTACTATTGGCGAGATCAACGGATCGGGAGCAATCCAACAGATTTGGATGACTCCAACAGGCAATTGGCGTTTTTCTATTATCCGCATGTATTGGGATGATGAGAAGACTCCTTCTGTTGAATGTCCGATTGGCGATTTTTTTGCAAGTGCATATAATACTTATACTCAATTATCTTCGGCAGCTGTCTGCGTGAATCCGGGTTGTGCATTTAACTGTTATTGGAAGATGCCTTTCCGGAAGAAAGCCCGCATCACGATGGAAAATATGGATACGAAAAATGAAATGCGCTTGTATTATCAAATCAATTATACATTGACAGAAATACCAAGCGATGAGGGTTATTTCCATGCACAGTTCCGTCGTTCCAATCCGACACAAGGTTCGTCGCATACTTTAGTGGACGGCATTAAGGGTAAAGGACAATATGTGGGTACTTATCTGGCATGGCGAGTAAATGATAATGGTTGGTGGGGCGAAGGCGAGATTAAATTTTATATGGATGGCGACAAAGCTTATCCGACCATTTGTGGTACAGGAACAGAGGATTACTTCTGCGGTTCTTATAATTTTGAAAATCCTACGACACATAAATATCAGGAGTTCACTACTCCTTATTCTGGGTTGTCGCAAGTGATTCGTCCGGATGGATTATATAAGGCAGTTACTTCTTTCGGATTATATCGCTGGCATATCATGGATCCTATCCGCTTCAATAAAGAATTGAAAGTGACGATTCAGGATTTGGGTTGGCGCCATGACGGACGGTATAACAATCAGAAGTCTGATATTGCATCTACAGTTTTCTGGTATCAGACAGAACCGCATGCGCCGTTCCCCGCTTTACCTTCGAAAGATGAACTGGAAATACCATAAATGCATGAATTATGAAAAGCATACATATATTAATTTCTGCTTCGCTGGCAATCGCAATGCTTTGTGGATGCAGTCAGAACAATAAAAATAAAGTAGTTATGAAGACGTACGAAAAAGGAACATTCGGATACGATTTGCATTATCTGTCGGATAAGGACAGTATAGTGATATTGAGCAGCGACGATAGTTTGTCGCAGGTGATTGTATCGCCTAAATTGCAAGGCAAAGTATTCACTTCGACCGCTTCGGGCGCTGAAGGCAGAAGTCTCGGATTCTTGAATTATAAAGTGTTTGAGTCTGAAGAAAACAACAAGCACATGCATGGCTACGGCGGTGAAAACCGTTTATGGATTGGTCCTGAAGGGGGACGTTATTCAGTATTCTTCAAACCGGGTGTTGAGCAGGTTTACGATAACTGGTTTGCTCCTGCACCTTTTGATAACGAACCGTGGAGACTCGTTTCGTCCGACAAACATTCTGTTCGAATGGAGAAAGACATGGAGATGTCGAACTATGAAGGCAAGAGCATGCATTTCAAGATTGGTCGAGAAGTATCTCTTTTGAGCAAAGCCGATATTCAGTCGAAATTAGGTATCCAGTTGAGTGATAAAGTGAAAGCAGTGGCATATGCTACGAACAACAGCATTACCAATCTGAATGATTTTGCCTGGACAAAAGAAACCGGAACCGTTTGTATCTGGATGCTCGACATGTTTAATCCGGCTCCTAAAGCATTGACTATTATCCCGTTCAATGCCGGTGATGAAAAGAAATTAGGGAAGGTGGCAACCACCGATTATTTTGGCGAGATCCCTGCCGATCGTATGAAAATGAAGGACAATGTTCTTTATTTGAAAACCGATGGCAAGTTCCGCAGTAAAGTTGGACTTAATGTGATGCGTACAAAGGCGATAGCCGGCAATTATGACCCGGATGCCAAGCAGCTTACCATCACAACATTTGATATTGATCCTAAAGGCATTTATCTCAACCAGGAATGGAATCCGAAGAAAGATCCGCTCGTTGGTGATGCGCAGAACGCTTATAATGACGGACCGTTGGAAGACGGCAGCATTATGGGACCGTTCTTTGAGATGGAAAGCGCTTCGCCGGCAGCATTCCTGAAGTCGGGCGAAACGTTGCATCATGCGCACAATGTGTTCCATTTTATGGGTGATGAGAGTGACTTGACTCTGATTACTAAAGCTTTGTTAGGTCTTTCTATTGACGACATCAAAGCTGTATTTTGATTTCTATTAATGCATTATTTATTAAACTATAAAACATGAATAATTCTTATCCAAAGATCGGTATACGTCCGATCATTGATGGACGTCGTCAAGGCGTTCGCGAGTCTCTTGAAGAGATGACAATGGGTTTGGCACATCGTGTAGCCAAATTATATTCTGATACATTGCGCTATCCGGATGGTTCTCCGGTAGAGTGTGTAATCGCTGATACATGTATCGGTGGTGTTAAAGAAGCTGCAAATTGTGCAGAAAAGTTTGCCAGAGCCGGTGTTGGTGTTTCACTTTCTGTTACTCCATGCTGGTGCTACGGAGCTGAAACAATCGATATGGATCCAATGATCCCGAAAGCAGTTTGGGGATTCAATGGAACAGAACGTCCGGGTGCTGTTTACTTGGCTTGCGCTATGGCTGTTCACAGTCAGAAAGGTCTTCCAGCATTTGGTATTTATGGCCATGATGTACAGGACGCTGACGATGAAGTCATTCCGGATGATGTAAAAGAAAAATTGCTCCGTTTTGCTCGCGCAGGTTTGGCAGTAGCTTTGATGCGTGGCAAATCTTATTTGGCTATCGGAACGGTTGCCATGGGTATTGGTGGTTCAATCGTTAATCCTGACTTTTTGCAGGAATATCTGGGCATGCGTTCAGAATGTGTGGATAGCTGCGAAATCATTCGCCGTGTAGAAAAAGGTATCTATGACAAGGAAGAATTCAAGAAAGCCTTGGCTTGGACAAAGAAATATTGTATGTCTCGCGAAGGCACCGATTACAACAAACCTGAACTGCAGCACTCTCGTGCTCAGAAAGATGCCGACTGGGAATATGTAGTAAAGATGACGCTTATCATGCGTGACCTGTTGATTGGCAACGAGAAGTTGGCAGATATGGGCTTCGTTGAAGAATCAAATGGTCACAATGCTATCGCCGGTGGATTCCAGGGACAACGTCAGTGGACCGATTTCATGCCGAATGGCGACTTCTCCGAAACGATGCTGAATACATCATTCGACTGGAATGGTATCCGTGCTCCGTTTGTATTTGCAACCGAAGACGATCATTTGAACTGTATCACTATGCTGTTCAGTAATTTGCTGACACATAGAGCACAGATCTTTGCCGATGTAAGAACCTATTGGAGTCCGGAAGCTATCGAAAGAGTAAGCGGGTGGAAACCGGAAGGCATTCTTGAAAATGGTGCTATCCATTTGATTAACTCTGGTGCATGTACTTTGGATGGTACAGGACAGCAGTCTGACGAAGAGGGCAAACCGGTAATGAAACCATTCTGGGATATCAAGCAGGAAGAGGTTGACAAGATGCTGAACGCAACAACATGGTGTCCAGCTTCATTGGAATATTTCCGTGGAAGTGGTTATTCATCAAACTTCCTGACCAAACCGGGTATGCCTGTTACTATGGCACGTTTGAACATTGTCAAGGGATTAGGTCCGGTTCTGCAGCTTGCTGAAGGTTGGACAGCTACATTCCCGGATCATGTATTCGATATCATCAACAAACGTACCGACAAGACATGGCCTACAACATTCTTTGTTCCGCGTCTGACAGGTCATGGTCATTTCAAAGATGTTTATTCTGTAATGAACCGTTGGGGAGCAAACCACGGAGCTATCAGTTACGGTCATATTGGCGCCGATCTGATTTCTTTGGCTTCAATGCTTTCAATTCCTGTTTGTATGCATAATGTCGACGAAGATAAGATCTTCCGTCCGACTACATGGAGTGCATTCGGAACAGATCCAGAAGGTTCAGATTACAGAGCTTGTGCAGCTTGTGGTCCATTATATAAATGATTGAATAAAACAACAAATAAAAACTAGATACGAATACAGGAAACCCTGTACGGATTTTGAAATGAGAAAAATATCAATAAAAGATATTGCCCGTGAAGCAGGTGTTTCAAACGCTACCGTATCGTTAGTGCTTAATGGGAAAGAAAAAGAGGGTCGAGTAAGCAAAGAAGTGGCTGCTCGTGTCAAGCAGATTGCAAGCGATTTAGACTATCAGCCAAACAGTTTGGCAAAAAGTCTGAAGAGCGGACATTCATACATGATCGGTCTGATTGTTGCTGATATCTCGAACCCCTTTTTCGGATCCCTTGCCTATTTTGTCCAGGAAGAAATGGAAAAAGCAGGTTATACGGTGATGGTGATGAACACGAACGAGAGCGATGCGCGGTTGGAAAAGATTATCACGAACTTATCTGACAGACAAGTGGATGGCTATATTATTGTTCCGACAGAACATGGCGAATCCTATATCAGTCGCTTGCTTGATACCGGCGTTCCGTTGGTATTGCTGGATCGTTATTATCCGTCATTGTCAACCTATAATGTGATGACCGACAGTTATCAGGCATCCTATCAGGCCACAAAACTTCTGATTTCAAGCGGATGTAAGAAGATGGGACTTATCTCCTATAAGAATACACAGTCGCCTATGACTGAACGCCGCCATGGATTTATGGATGCTTTGCAAGCCGCAGGATTGTATTATGAAGAATTAGTTAAACAGGTGGATTTTCTGCAGTTGGATACGGATATTCCGGAAGCTGTATCTTCGTTGATCGAGAATGGAATCGACGGACTATTGTGTGCTGCAAATACCATATCTTCCAAAAGTATTCATGCTCTTTTGAAAAATGGAAAATCTGTACCCGAACAAGTGAAAGTTGTTGGTTTTGATCGAAGCGAAGCTTTTGAATTCATGCCACATCCGATTCCGTATGTGCAACAGCATATTGAAGCGATGGGACGTAAAGCTGCCGATCTGCTTATTGAACAGATGACTTCGCAAAGCAAGATGCCTCAGACCTGCAAATTCCCTGCTACTCTTATGATTACACCCGATTCTAATAGTTAAGAGAACCCCTTTGTAGAGTGTTGAAAAATTCATTCGAATGCGCGAACCATTTCATTCGAATGAAATTTTTTTTCTTTCGAATGAAACGCTTGCCGGATCCGAATGAATTGGAAATTACATTCGGAAGAAATTACGTTTATAAACGCATATAAGAAGAACATTGTCATGAATGCCAAATATGTTTTGCGAGAGTATGTCATGTAGTCAGCGAATCTAAATATTGAAAATTCGTTTCTTTATGTACGGTTGTTTCTCGTAAAAATAGTAATTTTGTACGCTTATATATTTAAAGAAGATGGCAGACGAAGAGATAAAACAGATGGGAAAAGTGCCGGAGCCAACGCTTCGGAGGCTGCCTTGGTACCTTGCTTTTCTGAAACTGATGAAAGGGTGGGGCGAAACGTTTGCTTCTTCTACTCAGATTGCTAAACAGATTAATGTCGATCCCAGTCAGGTTGCCAAAGATCTTTCGTATGTGAATATTTCCGGGAAGACGCGTGTTGGTTATGAGATTGCTCCATTGGTGGATGGCTTGGAATCTTTCCTTGGATTTACCGATTGTCATAAAGCTTTTCTTTTCGGCGTTGGTAGTTTGGGCGCAGCTCTGCTCCATGACTCCGGTTTGAATCAGTATGGATTGCAGATTGTAGCCGGGTTTGATATCCGTCCGGAACTTGCCGGGACTGTTATTAATGGCATTCCGGTGTATCATCTTTCTGAATTTGCCAAACGAGAGAAAGAATATGAAGCGACCATAGGAATCATCACCGTCCCGGTTGATAAGGCGCAGGAAGTAACGGATATGATTATTGCTTCCGGAATCAAAGCGCTGTGGAACTTTACGCCATTCCGTATCCGCGTACCCGAAAATGTTGTTGTTCAGAACACTTCTATCTATGCTCATCTGGCTGTTATGTTCAATCGACTCAATTCAATATCATAAGTATGAAGATTATTGCAGTAGGAATGAATTATGCAGCTCACAATAAAGAGCTCCATCATTCGTTAGAATTATCAGAGCCAACTATTTTTATGAAGTCCGATTCATCATTGCTCAAGGATGGCAAGCCATTCTTTATCCCTGATTTCTCGTCGGAAGTGCATTATGAAACGGAGATTGTTGTACGAATAGACAGGCTTGGAAAAAACATCGCTGAACGTTTTGCACATCGTTATTATAATGAGGTGACTGTGGGTATTGATTTTACAGCACGCGATTTGCAAAGAGAACTGCGAGCTAAAGGCTTGCCTTGGGAGATTAGCAAAGCTTTCGATAATTCGGCTGCGATAGGAACTTTTATTCCTTTAGAGCCGTTGGGCGGAACTGAGCATCTCTGTTTCCATTTGGAAATAAACGGTGAGACGGTGCAGGCAGGAAATACAGAGGACATGCTTTTTCCGGTAGATAAAATTATTGCTTATGCAAGCCGTTTCTTTACGTTAAAGACAGGCGATCTGATTTATACAGGTACACCTGCAGGCGTCGGACCTGTAAAGATTGACGACCATCTGGAAGGATATATCGGTGCGCAGAAGCTGCTCGATTTCTATGTTAGATGATACGAAAACTATTATACACGATACTGATGTCTATCTTTCTGCTCCCTTCATTGTGGGCGGTGAGTAGCAAGTATGCCTCTGTCTCGGTGCTTGATACAGGCAAATGGGTGAAGGTGCGCGTTGCAGAAACAGGCGTTTACAAGCTTACCTTTTCTGATTTGAAGAAGATGGGCTTTACCAATCCTGAAAAGGTATCGGTGTATGGCTACGGCGGATGGCCGCAGGATGAGGATTTCTCGACAACATATATAGATGATCTTCCGGAAGTTGCTACATACAGAGGTTCCGATTATTTGGCGTTTTATGCCAAAGGACCTGTCAAGTGGGCTTATGTACTTGGGAGTGGTTTTATCCATACCAACAATCCTTATTCTTCTTACGGATATTATTTTCTGACCGACCGGAATGATACGGTGAAATCAATGGAGACTCAAGCTTCTGCAAGTGGCGCCTCACTTCAGATTTCAACCTTTAATGACTATAAACTTTGGGAGAAAGAGTCGGTTTCAGTCAATTCATCGGGACGTGAACTTTATGGCGAATCCTTTGAAACCACCTTGTCGCAAAACTTCAAAGTGTCAATCCCGGGAATTACAAACGATACGGGTTTGGCTACGTTGAGTTTCATTGCCAAACCGACAAGCGGCACAGGAACGGTAACAATGAGCATCAACGGTTCGCAAACGATTAGTGGTTCTTTTGCACAGAACACTTCTGAATATATTATGGCCCGTGAGTTGAATCAGACGGTAACCTGGAGTGGCGACAAAACTGAGAATACAACGGTTAACATCCAATATAACACGGCAGGACATAAGAATGTACGTCTTAACTATTTCTGTCTGCAGATGTTTCGTACGTTGCAACTTTATGATGCCTATACGCTTTTTAGAAGTGTCAGTTCAATTGGCAATACATCACGTTTCGTTATCCAGAATGCTACATCAGGATTGTTGGTGTTCGATGTGACCGATGGTGTCAATCCTAAATTGATGGAGACAACGCTTAATGGAACAGAATTATCCTTTTCGATTCCTGGTTCTTCTGCACTGAGAGAGTTCGCCTTAGTCGATCCGGCTAAACTTACGGCTCCTGAGACAGTGGGAGAGGTTACGAATCAGAACTTGCATGCCATGTCTCAGCAGGATATGATTATTCTTGCTCAACCGGCATTAGCCGAACAGGCAGAAAGATTGGCGAATGCGCATCGTACGCACGATAATCTATCGGTACAGGTTGTGCAACCGGAAAAGGTTTATAATGAGTTTTCGAGCGGAACGCCGGATGCTTCGGCAATACGTCGTTTTATGAAGATGTTTTATGACCGCAAGTCGTCTGATACCGATGCTCCTAAGTATTTGCTGTTGTTGGGCGACGGTTCATTTGATAATCGCCAGTTGACTACCAATTGGAAACAGGTCGATATGACTAATATGTTGCTCACCTATCAGACTCAGGAGTCTTTGAATGATGAGTCGTATGTGGCAGATGATTATTTCGCATATCTGGACGATGCCAATGATGCAAAATCCTTCGCTACAAAGGATGTGAATATTGGTGTTGGCCGTTTTCCTGTACGTACGCTTAGCGAAGCTACAGCTGCTGTCGATAAGGTGATTACTTATATGAACAATACGCAGTATGGCACATGGAAGAATAACCTTTGTTTTCTGGCAGACGATGGCAACAGTGCCGATGGTTTTTCGCAGACACATGAGAAACAGGCGGATAATCTGGCGCAGTATCTGGAAACAAACTATCCTGAGTTTCTGATTAACAAGCTCTATTTTGATTCTTTCAAGAAAGATTTTACAGGAGGTACGACAACCTATCCGGATGTAACAACCAATTTGGTGAAATCATTGAAAGATGGATTGATGCTGGTTAATTACACAGGGCATGGAAATACAACGGCATTGAGCGATGAGAAAGTAATCAAGCAATCGGATATTGCTCAGTATACTTATACGCGTTTGCCTTTATGGATTACGGCAACTTGTGATTTTACCCGTTTTGATGATTTGAATACCTCTGCGGGTGAAGATGTTTTCCTGAGTGCCAAAAGTGGCGGTATTGGTCTTTTCACTACGGCCCGCTTAGCTTATTCGAATTCAAACTTCGATATCAATGAGTCGCTTATAGAGAAATTGTTTACAAAGAATAATGGTCGCCGTCTCACTTTGGGTGATGTGATAAAGGAAACAAAATGCGAATTGAATACAGTTCGTAAGTTGGGATTCTGTCTGATTGGTGATCCGGCGTTGAAGCTTGTGTATCCTGAATACAGGATGAAGGTGACTACGGTTAATGGCGCTTCGGCAACAGGTGATGCAATAAAGATTAAGGCATTGCAGAAGGTGACGGTTGAAGGAGAAGTACTGAATGCCGACGGCAATTTGGCTACCGATTTTTCGGGCGTTCTGAATCCGACAGTGAAAGACAGCAAAGTATCGGTAACGACGCTTGATAACAATAATACCGGGAGTACATTCAGCTATACGGATTATCCGAATACATTATATATGGGTAATGATTCCGTACGTAGCGGTAAATTCAGTTTTTCGTTTACTGTTCCTAAAGATATCTCTTATTCAAATGCAGCTGGCAAGATGAATTTATATGCTTCTGATACGATTCATGGCAATGAAGCTCAAGGTGCGTTTTTGAATTTTATCGTTGGCGGAACAGACGGAACAGCTGATAAAGATACAATGGGTCCTGAAATTCGTGCTCTTTACTTGAACGATTCGACTTTTGTTGATGGAGGAAAGGTGAATACAACTCCTTATTTTGTGGCTAAGTTGTGGGATGCGAGCGGTGTGAATGTGACGGGAAGCAGTGTCGGACATGATATTACGTTGGTGATTGATGGCTCTTCGACATTGAGCTATAATCTGAATAGTTATTACGAACTGTTGACGGATGGCTCCGGTGCCGGAATAGTAAAGTTTCAGATTCCGACCTTGACGGTTGGAATACATCAAGCGGAGTTCCGTGTTTGGGATGTACAGAACAATTCAACAACACGGACCTTTACTTTCGAGGTAGTCGAAGGCTTGAAGCCTTTCCTGACGGAGATTATTGCAACTCCGAGTCCTGCTAGGAGTACCGTAACATTCCATCTCTATCATAATCGCCCGGAAAGTAAAATGAAAGTAAGCATCATGGTTTATGACTTGACGGGAAGGCTTTTTTGGAAACATGAAGAATCGGGATCTTCCGAGCTCTTCAAGTCGTATGATGTGACTTGGAATCTAACAAATAATGCTGGAGGTCGCATTACTCCGGGCATATATATTTATCGTGCGGCAATCAGTACGGATGCATCTAAGGAAGCAACCAAGGCGCAGAAGTTCATTATCTTGGCGCCATAACGGTCTGTCGTGTGCAAAAGAAAGATAAAGATACAATAAAGTACCGCCGATTGAGTTATATGTAAAACGAACATGGAGTAATGACTCCCTTTTTAACGACAATAGAACAATATGATAAAGAAAACAAGATTGAGTTTGATCATGATGATGTTTGCCCTGTTGGCAAGCGTTGCTGTGTATGCTCAAGAATCGTCAGGAAAGACAACCTTTGCACCTATCAGTACGCAAGTACCATCACTTTCAATCGCACCTGATGCGCGTGGCGGTGGTATGGGTGATAATGGTGTCAGTTCACTTCCTGATATTAACTCGCAATATTGGAACCCATCGAAGTATGCATTTATGGAGAGCAAAGCGGGTGTCTCTCTTTCTTACACACCTTGGTTGCGTAAGTTGGTAAACGATGTGGCATTGGCTAATCTGACCGGATATTACAAGTTTGGCCGTAACGACAATCAAGCTATAGGTGCTTCATTGCGCTATTTTTCTTTGGGTGATGTCGCTGAAAGAGAAAATACAGGCGATGTTCCTATTTATACAAATCCTTACGAAATGGCTTTCGATTTGGGTTATAATACCAAGTTGTCAGAGAGCTATTCAATGGGTGTTACGTTCAGGTATATTCGTTCGGATATGGGTGTCGATCCGCAGGATGAGAAGCATGCAGGCAATGCCGTTGCTGCCGATATCTCGGGATATTTGGAAAAATATGTCGTGATGGGAGGCGCCGAAGCGCTTTGGAGCATGGGTTATAACGCATCTAACATGGGTAGTAAGATTTCTTACGATGGCGGTACAACCAACTATTTCCTTCCGACGAAATTGCAACTCGGTACTGGTTTGCTTTATCCGTTGGACCAATATAACAGTATCGGTGCTTATTTGGAATTCAGCAAATATATGGTGCCAAGCGTTCCGGTTAAGAAAGATGGCGAGTCGGATACCGATTTCAGCAAGCGTCAGGAAGATTATAAGACGATGGGAAGTATCGCCGGTATCTTCAAGTCCTTCCATGATTCTCCCAATGGTTTCAAAGGTGAGCTGGATGAGATAATGGTTTCTCTTGGTTTGGAATATTGCTACAACAACCAGTTCTTTATGCGTGGTGGTTATTTCTATGAGAACCAGAATGTCGGCAATCGTAAATATTTCTCTTTTGGTGCCGGTTTTCGCATGAGTGTTTTTCAGCTCGATGCCGCTTATCTGGTCAGTACCGTTCAGAGTAACCCGTTGGATCAGACGTTGCGTTTCTCTTTGTCGTTCGACATGGATGGTCTGAAGAACCTGTTTAAATAATGGGATTATGAAAATCAGAGTAGGTTTTGGCTACGATGTGCATGCGTTGGTTCCTGACCGTGAAATGTGGATCGGTGGTGTGAAAATTGATTATACGAAAGGATTGTTGGGCCATAGTGACGCCGATGTTTTGATTCATGCTATATGCGATGCTTTGCTGGGTGCTGCAAACATGCGCGATATCGGTTATCATTTTCCGGATACGGATGAGCGTTACGCCGGTATTGACAGTAAGATATTGCTTTTCGACACAATGGAACTGCTTCGCGACCGCGGTTATTCATTGGGGAATATTGATGCGACGGTTGCTGCCGAGAAACCTAAATTGAATCCGTATATTCCAGAAATGAAACGCGTCATGGCTGAAGTTCTGCAAGTCGATTCTGATGATATTTCAATCAAAGCCACAACCACTGAAAAGCTAGGGTTTACAGGTCGCGAAGAGGGTATTGCCGCCTATGCAACTGTTCTTATCCAGAAATAATTCTATCTCTTAATCCAATTTCGGTCGTTTGTTGTGTAGACGAATGCCTATGCCGAGCATCAGATAATTCGGATTATGGAAGTTCCTCAAGGTATATCCAACGTGCAGGTAGGTGTTGCGCGTTACATCAATCTTTAAAGCCAGCAGTTGATAGAATGATTTCAAGTCGCTGCTGCTTTGCAGAATGTTGACACCCAAACCAATTCCAACCGTAAAGTATGGCATGACATATTCGGCACGACCGGATACACCCAAAGCCAGCCGTTTATGAAAAGCAGATTGGTAAAAAGTGTAGGGAGGAATCTTCTGGTGATCCTTAGGTGGTTCAATTGGCATGACGTTTTCTTCACCTGTAAGATCAGCACTTCCATCATAAACGCCGTCCAACGACAGACCTGTGCGGAAGCGGTAATTCAGATTATACATTGGAGCAAAATTAAATCCAAGTACGGTATAAGCGTCTGTTGAAGCAATCTTATCACCATTGGGGAGCGTTGCGCCCGCACGACGCCATGAACCGAATAAGGTAAGGTCATAACTGATATGGCGTGGAAAATAAGGAATGTCGCATACAATCGGAGTTTGGAACGAAGATTTGTCGTTTCTGTTTATATTATACACCAATCCGAGTCTGACGCCCGTTGTATTTAGTCCGGCATTCGGTATTTTTGTGTTCCCGTTTGAAAAGTGCGTCAGCGAAACGCCGGCGATCAGATCAACCTGCCGCGAAAGCATTTGCCGCAGATAAAAATTAGCATTGATGTAAGCGTTGGCTTTCGAACCGATCACCAGATTGTCTGAGTTGCTGTCGTGATTGTAAGGCTTCCAACCAAAGGAAAGGCCGAAGTTCCATTCGTAATTGAAGGATAGTGTCGGATTCAGCTCTGCGATTCGGGCGCCTTGATACAGATAGGCAGCAACAGGGTTGCCTAGAAGTTTCGATTCGCCAAAATTGTAGTATGCAACGCCGATACCTTGGTAAACGCCTTTATATATCCGATCGGTCATGCTGTTGGGTTGTACTCCGAATGCGTATTTCAAATGTCCGGAAAAAGCCGTATTGATGTGGTTGTTATAAATATTGTCGCCCTTCAGAAAAGAGTTGGACGGAAATACATATTCCGGTCTGAATTCAAGTCCGAGCGCGTGATAGTAGCGATGCGCTACCGAAAGACTGTCAACCTTTTGGGCTGTTGAGTCAATAGAAAACAAGACAAGCAGCAATCCCAAGATTACTGCCCTCTTTTGTATATTGTTTTTCGCTTTTATTTCTATCACTTTGTCGATTAATCGAAATCAAACATGTCACAAAGATAATGTTTGAAATCTGATTTTTAGGTTTCCTCTTATCGTTTTTAGTATCAAAAACTGTTTTTAATGCCAAAGACAGACTGTAGTAAGCCCTTAAAACAGTTTTTGAACCAAATGATAGACTGTAGTAAGGTCGTTTTAGGCTTTTGGAATGTAATTCAGGGTGAAATAAAGCCCATTTTCCAGGTAAACAATTATCTTTGTACAAAAGAAGACCGTTTAGTGTCATCGAATGTTGTACTAAAAGAAGGAAAAAGATGAAGAATAACGATTGGAAAGACCGTTTGGGTGTGATGTACTCCACCAATCCGGATTTTAAATACGATACAGGAAAACAAGCTGAAGAACAGACACTCTCGAAGGAAAAACAGCGCTTGTCCATCACACTCGACAAGCGTAATAGAGCCGGTAAATCGGTGACACTTGTGAGTGGTTTCCGCGGTACGGAAGACGATCTGACAGCTTTGGGCAAGATGCTGAAAGTGAAATGCGGCGTCGGTGGAAGTGTCAAAGATGGCGAAATTCTGATACAGGGCGATTTGCGGACGAAAGTGGCTGAAATACTCAAGAAGGAAGGTTACAAAGTATGCTGACTATTTGCAGAGCATCAGCAGGTTCCGGCAAAACACATAAGTTGGCGGGCGAGTATTTGACGCTGCTTTTCTCAGCGCCGGGTGCTTATCGGCATATTCTTGCCGTAACATTCACCAACAAAGCCACCGACGAGATGAAGAGCCGCATCATTGGCGAACTTTATCTCTTGGCGTCGGGTCGGAAGTCCGATTATTTGGAGATGCTTTGTAAACATTATCGGGTGAAGGAGGAGCAGTTGCGTCGGAGTGCCAAATCGATTCTTATTGCTATCCTTCATGATTATTCATCCTTTAATGTGAGTACTATTGACAGCTTTTTTCAGCAGACGATGCGTGCCTTTACTCGCGAGATAGGTTTGCCCGGAGGCTATGAGATTGAGATGGACCAGGAGTCGGTGCTTACGGAAGTAATTGACAGTATGATTGCCCATCTTGATGATCCGTCGAAAAAGGAATTGTTGGGTTGGCTTATCCGATTTGCTCAAGGAAAGATTGAAGAGGGTTCTTCATGGGATCTGCGGCGGGATATACAGACGTTGAGCCGCGAACTATTTAAAGAAAGCTATAAGGCTTTTGGCACAGAGGTGACCCAAGATATTACCAACAAACAGTCGCTGAACGAATTTCAAAAAGAATTGCGCAAACTTATCGGTGCTATTGAAAAAGAAAAGAAAGAACTGGGTGAGCGCGCATTGGCTATCATTCATCGCTATGGACTGGAAACGACCGACTTCAAAGGTGGTACAAATTCAGCAATGAATTTCTTTGCGAAGCTATATAAAGGGGATAATAAAGCACCGTCTAATACCTTTATTTCTTTTGCTGATAATCTGGATGTCTGGACGACAAAGAAAACCGATCCGGGTGTGAGTCAGGGTATTGAACAAGCCTATAACAACGGTTTGAACGATTGCGTCAAGGCGGTCATATCATTATTTGGTAATCTGACCGACTATAATACAGCAAAGGCAATAATAAAATATTACGATACGCTGGGAATACTGACCGACGTATCTTCTGAAATCAGTGATTATCGGACAGAAAACAACGTCATGCTGATTGCCGATACGACCGAACTGCTTCATCGAGTGATCGATGGCAGCAATGCTCCGTTTATCTATGAAAAGACGGGTACTCAGGTTGAGCATTACATGATTGATGAATTTCAGGATACGAGTCGTATGCAGTGGGAGGATTTCCGGCCGCTGGTTGAAGAAAGTCTTTCGCACGGCGGCGATAATCTGATTGTGGGCGATGTGAAACAGAGTATTTATCGATTCCGTAACTCAGACTGGACTTTGCTCGACAGTTCTGTGAAGCATGATTTTTCACCACAGATGCTGCGCGAGGAAACGTTGCAGGAAAATTGGCGTAGTTGTCGGAATATCGTGGAGTTCAACAATGCACTTTTTACCGCAATCCCTGAATTGATGCAGCAGTTGTATAACGAAACACTCGTCACTTCATCGCTAAGCATGGAGAAACAGCAAAAATATGCCGATCGCATACTTTCGGCTTACAGCAACTGTTATCAGCAAGTGCCGCAGTCTTTCCAATCAAAGGAAGGACATGTGATGATGACGTTTCTTCCTCAAAAGGATGACAGTGGCAAAAAGTGGGATCAGCAGGCACTTGAACAAATTCCGAAGACGCTCGAACAACTTCAGGATAACGGATACGCTTTGCGCGATATGGCTATTTTGGTACGTACCAATTCTGAAGGTGCGGATGTGGCTGCTTATCTTCTAAAGTATAAGGACGAACATCCTTCGGAACTTTACAGTTATGATGTCATATCCGATGAATCGTTATTTGTAAGCAGTTCGGCGGCTGTGCGCTTCCTGGTATCTGTATTGCGATATCTGAAGAATCCCGCCGATATTACGAGCCACATGATTGCTTTGTATGGCTATCAGGTGCTGAAGGGAAGCTTTGGCCATGAAGAGCCGCGGTTAGGTGAGAATGTTGAGGCGGTTCTGCAAGATTTGGCAAATCAGTCTTTTTATGAAACGGTAGAAAGCCTGTGTCGTTTGTTCAAGGATGATTTCGGTGCCGGAGAGCAAGTCTTTTTACAGGCATTTCTGGATATGGTATTCGATTTCTCACGAAAGAAGAATTCCGATATCAGTAATTTTCTCTCTTGGTGGGATGAAAAAGGCTGTAAAAAGTCAATCGCTACTCCTGATGGACAGAATGCTGTGCGGATTATGACTATACATAAGGCTAAAGGACTTGGCTTTAAGGCCGTGATCGTCCCGTTCTGTGATTGGATGATTGATAATAGAACGGGTGGGACGCTGCCTGTTATTATGTGGTGCCATCCAGAGACAGCGCCATTCAATAAGTTTCATCTGCTTCCTGTACGCTATGAAACGAACTTGGGCAATACACATTTTGCAGAGGATTATTTCCGGGAGCGGATGCATGCTTTTATTGACAATCTGAATGTGCTCTATGTGGCATTCACCAGGGCAAAGGAAGAACTGATCGTTTTTGCTCCGCAACCACAGGAAGGAGAGAAGCAAAAAGGTAATTCTGATAAGATGTCGCTTGTTTCGGACGTAATCTGGTCTGTATTATCTTCAGGTTTTACACAGACGGGCGCAGGCGAAAGACTCATATCATTAACTGATCCATTCAATTCGGAAGAAGGAATATTTGAACTGGGCAGTTGGTGGCACCCATCTGTATCGCACGATAGTGAGGGAATACAGGAAATAATGATGCATCAGTTGCGTTTTGTTTCGCCAGGTGATCGTTTGCGGCTTCGTCTTCATGGAAAAGATTTCCTTGTTGATGATTCAAAGCGTAAGCATGGAGCGTTGATGCATGAAATATTGAGTAGGATAGAAACGCGTGATAATATTGCCGGTGTTTTAGATTCCTATCAGATGACTGGAGTAATCACTCCGGAAGAAACAAAAGAAATATCAGAACGAATCAATGGATTGCTCGATATTCCTGACGCCGGGCATTGGTTTGATGGCTCTATGAGAGTTCTTAATGAAGTTGACATACTTTTTGGAAAAGTTTTTTCGCGCCGTCCGGATCGCGTGATGATTGCAAATGATCGTGTAGTGATTGTTGACTATAAATTCGGTATTCATCCTGATAAACGTTATAATAGGCAGGTTCGGAATTATATGAAACTGGTTGGCGAAATGGGATATAATCGGGTGGAAGGTTACTTGTGGTATATAGAATTAAATAAAATAGAAGCGGTGAATGGCTGATATATTTTTGTTATTCAGTAAAAATGAATATTTTTGCACATTCTTTGATTAAAGCTTGTGTTGATTGCGAATGAAAGTACATAGAGAAGGAACAGGATTATTGCTGACGTTGTTTACAATATTTTTTATCGTTGACGTTGGTATTTATCATACGATTGGTCGGGGTTGGTTGTTCTATACAGTCACTTTCGTCACAGGTGTTCTGTTTCTGCTTGTTTTGAATTTCTTTAGAAGTCCGTATCGACGCTTCCCTTATGATTCAGAAGGACTGGTGATTGCCCCTGCCGATGGTACAATTGTAGCTATCGAAGAGGTAATGGAAAATGAGATTCTGCATAGACGTTGTCTGCAGATATCGATATTTATGTCTATCTTTAATGTACATGCCAACTGGTTTCCAGTAAACGGAACAGTGAAGCTTGTCAGACACCAGAATGGCCGTTTTCGGGCCGCATATCTCCCCAAAAGTAGCATTGAGAACGAACGGTCTTCTATTGTCATTACTACAAAAAGTGGAATAGAAGTTTTGACTCGTCAGGTTGCAGGGGCAATGGCGCGACGCATTGTTACTTATGCTAAAGAAGACGAAGTCTGTAATGTCAATGAGCAGATGGGCTTTATTAAATTCGGTTCGCGCGTTGATGTATATTTGCCTCTAGGTACCGAATTGCTGGTGGAAATGGATGAAAAAGTTACAGGCGATCAGACGCCTATTGCCCGTTTAGGAAAAAATCCAAATGGAATGGCATCGTAAAAATATAAGATAATGAATATTAAAAGGAGCGTACCTAATATAATCACTTGTTGTAATTTGTTGTCAGGGTGTATTGCTTGTGTGATGGCCTTGGAAAGTCATTTGGAAATGGCAACATTGTGGATTATCATTGCTGCTGTATTTGATTTTTGTGATGGACTTGTGGCTCGACTTCTTAGATGTTATTCCCCTATGGGAAAGGAATTGGATTCGTTGGGTGATGTGGTAAGTTTCGGAGTTGCACCCGGATTCATGCTCTTTAGTCTTTTACAGCAAACATGTACTTGTATGACTGGCGATCCTACCGGTTCATATATACCATATGTTGCTTTTGTAATACCGGTATTTTCCGGATTGCGATTGGCAAAGTTTAATATTGATACCCGTCAGACCACCTCTTTCATCGGTTTGCCTGTTCCGGCACATGCCCTCTTTTGGTCGTCATTGACATGCGCAATGCTGCCTTTTGTTTCGATTCAGCCGGTGGCTTTTGTAATAGGTTTTTCGTTATTGGCTATTGTAACTTCGCTGTTACTTGTTTCTGAGATCCCTATGTTTTCCTTGAAGATTCATTCTTTGCGATGGAAGGGCAATGAATGTCGTTATATTTTGGTCATTTGTGGAATTGTTTTTATTGCATTCTTCCATTTGTTAGGGATTACGGGAACGATGCTTCTGTATATCCTCTTGTCTATTTTTAACAAGGGGAAATAAACCAACCCTTGTCTGTTGCTGTTTATGATATGAATTAATAATAGATTTTAGATATGTTCAAGTTTTTCTTTATGCTGTTTTTTCTTTTTATCCTGATGCTTTTCTTGTTAGGATTCTCTGTCGTACGCACATTCAAAAATATTCTTTTTGGAAGCAGCAATGATCGTAAAAGAGAAACTCATCGCCATCGTACAAGCAATAACAATGCAACCTCGAGAGAAGAACAAGCTCAACAGACAGAAGCTTCTCATAAAAAGATTTTCACAAAGGAAGATGGTGAGTATGTGGATTATGAGGATGTGAAATAAGTTGATAAGTCTACTTCATCCTCTAGAGTGATTCTCATCGTTTTTTTCTAAAAAAATCTTGCATGAGTGCAATGCATTCTTTTTCCATAACACCTCGGCGGACAATCGCTTTCGGATGAAAGGCTTTTGGTGCAAAAAGAGTGAATCCTCGTTTCTCATCTGGAGCGCCGTAAACGATTGTACTTAATTGTGACCATCCAATAGCACCAGCGCACATTACACATGGCTCAACTGTAACATAAAGAGAGCATCCTGTTAGATATTTAGCCCCTAAAGCACTTACTGCGGAAGTGATAGCCAACATTTCGGCATGAGCTGTCGGGTCGGCAAGACGTTCCGTTTGGTTATGTGCCCGAGCAATAATTTTATTGTTACATACGATGACAGCACCAATAGGCACTTCATTCTCTTCTTCAGCCAGTTGAGCTTCAGATAGAGCTTGTTTCATAAAATATTCATCGTTAAAAGGATTCATCTTCGCATTTCTTTTTCGTCGAACAGAGTTGGATAATCGAGTTCTAATGTTTTAATAACATGTGAAAGGATTGTTTCGCGATACCAACGGGATTTATTGGTAATCTTATATTTTTTCAGATAATGCTGTATCGTCTTATACTCGTCATCGTTGAGCATAAAGTCGATCCTGTGTACACGTGGATGGTCAGGACGTGAAGGCGAATATTTGCATATCTTTTTTTTCATGTTGCAAAAGTAAGTCTGAATGAGCAGATAAAAAAGAAAATAGGTGAAAAATAGCTTGGATATAGGTAAAACTTTCAAGTAAGCATGGAGATATGCTCTCGGTTTACATTATCTTTGCATTTTGCAAATAATGAAACTGGGACTATGGCGCATACAAATGAAATGGGGAAAGAAGGCGAAGCAGTGGCTCGCCGATATTTGGAACAGCAGGGTTATGTGATTGCTTGTACAAATTGGCATTGGCATCATTATGAGTTGGATATTGTTGCGGTGGATGGTAGGGAATTGGTTGTTGTGGAAGTGAAAACTCGTGCCGATGATTATTTGCTTTCACCGGAAGAGGCTGTCAATTCAGCAAAGATTCGCCGTATTGTTACCTCTGCCGATGCTTATGCCCGTTTGATGAACGTGGCTTTGTCAGTTCGCTTTGATATTATCTCTTTGATACAGATAGAAAATGGCTACCAGATTGACCATATCAAAGATGCTTTTTATGCACCTTGCAATTAGTAAATGATATGATGAATATAGAAGATATACGTGGTTATTGCCTCTCTTTACCGAATGTAACGGAGTGCTTTCCCTTTGATGACGTTTCACTTGTTTTTAAAGTTGAAGGGAAGATGTTTCTTTTATTGCCTCTTGATGCGGCAGAACCAATGATTGCTGTAAAATGCAATACCGATTATGTAGAAACTTTGCGACAACAATATTCAGCAGTAGAAGGGGCTTTCCATTTTAATAAGAAATATTGGAATTCTATCTACTTGCAGCGCGATATGCCGGATGCAGAAATTTTATACTGGATCCGGCATTCATACGGTGAGGTAATAACTAAATTACCATTGAAAATAAGAAATAAGTATAAAGATATCGATTATGAAGGAAATAAGTAGTTCTCCTCGCATTATCCGTCTTACAGAAACGGATTCGACTAATAATTACATGCATGATTTATTGGAAAAGGAAATTTTGCCTGAAGGTACAGTTGTAATATCTGAATTTCAATCCCATGGAAAAGGCCAAGTCGGCAATAGTTGGGAATCAGAAGCAGGCAAGAATTTAATGTTCAGTGTCCTTTTACATCCTGATTTCGTACCAGCCAATCAACAATTCCTTATTTCTCAAATTTCAGCATTAGCTGTTCAACAGATGCTAGAAACATTTGTGAAACCAATTTCAGTAAAATGGCCTAATGACATATATTGGAATGATAAAAAGATTTGCGGAATGCTGATTGAAAATGATATCGCAGGAACTAAACTGATTAATTCTATTATTGGTATAGGAATAAACATAAATCAGAAAAAGTTTATCAGTAATGCACCTAACCCTGTTTCATTAACTCAAATTACAGGAAAGGAATATGATCTTCATGAATCGTTGGATATATTTCTGTCTTGTTTCTTTAAACTTTATAATGCTTTGATACAAGGAGCAAATGAAAATATCCGCAATCAATATTCTGCTTCATTGTATCGTGGTAAAGGCTATTATTTTTTTAAAGATGCCAGGGATGAATTTGAGGCATGTATTAAGAATGTCGAACCTAGTGGGCATTTGATTCTCGTCCTTCGAAATGGAGAACAAAAACGTTACGCATTTAAAGAAGTCTCGTTCGTGATGAAATAATTGGAGACTGTTTATTTCTTTTGGAATGAATAAGTTCATTTGTGACTTTTGCATGAAAAATATTGTTTTATTTCAAATACTAATAATCATTATTTTATGCTTAAGCGTGTGTTATTCATTCCAATGGCACTTTTAATCTTCTGTGGAGGAATATGTGCTCAAAATTATTTGGTTGTGAATGGGTCGAAATCTTTTGTATTGTCAGATGTGCAGAAGATAACTTTCTCTAATGGAAATATGATCGTTACCACAACAAGTTCTAGCGACTCGTTCGTTCTCTCTTCTTTGAATGGCTTTAATTTCAGTAATACGGAAATCATTACAGATGCTGAAGCAATTAAAGCATCGTCTGTTAGCATACAACTATCAAATAGCGCTTTATTCGTGAGTGGCGCTCAAGGATCTCTTGCCGCCATTTATAATATGGGTGGTGCAGTTATGTATATGCAAACTCTTCCGGCAGAGGCTGTCATCTCTATCTGTGATTATCCGAGTGGCATTTATATTTTGAGTGTCAATGGTCGAACATTTAAATTCATGAAGAGATGAAACGAGTATTATATATGCTTTTATTTATCGCATCATGTATGACGATGTGGGCACAAAAACAAATGATTGTACATAATGGAAGTACATCTCAATCATTTACTGTAGCAAATATTGATACGGTCTATTTTAGCACGGATAAGAGTATCATGTATGTTTCGGTATCTAACAGTGTTACTAGTATAAATGTGGCAGATATTGATAGCATTACTTTTGGAACAGTAAATGCTTCTTCAGGCTATGTCTCGGTTATTTATTCTGGGACGTCTGCTACGGTTTCGATTCCATCTGCTTTACAGAACGTAGTAAGTAGTTCGACAAGTGGAGCACATGTTACGATTACTTCAAAGGGAGATGCAGGAATTCAGTATAAACTTTCAGGTACTTCATCCGATGGTGCATTTCTTATTACAAGTGATAAAAAGTTTGATCTTTATTTAGATGGTTTGACCTTGACTAATCCTACTGGTCCGGCAATCAATAGTCAAAGCAAACCTTGTAATATCATTTTGACTTCCGGTACGACAAATACACTTGCTGATGGAACTTCGTATAGTAGTCAGGATTATGATCAAAAAGGAACCATTTTTTCTGAGGGGAAATTGTACTTCAGTGGTGATGGAACTTTGAAAGTCACAGGAAATTATAAGCATGCTATTTGTGCCGATAATGATATTGAAATTGATGGTGGAACGATTGTTGTTTCTGCAGCTGCCAAAGATGCCATTCATGGTGATACTTTTACAGGTACTGGCGGAAATGTGACCATAACATCTTCTGGTGATGGTATTGAAGCGGAGGAAGGTACTATAGATGTAAGCGATGGAACTTATTCAATTACGACTACAGATGGCGATTGCTTCAAGACTTCAAGTGATAGCACAGGCATTACTCGCGACATGACGATAACGGGTGGTACTTTCATTTTAAATTCCGGAGGTAAATGTGGTACAGGATTAAAAGGAACAGCCTCTTTAAATATTTCAGGTGGAAATGTAACTATCGATGCGGCAGGTGCAGCAGGTAAAGGAATGAATTTTGATGGTAATATTTCTTTTACGGGTGGAACTATAGTTGCGAATACTTCTGGTAATGCTTATTATGATAGTGATGAAGCTGACATCAGTTCGTCAAGTGCTATTAAAGCTGACGGTAATCTTGTGATTGGTACAGATTCAACTTCAACTGTAAATATCACAGCAACGAGTACGGGTAATGGAGGTAAAGGTGTTAATATTGAAGGGACCTTTGTAATGAATGGCGGTACACTTAATGCAACTACAAGTGGTGCATTATTTAAATATAGTAGTAGTCTGGATGCAAAGTGTAAGGCAATCAAGATTACAGGTGATATAACTATCAATAATGGAACAATAAATACATCAACAAAGTCTGAAGGAGGTGAAGGCATTGAGAGTAAAGATATCCTTACGATTCATGGCGGTTCTGTTACGTGTAAAACGTATGATGATGGTATAAATGCCACGAGTGATATTGTGATTACAGGCGGGAAAGTATATTCTAAAGCTTCTAATAACGATGGTATTGATTCAAATGGAAAGATTCATATCAGTGGTGGTCTTGTTGTAGCTATTGGGGCAAATTCTCCGGAGGAAGGACTTGATACGGATTCGTCTCAAGGAATCACGATTACCGGTGGTACAATTATTTCGATGGGAGGACAGATGAACAGTATTGCAAGTCTTATCAATACTAGTGCTTCAGGAGCACAGCGAGCCGTTGTTTATGGTAATAGTGCAACACAAGGAAATTTGATCCATATACAAAATGCTAGTGGTACAGATATTCTGGATTTCACCATGCAGGAGACTTTATCTCAGAATTATATGCTTATCAGTACTCCAAATTTTGGAACTGCTACATATACAATTTATACAGGAGGAAGTTATTCGGGTGCAACGACTGATTTTGGAGGCTACTTGAGTGGTGGAACTTATACTGCCGGAACTTCGGCAACAAGCTTTAGTTTTACATCTAGTGGACAGGTTGTTACTGTTGGAACTACTTCCGGTGGCGGACAAGGTGGCGGTCCTGGAGGACGCTGATGTAATTTGTATAAGAAAAAGGTCGCGAAGGGAATTCCTTTACGACCTTTTTTTTCTTATGATTGTGTAGCAAATTCTTTAGAAATATCCATGTGTTTTTACATCTCCATATTTGAGAGCAAGTTCAATTCGACGGATGAATATTCCGTTATTTGTATCCTCTGAAGTAAATCTAATTATATTTTCACCATGACAAACAGCTGACGCAGGAAAGATTAATGCAATTTCTTGATCAGTATCGATAAGCCCATGATTACGATCATATAAGGAAGTATATTCGGGCTTTTCCTGAATTGCGGCTGTTCCATTAAGTGTGATATGAAATTTTCCCGGCTTACTTTGACGGTAGAATAATATAACTTCTTTCGGTCGTTGAATAGAAATCATATCACCTACATAGATTGACGCTGATTTTGTTGAATTAGGTAGAATAGATAATGGCAATGGAGAATTAGGATGAATGCCATATTCTTCATGACCTTCAGAAAGAGAGTAGATTATATTTCGTCCTTCTAAAGCTTTGAGCGATCCCAATTCATGTAGTAGTTGAGGCATTCTGTATTGGCAAACTTGTCCGCCTTCTTCCAAGTGATATTGGCCATTGTATTTGTTATATTCTCCAAAATAGAAATTGAATAGATACATGCCATCTGCACCTTGTGACAGAATGTAAGAACAGACTCCTCGGTACATGCCATGTGAAAGCGGTTCAACCTGTTTGTTAGTGACAACATCATTACTGGCATATAATGGGATCCTTAGGTCTTTCCCTAACTCTTTTTTAAAAGTACCAACAGGAATCTGCGGATCGTTTCGCAAGTGGATTCCAATGGTAATAAAGTCGAGTAAACCTTCTTTAAGCCACTGACGTACATCCAATCCTCTCGACATATTTGCTTCAAGAGTAGGAGCAACTCTTGCAGTGAGTAAAATCTTCTTGTGCTTATGAATGGATATTTCATCTACTTTTTTACGAATCTCGCGCATCCATTGCGTCATATCCGGAGCAATAGATTCTCCGTGGCCAGGTTTGCAGTAGACAAAGAAACGCATGAAATCGAGTTCATATCCGTCGATATAATCAGCATAGTTTTCTAATTGTTCCGAAATGATAGCCAGTTTATGACCGCGAACCTCTTGATGTTCAAAATCAAGTGCTCCTGCGCTGTGCCATCCCTGAGCTGTATCATTTACCCAATATTGCGGATGTTTCAACCACCAGTCTGTGTAATAAATCGGACAATGCATGGTTGTATCATTAAAATGTAGGTCGTTTACCCGATAGGTAATAAATGTTTCCTTGCCATTTTTCTTCGCACGTGTTAAGGTCGCTTTTACCAAGTCGGTTCCATTCCGTTGCAAGTACATAGCATTGTCATAATAATGATGAAATAGCGTGTCGGTTCCACAACTGAGTGTTCCATTTAAATCGTCGCCCATGATATGTCCGTATTTTGAAGGGACGTAGAAAAAGTCACTGCCCGTACAAATCATATAGGTTGTTACCGGTGTATTTTTTGTTACCAGATCTACGCAAGAGTCCAAATCTGCCAGTGTCAGAGGTCGTCTGTTAAACCAAATGTTTCCTAACAGATCGCTACCATCATTATTGTGTATCAATCTGTATGTATGCTTGATAGGCCTTGTGGATTTACTGAACGCTTCGGTAAATATGGTCTGTGAAGCAAGCAAAAGAATGCAGAGGTAAAGAAGATGTTTCATAATGTGTTTGATAAATAATACGCTTTTTCTTCTTTAGAAAATACCCTCTTTTTGTTAGGTGAAGAAGTCATTTCAAACTCCAGTTTTCCTCCATTCATAATGTCCTTATGTGTGATATATGCTTTTGTATATACTTCTCCGTTAAGTTTGACAGATTTGATATATCTGTTTTTATCGTTCACTTTTGGAGCGCTTATGACGAATGATTTCCCATTATCCAAATTGATTTTCATAAAAGGAAGATAAGGGGCTCCGATAACATATTGGTCTGTTCCCGGACAAACTGGATAGAATCCCATAGCTGAGAAAATATACCATGCCGACATTTGGCCGCAGTCGTCATTACCGCATAATCCATTGATATTGTTACGATACATGCGATTCATTATTTCTCTGATCCAATATTGGGTTTTCCAAGGTTGTGTGGTCCACGAGTAGAGATATGGAATATGATGACTTGGTTCATTCCCTTGTACGTATCCACCGAGTAATCCTTCGCGTGTCACATCTTCAGTCTCAGCAAAGAACTTATCAGGCAGATCTGTTGTAAAAAGAGAATCCATCTTGTGTATGAACCGTTTATTTCCACCCATCAGATTGATCAGGCTCATAGGATCTTGCGGAACATAGAAGGAATAATTCCAAGCATTGCCTTCGATAAATCCTTGTCCACTGGTACTTAACAAGTCGAAGTCTTTTTTCCAGCTACCGTCTTTATATCTAGGACAAACGAATCCAAGTGATGGATTGAATACATTTTTAAATGATTCGGCACGTGCCTTGTATTCATCGACAATCTTTTCCTTTCCCATCAGCTGTGCTGTGTGATAAATAGCCCAGTCTTCGTATGCATTTTCCAAGGTTGTAGATGCTGCTGTTTGTGAGTAGTCATAAGGTAGATAACCATATTTTACATATTGGTCAGTATGTTCATAATAAGGTACATTAGCGGTGCTTATCATAGCTTTTAATGCTTCCTCTTTGTCAATAGGCAATCCTTTTATAATAGCATCAGCAAGTACTGACACGGCATGATAACCAGTCATACACCAATTTTCATTTGCCATGTGCGACCAAACAGGCAACATGTGATGAACGCTTTGCTGATAATGTTTGATCATCGACTTCACCATATCGGTATTTGCTTTTCTATCAATAATATTGAATAGTGGATGCAAGGCACGATAGGTATCCCAGAGAGAAAAGATCGTATAATTGGTAAAACCATCAGCTTGATGTATGTTTTGATCCAATCCTCGGTATTGTCCATCTACATCCATATAGATAGATGGGTTTATCATTGTGTGATAGAGCGAAGTATAAAGCATCGTCATTTGATCTGCATTCCCTTTTGCATCAATGACCGATAAGGCTTGTTCCCATTTATGGTTAGCTTCGCTACAGAGTTCATTGAATGATTTTCCTGTTGTTTCTGCCTGCAGATTTTTTAAGGCTCCTTCCGTGCTTACAGCAGAGAGTCCAACTTTTATCTCTAGTTCTGAGTGGTTGTCATTTCCAAAAGAAAAATAGGTAATGACTTTGCGCCCTGCTATTTCTGGAAAATCATGATTCGTATCAAATCTCCGCCAACCACCTGCATAGTTTACTTTTGCCCGATCGGTGTAGCCATAATGTAAAATAGGTTGTGAGAAAGATATGGCAAAATAGGTGTAGTTTTCGCGAGCCCAGCCGTTAGTAATGCGGTAACCGGTGATTAATGTGTCGTTTTCAACACGCAAACTTGCCCAAAGGACTTTGCCATCATAATTATATATAGCATGGTTAAGATCTAATAAAACTTGGCGCTTTGAACTAGAAGGATACGTGTATTTGTGAATGCCGGCACGTTCGGTTGCGGTTAGTTGAACTTTAATCTGATCGTCGCTAAGCATCACTTCATAATATCCGGGACGTGATTTTTCTGTTTTATGGCTGAAACGTGAGCGGTATCCACTATCAGGATCAGTGGCCGTTCCGGGATTTACTTGTACTTGACCGGTAAAAGGCATCAGTAAGATATCTCCCAAGTCCGAATGGCCTGTTCCACTGAAGTGCGTGTGACTAAAACCAACTATTGAACTGTCTTTGTATTGATAGCCTGCACAATATTCGTAAGCTCTCGGTTGATTTACGCCATTGATATTATGCGGAATAGTATCGGTGTCAGGGCTAACTGCAACGATTCCATGAGGAACACATGCACCGGGAAATGTATGTCCCATTCCATTTGTACCAATGATTGGATTTACCAAATCTGTTTTTTGTGCCAGTGCGGGCAAAGTTATAAAAGCCAATGCTATGGGCCAAAATTTAAGTTGTCTCTTTGCTATCATATTGTTTTATTTGATTCTGAATGAGTGCCAAATATAAGAAAAGAGGCGGAGTCTTTTCGTATGAATTTGGCTTAAATGTATAAATATTTGTCGGATTCAGGTATTTCTTTTGTTTTATCTGTTAGGGTATGGTTTCAAAGGCTGGTATAGAAATGAAAAAGACTGAGTTCAATTTTGAACCCAGTCTTTTATTGTTTATCTGATTGTCAGATTATTTTACCAATGATGTGAAATCGCTGTTGGTTGCATATTTAGCAAACTCTAAGTCGTTCAAAGCCTCTTTAGCAAGAGATTTGTCGGCAGAGATAGCAGATTTCAAATTGCTGATAACGCCACTAGCGTCATTTGTACGAGCTGCAACGATAGCCTTCAGATAAGAAGTGATTGCGCTAGGATTAGAAACTGCGTTCAATGTTTGAGCAGCCTTGCTGTAATCCTTTGTTAAGATCTGTGCCAAAGCAGCATTGTTTGTCTTTACAGAACCGAATGAATTAGCAGCTTTTGCATAGTCGCCCTGTTCCAAATAAAGAACACCGAGAGCTTCGCTCAATTCGTTAACGCCAGATGCGCTGCCGAAGAGTTGTTGAGCCTTTGCTTGGTCGCCCTTTGTCAAAGCGATCAGACCTAAGTTCATGTTTGCTTCAGGGTTATTCTGAATAGAGTTAGCTTTGCTGAACAATTCTTCAGCCTTGCTCAAATCGCCATTGTGGAATGCCATCATACCAGCATCGTTCCATGTACGATAATCGTTAGGATAAAGTTCTGTAGCCTTGTTGTAGATAGCAGATTTTTCTGCATCGTTGTTTGTCAATGTTGCAGCATACAAGCTTTCCTCAACATTCAGTTTAGAAGGATCTTCTTTAGCCAATTTGCTGATTTCTTCGTCAGACTTGCCAATGATTTCAACATTAGCTGTCAAGCGAGAACGACGCAACTGCGGCAGGATTTCGTCAGCCAATTTGCTGAATACTGCAGAGATGTTCTTGATCTCTTTTTCACGTTGTTCAGGATCCTGATACATTGAGAGGACGCGAAGAACGAGGTCTTTATCTTGAATGTTAGATTTTGAAACCAATTCCTGGAAACCGTCCCAGTCCTGAGCTGTGTAGTGAGCGTCAACCGGAGCTTTAACATCCATCTTCTTGAATTCATTAGCAAGATACTTGCTTGTATTCTTTTCACGTTTTTCAGACAAACCTGTGTTCAGTTTTACACCACCATCAGGAGATGCATAAGCTTGAACTTCAACAGCTACATTTTGGTTAGGAGCAACTTCTGCATCCTTTACAGTGTTCTTCCAATCTTTCAGTTCATCTTTCGTCAATTCTTTTGAACGAAGTTCAGCCTGTTGGATAAGGAACATAATGTTTGCATTATGAGCTTCCTTGATGATACGTTGGAACTTGTCAGCTGCAAGAGCTGCATTTGCTGTAGCAGCGTTTGCCAATTCTGATGTAGCGATAACGCCTTCACCAATTTTAATTTCTGGCAATTTAACTGTTTTGTTCTTGATCTTTGCATCAAAAGTCAGATACAAGTCAGATTTCTTCATCTCTGGTTTGTAGGTAAAGTTTGATTTCATGGTTACGTTAGCACCATCTTTCAAAGAAATAACCTGATTATTTCCCTTTACACTTTCACCTTGATAGGTATAAGCTGTTCCCCAAGCTTCACCGCCTTCATAACGAAGAACAGGAGTTACAGTTACAACAGCTTTTTTATTAAACCATTTTGCTGGGAAAGTAGCGTTGATTGTTACAGGTACTTTACCACCGATAGCCTCTAAAGGCTGTGGTTCAGCTTTAATGTACTCACTTGCTAACGGTTTCAACTTGCTTGAGCAAGATGAAAGGGTCAGAATTGCGGCCAATACTAGGAATGGCACTAAATACTTTTTGTTCATGATCTGATATTTATTTAAAATGTTATTGTAATAATTCACTTACTAATTTGTTTAAACGTTTTTCATAACGCAAATTTAAACCATTTTTTTATTGCATGTGGCTTATAGTTATCAAAATCTGTCGATTTAATACTTATTAACCTGCTTCTTGAGCAGTTCTACAAAATAATTGGAGTCAATTTGACACTTTATAGTAAAATCTTTCGCACGAATTGCTTACCATTATCAATTATTTGTATAATATATACGCCCGGCTGGACAGGTTCTAGTTGATGAATGGTTTTCTGCTCATCGATTTTCCAGTTTTTCAAGACCTTTCCATCTATAGAAATCAAACTCGCATGACATTCTTTCGGGATTTCTGATAAAGATATATGTAGAGTCCTTGCATCAGCATCAAAAGTGATTTGAACATCAGAAGATGCTGATATCGACTCATTTTCAGTAGGTGTAATATATTGGATAACAGGATCGACATACAATGAGGTTGCAAAACCCTGTGACGGGTAGTTGGAAGCTTCAATCCAATTGTTGTTATATTTCATCCAAGCTGTGTTCTGTGAAATCATGCCTTTTTTAAGGCTGAAGACAGTAAATTTAGCATACTGGACAGGCGTAATATTGTAACCGACGAAGAATTCACCGGACGCATATATCTTAGAAGAAAACGGGACGAAACTTTCCGCATTAATCTTGAGTTCTTTATTCATTGTCGTCAAAATACTGTCAGATGTTGAGTAATATTGAATAGTTGGATTAAATGTTTCAGCAAGCAGAATGTTTCCCGGTTTTCCATTAATACTATTATACACCTTGATTTCAACCTTGAATCCTGTAAGCGAGGTTATGGCGGGGCATACAATGTAAGTGCCATAAATACGTGCTTTTCCGTTTAACTTGTAATGTTCGGCATATTCTGTTATTCCTACTGAATTTGTTCCAAACAGATAATCATTTGCATTATTATTGATAAGAGCTGCTTCAGTAGAATCTATATCACTATTCTCTCTGATATTGCTCAAACGGTAACAAGGGTTCGACTCATATGGGTCGAGTCCGTCACAAGTCAGTTTATCATTACTTCCTTCTGGATTGAGCCAATGTTTGAGTTGCTTGTTGATATTATCCGAAACAGTCCAACTTTGACTCAATGCGTAATAGTAGTCGTTTATCGGATTATTGCAGGATGAAGTAGGATCGCCGCCTGTAAGAGCGCCGATTATTCTGTTATTCCCATCAAAAAGAGGAGATCCGGAAGATCCGCCTTTAGTAGTTCCTGAAAGCCATCTTGTTACATTCCAAAAGTTTTTGCCTTTAAAACCGTAATAGTCGACAAAGAAGTCTTTTAATATGGGTACAGTATCTGTTATGTTGATTCGTTTGACGGATCCTCTTGGATGGTGAATTCCGGTGTAAGGAGGTTCACCAACATCTTTAACATTCCATCCGGAATAATAGGGGCGATAATAGATGGGAGGTATCTCTGTGAGCTCAAGTAAAGCCATATCTGTCACTGAGTTTGCTGCACGATAGTGCGACGAAGCCATCGACATCTCTTCCGTTCCACGTATATCGGCCGAAGAGGTTGGCGTTTCATAGTTAAAGAAGAAGACAATGCTTCCAGCCATATATTCATAGTCAGAGTAATCGACAATAAAATTATCGTTAAGACAATGTGATGCTGTGAGTACATAAGGCTTTTTGTCATTAAGCGTGTTATTGACTAATGATCCGGTGCATAGGGTGTTCCCATTAATGATCATCAGAACGACACTGCGGGCAATATTGTTGTATAAGCTTGTCTGCTTCTGATAGTACGATACCGGATTCATACAAAAGAAATAGGAGGCATTGGCTTGAGGTTCATTATATGAACGCAGATCGCGGTATCCATGATTGACTTCACCAATTTGAAGTTGTCCATGGAAGGCAACATTCTCAGGCTCTTGATATTCAACAATTACTCGGTCTCCATCAATAGGTCTGATGGGCAATATTCCTTGTTCTGAATTATTTAAATGATTGAACGAACCAATAATTTGAGTCTGGTCAGCATTATAAAGAAAGAGGCTTGCACCTTCAGGCAATTCATATTTGCTGAATAGAAGGTTAATGGAATAAGCATTAGCAGAATGAATGCCTAATCGCCAAACGCGCGTGCCATCAGCTGTAGTAAAGTGTATTCCGGAATTCTCCGGAGTATAATCCGTGATAAACTTGTATGCAAAACGGAACCCGCTTTTTAAGTCCTGTGCTTCAAGAGAATCCTGATGCAATTGCTCCTTCAAATCAAAATATGGCATTTCGACATACAGTGATTCTCCGGTACTTTTTGTAGTACTCAATGGCATCGGTTGTCCTCCATGACTGATTTGTGCAAATAAAGGCACAGTTTCAATCAATATGATTGCCAGGAATATAAAGAGCGTTCTTTTCTTCATAACTATTTGATGGATAGATTTCCTATATCTTTTCTGCGCACCTCATCAACACTTTCAATCTGATTGATATATGTGATGATTTTATTGAGTTCCTGAACGGAATGAACCGCAAAATTGATGGTGCAGTCTACAATCTCGTCCACCGTAATCGTTGTCAGTCCGTCAATGGAGAGCTTGAGTTTCTCAGTGATTGCATCGACAAGATCGCTTAGCAAATGGTATCTGTCAATCGCTTTGACGCTGATACTGACAGGATAAAGAACATTCATGTTCTCGGCAAAGTTTACACTGATGATTGAATCACCCTGCTTGGAAGCCAAGGCGATAGCCGTGCTGCAATCGCGTTTATGAATAGTCACTGTATGGTCGTCATCCACAAACCCAACCACTTCATCTCCGGGTAGCGGATGGCAATCAGGACATCGATGATAAGGTTCGGCTTCAATCTGATGATGGAGAGCCGAAAGTAAATGGCGCTTGGCTTTATAAGTAAGCACATGCGTAAGCCAATCTGCCTTAGGCACAACAGAGTTGTTGACGCCAATCTCCACACAATCACCGCGTTTTAGAACGGTTTTTATAGAGCAAAGTTTCCCGTTGATACGTGCATATTGCGCATGGTCGCCAATCTTGCTGTGAATCTCATAGGCAAAATCAAGCGCTGTTGCATCCTTGGGCAAGATCACGCCGTGTCCTTTTGGTGTGAAAACCAGTACATCGTCTGTATAAAACGAAGAAACAACATTCTCAATGAACCCGTCTTCTTTTTGATGAAAAGCTATATCCTGCAGTACATTCTTGAATTTCTTGATCCAGTTGTCAACGCCGTTTTCGGTACGTCCGCTGATACAGCCCATTTTAGAGTTGTAAATCATCCTTTCTGACGAGATATGAAGTTCTTCCCATTCGCCTTCCGCGCTCAGAAGCTTTATATGTAAACTTTGATATCCATTTTCTTTGGGCGAATCGATATAATTGTTCATTGCACCGGGTTTCTCTTTGAACACATCTGTCAGTATGGAATAGATTTGCAGACATCGGTTTTTCTCGGTGACAGGTGCGCAGTCAGGAAATACGATGTGTACAATATGTCGATAATCAATATGTTTGAAGTCACGACCCGAAGCCTGCATCTTATGCCAGATACTGTAAGGCGTGCGGTAATCAACATATACACGCGCCGTGATCTGGTTTGATGCCAGCAGTTCGCCAATCTTGGTTGTGAAGGCATCAAGGCGGCAACGGTTCTCTTTCTCGTCTTCTTCGATAGAGGTCTTCAGTACAGCATACTCTTGTGGACAACGATATTCGAGACTCAGATTCTCAAGTTCGGTCTTGACGTTGTATAGTCCTAGTCTGTTCGCCAATGGAGCATAAAAATAATCCGTTTCGCCGGCAATCTTCATTTGTTTGTCGGCGCTCATACTTTCCAGTGTGCGCATATTATGGAGGCGATCGGCAATCTTTACGAGTAGCGCTCGTATATCATAATGTACGGAGTCGAGTATCTGTTTGAAGTTGTCCAGTTGTTTGGACATCTCATAATGTTCTTTTTTTTCTTTTGTGACCGCTCTTACCAGAAAAGCCACATCGTCGCCGAAACGTTCTTTTATATCTTCAATCGTGTATGGCGTGTCTTCTACTACATCATGCAGGAATGCTGCACAGATGGGATTCGCTCCCAGTTTGAATTCTTCGCCTACAATGCGGGCAACAGCTATGGGGTGGATGATATACGGATCGCCTGTTTTGCGCTTTTGCAATTTATGCGCTTCCTTGGCCAAAGCATAAGCTGTTTTGATTTGCGCCATTTCTTCGGGCGACATCCGGTTTTCCAAGGAATGGAAAAGTTCGGAGACCTGCGCATCAATCTGCGAATAAATATCCTGATTGTTTTCCATTTATCTTATATTCAAAATAGCCCAAAAACTGCTTGGCATATAAATATTCTTCACTTCTACCGCCTTTTTGAACAGGGGAGCTATATCTTCCGGATTGAATCCGGCGATGCCACATCCGATGGCAGTGACATAAAACTTCAAATCCGAATGAGATTGAGCAAATTCGATGAACTCGTCGACGTAAGGTTGGATGGTATCCGTTCCACCTTGCATGGTTGGAATTCCGTACGATTGTCCTTGCAGACCAACGCCTTGTCCCCAAACGGCACCAAACTTTTGATAGGCAAACAGGGCTGCACCGCCGCCATGACTGCCGCTTAAGTTGCTACCGAAAACAAAAATCTCTTTATCGGCAAGCTTTGTAATATAATAGGGCGTAATTCTCTCTTCCATAATTTTCATTTCTTTTCTGCAAATATAAGGCTTTGTATGAGTTAGACCAAAGAATAGGATGCAAAATGTTTTACATGGGGAAATAAAGTTATTAGGCAAATTTTTTCCTGTTCGGGTTAAAATTGCTAAGTTTGCCGGGTAATTGAATGCTAGTTTTGAAGTATAACAATTTAATTAAAATATAAACGCTATGGCAACACCTCCATTTAAGTATCAGCCTATGTTTCCGCTTGGACCGGATACGACTGAGTATTATTTGCTTACAAAAGATTATGTTTCCGTTTCCGAGTTCGAAGGCAAACCTATTCTGAAGGTTGCAAAAGAAGGACTCACGATGCTGGCAAACACAGCTTTCCGTGATGTTTCATTTATGCTTCGTCGTTCGCACAACGAACAGGTTGCAAAGATTCTGAGCGATCCTGAAGCAAGCGACAACGATAAGTTTGTTGCTCTGACCTTCCTGCGCAATGCCGAAGTGGCTGCAAAAGGCGTGCTTCCTTTCTGTCAGGATACNGGTACNGCNATNATNCANGGCGANAAAGGNCAGCAGNTNTGGACNGGTTTCTGANGATGANGAAGCNNTNTCANNNGGTGTNTANAANACTTNNACNGAAGANAANCTNCGNTATTCNCAGAANGCNCCNCTNANNATGTANGATGANGTNAACACNAAGTGTAANNTNCCTGCACAGATTGATATCGAAGCTACCGAAGGTATGGAGTATCGCTTCCTTTGTGTAACCAAAGGTGGTGGTTCGGCAAACAAATCGTATCTGTATCAGGAAACGAAGGCTATCCTTAATCCGAATACATTGGTTCCATTCCTGGTTGAGAAAATGAAGACGCTGGGAACAGCTGCTTGTCCTCCTTATCATATTGCATTTGTTATTGGCGGAACTTCTGCTGAGAAGAACCTTCTCACAGTGAAGTTGGCTTCTACACATTATTATGATAATCTGCCAACAACAGGCAATGAGTACGGTCGTGCATTCCGCGATGTGGAACTGGAAAAGAAAGTGCTTGAAGAAGCTCATAACATCGGTCTTGGTGCACAGTTCGGCGGCAAATATTATGCTCACGATGTACGTATCATCCGTTTGCCTCGTCACGGTGCTTCTTGTCCTGTTGGATTGGGCGTCAGTTGTTCTGCCGATCGTAACATCAAGTGCAAGATCAATAAAGAAGGTATTTGGATTGAGAAGTTGGATAGCAATCCAGGCGAACTGATTCCTGCAGAATTGCGCAAAGCCGGCGAAGGCGAGGTTGTAAAGATTAATCTGAATCAGCCAATGGCTGACATCTTGAAGGATTTGGACAAATATCCTGTTTCGACCCGCTTGTCATTGAATGGTACAATCATTGTAGGTCGCGATATCGCTCATGCAAAACTCAAAGAGCGTCTGGACAAGGGCGAAGATCTGCCTCAATATATCAAGGATCATCCTATCTATTACGCTGGTCCTGCAAAGACTCCGTCAGGAATGGCTTGCGGTTCAATGGGTCCGACTACTGCCGGCCGTATGGATCCGTATGTTGATCTGTTCCAGAGCCACGGTGGAAGTATGATTATGCTCGCCAAAGGTAATCGTAGCCAGCAAGTTACGGATGCCTGCAAGAAACATGGTGGATTCTATTTGGGAAGTATCGGCGGTCCGGCAGCCATCCTTGCCCAAAACAATATCAAGAGCATCGAATGCTTGGAATATCCGGAACTGGGTATGGAAGCCATCTGGAAGATTGAAGTAGAAGATTTCCCTGCATTTATCCTGGTTGATAACAAGGGCAATGACTTCTTCAAACAGATCAAGCCGCGCTGTGCTTGCTGCAAGTAAAAGATTGTTTTGCAAATCAAACATAGTTAAGATAGAGCCGGATTTTCATTCGGCTCTATTTTTTAATTCATTCGAATGCGCGAACCATTTCATTCGAATGAATCATTCGTTTGACATATGTCAAATGAACCGTTGATTCGAATGAAATGGTTGCTTCATCCGAATGAAATTCACCGTGCATTCGGTTGTATTCCTTATTCCTTTCACATCCGCTGAAACGGCTGTCCGAAGTGGTTTTTCTATTCAATAGAAAAAGTTGCTAAAATGTTTTAGCAAGTGGGAATGGTTGTTTGGCAGACGACGTATGCTTTTTACAAAAAGCATGTGCCCTTTTCGAAAAAAGGATGGCATGAAATAATCGGGCGTTGTCTTTGTATTTTGGTTACCTTTGTGGAAAATATTGCTTTGAGATGAAGAATATTGTAATGGTCGTTCTGTTATGTTTGTGCATGATTCAATGTCGCACATCGGATAATCGGAAGGTGTTGGCTATCCAAGAACCGTCTGTTCAAGAACCGGTTGGTGATGACGAATACAGTAGACGTGTTCTGATTATCTATTATGATGCGGCAACGGGTAAGAAACCGTTGCTTGATGCCGTACGTTCATACGGCGCAGAAATCATCTACGAATATAAGATTATCAACGGTATAGCGATCTCGATACCGGAAAAGAAAACTTTGAAGGACGCCATCACCTTCTTTGAAAAGGTGAAAGGCGTTCTGTCAGTCAATAAAGATCGGATTCTGAAACTAGATGAACAGAACGATCTTCGCTGACCATGAGTTAATCCATGTGGAAAACTTCCTTCAAAGGAATGGATACCGGAGAGTTGTCGGGATTGACAATCATGATGTCTGCCATATGCGCCCACCATTTCTGTACAATTTCCAGACCGCCCAAGTCTTGTGAACCGCCATCGCCTTCTGTCTTTTGGAAAGCAAAAAGGATATTGGTCTCTTTATCCCAATAAATAGAATAGTCGAATACGCCGTTTTTTGAAAGCAACGCTCTCATCTCGGGCCATAAAGCTGCATGTCTCTTCTGATATTCAGCTTCGCATCCCGGTTTTAAAAACATTTTAAAAGCTTCTCTTTTCATGTGTACTAAATAATAATGTATTGTTGAGCAATGTTAGATAATTTGCATGAATTGAGCAAGCTTTGTCATGATTCTTTTTTCAAATATAATTTTGAAAGTTAGAATAATAGATTGATAATCATTGATGACGCAATAGATAAGATAAAGACAATAGAAACTAAAGCAATTGTCAGATTACGCCCAATGAACTTTACAAGCATTACAATAGATGATGTACAAACAGCAGATGAAGCCAGAGAAAACGCCATCGCACTTCCCATTGTCAGATCTGTATACTGAAGCAAGGGCTTTAAAAACAGTACATCTGTTCCGTTGCAAACATAAATTGGAATACCAATAACAGTCATGATAAGTGTAGCCCATGGTTCATGGCTGAAACTTAATCCTTCAAGATATTGACGGGGATTCCAAATGGAGAAAGTAAAACTGATTAGCCCTGCAATCAGAATGTAAGGCACTAATTGTTTTGTGATTTTTACTGCTTTTACAAATGGGTCTCTATCGGCTACTACTTTGCAATCGTTTACGCATGCTTTATATTCACCCCAATTCAGACTGTTGAATCTGCTGGATATGAATTCTAATATTGAACCGGACGCAATGGCTAGAAAGCAAGAGAAGATAATCCTTAATACTGCATATTTTAATCCTAGTACGGTAAATGAAACGAATATGATATACGGATTAAGGAGTGGTGCAGCGACAATAAATGTCGTAATCACTTTCAATGAAGTACGATTCTTCATAGATTCAACCAATGGCACAACTCCGCATGAACATACGGGGAGGATTGAAGCGTAAGCGAATGCTAATAGTTGATTTTTAGGATAGAATCTTTTTATTTTATGGAAGTATTGTTCCATGATTACTCCTGCAAAAACGCCTAAAAGAACTACTACTAATAGCTCAAAAACATTTTCATAGAGATAAAACAGCCATTTGGGCATGCTTTCGTAAATAATGCAAGCTTCGTGATTGAGAGCACCAATTCCCATAAGATTCATGTATATCATGTCGACAACGGTTATCATTATCGCGCAGATAACAATGATCTTTGAGTTCCGCTTCATCTTTTCAGTAGTCAACACTCTTTGCGGACGTTGTAATTGGACAGTCGTTTGATTCATATTTTATTCGTTTGTTTTTTTGATGGAAAATTCTTCTTGATGGAAAAGCGATTCTTTGTCAACTTTTCGCATAACGGTTAGTTTTGCCTTTTGTTTACCATTGTCTATAATACGAAGTTTTATCTGTTTCAGCCATACCCCTTTTGTAGGAGAGTTCCAATCGCTTTGAGATTCAATGGAAAGTCCGCTTACGAAGATTTTTGCCTGTTTCATTCCTTCTTTGCATGTCTGAGGTTGTGATATGAGTTGAACTTGTAATTCAATAATATCACTCACATTGTAAGTGCTTTTTTTACCTTGCAGGAAATGAAAACTGATCTGAGCGGTTGAGTTCAGACTGAAACAGAGTAATATTAATAGAATAATGTTACGCATGTAATGTTACTTTTTTGAAATAGCACTTCTCGGACAAGCTTGTGCGCATTTTCCACAACCTGTACACTTGCTTGCATTAATAGTAGCTTTCCCTCCTGAAAAAGATAGCGCGCCGTATGAACATGAACGGCTACAGTGCCCGCATCCAGTACATTTTGAACTGTTTACAACATACACAGTTGAAGTGGTGGTGGTTGTCCCGCTGTCAGTCCCGGTACTTGTTCCGGTATCGGTCCCTGTGTCTGTGCTCGAACCTGTATTGGTGTCAGTACCTGTGTCTGTAGTTGTTCCAGACGAATTGCTTGTGCCTGACGTTGTTCCACTTTCGCCCAATCCTTCAGCAATTGCATTGTATTCGCAAACTTTTACACATTCACCACATGCTACACATTTGGAAGCATCAATGGCAACATAATAGGGATTGCTGCTGTTGGCATCAGCTACTGAATAACTGATTGCACCATATCCGCAAGCTTTTACGCATTCTCTACAACCAATGCAATTACTTTGAACAATTGAATATGTTTTAGTCAGTTCGTCGCAAGCATTGATTACAACCATCGTCAGTAATGTGACTACAAACAATATTCCAGTTATTTTTTTGGATGACATGTTTTTAATGATTTGATTATTTATAAGTTGAATTGATGTGTTTAGAAAGTCAGACGCAGTTCTACTTTTCCCCAGGCAGAATGATCTGTTTTATATTTGAGGAGCGCTTGACTGTCTGTGGATAACTCCGGGTAATTCAAGTAACCTACAGTTGCATTGATGAGTAGGAGTTTGCCGATATTCTTGCTGAAAGTCAAATCCAACTCTTCCATTTTTGAAGGTGTTGTATTGTAATCATCAGGAGTGAAATTAGTGGCCTCACCGGTTTGCAAAGCTCCTTGTAGTTTTATAGAAGCCTTCCAATTTGTAAAGGAGTGTTTTATTCCTGCTTGTAAAAAAGGCATGTCCATGGCGTCCAATCTCAATACTTCTCCGGCAAAAATATTGCTGAACGACATAGTCGCTACTGCGGAATTGTCTATTTTTTTCATTCCAACATATCGTCCCATCAACCGCGTCTGTTGTCCATTATCCCATATCAGTTGTTTTTCTGCACCAAAAGAATAGAAGAGCGCATTGTTGTTGTTTCCGGATTGAAGGATTACTTCTGGCTTAAGACTTAATCCATAAAAATTGATGTCGCTGTAGATACCGGAGTGAAATGTATTATAAGTAGTCCAATTACCAAATTCATGATATATGAACGCTCCTGCAGAGTTTATGCCAATAGGACTCTGCTTGTCAGCACTAAGCCCGTCGTTTGATGAAAATTCGTCTCCTGAATTCTTCCCCGGTCTCCATGTTGCAGATAACATGGATAGATTGGTTTGTCCGAAATCTTTTCCCAGAATAGCACGGTTTCTAGCAGGGATTATATTATATAAATACCCTAACGTACAGAAGGTTCCGTTGCGAGCAAATTCTTTTAGGACAGAACCGCCGAGAAGATTGAAATCAATGTTTCCAATGCTTAAGCGATAATTGGCTCCGATCATGCGTTCATTAATCATAAAGTAATCATCACTGCGTGTTGACTGAAGTCCGAGTACGAGCTCTTGATTATCGTTTGAATATTTGTAGAAGGCTTCTCGAAGTCCTGCTTTTGCAGAGTTGTTATTACCTCGGTTGTCACTCCAGCGATACCATGATTTTACACTACCTTCAATGTAGAAAGTGTTATGATTTACACTATAGTCTAATCCGCCGAATAACATGGCATTAGCAATGCCTTCGCTGCCGATGAAACCACCGGAGGTTGTAAGTTCTCCTGCCCACATCAGATTGGAACTTCCAAAAGGTTTCAAGCTTCCACCAAGTCTGCTGGGACATTCCCACTGTGCTTTGGCTAAGGATGGAAAGGATAATAATATGATAGCAAGAAAGAAAAGTACTTTATCCTTTTGTACAATTCTACTGATGTGGAGTGCATTCTTTTTGCAACTGCCTATGCATTCTCCGCAAGAGATGCAATCTTGTGTTCTAAGGGTTGTTTTTTTATTTTCGTAAATCATAGCTTTCTGTTTACATTCGTTACTACAGTTAGTGCAGTTAATGCACTGTTCATTTTTGATGAGTTTTTTTGCGCCCGGTATCGAGGTAGTCCATCCCAATATCAGTCCTACTGGGCATATTGTACGGCAGAAAGGACGATAAATAAGAACAGAACTGATAATCAGAAGCGCAAGTAGAGTATAACCAATCCAATCGGCAGCAATCAGATTGAATGCACTTTTGAATGGGTCGTATTTGCAGAAAATGTTCGTTTGCGTAATTAATAATTGTAATAACCATACAATTAAAACTGATATGCGAACGATTTTAAGTACCTGTTGTGTTCGTTCTGATGCGAGTAGTTTTATTTTTGAATGGAATAAGAATTCCTGAAGTGCACCAAGATGACATAACCATCCACACCAGACTTTGCCAAACAGATATGTAGCAGGAATCAGAATAAGAAACCAAAGAGTGGATTCCCACGGTACATGAATCCCCATCAATGCCAAAGCACTATTTTGAAATCCACTTATCATACACGGACAGGCTCCTCTATAAAATCCGAAGTAAGCAAGACCCGTTAGTAAGATTAAACCTCTTATTTTACGAAACCAAGAAAATCGGATTAAATAACTGATTATTCCTAAAACAATAAATATGGCTATGGGCTCATAGATAGACATTTTGTTTAATGGACTTGTCTCAATATTTGTTGTCTGGTTTTTTAGTGTTTCTTGTGTGGAAAATTCATCCTTTGATGCGGGAGTAAATTCGTCAGTAGTCTGAGTGAAGTCTGATTTGATTGTTGTTGAATCTGTTGTGGGTTCAACAGAATCGACTTGTTCAAATTCACTACCTGGAGAAACGAATGTCGTATCAGCTTGACTGTTTGTTTGGTTGACAAGGACGATAGGACAATCGGCCGGTACTTCTTTTGATGCCAATAACGGACGGACAAAATAACTCCCGACTACAATGATTGCTAATAAGCTACCTGTTATCAGAACATATTTCTTTTTGTATGTATAATATAACCATATCGCTCCGAAAATGAGAAGTAAGCCAATAAAAATAGTATTGGTCAAACTTACTCCAGGATGTTCCTGATTATATAACGCACATGACGCATCGCATGCCGCAGGTACTTTATTGATTATTTGCGCAAGACTATCAGCAACATGCTGTGAAACTTTTGCATTACACATGCAAGAAACTGAAAGCAGGAGCATTATTAAAGTTCCTGTTTTAGAGAAAAAGCTCTTTGGTCTCATGAATTATTCTTTGTCGAGAGTCAAAATTTCGTAACCACCTTCTTTATCGCATGTACGAGTGGCTGACAAAAAAATCTTTTTCTTGTTGTCGTTTAATACTTTTGCTTTCACTTGTCTTTCAAAGACTCCTGGTTGTATCTCTTTCCAGTCGGTCGCTCCGGTAATCTGTATACCGTCATATTTGAATTTTGTGTCTTTTGCAGATACATTACACCTACGATGAGTTAATGTTATCTTAGCATTAATAACTAACTCGTCCCCCGCTTTACAATTTTTCTTGTTCCCTTGGATAGATAATTCTATTTTACAAGCTTGAACTTGTAAAACACCAATAGCGAGCATTGCGAATAATAGAATAACTCTTTTCATACCCGTTGATAATTTGTTTAATGTTGTATTTATAATAACCTATTAATTAAAATGTGATTCTACTCGCATTCGTAATATGACAGTTAATGGGGGTACTGTTAATCATATCTTACGAACACCTTTATTTCTATCCCTAAATACTTTGACAAAGATATGTTTATTTGCGAATAGAAGTTTTTCTCTTTTGGTTAAAAATGCTGATTAATGTTGATTGTATCGGCTGTTTTTGTTTAAATGTGTTTGATGAAAATGAATTCGTCTAAACAAATCTATTGTTTTTATAATAGAAATGTGACATTTTGATATTTGTTTGTATTTCGAACAATGAAACTTTATCTGCACTTATTTTATTGAGTAAAGATAATTGTATATGTGGAACATGAAAATAAAAGCCTATTAATATTAATAGGCTTTTATAGTTTGTCTTTATTTCTCTTCTGTCAACTCTTTGATTTGCTGAATCACATCAAGAGCTTTGTTCCTTGTGCGGCTGTACATTTTTGTTCCAATGAAACCGCCAATGATTCCGCCAACCGTTCCGCCGATGGCAAAGGGAGTTCCTTCGTCAGCATTATTCCCCAGTACTTCAAAGAGGAACCATACAAACCAGACGATCACAAATGGAATACTGAATTTGAGCCAGTTGGCATACATGCGTCGCATACGCATTATTTTCTTGCTCACTTCGATCAGATTGCCATCCATCAGTTCTTTTGCTTTTATGTCTTTGTGCGAAAAATAAGTGTAAACGATAGCTGCCAAGAAGAATAGATCGGTGACACCGATAAACCACCATGACATATTGAGTATTGAGATAAATACCCAGGTGCAATAGGGAATAGCCACTATACCCAAAATAACAAAGATTATAGCATCACGGTTCAAGCTCGATACTTTCTCTTTCATTGCTACTCGAAGGAGCTGTTGGTTGACAATCTTTTCTTTTTCAATTTTCTCTTTCAGCAGATTCATCTGTTCTTTCATCTGCTCCAATTCTGTGTTATTAATATTTTCCATTTTCTTACTGCGTTTTTAATCGTTTGACATACTTTTTAATTTTTCCTTTATTCTGAACAGACGGGTCGCTACATTTTGTGTCGTAATACCAACAATCGCACCGATTTCATCATAACTCATATTCTCCAGCCAAAGCAGAACGATAGCTTTGTCGAAAGGTTGCAACTTGTTTATCCGTGCATGCAGGAGCTGTACTTGTTTTGCTTCTTCATCCGTGTCATCGAACAGATTGATATCCACACTTAACGGTACGGTTTCAATCTTTTTTTTCTTCCTTTCGGCAGAAATACACGTGTTGAGAGCAATCCGGTAAATCCATGTACGGATATTACTTTGTGATTTGAAGGAACTGATGCCTTTCCACAAGTTTATCAGCACTTCCTGGAATAGATCGTTCACCTCTTCGGAATCTTTGGAGAACATGTAGCATACGGTGTAAATGATGCTCTTGTTCTCTTTAACAATCTGCGCAAATTGTGTCTGTAATGTTTCCATCTGTTTTTAAATAAATTCTGAACGTTAGACGCAAGTATCACAAAAGAATTTCATTGATTTGGTAAATATTTTTCTTTAGTTTTAGAAAAGGCATTTTGATGAGTATGTGTGATTTGGACCCCTTTGGCACCCTATAAAAATAATAACGGCTGCCAATCATATGATTAACAGCCATTATTTGTACCCAGACCCGGGGTCGAACCGGGATGGGGTTAAGCCCACTGGTGTTTGAGACCAGCGCGTCTACCAATTCCGCCATCTGGGCATTTCCGTCAAATGCGTTGCAAAGGTAGAGATTATTTTTTATTCTGCAAGCATTCTGCACTTTTTTTTATTTTATGGTAGGATGTAGACTAAATAACGGAATATTGCGTTAACTTTGTAGATGAATAATATAATTAAACACCTGAATCATCATGGAAGATAATTATTGTGTTATCATGGGTGGCGGAATTGGAAGTCGATTTTGGCCTTTCAGTAGAGAGAGTTATCCTAAACAGTTTCTGGACTTTTTTGGCACGGGTCGTTCGTTGTTGCAAATGACGTTTGATCGTTTTGCCAAAATAATTCCGGTTGAGAATATATATATTGTAACGAACGAATTGTATGCTGCGCTTGTAAAAGAACAGTTGCCAGAGTTACAAGAGAATCAGATCCTTCTTGAACCTGCTCGAAGGAATACGGCTCCTTGTATTGCTTATGCTGCATATCATATTTATGCCTGCAATCCAAATGCGAATATTGTGGTTGCACCGTCAGATCATTTGATCTTGAAGGAGGAAGAGTTCCTTCAGGATGTGCAGAAAGGTTTGGAGTTTGTGAAATATAACAACGCACTGGTAACGTTGGGTATCAAACCTAGTCGTCCGGAAACGGGCTATGGCTACATTCAGAGTGGAGATGAAAAACTGGGCGACTTTGCAAAGGTAAAGACGTTCACAGAAAAGCCTGATTTGGAACTTGCAAAGGTATTTCAGGCTAGTGGAGAGTTTTTTTGGAACTCCGGTATTTTCCTTTGGAATGTCAATGCGATCTTGGAGGCTTTCGCCAAATTCTTGCCTGATATAACCGTTCGTTTCGATTTAGGGAAGAGTTTGTTTAATACACCGGAAGAGCGTAATTTCATCGACGAGAATTTTGCTTATTGTCTTAATATTTCCATAGATTATGGAATCATGGAGAAAGCCGACAATGTATATATGTTATGTGTCAACTTCGGATGGGCTGATCTTGGGTCTTGGGGATCACTGTTTGATATTGCGCATAAGGACGAAAATTCGAATGCTGTTTTGAAGAAAAACAAGACGTTGCTTTACGAATCTTCGGGCAATGTGGTTGCTTTGGATAATCCGGAGAAGCTGGCAGTCGTTCAAGGGTTGAATGATTACATTGTGGCAGAATCGGGCAATGTGTTGCTGATATGCAAGAAAGAGGACGAACAGCGCATCAAGCAGTTTGTTGCCGATGCACAGATGAAATACGATAAAGAGTTTATTTAAACCACTTCTTTCCTAAGAAGTGCACAGGATACCACGCGGCCAGGAAGCCGATAGCAACAACGGTTACAAATATCGTGATGATATCGGCTGCCTCGACGTGTACAGGATATGCATCAATAATAAAGGTGCCTGATACTTCCCCGAGTTTGAGTAGTCCGTACTGCTGCTGAAGTACACAGAGTATTAGTCCGAGAACAATGCCGATGACGGCTCCGAAACCTGAAATCATCCATCCTTCATAAAGAAAGATTCTCCTGATCAAACGGTTGCTTGCTCCCATATTGCGGAGTGTGCGAACATCGTCTTTTTTTTCGATCATCAGCATCGAAAGCGATCCGATCACATTGAAAAGCGATAGTCCAAGTATGAAGCAAAGAATAAGAAAGGTTACCCATTTTTCGCCTTGCATCATTTTATACGAGGCATCTTGTTGCTCGTATCTGTTTTTAACCCAATATTTATCACCCAGAATAGATTTGATTTTTGCTTCCGTCCGTGAAATGTTTGCACTCTTATGCAAACCAAGTTCAATCGCCGATGCTTCTTTTTCATAATGGAATAAAGAACGCGCCACATCGAGCGGGATAATCATAAAATCTTCATCATAAACCTGTTGATTGGTGGCATATACCGCTTTGGCAAAAGTGTATTCAACATTAAAGGCGGTTGCCGGATTGGCAAGATTTACTTTCTCATCTCGTTTCGGTACGTATATTTCTATTGGATCCATGAAGTTTGCTCTCAGTCCTAATTGTACAGCAAGTCCGGCGCCTAATGTAGCATAGTTGGCAATTGAATCGGTGAGCATAAAGCGTCCGTCAATGATTACGCTGTCGATGCGTGCCAGATAACGGAAGTTGTTGTCGACGCCTTTTACCGTGGCTACGGTCTGACGGTCGCGATAACGCACCAAGGCATTATCTTGCAACACTTCGCAAAAGATACTTACTTCCGGAATCTGCTTCACTTTCTGCAGGCGGGCGTTCGTAGGGTCCAATACTTTCCCATATCGAGGTGTGATTTTTAATATCGGATCGAAATTGCTGAACATTGACGCAACAATGTTCGTGAATCCATTGAACACAGATAAGGCACAAACCAATGCTGTTGTAGCGACAACAACACCACATACCGACACCATGGAGATGATGTTGATGGCATTATGCGACTTTTTCGAAAAGAGGTACCGACGCGCTATGTGAAATGAAAGATTCAATGGCTGCTCTTTTTACTACTTCAATAACGAATCGATATGGTCAATATAATCCAGAGAGTCGTCAATGAAGAAACTCAATTCCGGAATTTTGCGCAACTGGAGATGTACGCGTTTGCCTAATTCAAAACGAATTGCTTTGGTGTTGGCGCAAATGGCATCATATAGTTCCTTTGAGCGTTCGGAAGGGAAAAGGCTCAGGTAGATACGGGCTACACTCAAGTCGGAACTTACATGTACAACACTTACTGTAACCAACACGCCATGCATGGCTTGCGTCTGCTTCTGAAAAATGTCACTCAGTTCCTTTTGCAGAAGTCTTTCTATTTTACTTAATCGTGTATTATCCATTGTCTTTTGTTTTTATTTTTTCCAAATCATGGTTAAGCCGTCACGCAAAGGTAAGATAACTTTTTCAATGCGGTCGTCATTCTTTATCTTATCATTGAAGTGAAGTATCTCTTCTGTCTGTTTGTCAGAAGAATGAACCTCTTCTATTACTTTGCCGTCCCATAGCGTGTTGTCGGCAAGAATCAGACCACCTTGTCGGATGTAGGGAAACGCTGTCTCAAAATAGTCGGAGTACTGGCGCTTATCGCCATCGATATAAACCATATCGAATGTTTCTCCAAGTGTAGGTATCAGTTCCAGCGCATCTCCAAAATGAAGCTTAATTTTGTCTTTATACGGCGAGCGGGGAAAATATTTCATGATGAAATCTTCCATCTCGTCATTGATCTCAATGGTATGGATCAGAGCATCGTCTTCCAATCCTTCAGCCATGCAAAGTGTGGCATATCCGGTGTAAGTCCCGATTTCCAGCACTCTATGCGGGCGAAGCATACGGCAGAACATTTTCAGTATTCGACCTTGCAAATGTCCGGCAAGCATGCGCGGACGCAGAAGATTAACGTTCGCATCACGATAGAGTGTTGAGAGCAATGAGCCTTCCTCGTCACTGTGCGAAAGAATATAATCCTCCATATTGTCGGCCGTCAGTTTCATCATAAGGCAATCTTATTTTATGGGAGAGATGAATGATTCGATAGCCAACCGATATGAATCCAACCCGAATCCGATGATGATTCCTTTGCACGCTGCCGAGATCATGGATACATGGCGGAAAGATTCTCTCGCGTGTACATTAGATATATGTACTTCAATAACGGGTGTCGTTACTGATTTGATTGCATCATGCAAAGCGATGGAAGTATGCGTGTATGCTCCAGCATTCATAATGATTCCGTCATAATCAAAGCCTACTTCATGAATCTTGTTTATCATCTCACCCTCAATATTGCTTTGGAAGTAAGTGATTTCAATTTGTGGATATTGTGCACGCAGAAGTTCCAGATAACTTTCGAACGAGTTGTTGCCGTAAATGGTCGGTTCGCGCTTACCCAGCAAATTAAGATTCGGACCGTTAATAATTTGTATCTTCATCGTTTTTATTATTTTATTATCTTTGCAACGCCTACAGTTGCAGGCAGAATTTGTGCAAAGGTAATGATTTTCTTTGACACATCTATAACCGCTTATGACAAAGCAAGAAGATGATGTAACAAAGCGTTATAAAACTTATCTTCGTTTGGAGAAAGGACTTTCCAATAATTCGGTCGAGGCTTATCTGACAGATCTCGACAAGTTGAACCGTTTTGTTGAAAGCGAAGGACTGCGTTATGAGGAAGTAACATACGATCATCTGCAACAGTTCGTTGCCCAACTGCGCGACATTGGTATTCATCCCCGTTCGCAAGCACGTATTATTTCCGGCATCAAGTCTTTTTATCGCTTTCTTTTCCTCGACGGATATATCAAAAAAGATCCTACAGAGTTGCTTGAGATGCCGAAGATCGGTCTGCATTTGCCTGAAGTGATGTCAGTAGAAGAAATTGACAGTATCTTGGATTCCATTGATCTTTCGCAGCCCGAAGGTCAGCGCAACAGGGCGATGCTTGAGGTGCTTTATAGTTGTGGATTGCGTGTTTCGGAACTGATTAACCTGCGTTTCTCGGATGTCTATTTTGAAGAAGGCTTTATCAAAGTAGAAGGGAAGGGAAGCAAACAGCGTCTTGTCCCTATTTCAGACAGGGCTATTCAAGAGATAAAAAAGTATTTATACGACCGTAACAACATTGTAGTGAAAAAAGGGTATGAAGATGTACTTTTCTTAAGTCGGCGGGGAACAAGTCTTTCACGGATCATGGTATTTCATGTGATCAAGGTCCAAGCCGAGCTTGCCGGGATAACGAAGAATGTCAGTCCGCATACTTTCCGTCATTCTTTTGCAACGCATCTTTTGGAGGGAGGTGCTAACCTACGTGCAATTCAGGAGATGCTGGGACACGAGCAGATTACTACTACAGAAATATATACGAATATTGACCGTGAGTTCCTGCGCAAGGAGATACTGGAACACCATCCACGAAGTCATCATTTGCCTCACTAATACATCGTGTAAAAAAGTATATACTTTCGCATATCAAAAGTATATACTTTCATACCCCAAGAGTATATACTTTCATACCTCAAAAGTATATACTTTAGTAACCAAAAGTATATACTTTTTTACTGTATCTTTACTCGTATGATTGTGAACGAGTTAGCAGGCAACTGCTTCGTAAACTTGTTTGATATTTGACAAGTTCCGTACTTTGGTGTTTGATTTGTTTCATCCAACCTACCTGAAAGGGTAATTTCTTCAGCCGTGTTCCCCTTGAGTTGAAAATTATCAAGTGAGATGGTAGCAGTGGTAGATATCGGCAGGACATTGATAAGCTTTAAAATCAAGTCGCCTGTCCTGCTATCTTTCACTGCTGAAACAGCAATGCGTTTGCTTGTCGCTTCGGACGTTACCGAAAGATGAATGGTGGATTCAAGGTATGCGTCACCGCTGTTCATGCCATACATCTGCTGGATATAGTAGTTCGTGCTGGGTTTGACTTCTTTATTATTGAAATAGATCATGTCCGGACGCCATTGGATATGTTTCTCGTTTGCCAGAAGCGGAGCGTAAGAAGCCATACTGACAACGTCGCCATTGCGTTCCAGTGATGCCATATAGATGGCTTCGGCGAGTGCAACTTCCAGGTTGTTCGGTCTGCCTGGTAGGTGAGCGGCATATTCGCCAAGATAAACCTTAGTTGACTGACGGTCGTAGCTGTCGTAATAATGCTGGTTGTTGAGAAACCACCCGGGCGACTGGTAATAATGTTCATCGACTAATGGAACGTGCAGTTTTTTCACTATTTTCCAACCTTCGACATAGTCGGTTCCTTCATTGAACGGTCCGGCTGTGCCTATAACGTTGATTTCAGGATGCTTTGATTTTAGTGCATTATATATATAAGTAAAGCGCTCTTCAAATATGTCGCTGATCAGATCCTCATTGCCGATACCAATATATTTCAAGTTGAAAGGTTCGGGATGCCCGGCTTCAGCACGTAGTTTTCCCCATTTTGTTGATGCATCACCATTGGCATATTCTATCAGGTCGAAAATATCCTGTACATAACTTTCCATGTCACACATAGGTAATCCTTGTTGTCCGCCGTCTCGCGAATTTTGGCAGCAAACAGCGGCTGCAATGATAGGAACCGGTTCTGCCTTGATGTCTTCGCAGAATTGAAAGTATTCGAAGAATCCTAATCCTTTGCTTTGATGGTAGTTCCATATGTTTCTTTGAGGTTTACGTGCTTCCAAAGCACCAATCGTTTCTTTCCATTGATACATGTTATCCAATCCGTCGCCATGCGTGAGGCAGCCTCCGGGAAATCGCATAAAACGGGGGTGAATATCAGCAATAGTTTGAGCCAAATCAGCACGTAATCCGTTCTTCCTCCCTTTGAAAGTCTTTTGTGGAAAGAGCGAAACCATATCGAAAGCGTATGTCGAAACGGCTTGAGGACAGAGTGCCAATGTTGCACTGTCGGCATTAGCTGTGGCCTGCAAAACGGCTGAAGTTTTCTTCCATAGCTTCGATGTGACGTCCATTTGAGTTTCAGCAATAGTCTTTTTATTCTTGTCAAGCAGTCTTACTGTTAGTTTCCCGCCTTTACCCTTTATTGTTTTGGCAAAGAAGGAGAAATCATAACGTTCTCCTTTCTTTACGGCAATGCCATCGAACCCCTTATTCAGCAATGTAAGTCCGGGTTGAGAAGCGTTGAATACCGCATAATGACTGTTGTTCGGATGGATGGATCCAAGTGTATCGTGACGGATGCTGAAAATAGCGTTTGTGTCAATCTTTGCATGCATCATGCTGTATGTTTCCCATGCGTAATAGCTGTTCCATGTCGGATCATTGTCTGTTTTATCTTCTAAGTCATATTCGAAATCTCTGTTTTGAATGAGTTCGGCATACAAACCCCCGTCGGCCGAATAATTGATGTCTTCAAAAAAGATGCCGAACAGATTTGGGCTGATAGTTTTACTATGACTGCCGTAAACTGTGATGTCGGCTTTTATGGGAAGCGATGACATTTCGTCTGCAGGCAGGGCAAGTCTTTCTTCTATCTGTTGTTGCTTCTTTTTGGCCAGAGCAAGCTCTGATAAAAGATTGTCAACAAAAGCTTTATCCACCTTGATGATTGATCCGTGTTTTGCACCTTGCGGTATAGAGATACGGTCAGTGACGTTTTCCCAATGAATGAAATCAGTTGTACGCATGGCTTCATAGCGTTTACGTGTGTATGCATCCATATATACAATGAAACTGTCATCGGCGAGTGAACAGATGGCCGGCCCTTCAACCCAGTTCTCTGTAAACGATTTTTCGCTGACAGGAACGTACGGGCCTTCAGCATGTTCGGCTTTTGCTACATGCAGTTCTTTCTTCGCTGTCGGATAAATACGTTCGTCTTTGTAAATCATGATGTATGTTCCATCTTTCTTGTATATGGTGGCATCAATCACATTATATCCCGGATCGAACAATAAACGGGCAGGAGTGAAGCTTTTAAAGTCTTTTGTTGTTGTATAATAAATACGGTGATCATATTTCTGTCCGGGTTCGGCCATCCATTCGCCATTCACTTTGATGGTGCTTGCCCAAAAGATGACATATTGCTGCTTCTCATCATCGTAAGTCATCTCAGGTGCCCAACAATTGCGTACTTCATAACCATTCATCACTCTTGGATAAGATTGGCGTGACCAATGGATGAGGTCTTTTGAAGAGGCACAACCGATAGCATTGCTTTCCCAATTCAAGGTCCAGACGCAGTGCCAAAGTCCATCTTTACCTTTCATGATGAACGGATCGCGCATCTTTTTCTCGGTCGACCACGAGCCGTAGTCGCAAGTGAGAAAACTATGCTCCGGTCCAATGGCATTCCATTTGTAACCATCTTCACTCCATGCTAAATGGAGTCCATTGCGGTTATTGTTTTTGTCGGTGAAGTAGGCAAAAAGGTATCTCGTGTCATTGTTTTGTGCATACGTATAGAATATACTTCCGAAGAGAAGAAAGAGGATAGTGGCAGTGATGTGTCTTTTCATGGTTGATAAACTTTCTATTTCTTTGCAAAAATAGTAAAAACAGGTGAATCGTAGTCCTTTCTGTTAAGAAAAGAGTTAAAAGAGTAGATATTTTGAATTCTGTATCCTTGGTTTGGATGATTTATATATTTTTGCACTTTCGAAAAGAATGGAAATGGAAACATATAATCTTTGTTGCATCGGACATATTACGTTAGATAAGATTGTTACGCCACGGAACACTGTTCACATGCCTGGCGGCACGTCTTTCTATTATGCGTATGCAATGAGTCATTTGGATACAACTGGTTTTCTGTTGGTGACTGCTTTAGGCGCAACGGAAATGCAAGCAGTTGATGATATTCGTAATACAGGTATTGAAGTAAAAGTATTGCCTAGTGCTCACTCTGTCTATTTTGAGAACACATACGGTGAGAATACGAATAACCGCAGTCAGCGTGTGTTGGCAAAAGCCGACCCATTTACGATTGATGGTCTGCGCGATGTGAATGCCAGAATTTATCATTTAGGTAGTCTTTTGGCTGATGATTTCTCTTTGGATGTGATCAAGTATCTTTCTACAAAAGGCGTTTTATCTGTTGATGTACAAGGATACTTGCGCGAAGTAAGAGGAGAGAAGGTTTTTGCTGTAGATTGGCCTGAAAAGAAAGAAGCTTTGAAATATATTCATATATTGAAAGCCAATGAACACGAGATGGAAGTTCTGACCGGCAGTAATGATCCGCGAAAATCAGCACTGATACTTGCTGATTGGGGTGTTAAGGAAGTATTACTTACTTTGGGAAGCATGGGCTCGATCATTTATGTCGATGGTAAGTTTTATGATATCCCGGCATATAAACCCAAGATGGTTGTTGATGCTACAGGCTGTGGTGATACTTATATGGCCGGATATCTGTACATGCGCAATAAAGGCGCTTCTTACCAAGAAGCCGGATGCTTTGCTGCAGCCATGTGTACCATTAAGCTTGAGGCTTCAGGTCCGTTTAGAGGATCAATAGCAGATATTGAAAGGATTATCAAGTAAGATAGCTTTTAAAAAATCAGACACGGATTTCGAAGAAGAATAATTGCTTCTCTGAAATCCGTGCCTTTTGCATATTCTTTCTTTAGAGTGAACTAAGGCAGTTCCTGTATTTCGATATCTTTATACCAGGTCTCACACGGTATGCCTTCATGAATCTGCAAGGCAATGAACCCGTCGTGAGCAATGGCGCCAATGACAGGATAAGGTTTGTTGTAATAGGGCTCGATATAATCAAGAGTCTTTACATCATTCAGCCAAACACGGATGCGTGGTCCTTCGCAACGGATGATATAGCTGTTCCATTCGTCGGCATTATAGTTGGCAGGTGTATCCAATTGATTCCCGATATATAACCAACGGCGTTGTTCATCATAAACTTTTCCTAAGATTCCTGCAACAATATCCGCTTGATAGCCTACCATTTCATTCGTTTTTCCTTTTTCTGTCTGTTGACGGGTACGGAATTGTACACCAGCGTTATAGGTCTCATCGGTATGCTTTACTTTATATTTTAGTCGGAGTTCGTAGTTCTTGTATTTGCGGATTGTGCGAACAAATTCGTTACGCGGTATAGGTTTGTCCATCCGTCCTGCAACGATGGCACCGTTTTCAATACGGAACCATTCCATGCTGCTTTTACCGTTATTGCCGGTCCAGCCGTTAAATGTCTTTCCGTCAAATAGCGGCTTTCCCTTAAATGACTTCAAAATGTCTGTCGGAGTTGAATCAACTGTTTTGTCTGTAGGTGTTAATGAAACCCATTGTAAATTTGGAAGTGATTGACTATGTTCCATCTTCCCTTCCTTATTTTTAATCAGTGATAACTGTATACCTTGAAGAAGAATCTCTGTATTTCCGGACGAAGCTACATTGATTACTCCTAAATCGAATTCTTGATATTTATCTTTGCCTGCTGTCTGTTTTAATAATGTAGCCAGCTGCTGATTACCGATAGTGATGGTTATAGCACTGCCCGACAGTGGTTCGGCATATTTTATGCGTATCTGGTAACGGCCTTTCTTTATGTTTGTGTTCCAGCTTATTTTCTGTTTTGTACTGTTCCAGTTATGGATTGCAGCAAATGTACCTTTCTCTTTGTTCTGAAGTTCCAAGTCTCCAGTCAATTTAGCATCGCGCGCCAATAGTGTGTATGCCGTCGTTTTTGCTGTTTGTTCAGAAGACTTGTTTTGTGCTTGGACATTAGATGCACCAAAAGGTGTTTGCACAATAAGTGCCGTAAGGGTTGCAATAATCCCTATAAGTTTTACATGTTTCATAAATGGTGTTTTAATGGTGTTTTAATTCTATTTTATTTTCTCAGTAACGACTCCATAAGAATAAACTGCAACTGCTATATATCCAAGCCAAGGAATGATGAATGAAATCGACATGGATGAGATATCAGCTACATATCCCATTAATAAAGGTCCAACCGCACCACCTAATGGCGACATCATCAGAAATGATGAAGCTCGTTTGGTATAGCTTCCAAGTCCACGAAGAGAGATGGCAAATATTGTCGGGAACATGATTGCCTCAAAGATGTAGCAGGCAAAGAGTGCTATTTTAGAAACTACACCTAAATTGAGCGTGATCAGCAGTGACGCTATTACAGTGCATATCGCACAGACAAACAATACTTTTTCGGCACGGACAGTACTCATGATATAGCTGCCTAAAACTCGTCCGGACATGAACAATCCCAATCCACCGAAGGAAAGGACAATGGCTGCTGTCTTGGCGGTCATCCATCCATCATCAGTTACATAATTAATAAAAAAGCTATTGATGGAAATCTCGGCGATTTCATAACAGAACAAAGCTAAAACGCCAAAAGTAAAGCGTTTGTGTTTCCATAAACCGGCAATACCGTTGGATACTTGTATTTCGGCAACCGAACTATCGTCTGCATGATTTATTTCAGGGAGATGCACACGCGTGAAGACTAATGCAGCAATTAATACAACAATTCCCATTATCGTGTAAGGCAGGGATATGGATGCTTCGTTTCCATTAGAAAATAAAAGCCATCCACCAATGGCCGGAGCGCAAATGCAACCCAATCCATTAAATGACTGTGCCAAGTTTAATCGACTTGCGGCTGTATTTGGATCTCCTAGTTCTGTTACGTAAGGATTGGCGGCAGTTTCAAGAAATACCATACCGCATCCGATGATGAACAGTGAACCGAGGAAATAGTTGAACGACATAAACTTTTCGCTTGGAATAAACAGGAACGCACCAATAGCAAAAAGAATCAGTCCGAAGATGACACCGTGACGATAGCCGTGCCTGCTGATAAATAGCCCGGCAGGAATAGCCATAAGTGTGTAGGCAATATAAGTAGAAAACTGAATAAGTCCCGATTGTGCCATCGACATGGATAAGGCAATCTGGAAATGTTTGTTGAGAACGTCTAATATAGCATGAGCAAAACCCCATAGAAAAAATAGGGAAGTGACTAATATAAAGGGAATAAGAAATTCTTTCTTGACTAATGATTTTGTCTCTTTCTTCATTGTTTACTGTTTATAATTATACAATTTATTAATTCATTGTTGGAGGTTGGAAAGGCAGCGTAAACCAGAAATAGGATCCTTCACCTAATTTGGATTCAACTCCGATCTGACCATGGAATGTTTTAACGATTGATTCACAGATGGAGAGTCCAAGGCCCGTTCCTCGTACAAACTTATCAAATTTGGCGAATCGCTCAAATACGTGTGAAACATTTTCAGGAGCAATCCCTTTACCTGTATCTTTTACATAGAACAGTATTTGGCCATCTTCATTCCTTTTGTAGCCCAGTGTGATGGAACCTGCAGTTGTATATTTACATGCATTGCTTAGGAAATTACCCAAGACTTGCATAATGCGATTCTTTTCGGTATGCATTCTGCAATCTTCGTCAGGTATTTCACATTTTAGTATGAAATGATCATTAACACGTTTTTCAAAAACGGAATGTAACTCTTGTAATATCTCATTCAGACTAACATCTGTATAGTTGAAGTCCATTTGCCCAGCTTCTATCTTTGATAAATCAAGGATATCATTAATTAATTGGAGCAGGAGTTCATTGTTTGTTTCGATGATTCTGACGTATTCATTAATTTCTTCAGGATTCTCACCCAGGGCAATCAAATTTGAGAAACCAACGATTGCGTTGAGCGGAGTTCTTATTTCGTGACTCATATTTGCAAGAAAGGCACTTTTGAGTCTGTTCGATTCTTCAGCTTTATCGCGGAGACGAATTAGTTCAGTAGTCATTTTTAAATGTGTGATATCCCACAAAAGACCCATCAAACTTTTTACACGATTGTTTTCGCCCCGTTTATAAGGAACAAATTGTATCTCAAACCAATGTATACCTTTGTAAGTTGAATTTACTTCAATCTGCAATTCAGCAAAATTTACTTTCCCGCTTATCACATCGGCAAAAGCTATTTCTGTTTCTTTTTTATATTGAGGCTGCACGAGGGCCAGATACTGTTCCATCGTGTTTTCGGTTTGTTCTGTAATAAGAGGGTTGGATACATTGAATGTTTGTGTTTCAACATTATATTCCCATGAAGAAATTTGTGCTGCATCCAAGATGAATTCTATTTTCTTTTTTTGTTCTTCAAGCTGTTTCTGCTGCAATATCTCTTCTGTTATTTCTTTTCCAGTTCCAATGAGGTTCGTTACTTTTCCGGTCTCTTCAGATTTAATAGCAATGGCATAGGTCTCTATCCAGCCCGTTTTCCCTTTATAATTATATCGATAAATGCCATTGTCTTTCTTTTTTTTGCCATAACGGAGCTCATTTATCATTTGCAGATAACGTTGTCTATCCTCTGAATGAATGATAGATAGTAAAGTTTCCAAGGAAACAATATCTTCTTCCAATACATTGTTGTAAAGACAGATCATTTCTTTTTTCTCTACATCATAATCCCAGGATGATAAAGATGTAGCATCCATTGACAGCTTTAATTCTTGTTGGATTTTGGCTATTTCCATAGCCTTCTTTCGTCTTTCAGTGGTATCTTCTACTGTCGCGATAATGTATTTTTCACCTTCTGAGGTGATCAGTTTTGATTTTGTTGTTACAGCCCAACGGATTGTATTTCCGCTTTCGTCTTTAAATTCCCGCTCAGAATCGATTGGGTGGTCACTTTGCAGTACGATTTCGTCTTCTTTTTGAAAGAAAGGAGCCTCCGGCTTGTTAAGTTCAAAATCATTTTTGCCAATAACTGCACTGTCTGTCGTATTATAGAATTGTGATACTTGCTCATTATAGAACAGATACCGATACTTATTTTCCACATCTTTAATAAATACGCCTACAGGTAGTTTTTCCAAAATACTCTCGAGGAAAGTTTTCAGTTTGAGTGTCTCTTTCTCGGATTTCATTAAAGCTGAAATATCTCGGGTAAAGATGATTAATCCTCCTTCGATGGATACAATTTTAGCTTGTGAGTAATATACAACGCCATTTAAAGTGAATTCGTATGTTATCGTTCGCGACTGTTTATCTTTTATTGTGTCTTGAGCAGAATGAATCATTTTTTCTTTTGATTCTGGACTTATTTGCGAGGTCCTCTGAATGATATAGTCTAAACCAATGCCGATAAAAACGCTTGTATTTTCTCCCTGCATGATTGATTCCTGAGGGTTGTACAGGTTAATGATGTGAAGATTATTATCTACTATGACAGCCATTTCAGGCATGGACATGAGCAGGTTCTTTGTAATATAGTAGTCATAATCTCTTTTCTGTTTATACTTAATATAGAAATAAACAAAAAAAATAGTAAGCGCAATAATGATGAATAATAGCAAATATACAATCCATGCCGGATAGACATTATAAGAAGGAATGACGGCAAGTGTTGAAGAGCAGAATCCTTGGGCAAAAACTCTTTCCGGCAATATTGAAAAATTTAGAAACAATATTGTCAATAAGACCTTTAGAGAAAGAGGAGTACAATCCATGGTAAACGTATAATTCTGCATTTATTTTACTGCAAAGATAAATGTTTTATTGTATTTTTCTTCATTTTGAGGCATTTATATAGATATTTATTTGTCTGTGGAAAAATTTAATTCCAACTGTTCAGGCAGTAATGTAAACGTTTTCCGATGATAAGGAGTAATACCATATTTGCGTATGGCATCGCGATGTGCTTTCGTTGGATATCCTTTATTTTCTGTCCAATGGTATTCGGGATAGATTTCTGCCAACTGTTCCATATAGTCGTCACGATATGTTTTAGCGAGGATGGATGCTGCTGCAATACTCATATATTTACCATCGCCTTTGACAATAGTTGTATGTTGAATGTTTGGATAGGGAGTGAACCGGTTTCCATCAATAAGCAGATGTTCCGGTTTGATTTTGAGTTGATCAATTGCGCGATGCATGGCAAGGAAAGAGGCCCGCAGGATATTTATTTGGTCAATCTCTTCAGGCGAAACGATGCCTACAGCCCAGGCAATAGCTTCTTTTTCAATGATTGGTCGTAGTGCATAGCGTTTTGCAGGACTGAGCTGTTTGCTGTCGTTCAATTCTTCGTTATGAAAATCGGAAGGCAGTATGACTGCTGCTGCGTAGACGGCGCCGGCAAGACAACCTCGCCCCGCTTCGTCGCACCCCGCTTCTATGCGTCCTGCTTCTAAAAAAGATAGTAACATGATTAATCCTTTCTGTTGTTATTTATTAAGTCTCGCTTGATCATCCATGGGCGTATCAGAAAATAGGAAATGATTGTTGCCGTGGCAACTCCCAAGCTGTTTGCTAGAAAATCAAACCAGTCCCCACCACGATATGTGGTGCAATATTGCTGGAGAAGTTCGATAATGCCGCTCATGGCTATCGGACAGATAACGGCACCAATCCACGCATGCCAAAGATTCTCTTCGTAATTATGATGATTATGCAAGAATTCTAACCATAATATTCCCGACAGACCTCCATACATGCAGAAGTGAACGACTTTGTCGATTCCCGGTATTTGTTCAATCGCCATCTGCGGCGGTTTAAAGAAAGACAGATAAATGACAATTGCGATGATGGTCAGTGACACCGGATATTTTTTCAGAAAATACAGCATGCAATTTAATCTCGTTTAATGAAACATTTTGCGGACTCTTTCGATGCCTGCAACGAATGCATCGATTTCTTCCTTCGTGTTGTAGAACGAGAAAGAGGCTCGAACAGTCCCTTCAATACCTAATGCCTGCATTAATGGCTGTGCACAGTGATGACCTGTACGGACTGCAATTCCGAGACGGTCGAGCAGCATGCCCATATCATAATGGTGAATGTTTCCAACCAGGAATGAAATAACGCCACTTTTGTGATCGGCTTGCCCGAAGATGCGCATGCCTTCAATTGTATTGAGCTTTTCGGTGGCATATTGCAACAGTTCGTTTTCCCATGCTGCAATATTATCGAGGCCTATATTGTTGACATACTTCAATGCTTCAGCCATGGCTGTACTACCGATAAAATCAGGCGTTCCGGCTTCGAACTTGAAAGGCAGCTCGTTGAACGTTGTCTTTTCGAACGACACCGAAGCGATCATCTCGCCTCCACCTTGGTAGGGAGGCAGTTTGTCGAGCCATTCTTCTTTACCGTAAAGGACACCAATGCCTGTCGGTCCATATATCTTATGAGCGGAGAATGCATAGAATTCCGCATCCAAATCCTGCATGTCTACTTTCAGATGAGGAACGGATTGTGCGCCGTCAATCAATACGGGCACTTCATGCTCGTGGGCAATTTCAACGATTTCTTTTACCGGATTGATGGTTCCCAATACGTTGGATACATGCGTTACAGCCACGATCCTTGTCTTTTCAGAAAAGAGGTTGCGATAGACATCCATCCGCAGTTCGCCTTTCTCATTCATCGGGATAACCTTCAGAGTAATGCCTTTGCGTGCGGCTTGGATCTGCCAGGGAACGATGTTGGAATGATGTTCCATAACGGATACAATCACTTCATCGCCAGCATTCATGCAGGCATCTGCAAAGATGGAAGCAACAAGATTGATAGACTCCGTTGTACCGCGTGTAAAAACAATTTCATTTGACGAACGCGCATTGATATACTGTTGAACCGTACGTCGTGCTTCTTCATGAGCTTCGGTTGCTTCCTGACTCAAGAAATGTACGCCTCTATGAATGTTCGCGTTGGCGTTGTAATAGCCGTCGTCAATCTTTTCGACCACACAACGCGGCTTCTGTGTTGTAGCTGCGTTATCAAAGTAGATAAGCGGCTTGTCATATATTTTGTGTGAAAGGATAGGAAAATCCTTCCGTATAGATTGTATATCCATGTTACCCTTGTTATTTTTATTTTTAACAGAGTCCAAAGATACAATGTTTATCGGCTACAAACTCTCTCGTAAGCAGAAAAACTTGTGTTTTATGGCTTTTTCTTGTAAAAGCGAACCCAGTCTACTTCCATCTCTACAGGCAGATCATTCTTATCGACACGACCCACCCAGCTACCGCCCAACTGCATATCAATCAGGAGATAGAATTTTTTGTCGGTAAACGGAAACTGTCCTTTCTTGTCTGTCTTGATGCGTGGATAGCTAAACGTTCGGGAGTCGTTGATATAGAATACCAGACTGTCGCGATACATCTCAACGCTATAAACATTGTAATCGTCGCGGTTGATCGGGCCTATGCCGCCATGTTTCGGATCATTGATGCCCAACTTATAGGTATAATAAGAGTGGACGGTTTGATAAGCAATCGTATTGTTGTTCAGGCGTTCCATGATATCAATCTCACCGCCGTCGGGCCATCCTTCGTTTTCCGGAAGCATCCAGATTGCCGGCCATGCGCCTGTTGCGCCGTGAAAGCGTGCTTTGACAGAAACACGTCCTTCGGAGAAGCCTACTTTACCTTTGGAAAGTACGCCACCGGTAATATATGGAGCTGTATCCGTAGGAAGACTGTAGTTGACAATTCCCCGTAGAACCAGATTGCCTTTGCGCATGGCAAAGCAAGAATCGAAGTCCGACATGTGGCGATCCCAATCGGAGTGACCTCGCTTGACTTTACTCCAGGAGTTCTCATCGAAACTGTTTTTCTGATTGAATTCGTCATGCCAAACCATTTTCCAGCCGCTTGTCGTTTTGCATGAGGGTATTATCATGATGATAATGCATACCCATATTGTGCCGATAATCTTTTTCATATCTGTTCCCTTCTTTAATTATTCGTACGAGATATTGCCTAAGCGTTTGATGCTGGCTCCTTCCACTTTGCTTGTGAACAGTTCTTTCAATTCTTCCGACTTCAGTGTGAGTGCCGGTTCGAAATCCGAAGAGTTCATGTAGCGAAGCAAACTACTGTAGAACTGTCGTGCCTCCGGTTTATCGAGAACAGATTTCAGGTCGGACATGCAAACCAGCAGTTTCCCATTACCCACCTTGAGTTCGTAGAGTAATCCCAGTTTGTGGTTGCGCTCAATGTTGTCGATCACTTGAACGATGGGACGATAGTTTTGTGGCAGACGATCCAATATCATCGGATAACTCTGCTTGATGATCGGGAACCATTGCCAGTTGGTATGGAACTCGCAAGGAAACTCTTCAAGAGCCGGATGTTTCGGATCTGTCAGTATGCCCATTGTTCCCGGTGATACCGGGCGATGCAGATTCTCGCAAACAGTCTTGAACATCCGATAGTTCCAATAGTCTGTTTGAAACAGAGCGCCTACGGTTTGTTCTGCCATCTTCTCCTTGTTCGGGAAGAGCAGCACTTTACTGCCTGTGCTAAGTTTATTCATTACCGTTTCATCCAAGTCGTAAGCTACAACAATATCCTTTGTAGGCTTTGGATCATTATTAGCGGGATAAATCCAGAATGAGTAGGTGTTTTTATAAGGCGTATCGAAGATAGATAGTTCAAGCTCTACCTTTTCGGCTTTCTTGATGGAAGAAATATCGGGTTTGATAGTAGCTATTGTTGCCACTTCTCCTTGTTTGACTGATATTGGCATCTCGTTTTTGTCAAGCACCTGATGACGGCTGTCGGTCAATGTCCAGATGATATATTTGTCTTTCAGCTCCTGATTGGAATAGTTGGCAATACGGATTTCGCCCGAGAGCGTGTCTTTGTTCGTCCAGCAGAATTTGGAGGTGCAGAACAACGGCACCGTCTCGCAGCAGAAATGATGCCATTCTTCGGGAGCGATCAGCCCTTTGCTATCCATGAAAGCATCGAGAATGCCCACGTAGGCAGAGCCTTGTCCAGGATAGTCTTGCAGGTCCAGCAGTTGGAATCCGCCCCAGTCGGGTGTGCGCAGATTCATCTCGATATCGGCGCGGTAAAGAAGTGCCGACCATTTGCCCGAAGCCATCAGGAAGTCGTGTGCCTGATCAGCCATTCCGGCATCTTTCAAACGCTGTTTAAATACTTCAAAATTGCGGGGTTTAAGCACGCCAGTGTATTTCTTTATCTCTTCATAATTGGGATATACCTGAAACTGCCCTGTTTCATGACTGATAACAGGAATATCACACAAGGCATTGGCCGTTGAGAAATTCATGACCGAATTTGGATAAGTATGATTCAGATATCCGCCATCGTAGGCATCGGCAAACGAGAATGAAGCGCGTGCATGTGTGTTGAATTGCTTGTCTTCTTCTTTGCCAACCCGGCAGGTCGTAAAATATTGCTCGTCGGCCTGCTTGCCATTCATCCCCAGAAAATCGTTAGAACCGGCACCGAACAGATGGCGTTTCTCTTCGGATTTGAATGTTCGGATTAACATCGCCAGTCCGTCTGCCCCTTGCAGCTCATTACCGAGGGCGAACATCACAAACGAAGGATGATTGCTGTAGGCTTTCTGAATATGTCGTCCTTCCTTGAGCAGGAAGTTACACAGTGTTGTGTCCTTGATATCGATATTTCCCCAGATAGGCAGTTCCGGCTGCAGATAGATGCCTTCGATATCGGCAGCTTCAAAGCAGGCTTCGGGTGGACACCAGGAGTGGAAGCGATAATGGTTGATGCCATATTGTTTGGCAACCTGGAAATAATGGCGCCAAGAAGCTACATCCATTGCAGTGTGACCAATCAGCGGAAAGACGCATCCGTCGTGTTTGCCGCGCAGGAAGGTGACCTTGTTGTTGATGGCGAACTGTTTGCCTTTGACTTCAAACTTGCGCAGTCCGAAGGTAGCCTGATGAACATCGGTATATTGTTTGGCACTCAGTGTCACATAGAGATGATAAATGGCGGGTGTGAATTCGTCCCACAATACTGCATTGTCTCCCAGCGGCAGTTCGACCGTCTGTTTAGGCAGTGTCAGGTCGGCATCGGCTTGTATAACGACGGATCTGACGCGCTTGCCACCGAAACGACATTCGGCATACAGCGAGAGTTTCCCCTCTTTGATATTTTTCGTTTCATTGCGGAAGATGATGGTTGCCTTCACTGATTTGTTGTTGACATCGGGATAGGTCTGGATATCAGCAATGCCACAGAGTGGAGAACTTTCGAGATAGAAATCGCCGATGATACCGTTCCAGTTCGTTTGTGTTGAGTTGGAATAAGCATGCGAAGAACTGAATACCTGATGAGGAATACCTGTTTCCCCATTGTCCACCAGGATGGCAATATCATGCTTGCCGGGCGTCATATAGTCTGTTACGTTATATATTTGTGGAGTGGAGATGTCGTCGTTCGACCCTACTTTCTTGCCGTCAACCCACAAGGTAGTCGGTTTTGTGCGTTCCATGTAGAGACTGATGGTTGTCTTTTTCCAGTTTGAAGGAATTTTCACCGTCTTTGTGTAGAGTGCCTTGCCTTCGAAAATATATTCGCGCGAAAGCTGGTTTGTTTCCGTCATATTGGTGTTGAACTTGCCTTTTTGCCGCATATCGGTGGTTCCCGGAAGAAGCATGGAATCCGTGCAGGCCGTGGGCAAAGTCTGAAATCCGATTTCAGTGGTATCGAGTGCTACGCCCCACTTGCCGTTAAGCAGTTGGATATGATTACTTGCATTGGAAGTGGATTGTCCGTTGGCAGTCGAAAGAGAAACTGCAAGCAGAAGTATCGAAAATAAGATTGAATGTTTCATGACGATTTGAATTTGGCTGCAAGATAGGAACTTTCTTTAAAAGCGCAAAGCGATTTAGGAATAGAAAAGAGTCACTTCCTTATGGCTTATTCCATTGAAAATAGGCGTCAAGATATACTTGAAGAGGGGATAAAGTCTCTGAAGTGCTTTCCAAGATATACTTGACAGCTGTCTAAGATCTTTAAAGTAGGTTTCAAGATATACTTGAAGCTTGCTTTAGGACTCTGAAGTCACTTTCAAGATACACTTGACGCCTGTTTTAGTGCTCTAATGCCTTTTTCAAGATATACTTGCTGTATGAAAAGTCTGTAAAACATTTGCAGGAGTGTCAAACGACAGCAAAAATAAGGGATTGTGCCGTTATGTGACACAATCCCCCTCAATTTGAAAACAGTAAGGAAAATGTTATTCTTCATTTTCCGAGCCACCGCCTCTTTGACCTCCATCAGGTCTTTGCGGACGGTTCTCTTGCATATATTTCTGGTAGAGTTTGTACTGTTTGTTGTTCAGAATTCCCTTGATAGCCGTTTCATGCTCTTTCATCATCGTGTCCATCTGACCACCTTTACCCGGTTTGTTAGCTTTTTCGTCGCTGCTGCTCTTGGTGCTCTTTTCGGAGTTCATTGAGCTTCTGTCAGGACGATTGGCTTCCATTTTCTTCTTGAAAGCTTGTTCTTCGGTTTTCAGCTTCGTTACCTGGTCGTCGGTCAGTTCCAACTTCTTAATCATATCTTCGGAAGTGAGCGACATTCCGCCGGGACCACCATGTCCATGCTGTGGAGGAGGTGGAGGACAAGGTCTGCAACAGCAGCAACAGCAACAGTCAGGACGGCCGTGAAATTCGTCCTGTTGTGTATAAGCATAAGAAGATGCTAACAGTCCAAAGGCAAATATGCCTACAAGAATCATTTTCTTTTTCATTGTGTACTTGTTTTTAATTAATCTGAAGCAAAGATAATAGGTATTGCTCCGGAGGTACAAATAAAATAGACGAATGGCGCAAGATTGGATGTGAATCCTCTTTATTTTTAATCGAAAACGAAAGTATGCTATTCGTTGAGTATGTCGTAAAGGGCTTTCAGATTGTCGGCACCGATGAGGTCAACGTTCTCTTTGATGAAAAAGCGTTTGAACTGTGGAGTATCAGGTGCGCCCCACCAACGGAAAAGTTTCCCTTCATCATGAGTCTTCTTGATTATGTCGCGCATCTTCTGCAGTTGGTCGGCTGGAATCGGTCCATCGCCTTTCCATGTGAGGAATTTGCTGTAGTCATCGCTGATGACAGGCATCATTAGCGATGAGATGTGTTGTCCCAAGTCTTTGATTTGCCCGTCAAGAAAAATATAGCCGTCGCCTTTGTCAAGTACAGACAGCGGTCTGTCGCCTGAAAGGAAGACCATAACAGCTCCTTTCTTCATTTGGCCGTCTTTGACTGTATAGAGCAGCGATTCGTAATCCGCCAGTTTCCGTTTTAGGACAGGAAGCATTTCTTCGCCGTTCGTTTTGCAATCGATCATCAGATAGAAAGGTTTATCGCTGTTGGCATAAACTTTGCCACCATTGTAATATATGCGCTCTACGAGAGGACACAGATACATGTTCTCGAAAGTGATTTCGGTGCGGATCTCCGGTTTGTCATGCGAAACATACAGTTCTCCGTCAATCAGCCATAAGTCGGCTTCCACGCAGTTAAAGCCAAGAGAGAGAGCATCGGCTAATGGTTTGGCGCGCTCATAATCATTGTGCGAAAATGCGTTGTAATATACTTTGGCCGGGTTGACCGGTTTTATTGCATTCAACCGAATGCTCGGTAATATGAGTAGACTAAATAGAATCAGTCCTAATACTTTTTTGTTCATCTTGTTCATCCTAATTGCATTTGAATTCCGCAAAAATACAATTTTATTACGTTATCTCACTCTTCTTCGCTTTTTTCTGGCAATTGTTTGATAAGTGCCTGAAGTTCGGTCGTTGCTAGACGGCTCTTTTTACCATCCGGAGCTATCATCGGGAGTTCCTTTTTACTGCGGAAGAAAGCCTCTTCGTACAGCGATTGGAGGAAAGTGCGGAAGCTGCTTACTCCATTGATTTTCCGATGTGCAGAAAGGCATTCTTTCAGATACAGATTCTTGATGAATAGAGCTTTCGCACGTTGTTCGTCACTTTTATAGGCGTCGGCTGAATTGAGATAATCGTTGTTGATGCGGATTAGAAAATCCAGTCGGTCGCGGTTGTTCAGCCAGGAACTGTAGAATAGCGCTTCTGCTTCAGCAAGCTGACCGTCGCGCTGCAGTGTTTCGCCGCGGGACATGTTCAGTAAGTTTACGAGTGTAGCATTGGGTTGCATCATCTTTTCCGCCAGATTGAATAGTGCAAAAGCACGCTTGCGATCGTAAGTCTTGCCTAAAGAGGCACCGAGCAAGAGCGTTGTTTCGATATCGGTCGAATCGGCTTGATAAGCGGCTTCCAAAGGTGCGATGGCATCCATGAAATGCTGCGACCAGTAACGTGCGGCGCCGGCATATTTCAGCGTAGCAAGTATTGAATCGCCTTTCGACAGTAAAAACGTATAGACCGAATCGGCCTGATCGAAGTGGTTCCCGGCATAAAAACACATGCCTTTATCGCGTATGAGCATCTTGTTTCCCGGATTGTAATAGAGCGCGGTGTCGCAAAGTAATATGGCATCATTGATATTTGGACCGCCCAAATGAATCAGCACATTGATTAAAGTGCTTGCCAATCCTGCATTTTCGCGGTTTGTATTGTAAGCTTTGAAATAATTGATTGCCGCCAACTGCATGTTATCGCTTTTTAGGAAGCAGTCACCAATATTGGCATAAATAGCCGGGTTAATGCGCGTTGTATCCAAAGTGTTGATATACTGATATTGCTGGATGGCATTGTTGTAATCGCCTTCTTGAAAGGAGAGTCGTGCCAGTTGCAGATTGGCATAGAAATGGGTCGTATCTGCATGGACAACTTTCTGAAAATAGCTTTTGGCCAAAGGAGTATTCCCTAAATTCATGGCTGCACGGGCAACGGAATTGAGTGCATCGATGTTGGTTGAGTCCATTTGGAGACTGCGCATATAACATTGGTAAGCTTCTTTATAGCGTAACAATCCTTCGTATGCCTGTCCGGTTGCCGAAAGGGTTGCATAATCCGGCTCTTGCTGTTTGGCAAGCGAATCCGCCATTGTAATCGCTTTGGCAAATTGCTTCTTGTTTACCAGATCTTGCAGTGTTTGGACAGGAGTCTGTGCATAAAGAGTTAGTGTACAGACGCAATAAAAGAAAATAAGTTTATATTTCATATCTGTTTATTAAGTTCGATAGACGTTTGTTATTGAAGACGAAAAGTCACAGGTACCGAATATTTTACAGGTACAGGAACGCTGCGCTGCCTTCCGGGGATCCATTTTGGCATGGACTGGATGACTCTTACAGCTTCTGCATCCAAAGAAGGATCAACACCGCGTAATACTTGAATATCGTTGAGCGTTCCGTCTCTTTCAACAACAAAACTGCAGGTCACTCTGCCCTGGATGCCGTGTTCTACGGCATCAGTCGGGTATTTTATTTTCTTCGATAAGTATTGGAACAAAGCTTCTGGTCCACCTGGAAATTGGGGCATCTCTTCTACAATTGTGAAGATTGGTGCTTTGGAAGGATCGCCGTAGACCGGCTTCGGTTCTGCCTGTGACTCTTTATTCTCTTTTGGCAGACGGAAAGTGATCGGAACAGTATATTTAACGGATACGGCTTTGCCGTTCTGTTCTCCCGGAGTCCACTTCGGCATCGTTGAAACTACTCTCATGGCCTCCTGATCCAATGTCGGGTCGACACCTTTCATTACAGCCGCATCGGTTAATGATCCGTCTTTTCTCACGACGAAGCTACATATTACTCTGCCTTCAATGCCTTTCTCGATTGCTTTCTCCGGATAGTTTGTATTGCGTGTCATAAACTTCAGCAACTCAACCTGTCCGCCGGGAAATTCCGGCAACTTTTCAACGGCTGTATAAACATTATCATCCGTTTCGCCTGTCTGCGCGGCATCATTTTCGATGGTGTTGTTAATAGCTGGTATGATTATTCGCGTTAGTTTATTGTCGACAATCTTGTCTTTGATTCGTGCCAACGCATCGATGTTGCTGATAAGCAGCAGGCATCCTGCCAATGGAATGGCAATGAGATATTTGGCTTTGAACAGGTGGTGCGTACGCCGTTTGTTCATCATGTGTATGCGGCTTTTTAGCGGGAGAATATTGAAACGGTTGGACAACACAATCGAGTCATTATGATTCTGCTGCGTCATTCCTAGTAGATGATACTGATAGCTTTTGCTATCGTAGCCTGCTTTCAGTACATGTTCGTCGGCAAGGTATTCCAGATTGTAGCGTACTTCGTGTTTCAATAGCCATATAAACGGGTTGAACCAAAAGGCGGCGCAAGCCAGTTCATAGATAATTACATCCAATGAGTGCCATTGTGAAGCGTGTGTGTATTCATGCGTCAGCACTTCATCAAGTTCGTTTTCGTTTATCGAATCAGGATGGATAAAAATCAGTCCGAAAAAAGAAAACGGACCGTTAGGCTTTTGCATAATCCGTACATCGACGCCATGAACTTTCTCTTTTCGTGAGGCACGTGCCAAATTCAGTATGCAGAATAACTGTATGCTAAAACGGATGAGTAGTGCTACAGCAATAACCCAATATAAGTATTTTATTCCGGAAAGTAAGATGGCATGCCAATTAGTGACGGCTGTATGCGGTGTGATGATGCTTCCAGGAACGATGGCGGTATAAATCATTACCACTTTTTTCATGTCCGCCTGCTGACTCATCCATCCTTGAATGTTAATCAACGGATAAAACAATGCTACAGCCAGGAAAATCAACAAGATAGAACGTCTCAACTTGAAGAATGTGTCCTTGCTGAAGAGCCATTTGTAGGTAAAATACAGGACAATAATTCCTATATTCACCTTCATGATATAGGCGAACTCTGGAAACATTTAATTATGTATATGAATGATTACTCTTTCCCTTTTTCAATCATCTTAGCTATATCTTCCAATTCCTTTGGAGAGATTTTCTGCTCTTTTGCAAAGTAAGAAACCAGACCTCTGAAAGAATTGTTGAAATAGTTCTTCATGACATGATCCATCAGATCATACCTGTACTCTGTCTGTTCGATAAGAGGAGTATACTGATAGGTATTGCCGTATTGTTTTGCTTTCACAAACTTTTTGCGCTGTAAGTTTTTTACAACGGAAGCAACTGTTGTATAAGGAGGTTTTTCGCCTTCATAGGTGGCAAGGATGTCCTTAATATAACAAGGTGTTATTTTCCAAATACGCAACATTACATCTTCTTCTTGGTGTGTCAACTTCTCCATATCATTATTTTTTATATAGTTTACGAGTATCTCGCAAAGATATGCTATTGTCGTATATGTTCTTCTTCTAGGCGGTTAAATGACGTTAAATAATCAGATTTCTTTCGAATCGGGAGCATTAAAAAACATTCGAATGCGCGAGTCATTTCATTCGAATGAAATGGTCGCTGCATTCGAATGAAATGGTTTTTTTATTCGGTTGTTTTTGAAAATACATCCGAATAAAATTTGTGATTTGTATTAATATGTTTTCGCGCACAAAGTATGTTTGTTTGGAAATAAACTCTTACATTTGTGAGCAGAATTATAGGATGACCAACATGGAAAAGAAAGTTATAACATTTGGAGAGATCATGCTTCGGCTGGCTACTCCTGAATATCTTCGCTTTTGTCAAAGCGATAAGTTGAATGCTACCTTTGGAGGCGGAGAGGCCAATGTGGCTGTTTCGTTGGCAAATTATGGTATGAATGCTGAGTTTGTGACGCGCTTGCCGAAGAATGATATTGCACGTGCTTGTGTGATGGATTTACATAAATATGGTGTCGATACGTCGCACGTCGTTTATGGCGGCGAACGTCTGGGTATTTATTTTTTGGAGACGGGTGCCGTAGCTCGTGCCAGCAAAGTAGTTTATGACCGTGCCCATTCGGCGATCTCGGAGATTCAACCTGGAATGGTTGATTGGAAAGAGGTGTTTAAGAATGCAACCTGGTTCCATTGGACAGGAATTACACCGGCTATTTCACAGGGCGCTGCCGATGCTTGTTTGGAAGCTATCCGTGTAGCAAACAGCATGGGCGTAACTGTTTCGTGCGACTTGAACTATCGTAAGAATCTTTGGCTTTATGGCAAGAAAGCTGGTGAAGTGATGCCTGAACTGGTTGCCGGAAGTGATATTATATTAGGTAATGAAGAGGATGCCGAGAAAGTGTTCGGTATCAAACCTGAGGGTTTCGATGTAGCGAAGACCGGCGGTGAGGTGAATGAAGCCGAGTTTGAATCGGTTTGTACGCAGCTGATGGTTAAGTTTCCACGTGCAAAGAAGGTTATTATCACCCTTCGCGGTTCGATCAATGCAAACCATAACACTTGGGGCGGTGTGCTTTATGCAGACAAGAAACTTTATCAGTCGCGCCGTTACGACATCACACATATTGTGGACCGTGTCGGTGGTGGCGATTCGTTTATGGGCGGATTGATTTATGGACTGCTTTCGTATCCGGGCGATGACCAGAAGGCACTCGATTTTGCAGTGGCTGCTTCTTGCTTGAAGCATACAATTTATGGCGATTTCAATCAGGTGACAGTCGATGAGGTTGAGAAACTGATGAAAGGCGATGCTTCCGGACGTGTTTCACGTTAAGAGTTTCTCTAGAATTAGAAGAAGTAATAGACGATATAATTAGAATATTATGGCAAAATTTAGCAAGATACAGGTCCTTGGTGCGATGATTAACACCGGAATGGTCCCTGTTTATTATAATAAAGATGTAGAGACGGCGAAGCAGGTCGTAAAGGCTTGCTACGAAGGCGGAGTGCGTGCTTTTGAGTTTACCAACCGTGGTGATTTTGCTCACGAGGTGTTTGCCGAGTTGGTAAAGTTCGCTGCAAAGGATTGTCCGGAGATGATTCTGGGAGCAGGCTCAATAGTCGATGCCGGAACTGCTTCGCTATACATGCAGTTGGGGGCGAATTTCATCGTTGGTCCGTTGTTCAATCCGGATGTAGCTAAAGTTTGTAACCGTCGGTTGATACCCTATACGCCGGGTTGCGGTTCGCTTTCGGAAATCGGGTTCGCTCAGGAGATGGGTTGCGATCTTTGCAAGATTTTCCCTGCCGGATGTGTTGGAGGTCCTGCATTTGTAAAGAATATCAAGGCTCCTATGCCATGGACTATGATTATGGCTACCGGCGCTGTCGAACCGACAGAAGAGAATCTTTCGGCATGGTTCAAAGCAGGCGTTACCTGTGTGGGTATGGGTTCAAAACTCTTCCCGAAAGAGGTCGTTGCTGCCGGAGATTGGGCTGCAATCAGCAACCTTTGCCGTATCGCATTACAGACAATACAAAAATACCGTTCATAATATGAAAACATTTCTTGATTCCAATTTCCTTCTGCAGACGGAGACGGCGAAGCAGCTCTATCATGAGCACGCTGCAAAGATGCCGATCATTGACTATCATTGTCATCTGATTCCGAAGCAGATTGCCGAAAATTATCAGTTTGCCGACTTGACAGAGATTTGGCTGGGCGGCGATCACTACAAATGGCGTGCGATGCGTGCCAACGGTGTTCCAGAAGAATATATCACGGGTGACAAACCTGCGTATGAGAAGTTTGAGAAATGGGCAGATACGCTTGAACATGCGATGCGCAATCCGCTCTATCACTGGACACACTTGGAATTGAGCCGTATCTTTGGTGTTGATAAGGTGTTGAACCCGCAGACTGCCCGTGAGATTTACGATGAATGTACGGCAAAGCTCAGAACACCTGAGTTCCGTGCGCAAGCCATCATGGAACGCATGAATGTTAAAGTCGTTTGTACGACTGACGATCCTGCCGATTCGCTCGAATATCATGCTGCAATCCGCCAGACGCCGTTGACAACGAAAGTCTATCCGGCATGGCGTCCTGATAAATCGATGGCCGTTGAGAATTTGGATGTTTACAATGAATATTTGACTAAGCTTGAAGCTGCTTCCAATGTAGCAATCCTTGATTTCAAAGATTTGTTGAAGGCGTTGCAGAACTGTCACGATTTCTTCGCTTCTCAGGGTTGCCGCATTTCCGATCACGGATTGGTAACTTTCTATGGTACTTCATATACCGATAGCGAGATTGAAATGATTTTCATGAAAGCGCGGATGAAGAAGCCGCTTACAGGCGAGGAAATTGATAAGTTCCGTTCTGCCATGCTTTATGAATTGGCAAAGATGGATGCCCGCAGCAACTGGGTTCAGCAGTTCCATATCGGTGCAACGCGCAACAACAACGCCCGTATGTTCCGTAAACTGGGTCCTGATAGTGGATTCGATGCAATTGCTGACGCCGAAGTCGCTCAACCGATGATCAATCTGTTGAGTCGTTTGGATGATGAAGGTATGTTGGCTAAAACGATTGTCTACAACCTCAATCCGCGCGACAATGAACTGATTGCTTCTACAATCTACAGTTTCAATGACGGAACGGTTCCCGGGAAGATGCAGTATGGCGCCGCTTGGTGGTTCCTAGATCAGATTCATGGCATGGAAAAACAGATGAACGATCTGTCCGATCTGGGCTTGTTGAGTCGTTTTGTCGGAATGTTGACCGATTCGCGCAGCTTCCTGTCGTATCCGCGACATGAATATTTCCGCCGCATTATGTGCAATATCCTTGGTCGTGATGTTGAGAATGGCGAGTTGCCTGCTTCCGAGCTTCCGTTTATTGGAAAGATGGTGGAAGATATTTGCTATAATAATGCCAAGTCTTATTTCGGCTTCTAATCTGATTTTTAAGCAGGAAAAAGTCTTTCCTATAATCATCATAAAATACTGAAAGGCTCCCAATCATTTTTGGGAGCCTTTCAGTATTTTATGGAAGAGGCTAAAACTGTTTTTGGAACTTTCAGAACTTTCTGAGAAATTGAAAAATAGTTTTTTCTTCTTTCAGAACTTTATGGATGGTTCAAAAAGCCTTTTTGCCTTTTCCAGAATTCTCTGATGCGTTCAAAAACTGTTTCAGATCTGTTTCGCTCTAGTCTTGCGTTCCGCTTCTTTAGCTTTCAGTGCTTCTTCGTGCGCTTTTTCTTTGGCTTTGAGCTTCTCTTTATTTGCGCGTTCTTTTTCTTTGCGCTCTTGCTCTTTGGCCTTGAGTTTTGCCTTGTATTCTTTTTCTTTCTGCTTGCGCAGTTCGTTCTGTGCCTTGAGTTTTGCCTTGCGGTCGGCTTCGACTTGCTTCATTTTTGCTTTGCGATCCTGGGCAAGCTGTTTCTCCTGCTCTGCTTTAGCTTTCAGCACAGCTTCATCTTCAGCTTTCTGCTTCTTCAATAGTTCTTCTCTTGACAAAGTTGGAGCAGATTGTGCTTCTGTCGACGGCTGCTGCTGATCAGATGGCTGTTGTTGCTGCTCTTCTGCCTTTTGCTTTTGCAGATCTTCCTGCTTCTTGCGTCCTGCTGCTTTCGATTCTTCTTTGGCTTTCGCTTTTGCAGCGGCGGCTTCAGCATCCTGCTGCTTGTGAATCTCCTCTATTTCTTTTACAGTGAGATTCTTCGGCTTCTCAACAGGCGTTGGAATAAAGATGGTCTCTTCTGAAACGGAAACTGTATCCTTTACTGCAACTCCGACGTTCTTCTCTGAAACCGACGGTTGGATAGTTGTCGTGTCGAGAACGATTGTTTTCTGACGGGCAGCTGCTATCGTGTCGGCAAGTTGTTTATTGCCAGGCGTTGTCTGAACGGTCGGTGCTTTGGCTGTCTGAACTTCGGCATTTCCGGTCTGTTGATTATTGTGGCGGACGCTTCTTGTCGGCTTCTGCTTTGCCTTTGTCTTTTCAGTCTTAGGCTGTTCTGCCGGTTTAGTTTCTTCTTTAGGAGCCTCTGCCTTCGGCGCTTCTTTCTGTATTGCTTTCTCTTCAGCAGGCGCTTGCTTTGCAGGTGCTTGCGGTTCGATTGATTCTTCTTCCTGATCAGAGACTTCAGGCAATTGCGGCTCTTCAGCCTTGGCTTTTTCTTCATCCATACGAGCTTTCCAGCGGGCTGCCAGTTCAGGCAGATCCTTGCCGAAGTTTTCGTTGAAGAAGGTGATATATTCATCCAAAGTTTTGCCGTGCATCAACGTTTCGTAATTGTCGTCGGATATAGGCAGGATGGCAACGTTCTTGTCGAGTGCAGTGGCATAACCGTCTTTCGCATAGATACGTTTGTAGTATTGTGTGATTTCGTCGAAGTTGAAGAATCCGCTGATAACAAGCATCGTCATCGGGCCGGAGGTTTCAAACGACAGATCGAAGTCGCGCACCATGAAGTTCGCGAAGTTGTAAGCAGCGACTGCAAACAGCAGTTGGTTCTGATCAATGCTCCCTGTCGGATACATCATCAGCATCCGATATGGAGTCTTGGGCTCGGCTTTGAATTGTCGTGCCGAGTCGGCAGCCAGATCTGCTTCACCGCCAAAGCGCAGGTTCCAGGTCATGCTTGTGATTCCACCTTGCATCAGTTGACGTCCGCGAAGTACGCCTTTCAGCATTTCGCTTGCCAATTCAGTTACATCGGCTTTCGGATATTTATCTACCAAGGCTTTCAAGGCATTCTTAAAACCAACTACATCACCAGCTTGAACGTAAGTCAGCGCGTTGAGGAACATATATTTAGGCATCAGTTTAGCAAGCGGATATTTGTCATTTACGGTTTGATAATTCTTGCGGACCGCTGATGTGTCGCTCTTCAGATAACTGTTGTATGTTGCTTGATAGATAGAATCCTGTACGACATCCATCATGCGGATATTATATTCATAGTTCGGATCAGCGATAGCCACGGCATAATCCGATTTCGGGAAGGCTTTTGTCAGCTTATCCTTGAATTCCGTGGCGAGCGTTGTGTTTTTGCTCTTTAGCGCCATCAGGTAGCTCTGATAATAGCTTTCCAATAAATGTTTGGTATCCGGGAAGCGGCGTTCCAGTTCTTCAAAAGCCTCGATCGACAGTGGAATATCTTCCAGCTTGTCTTTATAAATCATCGCTTCATTGTAAAGCGCATCTTCGATAATCAGGTTCGAAGCGTCGACATCTTCCGGTGTCAATGGCAGTTGTTGGATATAAAACTCGCGTGTTTTAGGATCGTCGGACACCACTTTAGGCAGTCCTGCTTCTGTAGATGTGGAATCGACGGCAGCTCCTGCTTCTGCACCTGCTATTTTTGTCGTGTCTGCAGTGGCATTGTCGCCTGTCTCGTTGAATGTTGTCATCTTCTTGTCGTGACGACGCCAGTCATCTTCCAAGGTTCGACGTCCCCATTTGCGTTGAAACTGCGATTTTCCTTGAGCTACGGCTTGCGCATTGTAAAAATAGAAACCACCTGTACTTCCTGCTGTTACCGCGCCGGTACTTACTTCAGTTCCCGGTCGGTTAATGCCTGTACCCTGAGATTCCTGCTTCGCCAGATAGGCTTCTTTAGCAGCTTCTTTTTTGGCTAATTCTTCGTCTTTCTTTACTTTCTCAATGATTTTGTCGATGACGGCATTGCGTTCGGCTTCAGGCATTTTGGCTAGCGTTTGCAAACTGTCTTGCAGATGAACCGCTTGAACATGTACCACCAGTTCGTCCAGAATTGCGGATAGCTTCGACACGCGGTCGTAGTCCTTATGCGTTTTCTGAAGTCCGGAAAGTGCTCCGCTGAAGCAAGGTTGCGCTTTCACATAGTCATGCATCGTAAAGTAGATGTCGCCCAGTTTGATCTGACAGATAGCTTTATCTAATCCGTTTTTCGTGCTTTTGTCGATTCCCATCTGATAATTAGGAATGGCGTTGACTGTGTCCAAACGACTGAGATAGATGTTTCCCATGGCGTAATAGACTTGGTCGAGCATATCTTTGTTCTTATCGCTGCGAGCCATGCCGCGAAGCATCTTTATTACTTGCTGGTAATTGCTGCCACTATACACTTCAGTCTGCCGGATGCGCGACGCAAACTCGAGTTCGTAAGGCGGGTTGGAATTGGCTACTTGACCGAACATCTTATAAGCGAGATTGTTTTGCCCAAGTTCAGCATAGATCTGTCCGAGCAGATATTTCATTCTTGTCTTCTGTCGATGATTTTTTTCTGTTTTGATGGCTGTCTTGAAATAGGAAATAGCATCGTCGTATTGTTTGTTCTTGATCAGATAATCGGCGTAGACGGCCGCATACTGATTGAGTTCTTTCTTAGGAATGCCGTTTGTGTTCAACTTGCCCAGGATATCTTCCGATTCATAGAACCAACCCATTTCCGAGTAGGAGCGAGCCTGCCAAAGGCGTGCTTGAGCAACCAGATCTTCATCTTCTTTGTAATGGCGTGCGATATATGAAAAGGTGGCCGAAGCCTGCAGAAAGTCTGCGTTATAGAATTGAGACTCGCCTATCATCATCCAGCATTTCTTCAGAAAGGGATTGTATTCTTCCTGTTCCTGCCATGAACGTTGCTTTGGATCGTTTCGCCAACCTGATTTCTTCGGCGGTTTGGCTTTGATGGAATGAAGTTTGATAGCTTTGTTTCCTTTCTCGATAGCTCTATCAAAAGGACCGCCTGTTTGCTGCTTGTCTTTTGGCTGGGCACTGATTGGATACATGTAAATCATTTCCGAATAACTCTCTTTGTATCCTTCAATCATAGATAGTAAAGAATTATCGTACGAAGTTTTTCCGTTATAATAGATATTATAACGACTGTTGAAGGCATGGTAAAAGCGGCTTGCGCGGGTGTTCTTTTGCGTACTGCACGACCCAAGCAAGTAAATGATAGTAAACGCCAGTATATACCAAATACCTTTTTTCATGATTTATTGTTCTCTTCTAACGCTTCCAGACGGATTTTATTGCTTTGACAATTAAAAAGAAAAGCACCAGGATCAGGATGATGAAAGCTCCGGAAGGAACATTAAGGAAGTAGGAGAGGACCAGGCCGGCAACACATCCGAAGAATCCGATGAAGATACTTCCCCAGATAATCTTTTTGAAGTTGGAGGTGAACAGGTTGACGGTGATTTGAGGAATTGTGAGCAAGCTCATGAGCAGCATGATGCCAACAAGACGTATGGACAATACAATCGTTACGGAAATGAAGAACATCATGGCATATTCAATCGTCTTAACCGGCAGTTGTTGCGTCATGGCAAAATCGCGATCGAAAGCAACATAAATGATTTTGCGTAAGAAGAGTGAGAATACGCCGATCAATACGATTACTAGCGCAGCAATGGCAATAATGTCGGTCATTGTAATGGTGAGAATATTACCAAACAGATATGCCGAGAGATTTGGTGCATAGCCGGGAGTAAGAAATATGAAGATAACGCCGAGCGCCATACCGAGCGACCAGACACCGGCAATAGCCGAGTCTTCACGAATATTCTGTGTTCGGCTTGCCCACTCTACGCCAAATGCCGACAGAACAGAAAAGACCATTGCCATCAGCACCGGGTTCATTCCCAGAAAGAATCCAAGTCCCAGTCCTCCAAACGAAGCATGCGTGATTCCTCCGCTGATAAATACCAACCGGCGGGCAACGATATAGGTGCCAACGATTCCGCAGGCAATAGCCGTAAGAAGACTGCCTATGAGGGCATTTTGAAAGAAACTATATTGCAGTAAATCCATTTTTGTTCCTTATTCTATTGTTGTTTGTCACTTACTAGCATGAAGGCCTCATCTTTCAAAGAGTCCGGCAGGTTGACTTCACGAAGTTGCAGACTGTGCAGCCAACCGGCTACTTCATTCTGACGAAGCGTGTAGAGAACTTCACGAAACTCGTCGACGGCTTTTTCATCATATGCATCCGAAGCCGTTCCTTTGTAATTGTCCAACTCTTCATCATTGTAATATTCGATTGTCTGACATGAGGCCGACATCATTTCATCGCGTTCGCATAGTTCGTTGATGCCGCAGCTGTTGCATGATGACTGCAGTTCTTTCGGTTCGGGCATTTCACTGAGTTCTCCGTCATTAACCATCTGTTGCAGTTTCTTGTTGCGGAAATATCCGATGATGGCAGCGATAATACCTAATGCTATAAGTCCTAATATGAGATATATCATATATTGTCAGTTAATTTGTTTGTGCCTGTTATTAATCTGTTGTGAAATTATACTTTTTCAATTGAGAATCCGGATTTTTGCAAATCCTCCCAGTAGTACGGGTAGCTTTTGCTTACCACTTCCGGGTTTGCAATCGTTATTCCGTGCTGACGAACCAAGGCTGCAGGAGCAAAAGCCATAGCCATCCGATGATCTTCGTAAGTCTTGATTGTCGGAGTTGCTTCTGCTTCACATCTCTTTCCGTCCCACGTTAGGATGCTGTTGTTGGAATCTTCCAATAAATATCCTAGCTTCCGCAGTTCATTTTTAAGCGCTTCGATACGGTCCGTCTCTTTTATCTTTAAACTTTGCAAGCCGGTGAAATGAAATGGAATATTCAGCAGGCAGCAGGTCGTGACAAATGTTTGTGCCAGATCAGGTTCGTCTTCGAAATCGTATTCCATCGTTTGCGTCTGCCTGTCGGCTTGTTTTAATATTACACCACCTGCTGTAAAAACTGTATTGATGCCGAGAGGTTCGAACAGTCGTGCTACAGCAGAGTCGCCTTGCAAGCTGTTTTCAAATAAACCTTTTAGTGTGATTTCGACTTTTGATAATGCCGCAATCTCATACCAGTAAGAAGCTGCGCTCCAATCTGATTCTACTGTAAAAGAAACGGGTTTGTAACTTTGTGGGTGGATGTCAATCGTTGCTCCATTCCACTCTGCATCAACACCGAAGATTTTCATCAGCTCTATGGTTAGATGTATATAGGGCTTTGAAACGACCTCGCCTTTCAGTTGCAGTGTTAATCCGTTTTTCATCAGAGGAGCAATCATGAGCAGTGCCGAGATATATTGAGAACTTACGTTTCCAGCCATCGAAATCTTGCCGCCTTGCAATTGGCTTCCATGGATTCTTAAAGGAGGAAAGCCTTCTTTTTCCATGTATTCAATTTTACCGCCAACGCTCCTCAGCGCTTCCACCAGTAATTTGATCGGACGGTTTTTCATTCTTTCTGTACCGGTGATGGTCCAGTTTCCTTCCTTTGTGGCAAGTAGAGCAGTGAGAAAACGCATGGCTGTTCCCGCTGCCTTAATATCAAAATCGCATTCTTCAAAACCAAGTGCTTTTACCAATACTTCCGTGTCGTCGCAATCCGACAAGTTCTGAATATCTTGCGGGCAGCCGCTTAAAGCATTCAGAATGAGCGTCCGATTGCTGATGCTCTTCGACGAAGGCAAAGTAATCGTACTCTTCAACAGTGATTGGCCTTTAATATTATAGTTCATTCTTGATCCGGATTAAATGGAGTACAAAAGTACAACATTTCTTGCAGATTTATGTGATAGCTGAATATTGATGTGTTTATAAATTTGAAACGGAGTAATAAAAAACGCTACAAATAAGGGCAACCCTTTTTGTAGCGTTTTTAATCTATAAAGAACTTTCTGAAGTTCTTTGGGGTGGAGCTGGAGAGATTCGAACTCTCGTCCAAACGAGGAACTAATCTGCTTTCTACATGTTTATCTTCGCTTTAATTGTCGGGTATAAGCAAGACCGAAGCTACCCACTTAAACCTTATCCTCTAAAATGTCGCTGAAAGCCCGAGGCTTGTTTTCAGTTATCTCCGATATTGCTGCACCACCGTATCGGAACGCTTCGGAGCAACAGCATCCGGGTGATGTCACGTCCCCGCAACTATTGCAGGGATTAAGCTTAAAATCTACTATACTTCGATCAAGCAGCGAGAGCGTAATTGTTTTCGCCAGATAATTTTTGTCGCCTGAGATTTAAGTGCAAGTCAACCACGCACTACATGCTTACAAACCACTTCTGCCCGCTGTCAAAACCGGTCAGCCCCAATGGTTCATTTTCGGCTGCAAATATACAACTATTCCTCGTCCTTTGTAACAGTTCTCTGTTATTTAACTTTTGTCCGCTTACTTCGTTTCTGATTGCTTGAGGAGAAATGACATAGGAATTGTTAGACGCTCTGTTGATGAGGTGTACATATTTGTAACCTTGAACAGGTCGTTAAGATTCTGAACGCTTCGGTTCATATCGCAATATTGATGTGCTGGAATGCGGATCCGTTGTGAAGGATTTCCATTTTCAAGGAGATAGGAGACATCGCTGTCGTTTAGTATACGGACATTGAAACGTCCGTTCTCTATTTCGTAATACTCAATTTTTAGAGAAGCTTGCAGAAAAGCTTTTAATAATTCAGTTTTGCCAGCCAGAATATTGTTAGTGTAAGCCAGTGTACGACCGGCAAAAAGAGCCTCTTTAATAGCCATGACGCCGGTATCTTTTGCAAAAACCAGTGTCATATCGCGATGATTATTTGAAAGATCATAGAGGAAGTCTGTAGGATAATGAGCATCTGTTGCACCAATAGGCGCCAGATCGTATTGATTGACAAAATCAATGGCTCGAGGATAGAATTCATTATGATTGAAAATCTCAATGCCGCGGATATATTTCTTTGCGATCTGTTCAAGTGTGAAGGTCGATAATTCGCTGTTCCTGTCTGGCCATCCCGGATGATTGGCCGTGATGAATGCACCTTCGGCTGCAGCTTTACTGATTAGTTCTGCTGCTTCAGCCTCACTGAAAGTATTGCATGATGGCATATATTGGTTGCAATCATTTATAAACAAGAAATTTAAGTGGCCAACCGGGTCTTTGGAAGTGAGTTCCACTCCTTTAATTAATGTGATATGATGGCTTTTAGCCGTACCGATGGCTTTGTCGTATGAGATGTTGCAGTCTTTGGTTCCCATGAAATATCTGGGCATCGGTTGATGATCGGTGATGGAAATGGCATCCAACCCTTCGTGCCAAGCTTCCAGCACACGTTGTGTAGGACTCACTTGCCCATCAGAGTAGATGGTATGCATGTGCAGATCGCATTTCAAAGTCTTATATCCGGGAATATCAGGTACTACGATGCGGTTGCGTATATTATTCTTGGCGTAACCTTCCATCAACTGATATTGAACATTGTCTTCTTGTGCTTGAAGTCCAATGCAACAGAGCGACATTACTAAGATAAATAGCTTTCTCATACTTGTATTTTATTTTATTGAGTTAATAACGGCCTGATTAATACGGGTAAGTTCATCTTCATCCATCTTCATGACTTTCCGATCGTAGGTCATCAGTCCGTTGATTTCACCTTCAACATCAGTCGTCTGTGTATAGACGCCTGCCGAATAGCCTTGCTGAGCGAGTTTGATCAGTTCGTTGGCATATTTTACATACTCGGCAGTAACTTCCTTTAAATCTTTGAATTGTACATAACCCCAATTCTTACTGTCGTTCCACCATGTATGGTCCTTGATAGGAAAGCCTATTCCACCGAATTCGCCTAACACATCCACCCGTTCTGGATCATACAGATAGAATCTTTTGGGATTCGGATAATGATGCATGTCCATCATGTCGCCGCAGTGGTAAAAATTTCCTCCACTTGCCGGATCGACTAGTCGCGATGGATCTTGTGCTTTAGTCCATGCAGCAACTTTTTCGGTATCAAACTGTCCCCAAGCTTCATTGAATGGAACCCAAACTACGATGCATGGATGCGAATAGCCGAAATCCATGATATCTTTCCATTCTTTATAGTAGTTTTCTTTTGAAATACTGTCGCGCAGTCTGTCGGTTCCGCCTTCGTATGCGTACGGTTCCCAATGATTTGCAGGCATGCGCCGGTCATCGCGCGTCCAATAATCGCCTTTGTCGCCACTGGGCATATCTTGCCAAACCAAGATTCCTTCTTTGTCGCAGTAGTAATACCAGCGTTCGGGCTCAACTTTTACATGTTTGCGGATCATGTTGAAGCCCCATTGTTTCGTTTTGATGATATCGAACTTCAAGGCCTCATCGGTTGGAGCCGTGTATAATCCATCCGGCCACCAACCTTGGTCAAGCGGTCCAAACTGAAATAAGTTCTGATTGTTCAGTTGCATACGCATAATACCGTGGTCGTCACGTTTGGCTGATATTTTGCGGAAGGCAGTATACGAACGGACTTTGTCGATAACTCTTCCATCTTTGAGAAGCGAGATCTGTAAATCGTAGAGGAACGGACTGTCCGGACTCCACAGTTTAGGATTCTTTATGGTGAAAAGCATGCGCTCGTTGGGCAATCCTTTGGCATTGGCAACAACGCTTCCGCCATCCAGCAATTTGGCTTCAATCGCCATGTTCTGGTTATTGGCTTTTTCTACTCCGATCGTCAGCGACATTTCGTTGCGATCAATGTCCGACAGACTTCTTACATTATATATATGTGCTTCTGCAACAGGTTCCATCCATACCGTTTGCCAAATACCTGTTACCGGTGTGTATCTGATCCGACTCTGAACAACACTTTGTTTTCCGCAAGGCTGATAATTGAGGTTCGTCGGATCCCATACACGAACGACCAGTTTCTGTTGCCTGCCTTTTTCCAGATACGGGGTGATATCGAAAGAGAAGGGAGTATAACCACCTTCGTGTGTCCCGACCTGGATATCATTAATAAAGATTGTCGTTCGCCAGTCTACAGCACCGAAGTGAAGTAAAATATGTTTGCTTCTCCATTTATCGGGAACTGTAAAGTTCCGTTTGTACCATAATTCATTTGTATCGCCAACTGTTTTGCCAACACCCGATAACGATGATTCGATGGCAAAAGGTACCAATATCTTTCCGTCGTAGTTTGTCGGTTCGGCATTAAGTTCGGGACGTATGGCATAATCCCACAATCCATTCAGGTTCTGCCATTCATTACGCTCCATTTGTGGGCGTGGATATTCTGGCAATACATTTTCCGGTGATACCTTTTCGCTCCAGGACGTTCGGATGTAGTTGCCAACCGGCTTCCATTGTGCAACCATGGAAGTCGCTATTGACAATATGAAAACAGTCAGCAGATTTCTACGCATTATTTCTTTATGTTGGTTGATTTATAAACATGAATATTTTCTTTCTTCCCGTGATTTGGCTCTATGACTTTGATATCGCTAAATGTGCCGTTGCTAACATCGTCCAGAACGATTGCCGTACGATAGTCCTTTTTCAATGCAGTCAGTTTCACATTTTTGAATGTTACTCCATCGGCGTGACGTACATAAAATCCCCATGCAGGCAGTTCTTTATGCTGTGAAAATTCCGGATAGGCTTTAGGCATTTCCGGGACGCTGTCCAGTTCATTCAGTCCAACTTTGGCATAATGAGGGTTCCCGTCACCCGGATAGGTTATTTCGACATTCTCGACAGATACGTTTGTGATTTTATTGTTCTTAAGCCCAACGATGCCTGAAGGAGAAACATTCCGCGGATTATCTTCGGTCGGTCCCTCGTATTCATAGCCTGCATCAGGCTTGCCTGCTGGAACCTCGGCATATACATTTGAGATGTGAACATTGTCCATTCGGCTGCGATGACCTGTGCGACGTTCGCCAACAACCAGATAGATCGGGTTGCCTGTATTGAAGGATTGCAAACTGTCGACAATAACGTTTTGTACCAACCCGCCATCAACAGCCTGTATTGTAATAGCAGAACGGAAAGTGTCGTATACCGTATTATTGATAATCTTTATGTTTTTGAATCCTCCGTTCGAAGCCGTTCCGAACTTGATGCCGCTTGCACTTGAGCAAGCCTTGTTATTGCGCACTTCAATGTTCTGGCAGATACTTTCGGCACTGTGCGATTTCAAGCAGATGGCATCATCCGTAGCGTTTACAAAACAGTTCTTGATAAGAGCGCCGTCGCAATCAACGATATCCATTCCGTCATTATTCCAATAAGCGCGACTATATACGCTTATTCCGTCAATCAGCAGATTCTTGCATTGATCGTAAGTTTGTGTCCAAAATGCCGGATTCTTCAGCGTTATCCCTTCAATCTTCACGTTTGTGCACTCACGGAAGTAGACGAGCATCGGGCGGTTGGCTACGCGCCCATATTTCAAAGAGTCCTTGATTACTCCCGAATAGACTTGCTCAACGAAATTATTGGCTAGTTCGCGACCGCGGCCATCAATGATACCTTTGCCTGTGATGCTGATGCTGTCCTGTTTGTTTCCTAATATCAATGCGTACCAGTTCTTCATTTCCAAATCATAATCGTATGGGTTGGTTGAACCAACGAGGACAGCTCCTTCGGCAAGATAGATATTGACATTCGATTTCATGTGTATGCTGCCGGTCAGGTATTTTCCTACATTGAAGATCAGTCGGCCACCACCGTTTTCGGAAACGAAATCAATGGCTTTTTGGATGGAGCGTGTATTCATTGTGATGCCGTCGGACTTGATGCCGAACATTGTTGTCTGGTAATCTTTTGCCCATAGTGAACAGCTTCCTGCCAACAGCAGACATGCTAAACTTATTTTTCTAAATACATTCATTTTGTTTGTTTATTATTTTCTGTTTATGATATGATTATCTTGTTCTGAAAAAGTATATACTTTTGGTATACGAAAGTATATACTTTTGATACATGAAAGTATATACTTTGTGGGTGTGAAAGTATATACTTTTTTAATCAGAGGTTATCATACACTGTCACAGGTCCAATCCAACCCATTGATTCCAAGTCCTGACGTTTCGTCCAGGCTTGTGCTGTTTTGTTGTCAGTCAATGACTTGGCATAATTACCCATAACGGTTACAACGTGTACCTCAATCTCGTTTTCTCCTGAATGCAATTGTGCTTCAACCGGATGCACACGCCGCCCGTACCATTTAACACCGCAACTCTGACCGTTTACAAACACTTCGGATATACCCAGCACTAATCCTAAGTTCAGCATCATCCCCTTGGGCGAATCTACATCGATTTTCTTTTTGTAGATGGCCGTTCCGCAGAAGTTTACGAAATCGGTATCCTTCAGATCTTTCAGCTTCTCAAAATGCGCTGTCTTCACGGTATTCTCGCGACTGTGATGGAACTCTACGTCCCAGTCTGTCGTCAAATCTTTCGTGTTATTGCCAGTTGCTGGAAGTTGTTTCCATTCTGTACCGCCTTTCTTCTGTTTGTCGAAAACAATCATCAAGGATTGCGCCGGACCAAAGTCGATGTTGATGCTGTTATTGGCATCTAAAGGTAAACGATAGCGCTCGCCCGATTCCAAATTCCAAACCCATCCATAACGCCCTTTTGTGATTTCCGGAGCGAAAGTGATGCGTGTCTGATGTGAATTATACCGATGTGCATAACTGAAGAAGAACATCTCAGCATTGTCATCCGTTACGTAACGGTTCTGCATCAGGTAAAGATCAGGATGCTCAATCGTTACATAATGTGATATGTTGTGTTCTTTTTGTACGCCTTGATACCAGTTGACGAAATCCTTTTCCGGTTTGTGGAGCAGGATGAAACGATTGCTCATGGTTTTCATCTTGTCTATCCACTCTTGTACTTCTTTGTCTTTGTCAGTGAAATCCTTGAGACCGACAGATTTGTGCGGATATTTTTCGATGCAGAAAATGCGGCCACCGCATGCTACGAAATCATACAGTTTCTTTGCCGTCGCCGGTTCCATGCTTTCTACTTCGATGAGGAACAGCGTCTTGTAACGCCTTGGTCCGTAGCATAAAGCGCCTTCTTTCATCTCTGCATCGCGGATGATGGATTCGGATACATAATCGCAACCGCTGCCGTTTTTGTTAATGGCTTCCCAAACGAGCGTTTTGTATTGTACGTTCGTACTTGATGGGAACGGTTCGTTTTGCATGCCCATCGTACTCCATAAATCCGCCAATGGATTCAATATGGCAATATCGGCATACATCATTCCGTGTTGCAAAGCTGCTGACAGTCTTCCTTTATAAGTCGTGTAGTACTTGAAGTACGGCCACCAGTTATTGTTCTCGTTATAGTAAGCGCCATAGCGCATCCATCCGGGGAACGGCGTATTCTTCGGCGAGTAGTTGAACCCGTGGAAAATAGAATGGCTGACGCCGCTGATTGCCGTCTGGTCGCCACCAATTTTCAGCAGTTCCAAAGTCATATTGAAGACGGTATAAGTGTTCGTCATTTCTTCGCAGCTGACCAGCCTTTTACCACGCAAATGTGCTGCTGAGGAAACATATTTGTTCACCATCGTATAAGCTCGTCCGCGACGATAATCTGTTTCCGACATCTCTTCGCCCAGTTTGTGACGCAGCCAGGTCATTGTCCATGATTCACATTCGGGAATATCATAATCCAGGCTGCTTTCCAGCGGGAACAGTCCGCGGCCGTATGCTTGTGCACGTGATTTGACATGAAGTCCTTTGCACCAGTCAAGATAGGTGTGCGTGAAACGTTCGAGCATCATCTCGGCTTTGGTATATTCAAAATCGTAACGCACGCGCTGAATGATGTTTTCCATCTCCGGCGTTGTCTTCACTTTGGGTTCGTATGTGAGGGCATTGCCCATGCTTCCTGTCTTGAACAGAATAAATGGTAAGTATGGGAGAACATCGTAGCCGCGGCGTCTTTTGAATTCGTCGGCCATATCGTTCGACCAGTTCGCACCCTCGAGTTCCATACTGTCGGTAAACAGTGCACGTATATGAGAAGAGAGCGGTCCGGACTTCGCCTGAATCTTGTCCGACATGTTATTCAGATATTTCTGGACAGCGGCCTTGTTGTAGTGATTTAAAACGGGGCCTGTTGCTCCCGGTGCACCATTGATGACTTCCAGGAATCCATGAATCTTCACCAATGCAAAGAGAACATATTTACCATCAGGCACTTTGAATTTGAATGTGCCGTTCACGCCTTTATCTGTCAGGTTTATGGCTTGATCCAGACTGCCGAATGGCTCAGGTACGAGTTGGAGAGACATCAGTTCCATCTTTTTCCCCAGGAATGGCGAACTGATATCCGGATTCGCTGCCGTGAACAATCCATCCAATGAAGCTTCATAGTCGATAGGACCTTCCAGTTTTTCGGAGTAGTTCACTACAACATCTGCCCGTTCATCGCCTGTCAGATATTCGGCACCAAACGGCCATCCTGAGCCAACAATCAGATCACAAGTCATCCCCAGCGATTTCGCCTCATCAAAAGTTACCTGCAGCATCTTTATCCAGTCGTCGCTAAGCCATAGCAAAGACTTTTTGCCCATATCATCAGAGGAACTTGGAAAACCTACCGGATTGATTTCCACGCCACCGATACCTGCATCTTTCAACAGATGAAGTTCGCGAACGAGTTCATCGGCTTCTACTTTGTCGCCATTCCACCACCAACGTACAAAAGGATGATAGATGGCGTCCGGATTGCGGAACAACTTATACAGTTCTTCGTTACGCATTATGCCTGTTTTGGAAATATAGGCTGCATTAACATCAGCCCATAGAGGCATACGGCTGCCTACAGCACATCCGGCTGTCAGCAAAATGCTATCCTTGATAAATGTTCTTCTCTGCATATATTATTGTATTGTTTTCATGAATTAGCAATCCGTTGTTTAATGAGACAAATATATCACTGTGAAACCTATCCGGTCTTATGCTTTTGATATTAATGATTCAATTTTTGGCAAAAGACGATGATTTGTGTGGACAATTACAAATATTTTATTTTACCTCATTGGTCAGTGGCAGATGATTCTCGTAATCTTTGATGTTTTGCAGTGTAGTCCGTGCTATATTTTCCAATGCTTCGCGGGTAAAAAAGCCTTGATGAGAAGTCAGAATAACATTATTGAACGAAAGAAGCCGAGCCAAAACATCATCACTGATAATCTTGTCGGAAGTATCTTTGTAAAAGTAATGTGCTTCCTCTTCGTATACATCTAATCCGGCAGCACCGATCTTTTTCTTTTTGAGTCCGTATATAAGCGCTTCCGTATGAATGAGTTGCCCTCTACCTGTATTGATAATCATGACACAATCTTTCATTTTGTCGATAGCTTCCTGATCTATCATGTGACGAGTCTGATCTGTCAAAGGGCAATGCAGTGATATGATATCAGCCTGACTATATATCTCGTCAAGAGTTGTATACCGTATACCTTCGTTGGCTGCGAATTGTTCATCCGGATGCAGATCATTGGCAAGGACATTCATTCCGAATCCCCGCAAAATATGTATAAGAACCTTGGCTATCTTTCCTGTTCCTATGATTCCTGCAGTTTTGCCAAACATATCGAAACCTAATAATCCGTGCAAGGAAAAGTCTCCATCGCGTGTACGCCAATAGGCACGATGAATCTTCCGGTTCAGTGCCAGCATCAGCGCTACAGCATGTTCGGCAACCGCATGAGGCGAATAGGCCGGAACACGTACAACAGGAATATCGTATTTCTTAGCAGCATTTAAATCCACATTGTTGAAACCGGCACAACGTAAAGCAATTAGCTTGACTCCGGCATCATTGAGTCTTTTGATTGTTTCTTCATCGGCTACATCATTCACAAAGATGCATATAGCATCCGATCCTTGTGCCAACGAAACGGTTTTAGCATTTAGCTGACTGCTGTGGTATTCAATGTCGAATCCAAAACTCTCATTCATTGTGTTGAATGATAGCTTGTCGTATGGCTGTACGCCGAAGAATGTAACTTTCATAATGATTCCTTTTATTGGTGAACACAAATTTATTAATGAAAAAGGAATTTGCCAAGCGAAACTCATTTTAAACGCCATTTAAAATGAGTTTAAATGTATTCATTCTATTATGAGTTATCTCCTTTTCGTCATTTTCGATACTATTTTTCTCTTATGGAATTCTTTTAAGAAAACTATTAATTCTTTTCTTGAAAAGGATGCATAGTTTTTGAAAAAAGGTCGTATGCTTTTTAATAAGAGTATGCATTGTATTTTTTATTGGCTCTTTTCGAAAGTATTGGAATTTTGTCTTTCTAAAGGGAACTAGGAGTAGAAAATTATTTATATATTTGCGTGATGTTAAAATATTTTTGAGATGGAAGGACCTGTCCGCAAGTTAAGTTTTAAAGAAGAAATAATTAGCTGTTTTGGAAAAAAGTGTGCTGATTGTTTGTTCATCTCAAGTATTTTTATAACACACACACACACACACACACACACACACACACACACTTATATAAGAGTTCCTAATATATTTGTCTCTATATATTTTGAATGTTTTTTGGGGACCATTTGTTCTTTTAATTCTAAAACTATATTCTGTTTGAGTCATGGAGAATAAACTGCTATATCATATTCATGAGCATGTGTTGGTTTCAAAAGACCATGTGACTCGCGCTGCCGAAGTTCTATCAATAGTAAATAGTCCAATCAGTAGTTCGGATTGTAAATATTTGATTGTGCGCTATCTTGATGAAGACTCTGCCATGGATCGTTATGACTGTGTCCCTGAGAATTCGATAGTAAAATAAATAATTGTCTAGATTTTGTAATGTCCGAGATAATTCCTTATTTCGAAGCTCAATGGAGTTATCTCTTGAACATATTAAATTACAGGCAATAGCTGGTGGAAATACAGAGGCCTTCGAATGGCTCTTTATGCAATATCAACCACGATTGCTCAATTTCCTTACCGGACTTATTCACGATAAGGAAGCGAGTCGTGATATGTCACAAGACATATTCATGATGCTTTGGCGCGATCGGGAGAAGTTGCGTGTTGTCAATTCTTTTTCTTCTTATCTTTTTCAGATTGCCCGTTATATGGCATACGATTATTTTGATAAATTGGCTGTATCCGAAAAGTATGCCGACGAGCTTTTGCAGAATCCGGAATTAGGCGAATCCGACGAAGAACAGTTCTTCGTTCGCGAACTGCAATCGCTCATCAATCAAACGGTGGACCAGATGTCGCCTCAGCGTCAGCGCGTGTATCGGATGAGTCGTGAAGAAGGTTTGTCGAATGAAGAGATTGCCCAACGCCTCGACATCAGCAAACGAACAGTCGAGAACCATCTCACCGCCGCATTAGCAATCTTGCGAAAAGTTTTGTATTTGTATATTGTATGTTATTATTGGGGATAGGTGTAGAAGGTTATTCTTGATCAATTCCGATTTATCCAATTTTCAATTTGGATACCTTTCAATCCCTTGAAATCCTTTATGTTTTCTGTGACTAATATCATATCATGGAGAATAGCAGTACAACCTATAAGTAAATCAAAGTTGTCTTCTATAGGTGTTCCAGCCATACGTAATCTAACCTTTTCGGAAGCATAAAGATCATAGGTGCCAGCGATAGGTACAACCTCAATACTGTTGATAAATTCATTTAAATCTTTAATGCGCTGTTTTAGTCCTTTTTGCTTTCCTAATTCAGCGCCATATTTTAATTCTGCAATAGTGATTTCAGATATACAGCAATTATTTAATCCGACATTATCAATTTTTAAATCCACATTATATTTCCCGCGCAAGAGAAAAATGCAGATATTTGTGTCTAGCAGATATTTATTCATAAATTTAAAAGGCTTCTATATCATCTTTAAATTGGCGGGCTTTGTTTATTTCTTTAGCTAATTCATCGGCATCAGAAGGATTGGAATCTTTCCATATGCCATAAAAATGTTTCGCAGAAAAGACCTTTTTTGTATCTTTATGTAAGATAGAAGCACTCAAACGTGATATGAGATCAAGTTTAACTTCGTTACTCAATCCTTTTAACTCGTGCCAATAAATATCAGCTTCACGTGTAAATGCAGTTTCCATATTGTTATACGTATGACTTTCGGAGCAAAGATATGAAAGATTATCTATTTAGTCAAATTTGCAGATTATAAAAAATATCATTTTCGATTGTGTGTATTTCTATTGCAAACCTACTCCAAATAAAATGCGATAGAAAACATGGAAGATAATTCCAAACATATAATAGATGCTTATTTCGGAAAGCACTTTTCTGAAAGGGCAAGAAAACTGTTCGGCCGTTGGTTGCGTAGTGAAGATGGTGCAGAACAGAAAGAGATGCTTTTGCGACAGGCATGGGAGCAAAGTGCTGTTGAAGCAACTGATTCCACACGCCGTGATTGGACTTCACTGCACAAACATCTTTATAATATACCTGTTGCGAAAAGAAGTAATCCTTTTGGTCAGCAATTATTGAAGTATGCCGCTGTTGCTGCCATTGTGCTTTTGGTAGCTCTTTCTGCTTATTTGATGATGAATAGAGCGACAGTCAGTAAACCGATTGAGATGGCGGAATTCTTTGTCCCGTATGGTGAAAGCCGTATGGTTACACTTCCCGACAGTTCAAAAGTGTGGGTCGATGCCGGTTCTATCCTGATATATCCGAAAGATTTTAAAAACACAAAAACACGTTCGGTATATCTGAATGGTAAAGCTTCTTTTACGGTTGAGAAGAATCCTCAGAAACCATTCATCGTAAAGACAAATCATCTGAATGTACAAGCATTAGGCACAATCTTCACCGTGAAGTCGTATCCGTCAGATGCTTATGTTACGGCAACATTGGAGCGCGGAAGTGTTCGAGTAGATGTTCGTGATGGCAATGTACAATCATCCATTCTTAAACCAAATGAACAACTGACTTATTCAACGATAGATCACAGCGTGGATATTCAGACTGTTGATGCAACACTTTACAGTAAGGAACGACAAGGTTATCTGATATTCGATCATGTTTCATTCGACCAAATGATGTCAACCTTGGAACGTCACTTCAATGTGACAGTTCAGTACAATACTCAGAAGTACAGTCATGAATATTACAATGTTAAGTTTATGCCACAAGAAAAACTCAGCGACGTACTCAATGTTCTACAGCAGTTAGCGGGCATTCATTATGTGATTAAAGGCAATGAAATAATTATCAACTAAAATGGTGGAGGTAAATTATATATGAACAAAAGAAAACCGGAAAGACGAATTTGGAAGCTCTTCTTTCCGGCGTTTGAAATCAAAATACTTTGTTAATGGAGATGACGATATAAATCGTCGAAATATTTTTATTCAATTTTCTAACTTACAAAAATAGTAATTTAAATGTACCTAATACATAAAAGCACTGAAAAATTATTTTTCAGATCAATATTAATCATGGCTTTGTCAGCCTTTTGCATGATGACTTATGGCCAACAGCAACAAGTTCGCCTGTCAGGAAGCAACCTAACATTAAAAGCTGCTTTCAAACAGATTGAGCAACAGACAAAATTGTCAGTGGACTATAATGTCCAAGAAGTAAATGACACAAAAGTAATCAGGGATATTCCTAAGGGAAATAATGTTAAGGCTATCCTGCAAGAGCTATTGGCCGGAACCAATTGTTCAGCCATATTCAGTGGTAATCACATTATCATTTCAAAGCAGAAAGAAACATTAAGCAAGGTGAAAACCATATCGGGCGTTGTCAAGGATGAAAAAGGAGAACCTGTTATTGGTGCGAATATTCTTGAACGGGGAACAACAAATGGTACAGTTACTGATATCGATGGGAAATTTAGTTTGACTCTTTTAAATAGTAATAGTCAATTACAAGTTTCTTTCATTGGGTATACAGATAAAATTGTTACTGTTGGTAATGCTTCTTCATTGGCAATTAATCTAAATGAAGATACTCAGAAATTGGATGAAGTGGTCGTTGTCGGATATGGCACACAGAAAAAAGTGAATTTAACGGGAGCTGTAGCCTCAGTTAGTGGTGAGAAATTAGCTGATCGCCCAATTACAAATGCGACGCAAGCCTTGCAAGGTGTACAAGGTTTATACGTTAATCAAGCTGGCGCTCAACCTGGTGTAGATGGAGCAACTATTAGAGTCCGTGGGCAAGGAACATTAAATAATAATGATCCGTTGGTTTTAGTAGATGGTATAGAGTTTCCATTGGAAGCTGTTAATCCCAATGATATTGAAAGTATATCTGTATTAAAAGATGCCGCTTCTTCTGCTATTTATGGCTCACGTGCTGCCAATGGAGTCATTTTGGTAAAAACGAAATCCGGGAAGAAAGGAAAGTTTACGGTTGAATATAATAATTATTTTGGAATGCAACAAGCTACATATTTGCCTGATTTCGTTTATGATCCGATTGTATTCATGAAGATGAGGAATCAAGCGCAAATCAATGAAGGAAAGCTGACTGTGGATTATTCAGATGCTCTAATTTCTGAATATGAACAAGGGATGAAAACAGATCCAATTACATATCCTCAAAATAATTGGTTAGATATTATGTACAATAATGCATTTATCATGGAACATAATATGCGTTTCTCAGGAGGAGATGAGAAATATACATATTCTACATCTTTGGGCTATGGAGATCAAAATGGTGTGCTAAGAGGAACAAATTCGGATAAATATACATTGGCAATAAATACGACAGCTCAAATAAATAGTCGATTGAAAATTGGTGCAAATATCAATGCTCATTACCAAATATATAATGAACCAGTAGCTGGCGTTTCTAACTTAGTACAAATGACATATAAAGCCCAAGCGTTTCATCCAACTTATACTGCTGATGGCAAATATGCAAATACTTTTATTCGAACTCCGGGTCATAATATTTATCGTCATCCGTTAGCATTAGCTGATGAAGGAAAAAATGAACATAAGTCTTTAAGACTGTTAGCTAATTTGTCTGCTGAGTATAAATTGCCATTTGATGTTGTGTGGAATTTGAATGTAGGTTTAAATAAAAATGATGCTATTCAATCTCTGTTCGCTCCTGAAGTGTATGAGTATCAAGTCAAGACTGGCGCAAAGACTAAAATTGTATTTGATAATCAAAATACAAGAAATTCATATAAGAAAGATAATAATGATATCTCAGAAACTATTTTCAATACTTTGACTTGGAATAAATTATTTAATGATTCACATGATGTTAAATTATTGTTAGGATATAGTTATCAAAATGAGAATTATAGTAATTTTTCCAGTTATATAGAAGGCTTTTTGGATAATGAATTGTATGAACCCAATGCTGGTTCCAGCAATGCTATCGTTACAGGAACATCTACTAGATCTGCATTGATGTCCTATTTTGGTCGTGCTAATTATGCATATAAGGGTAAATATTTGTTTGAAGGTAATTTTCGCTATGATGGATCTTCCCGTTTTGCAAAAGGAAATCGTTGGGGTATATTCCCTTCTTTTTCTGCAGGATGGCGTTTAAGCGAAGAAAGTTTTCTTAAAAATTATCCTTGGATTAATAATTTGAAATTACGTGCGTCATGGGGACAATTAGGAAATGAAAGGATAGATTTATTTCGCTATGTAGATTTAATGGAATTAGGTATTAATTATCCCTTAAATGGTGCTATCAATTCAGGGGCTGCTGTTACAGCGTATAACGATCCTAAAATTACATGGGAAACAACAACGATGACAAATCTTGGTATTGATGCCTCTATACTAAATGGAAGCATTGATTTTTCTTTCGAATTATTTGATAAACGTACTTCAGATATATTGCGGCAAGTAACTTTACCTGATCAAGTGGGAAGTCTTGCTGGTCCAATACGTAATATTGGTGAAGTTAGTAATAAGGGGCTCGAAATGAATATAAGTTATAGAAATCATATTAATGATTTTAAATATGAGATAACTGGGAATGTGACTTATATAAAAAATCAAATTGAAAGTTTAAAAGGTCAAACAATAAATGATGGAATGTACATATTGAAAGAAGGGAAACCAATAGATTCTTATTATATGTTACATGCTATTGGTATTTTTCAATCAAAAGAGGAAATTGCTAATAGTCCATTCCAAACTGCGGCAACTAAACCAGGTTATTTGAAATTTGAGGATACAAATAAGGATGGTAAGATAACAGAAGATGATCGCCAAATAAGAGGTGGCGTTATTCCTAAGTTTACGTATAGTTTTGGCATTAATTTATCTTACAAGAATTTTGATTTAACTTCTTTCTTTCAAGGTGTTACTGATGTGTATACTTATGGCGATAGAATTGGCGCAACTCCTTTGTGGTTTGGATGTGGGTTGCCTAAAAAATGGTTAACAGATGCTTGGACTCCAGAACGTGGAACAAGTGCTAAACTTCCTATATTAACAACATATGAGGGCTGTTTAAATGAAAATTTCAGAACAAATGATTTTTGGCTTAGAAATGCATCTTATTTACGATTGAAAAATTTACAATTATCGTATAATGTTCCATCATCTTTCCTTAAAGCAGGAATGATTAAGCGGATAAAGCTTTTTGTTAATGCACAAAATTTAATTACATTCTCTTCAATGAAAGATTTTGATCCGGAAAAGGATTTGAAAGCATCTACTTATTATGCTTATCCATCTGTTCGGACTTTTACAGGAGGAATAAATGTTACATTTTAATTGATAATAATATGAAACTAAAAAGTATAATATATATAATCGTTGCTTGTATAGGTATATCATCATGTGATAGTTGGTTGGATACGAATCCTTCTGACAAATATACAGCAAATACATTTTGGAAAACTGAAGTAAACGCAAAGGCTGGATTAATGGGGTGTTATAATGCGTTGATACCTTGGCGTTCATTGCATTCAATGGAATTTGATATGTTGACATCTAATTCAATGCCTTATAATGAGGCAAACGGTACGCAGGCTATCAGTAAAGGGGCTCATTTGTCTACTACTGCCTTAATTGCAAATTTGTGGACAAATTGTTATACGGGTATCGGCAGAACAAATACATTAATACAAAATATTACTAATGTAGATATGGACGATGCTGAGAAGGCCCGTATGGTAGGAGAAGCCAAATTTTTACGTGCATTTTTCTATCTTAATATGGTAGATAAATTTGGAGGTGTTCCATTAATTATTGATGCTCCTAATGCAGAAACACAATCTTCTTTACCGCGTAATACAAAGGAAGAAGTTGTATCTCAAATTTTGAAGGATTTAAATGATGCCATTTCAGTTTTACCAAATACATATGCCTCTTCTGATTTGGGACGAGTTACTAAAGGTGCAGCATTAGCTTTGAAAGCAAGAACTTTACTTTATAATTCTCGTTGGAAGGAAGCAGCAGAGACTTCAAAAGAGATTATAGATTCAAATCAGTATCAATTATTTAATGATTATCGTCATTTCTTTAGTGAATCAAATAAGCATAATTGTGAAGTGATATTTGATATTGAATCTAAATTACCCGAATACCCCACGAACTATGATCAAGATATATATCGTCTAAATCGTCCGGCTCCATTAAAAGAGTTAGTTGATAAGTACTTGTGCATAGATGGTAAAGCAATTGAAGAATCTCCATTGTATGATCCCCAAAAGCCGTATGAAAATAGGGATCCTCGTTTATTAAAATCTATTGTTTGTATAGGTTATCCTTATTTAGGAAAGATTGTTACCAAAGAGGATGTTGTAACCACAGGTTTTGGAGTTAAAAAATATACTTCCTATGAAGATAATGTAACGATTCCATTGGTAGAACGTTCAGCTTTTAATTTTATATTAATTCGTTACGCAGAAGTTCTATTGACTTATGCTGAAGCTCAAAATGAAGCTGTCGGACCGGACCAATCCGTGTATACGGCTATAAATCAGTTGCGTAAGCGTCCGGATATTAATATGCCTGAGGTAGAGAAAGGATTAACTCAAGCGCAGATGAGAGAAGTTATTCATCGTGAGCGTAGGATTGAACTAACTTTTGAAGGTCTATATTATTCGGATATTTTAAGATGGAAAACGGCTGAAATAGAGAATAATGGCGGAATGCATAACAGTAATGGTACAGTTATTGTAAATCGTTCATTTAATCCTAATCGAGATTATCTGTGGCCTATACCATATAATCAGATTGTATTAAATCCTAATTTGCAACAAAATCCAAATTGGAATTAAATGAAGTAATAAGGTCATGCAAGAAAATAATGTAAGTCTTTAATTCTTGCATGACTATTTCTAATAGAGAGCATTATACCATGAAAAAGATATTATTAGTTGGAATAAGTTTGGCTATACCTAATATGGCCATATCAGCTTCCCATAATCATCCTAATGTAGTTATTATAATGGCTGATGATATGGGTTGGGGCGATGTTGGGTTTAATGGGAATGTTGTTATTAAAACACCTAATTTGGATTCATTATCTAAAGAAGGTATTGTATTAGAACGATTTTATTCAGCAGCTCCACTTTCTTCGCCTACTCGCGCAAGTGTGTTGACAGGAAGACATCCTTTTAGAACTGGTGTTTTTTCTGCAAATGTTGGAATATTGAGGCAAAGTGAATCTACTATAGCTGAATTACTAAAAAATAGAGGTTATGCGACAGGCCTTTTTGGTAAATGGCATTTAGGCACTCTGACATATAACGAAAATGATGCTAACCGTGGACAACCTGAAAATAAACATTTATATAATCCACCATCATGGCATGGTTTTGATGAATATTTTGTTACTGAATCGAAAGTTCCAACCTATGATCCTATGATCCAACCGATTAAAAACGACGGACGTTTTTGGGATTATATCCAAGATGGAGACTCTTATAGACCTTATGGAACTTCTTATTGGGAAAAAGGAGAAGTTAAAGTTTCAAAAGATCTTAGAGGTGATGATTCAAGAATTATCGTTGATAGAGCATTAAACTTTATGACAAAATCAATAGAAAAAAATATTCCCTTTTTAAGTGTTATTTGGTTTCATGCTCCTCATTTACCATGTGTAGCAGGTCCTCAATATGTTTCATTATATAAGAATTTGCCAAAGGACCAACGTAATTATTATGGATGTATTACTGCTTTAGATAATCAGATTGGCCGTGTTGTCCAATATTTAAAGGTAAATAAGGTCTTTGATAATAGCATAATTCTATTTTGTAGTGATAATGGTCCAGAATTGGAAACACCAGGTTCGCCTGGAAATTTTCTTGGTAAGAAACGGTCTTTGCATGAGGGAGGAATAAGAGTTCCTTCTATAATGTGTTATCCTGCGAAAATTTCAAGAGGTATTAAATTTGACATTCCATGTTCTACATTGGATTATATGCCTACGGTTCTAGATATTTTAAAAGTACCTACTCATGGTCAATTGGTTTTGGATGGTGAATCTTTATGGCCATTGATAAAGCATAAATCGTTATGTAGAAAGAGACCTTTGGTTTTTTGTTCTGACAAGCAAGGTGCTGTTATTGATGGTGATTATAAATTGTATTATAGTAAAGGAAAATCCGAATTATATCAGATAGTCAAAGATCCTGAAGAAAAGAAGGATTTGTCTTTAGTAAATCAAAAGAAAACCAACGAGTTATTACAATATTTGAAGATGAAGACGGAAGATTATAGACTTTCATTCGAATCTGGAAAAAATGAAAATCATGCATATTGGCAGGATTGGTGGGATATTTGGAAATAGATTAATTAAATTGTAAGAATATGAGCAACAATAAATTATTATTGACATTAGCAGCTTCCGCCTTTTCGGCATTTGGATTTGCTGCGAACTATACGAACTTCATCATCATCAACCTGGATGATGTCGGTTATGGCGATTTCTCCTTTAATGGAGCGTATGGATATACGACACCGAATATTGATCAGATGGCTGCCGAAGGTGTTCGCTTCACGCATTTCCTTGCCGGACAACCTATCAGCGGAGCATCGCGTGCAGGATTGCTGACCGGATGCTATCCNAACCGTATCGGATTTGCCGGAGCTCCGGGACCGGATTCGAACTATGGCATTCATCCGGACGAGATGACGATGGGCGAACTCTTGAAACAGAAAGGATACAGCACAGCGATATTCGGAAAGTGGCATCTGGGAAGTCAGAAGCAGTTCCTGCCTTTGCAGAACGGTTTCGANGAGTATTACGGATTGCCCTATTCCAACGACATGTGGCCATTCCATCCGCAGCAGGGNGAGATATTCCATTTTCCGGATCTGCCTACATACGATGGCAATACGGTAGCCGGATATAACACGGANCAGTCTAAGTTTACAACCGATTATACAACACGTTCNGTCAATTTCATCAAGAAGAACAAGAACAAACCGTTCTTCCTTTATCTGGCACATTCGATGCCGCATGTACCTCTGGCCGTGTCGGATAAGTTCAAAGGAAAGAGTCAGCAGGGATTGTATGGAGATGTGCTGATGGAGATCGACTGGAGTGTGGGCGAAGTGCTCAAGACGGTTCGTGAGTTGGGACTGGAGGAGAATACGCTGATTGTGCTGACTTCAGATAATGGACCGTGGGCAAACTACGGTAATCATGCAGGTTCAGCCGGCGGATTNCGCGAAGCAAAAGCTACAACATTCGATGGCGGAAACCGCGTACCGTGCGTCATCTATTGGAAAGGGAAGACACAACCTGGAACGATCTGCAACAAACTGGCTTCGAACATCGATCTTTTTCCGACATTGGCAGANATAAGCGGAGCGCCACTTCCTTCGCGCAAGATTGATGGCGTGAGTATTCTGTCGCTAATCAAAGGCGAGAAAGATGCGAATCCGCGCGAGTCTTTCGTCTATTATTATAACAAGAATGACTTGGAAGCCGTGACCGATGGCGCTTACAAACTGGTGTTTCCACATAAATACGTCACCTACGGCGCATACGCACCGGGCAATGATGGCAAACCGGGGAAACTGGCGAATCTGGAGTTGAATCATGCAGAGATGTACGACCTTCGTCGCGATCCGGGCGAACGTTATAACATTCTCGACCAGAATCCGGAAGAGGCAGCAAAGCTGATGAAGATTGCTGATGAGAAACGGAAAGAGTTGGGCGATGATCTGACGCGTATGAAAGGAACGGAGCGGAGAGATCCTCAATTTATCTCAAAATAATAAATGTAATGGAAAAAGGTTTAATTATAGGTTGTTTAAGTATTACTGCCTGTTGTCTTGTGGGCAATGGGCAGTTGCTTAAGGCTCAGAAACATGTGGATAAGGAGAGACCTAACATTTTGTTTATTTTGTCCGATGATCATACTTCACAATCGTGGGGCATTTATGGTGGAGTGTTGAGTCAATATGTTCAGAATAAGAATATTCGTCGCTTGGCAAGTGAAGGATGTGTGCTGGAAAATTGTTTTTGCACGAATTCGATATCTGCTCCAAGTAGGGCATCAATTCTAACAGGTGCATATAGCCAGTTCAATGGCGTTTATACTTTGGATGATGCTTTATCTCCGGAAAAAGATAATATAGCCAAACGCGTTCACGATGAAGGTTATCAGACTGCTCTGATTGGAAAATGGCATTTAAAAAAAGAACCTGCTGGATTTGATTATTTCTGTGTTTTTCATGATCAGGGGGAATATCGTGATCCTCTGATGAAGACAAAAGAAAACTGGAAAGATGATTCTGAAGGCAAAAGTGGTACAGTTATGAAAGGTTTTTCAACGGATATCGTGACTGATAAAGTGATTGACTGGATTAAGAACCGTGATAAGAACAGACCGTTTATGATGTGCTGCCATTTCAAGGCAACACATGAGCCATGGGATTTTCCTGAAAGGATGAAGCATTTGTATGATGATGTTACTTTTCCTGAACCAAAGAATATGATGGAGTTCGGTCCTGAAAAGTCGGGTAGGGCATTTACCGGTCAGCAATTGGAAAACCTTGCTTATCGTTGGGAAACAGCAACGAAAGATCCTGATAAATGGTGGTGTAGATATCCAGAACTTCCTTTCTCAAATAAAGGACTCGATAAAGAAACAGCCAGGAAGAAGACCTATCAGAAACTGATTAGAGATTATCTTCGTTGTGGTGCAACTATTGATGATAATATTGGTCGCTTACTTAAGTTGTTAGATGATGAAGGATTGGCTAAAAATACAATAGTCGTATACGTCTCCGACCAAGGTTATTTCTTAGGAGAACATGGTTTCTTCGATAAACGGATGATGTATGAAGAATCATTGAGAATGCCGTTTGTAATCCGTTATCCAAAAGAAATCCCGGCAGGAACACGGAATAAGGATATTATTCTGAATATCGATTTCGCTTCATTGTTGGCAGATTATGCGGGTGTGAAGGCCCCAAGTTTGTCACAAGGGCACAGTTTTCGCTCTAATCTCCAAGGAAATACGCCTGCGAAATGGCGCAAAGAGATGTATTATAGATACTGGACACAGCACGTGATTCGTCCTGCTCATATTGGAATTCGCAATGAACGTTATAAATTGATGTTCTTTTACGGAGATCGCTTGGATATGACCGGTTCAGAAAATAAGACGGTTACGCCCGCATGGGAATTCCATGATTTGAAATTGGATCCATACGAAGATAGAAACGATTATAATAATCCGAAGTATCAACAAGTTATCTCACAGATGAAAAAAGACCTGCTTAAACTCAGAAAGGAATATAAAGATGAGGATAAGAGCAGACCGAAGATGAAGGAGATCATGAAGAAGTACTTTTAAATGACTCTAATGAACATCGGTAGACTGAAGAAATTGCATAAAAGCACTTTTCTTAGTTTACCAATGCTATTTATATATAGAACTCTGATAAATAATTTTTCTATTTCGCCATCCTATACAGCAAATGGATGAAAACTTTCCAGATGTCGTTGATCGTGCTGATGCTGACTCTTTCGGTTACGGAATGGGGTTCGATGATTTTGGGACCGATGGATACGATTTCTATGCCTGGATATTTCTGTACAAAATAGCCACATTCGAGGGCGAAATGCATCGCTACCTTACGTGGCCTAAATCCTAGAATATCTACGAAGGTTGCTTCAGCTTCCTTGATGAATGCGGACGATAAATCAGACTGCCATGCCGGTGCCGACATGATTTCTTCTGTTTCAGCTCCCGCTTTGGCCAATATGCTTTTGATAGATTTGCCTAATTCCAGTACCTCTTTATCTGAAAAACTACGACTGTAGTTGGATATGAAAACAACTGATTCATCTGTCTTAATCATTCCACAACTATTGGATGTCTCTACTGTATTGGCTAGAGATTCGCTCATCTTCAAGGCTCCGTAAGGCAATGCGTCAACAGCTCCCAAGATAGCGTCCGATGTTGTCTTTTCAATAATCAAATTTACATTTGTCAATGGCTCCAACTCGTAAGCAAGCGAAGTCTCCGTTTGCGAATAAGGACTTTTCAATGCTGCGAAGCAAGTATCTATCTCTTTTAAGAAATCATCTTTCGCTGTAGATTCCACACCAACTATGGCTTCTGCATTGGCAGCAATGGAATTATTGGCTTCTCCACCGTTGATTTCTGCCAGGACAACTCCGAGCCGATGATTTATCTCATTCAGCAATCCGCAAATTATCTTGTTGGCATTGGCTCTCCCTTTATTAATATCTACACCTGAATGGCCACCAAGACCACCTTTGATCGTCAGTCTATAAAAGTTATAACCTTTTGGAGCTGTGGTTCTGACGTATGGGATCTTTGAAAACTGCAGATAAGCTCCTGCCGAACCTACAGTGATTGTGTCGTAATCTTCGGAATCAAGATTGATGATTTTTCTCCCGGTGATGAAATCCGGTGCGAGATTGGCAGCTCCTGTCATACCATCTTCTTCATTTGTGGTAGCGATAACTTCTATCGGACCATGAACAATGCTATCATCTTGAAGAACAGCTAATGCCATTGAAAGCCCCATACCGTTGTCTGCTCCCAAAGAAGTTCCTCGCGCTTTTAGCCAGCCATTGTCTTCATACGATACGATGGGGTCATTTATTGGATCGAAAGTTTTTCCTTTTTCGGCAACACATACCATGTCGCAGTGATTCAATATTACAATGGGCGTTGAGTTTTCGTAGCCTTTTGTTGCGGTTTTCTTTATTACTACGCAATTATGTTTGTCTCGTTTGTATTCTAAATGCAGCCGTGAAGCAAATTCACAAAGAAAATCAGCTACTTTCTCCTCATGCCATGAAGGGCGAGGAACACGGTTTAACTGTTTGAAAATAGCAAATACCTCATTTGAGGATGGAACTTTGATATCCTTTTCCATTATTATCTGATTTGATACATACAAACTTACGGAAATTCTTTCAATTGCAGATGAATATCCGGATTATATATCATTCGGAGGTTATTAGAATTTGTAATCTATTCCAATACCAAATACACCATTTGTACGGGAATAGACGTCAGTACCTTCCAATGTTGTATTGCAATATCCTGGGTCGCCTGCATTTGTATGTTTCGTATAGTCACTGTAGAGAGTTACAAAGTAACCGACATTGATTCGAACATGTTTGTTTACGTTTACTGCACCACCTGCTCCTACAGAGTAACTGTCGCAAGCAAAAGATGTGTTTGTTTCGTAACCATCGCTGAGTCCGTAATCAGTCCGCTGTGCTCCGGCACTGATTGTAAAGATTTTATTCATATCGTATTCAGCACCGATAAGATATTCATTGGTTCCATGGGTCAATTCTTTTTGACGGTCATTAGCCATTTTGGCGTTTTTGTCATCAAAGAAATGGTATTCCAATGTAGTACGGAACTTCGGTGTGAAATCATAACCAATCGCAAGACTCAGCATTGCGGGCATGTCGTATCTGGTCTTAGCTCCGTCACGAAAAGCATAAAGCACTCCATCCGGGTCACTGTTAACATTGGTCTTATTAGGAATATTCATCTTTGCACGGAATTCATATTTAGCGGCCAAAGTAATATTTTTATTATGATAATCTACGCTGAGGATAGGATTAAAGCCCCAACCGGTCTGATCGCAATCAACCTGATAGTCAGCCAAAACCATATCTATTTTATTCAGCGCCGCTTTAACGTATCCACGATAATAGCCATCATAGTAATTTGCCCTGATTCCGGCAGATGCTGCCCAATGTTCTCCAAATTTATAGGTAAAGCAGACTTGTCCACCATAAATATATTGCTTTCCTTTTACTCTTGAGTCGATGGTATATTTATCAGGAGTTATGAGTCCTTTTGACTGAGAATAGATTCCCGCCATCAATGGAGCGTCGAACATCGGAAGACCATCATTGTATTTTACATAACCGCCACTTCCGACAATGCCAATCATGGAAGATATAACCCAGTTGTCATGTGAGTAAGAGGCAAATAATCCGGGAACGAACGGTGCAGACGCTTTTCCGTGATACTTGCGTGTATGATTCTCTGTTGTAAAAAGTGGGAATGTTGTCTCGATGTCACGGTTTTGGTGCGGCATTTGCCAATTGAAAGATAGTTGCCAACCTTTATGCCCCCAAGCCAAACCGGCGGGATTGCTGTAAGCTCCATCAATATCAAAGGTTGCACCACGCGCCATCATTCTATCAAATGATATATGATAGTTGGTATTCGTCATTAATCCACCCGCCTTTAACTGTGAAGTAGACAAAATGGAACTGCTTAATATTACTGAGAACAGTAAATTATTAATTCTTTTAATTGGCATATTATGTTATATTGATTTAAATGATATCGAAAATAGTGTATGCAAAGTTAGATATAAAACATGAGAATATAATCTTTTCTTGCCAATTTTTCTTACGTAATTGATTAATGTATAGTCTTTAGATTAAGAATGACCTATTTTATACTTCCATTTGCAATAAAATCATCGAACTGTGCCCGATAACCGTTAAACACATTGATGTCTACTTCGCCTTTTATTCCACTGACTTCGCCATCAGGACACAATTGCCAGTATATCAGTTTTACATCAGGTTTGTATTCTCCATAGCGGGCAATCCAGATCTGATAGTTGCTCTTGATATATGAAGCATCATTGAGATAGCTGTTAACGAATTTCTGATTGACATATAATACAGGTTTTACGCCTGTATGGTTTTCTATAATTTTAAGCCATTCAACAATACGATTCAGCAGCACATTCTTTCCGCCCATCTTTTGAATCTGTACTTTAGTTGGTTCAACATCAAGAACCGGCGGAAGATCTCCGCGACGTAATAGGGTATTACGTAAGAAAAATCTGGCTTGCAACTTGACATTTGTCGATGGCGAGAAGAAATGGTATGCACCGACGTGGAATCCATAGCGGTGTGCCATCTTGTAATCGTATCCGTAATAGGGATTACATAAAGATTTACCTTCTGTAGATTTTATGTATACGAATGATATAGGATAATCTACCGGACCATCTACTGTCTTTTTGCTAATGTTTCCCAGATGCGTGATACGCAGCTTGCTCCATTCAATTGGAACTGCTTTGGTCTTTATCTTTTTTCTTCTTTTCCCGTTTTTATCTACATAATAAGTAGGAATTTTAGCAATATGTTGATATCTGGAAATATCTATGCCGTATATTCGTTCAGATGTATATATCATTCTTTCGCCAAGGTATTTGTCATCCTTCCACTCTCCGGCGCGTACATTGTGGCGTGGTGAAACCGAGAATCCAAAACCGTTGCGCTTGCCGTTTTCCCATCTTCCTTCATAATAATCGCCGTTAGGACTGACAAAAATACCATGACCATTTATAGGCTTTTCTTGTTTAGTTACTTTGTTAACTTCCTCGCTATTAATCTTTCCATATTTTTTGAATTGATATGTCGACAAAGGTTTGACTCCAGCAGGCGTATGATGATTTGTCGTTTGAAGTATTTTGTTGCCATCTTTTGATTCTTCAACAAGAAGAACGCACGGCAAACGTTTGCTGCGTAAAGAGTTGTTCTGGTAAATGACAGTGTATTGAGGAACATATCTCACTTTCACCTTAGAAAGATCACTGATGGCATTGATAATCGCTGACAGTTTCTGTATAGTGTCAAGATCAGCTTTGATTTTTGTATCAAATATCGAGATGGTATTAAAGCCTTCATCCTGGACGTTATGCAGATTTAGATAATATTTCAGTTCGGCTACTTCAGATTTCAAATCGATTTCTTTCTGTGCGAGCAGTCTTTTCTCTTTATCAATAATATAAGACAGATTCTTATTGGTAAAATTCACAATTTCTTCTTCCGGTTTTAATGAGAATCGAGTGAGGATCCTGCCGTTACACCATGGAATGATTTGAAATTTATTAATCCAATAGGCATTATGATTTACAGTTCTTATGGCAGCCTTTTTATTATAAGTGAAATTAACCAGAACCGAGTCGGCTTCGATATCATTGAAAAAAGCGATGTTTTTACCATTTTCAGTAAGGGCATAACAATACTGGCACTCAATCTTGGCAATGCTTTGTCTTATTTGTTTTTTTGACAGAGGAAGATATGAGTATCCGCAAACGAGAATAATTGATATAATAAAGGCTGAGGGTATAATCCGCAGCCACAGTTTCCTTTTTATTTTCATTTTCAAAGAAGCCTTCGCTTTTGCTTCATGCCAACATTTTCCTATTATTTATAGTGCCGATGTTGGTTATGTTGAGATACAAAAATACACTTTTCCTTGTATTTATCCAAATTTCTAAATGATAATACTTCAGAAGTATATTTGTGTATTCTCTAATTCATTTTTTAAATACAAGTACCTGTTTTATGGATTTTCTCACGATATTTCTAAAAAACTTGGAGCAATTTATTATGGCTATCTGTCTTTTAAAGTAACCTGAAATAGGATTGCACCGTTGGATTTATATCCGTATATTTGCCTAATGAGATGATTAATCAGGAATAGAAAAATAAATTGTAAGTTATGCTTAACAAGAAACTGTTTCTTCTGGCAACCGCTTCCGCCTTTTCGGCATTTGGATTTGCTGCGAACTATACCAATTTCATTATCATCAACCTGGATGATGTCGGTTATGGCGATTTCTCCTTTAATGGAGCGTATGGATATACGACACCGAATATTGATCAGATGGCTGCCGAAGGTGTTCG